>Ga0302320_10026072_pt1 | contig 11335 bp, 9 predicted proteins | sample Bog_T0_3_FD_202130 | JGI IMG/M metagenome (GOLD analysis project Ga0302320, IMG submission 202130) | Peat permafrost microbial communities from Stordalen Mire near Abisko, Sweden - Bog_T0_3 | ecosystem: Environmental > Terrestrial > Soil > Wetlands > Peat | place: Sweden: Abisko, Stordalen Mire... | reverse complement strand
ATCGAGCTGGCCACTTACGCGGACCTTACAGGAACCATCGACAGCAAGCCGGTCGTCGTCCATCACCTTGTGGCCACCATCGCCGGCGCCAAGACTGACCTCTTCTCCGGCCCGGAAAACCAGCTCCTGCAAGCCGAACTTCCGCAGCAAGGCTTCGCTCTCGTCCGCAAGGGCTTTGTCCTGACGCCGCCCGCCAAAGCCGGAGCGCCACCAGGTTACGCCGCCGCGCCAGGTGCTCCAACCCCGCCGGCCCAGTAAATCAATAGCTCAGTTTGTGTCGGTATCGTGGTGGACGGAGCATGCAGGAAAGAAGTTGAATTTCGGGCCGATTTCAGCGCAAAACTGAATCGAATGATGCTTGCCGAAAATGTCGTCGTACCAAATTGTTCCGAACACGAATCCGCCAGAATTTCCCTGATTTACACCATCTACGACCCCTTTCGGGATATGTGGAGCGCTATTTTCCACGGCATTAGGAGCAACGATCAGGATCGGGTAAGAGTCCGACAGTCCGGCGGGGTCTGCATCAGATTCCGGAATTTGAACTTCCTTTGGGGCCCAGCTGGTAAAAACCCGGACCCGAAGAGCTGGTGTCTTTCCAGTGTTCTTGTAGAAGGCATTAGCTCCTGTCGGCGAACTTCCACTGGAAATATCCGGACACATTTCGGGAGAACTCGAAAGCGCTCCGGGAACTGTTCCGCACACCTTGAAGGTGCTAATCCATGCACGTTGGTCGACTTCTAGAGCTTTTCGGGATTCTCGCAAGCTCAAATAAAGGAAGAACAGGGTCGCCAGGCCCACTGCGGTGCCTGCGCCGGTGATCCAATTCAAGACTTTGCCGACACGAATCTGCGCTTGGGCCATAGAAATCTGCGTCGCGCGGTCTTCCTTCTCCTCGGCATATCTCTTGCCTTCTCCTGAGCTTCGCTCGACTCGGACGGTAAGCGGATTTGGGATGTTGCAGTGGGCACTTAGGCGCTCTTCCTTTTTCCGAGGTTCGTCTTGGTGCCGCTGACCTTCCTTGTCCCGCATTCGTTCCCGCCTTTTCATGGGATTCACCTAAACCTCTCACCTACCACGGCGCCCATTCGTTTGCGACACCCTGAACTTCGGCACGTCGATGCATATCGTTCCATTTAACACCTGCGCTTCGGCTACAATTCCATGTCTATGGACGAGCAGCTTCCCCCATCTCAGCAAACCGTCACAGTCGACTTCACAGTCGGCGTCGGCGATGGCAAGTTTACGGCCTCAGCAACCGTCCCAGCCGGCAAAACCAACCTGACCCAGATTCTCCCCGTGATTCAGTCGCTCGATAGCTCATTCATCGACGGCATCACAGCGCAGTTAGCCCAGGTCGGGCGCACCGTATCATGCAAGGCCGGCTGCGGCGCCTGCTGCCGCCAGATGGTCGCCCTCAGCATCTTTGAAGCCGAGGCACTTGCTGCGTGGATTCGCACCCTTCCCGAAGCCCGTCAGGAGCAACTCGCCCAGCGCTTTCACCAGGCGCTCCTTAAGCTTGCAGCCGGCGGATTGGTCGACCGAATTGTCAGCGAGGACTGGTTCGCCGATGCCGAATCGACCCAGAAGCTGGCTCTCGATTATCTGCACCAGCGCGTCGCCTGCCCTTTCCTCGAGAACGAGTCCTGCTCCATTCACCCCATCCGCCCGCTGATTTGCCGCGAATACCTCGTCACTTCGCCGCCTGAACACTGCTACGAACCATCCACGCTGAAGGCTGTGGCCGTACCCATGCCGCTCCACTTCTCCCGTGCCCTCAACCTGATTGGAGCAGAGCTTGAACACGATCGGCGGGGCTGGATTCCGCTGGTGTTTCTGTTCGCCTGGATGAAAAGCGGCGCGCACCCCGGCGATTCAGTCGCGGGCGATGGCCCTGAGGTTCTGTACCAATTTGTAACGCGGTTGAGCGAGAGCCACGCTACTGCGCTCAACGACCGTCCGCCGGCCGCGGCAAACAGCGGCGATGCGATGCCTGCATCCTGAAATTCGAAAAGCTGAAGAGGCTGCGGAATCAGGCATGACACCCGCCGCCAGGCACCAGTTCCGGTTTCGCTCTACTTTATTCCTTCACCGTCACGGTAATCTTGCGGGCGTCGCCTCCGGCTGAGCTGATGGCAATCTCGCCTGTGGCCTTCTTGCGAATGCTCTTGAACTTCTCGCCCCACTCCACCAGCACCAGCGCATCGGGCGTCAGCAACTCGTCCAGGCCCAACGACTCCAGTTGGCGCTCACCCTCCAGGCGATACACGTCCAGGTGAAACAGCTTCACCGGGTGGCCGTCCTGGGAGCCGTCGTACTCGTGGATCAGCGTAAAGGTCGGGCTGGTCACCTCGTCGGCTTCGGCCGCGTCCAGAGCCTGCGCAATGCCCTTCACCAGCGTGGTCTTGCCGGTGCCCAGGTCGCCGCGCAGAATCAGCAATTGCGGCGGCTTCAGCAATTCAGCCAGCTTGCGGCCCACCTCAATCGTGTCCGCGTCGCTGTGGGTGGTGAACTGGTGGATCCGGCCCTCGGCAGGTGGTGCGGCATTGCTCATCCCCGAACCTCATCAGGAGCCGCTGCGTGCGATGCCCCCTGCAACCAAACATACCCGTTCGAGCCTCGAGAATGAAAGCGAAAAGCCCGAGAAAATTGTTGAAGACTATCCGTCGCAAGTAACGTGTGCTCGTCGTGAGGACCGTCTGGTGAGCGTACTGCCAGGTCCGCGGCCAGCCCATGCAAGTAAACCGCCGCTTCCACCGCGCGGCCTGCATCGCCCGGAAATTGCGCCACCAGGCCGGCTACCAGGCCGGTCAGCAGATCTCCGCTGCCGCCCTTGGCCATGCCCGGATTGCCTGTCGTGTTCACTGCAACCTGCCCATCCGGATGCGCAATCAGCGTCCGCGCGCCCTTCAGAACCAGGGTCACGCCAAACCGCTCCGCAAACTCCTGCGCCACCTCCAGACGATTGGCCTGCACCTGGGCCACCGTGATGCCGGCCAGCCGCGCCATCTCGCCGGGATGGGGCGTAAGCACTATCGTTCGCCCGTCTTTGGCCATCGCCGACACGTCGGCCAGCAAATCCGGCCTGCTGGCCAGAATATTCAGGGCATCCGCGTCAATGATCGCCGGAATTTTCGTTGCGGCAAGCAGCCCGGCCACAAACTCCGCTGTCTCCGGCCCCTGGCCCAATCCAGGCCCGATCGCCAGAACCGTCTTGCCGGCCAGCATCGTCACCAAGGCCTCCGGCGCAAGATTCTCGGCTGAAATCCGGCCTGCGGGACTCGCCGTCAGGGGCAGAGTCATCAGCTCCGTTGCAACCGCGGCCACGAGCGCCAGCGCTGGAGCAGGAATGGCCGCCGTCACCAGGCCTGCGCCGCTGCGCAGTGCCGCCAATGCCGTCATTGCCGGTGCGCCAGCCCTGCCGCCGGCCGGTCCCAGAGACCCGCCAACCACCAGCACGTGCCCGAAATTCCCTTTATTGGCGGCCGTCGCGCGCGGGGCCTGTACCAGCTCCATCGATGACCCTGCCCAACGCAATCCGAGCGAGTCGGGGCCAAGAACCGAGTCGATCGCCTCCTCCGGCGACCCGATGGGCGCCACCACGACCGGCTGATCCCACGCCCTGGTCAACTGTCCCAACACGTGCGCCGGCTTTGGGGCGGTAAACGTGACCACCGCGTCGGAAGGAAAGACGGGGCCTTCCACTAACGCTCCGGTTGCATCGGCTGACCACCCTGAAGGTACATCCACTGACAGCACCGGAGCGCCAATTTCCTTCACCCAATCCAGCGCTGCCAGCGCCAGCCCCCGCAGCGGAGGGTTGAACCCGGTGCCCACCACCGCGTCCACAATCAAGTCGGCGTGCTGCGGAGCCTTGTGCGTCCTCATATCCTCGGCCACAAGAATCGCGCGCGGCGGATTCCGCGTGCCCTCTTCGCCCGCCTTCATCAGGAGTTCCAGGTAGGCCACCATTGCATCGCCGGTCAACGCCTCGGGATCGCCCAGCAGCAGCGTGGTCACTTCCAGGCCCGCATCGGCCAGCAGGCGCGCGGCCATCATGCCGTCGCCGCCATTGTTGCCCTTGCCGCACAGCACCGTAACCCGCCGTGCCAGTGGAAACTCCACCCGGACCATCTGCGCCACGGCCGCAGCAGCAGCCCGCATCAAGTCCAGCGGCGCCACGCCGAATCGCTCCGTGGTCACGCGGTCGCAAGCCTGCATCTCAGCTGCGGAAAGAACGTGCATGGCCATAATGGTAATGGGTTTCGATCGTTCCGGTCAGCAACCCGGACAAGTTATCGTCAATACCGAATAAGCTATCGTGAATACGAGGTCCGATTCATGATGCAACCCACCGACCCTCTTCCTCAACCCGCCGGTGCCCGCGTAACAGCCACCTTTGACCTTCATGGCCTCGCGTCAGCGTTCCCTGACTCGGCCGAAACCATGCTCCTGGATACGCGACTCACCAACGAACCGGCCGCCAGCGCCCGCCTCTTCCGCGTTTACAGGCCAGTGCCCGCACACTACCACAAGACCTGCGACGAGTATCTCCAGGTAATCACCGGCCGCGCCAGGTTCGTTGTTGGCGGCAATGCCCCCGTTGAACTTGGCCCAGGGCAGCTGCTGTTCTTCAGGCGCAACGTGATTCACAGCATTCCGGAGATTGTAGAAGGTCCATTGGTCTTCTTCGCCATCGACACGCCCCGCCGCGATCCCGCCGACGTGACCTTCGTCGATCCGAAAGAAGGCACTCCAGGCACCTTCATTCGCACCATCGCGACCACGCCCATCGAATACTGAAACGCTACTTTTCTCCACATCGAATGAAGCGGCCTCCGCCGGATCGCTATGGCCGATGTCAGAACTCGATCCTCGCCTGAAAGGCAATCATCCGCGGCGAGCTATCTCCACCCAGGCCAACTCCCAGCAGCCCCGTCGGCGGCGAAATCGTGCTCTCCAGCGTGCCGAATTTGGCCGGAACATAAACCCCCGGTACTCCTGCTTCCACGTTGCTGGGCAGTGCAAAGTTCGGATGATTGAACGCATTGAACAACTGGGTGTCGACGCGCAAGCTCACCCCTTCTTTAATCAAAAACTTCTTCGTCAAATAAATGTCCGAGTAAGTGAAATGCGGTCCACGCACCGTATTGCGCCCTGACTCTCCAAACTGGCAATTCGCGGCCGAATCGCCTCCCGTACAAGCTCCTGTCGTGGGATCGACGGTGGAGACAAACGCCTCCGGATTCAACCACTGTTTGGTTCCTGCTACCGTCACGCCCGTGTACGGTGTCTTGGTGTACGTTGCCACGCCGGCGACGCGCCGTGCAAACACCGGACCGCTGTTTTGAAAAACACCGTTCCCGTTTGCCGTGTAGGGCTGGCTGAGCACCGTGAACGGAAGCCCGGAGTGGAAGAACGCCGTTTCAGAAAACGACCATCCGCCCAGCACCGCCCGCAGCACTGCATGAGCAGATCGGAACGGAATCTCATAGATTCCAAATGCTGAAATGTTATGCCGCACGTCATAGTCGCAGTCTCCATACTGGCGGCTCAATTCCCCGGGCAGCGGCGACAGGATTCCCTGCGTGGAAAAGGAGAGCAATCCCCCATTCGACACCTCATCCAGGCAATGACTGAGCGTATAGTTGCCCCGCAAAGTCAAACCGCCGAACTGCTCCGTAATGCCGGCCTGCAACCCGGAATAACTGCTGTTTGCATTCGTTTCAAACTCGTTCACGCTGCCAAATCTCTGATCCAGGGGCGTCTCGTAGGAATAGGGCGCGAAACATCCTGCGCAAACGGTCTGGTAGCCGTTCAGCTGCACCTGGTATGGCTCATGCACGCCGCGCGTGCCCACATAATCGACTCGAACCGCGCCACGCGGTCCAGCCTGCCGTTCAATCCCGAAGCTGTATTGGTAGTAATAAGGCGTCTTCAGCGTGCCGCTGGAAAAAGTGTTCAACCCCACAGCCAAAGGGCAAGTCGCTGCCCCCGCGGCAATCCCCGAGCAGGGCGCTCCAGCCGCGCTGAAAACTCCCTCAAAGCTCTGTTCTGCATTGGCTGTCGCATCCACAGCGCTCCCTGACACATTCGGCGCAATTGCTAAGCCGCCCACTTGTCCGCCAATCCCGCCCACAAACGTCGGTGCATAAGGAGCGTTCGTAGCCGCAAGATCGGCAATCTGCGCCGGAATAATGTCGTTGAATACCCCGAACCCCGCGTGCACCACCGTCCCGTGAGTAACCTCGTACGCCGCCGAAACACGAGGCTGCCAAACGAGCAGCGGCGTGGCCGGAAACAACCCGCGAACCCTCGTTTGAATCACCTGGTCGAGGGGCTGCCCAATCTCATGCGTGAGATCGAGAAAGGACCCCGCCGGACGCGCAAACAGCCGTTGCAGATTTACGGGATTGGTATTCCACGTGCTCCGGGCCCCGGCCGTCAGCGTCACGCGCTCCGTCGGCTTGTGCGTATCCATCGCATACAGGTCCAAATTGCCCGCCGCTACCCGTTCCCTCAACGAAATCGGAAACGTCTGGCTTGCCGTGTACGCCGCGCCATAAGTGAACTGCGCCAGGTCGTCATAAACCACGGTGGGCACAATCCCTTCACCCAGGTCGTAGTCACGTACGTCGATGCGCCGCGTATTCACGCCGAACTTGTAAGTATTTCTTCCTCGCGTCCAGATCAGGTTGTCATTGATCTGCCACTGGGTCACCTTACGCCCCTGGGGATAAGTATTGTCGTTGCCCCCAATCGTCGTGAACGGCGCATTGCTGCTTCCACCCGCCAGCACAAGGGGAAAAGCCTGCCGCACCTGCACGAAGCCATTCGGCTCAAAGATGCTCGCGTACCAGCTCGCGCCGGGATTGAGCTGGTTTACGAGATTCGGGTTAAAGATATGCGTGTACCCCACAACCAGGGTCCGCTGAGGCTGAGGTGAATACGAGTTGAACATGGAGTTGATTGGATCCGTAAAGGCAGCCTGCAATCCCGTGTCCTGCTGAAAGCGATACCAGACGCTGTTGTTTCGATCGATAGTGTGATCGATCTTCACAACCAGAAGATTCTCGGTGTCGCCGTTGGTGAGCGATGCCTGCCTCTGATTCGCGCAGCCGCTTCCATTGAAGAGGTTGCCGCTCGTCTCGGTGCCGGGAAGTACCGTGCCACTCGCGTCCAAAGGGCAGGAATTCACGGAAACCGGCGTCCCGTCCGTATTGCTGTAGAGCTTGAACATGGATTGGTAAAACCCTATCTCCTGCGGCTCTGCAGGCAGCACGGTTCCCGTGATCGGGTCCATCCCACCCTGTGCCAGTCGGCCCAGCACATATTGTTCATAGGCGGCCGTAGGCGCCACCAACTGCGAAACCAGGGGCAGCGCAATCCGGATTCCCTCATAATGCGCGAAGAAGAACACCTTGTCTTTCCGGATGGGTCCGCCCACGCTCACCCCGAATTCGTTCACCGTCGAGCGCGGCTTCTTTGCAATGTTCTCAGCCGTGTCGTTGGCATGAAGAAAGTAATCTTCCGCATTGAGCAGAGAACCGTTCCATAACTCGTATAAGTCGCCGTGCAGCCGGTTGGTCCCTGACTTAGTGAAGTAATTCACCTGCGATGCTCCATACCTGCCCTGATCCACCGAATAAGAGTTGGTGTTGACCGTCGCCTCCTCGACCGCGTCAAGGCCAATCACAAGGTTCGTCGATAATCCGATGTTCAATCCGAGCCATGGATCATTGGTGTCATATCCATCCAATATGTAGCCGTTCGACGTTGCGGGTAGCCCATTGAATTCCACGTTCCCGTAACCGCCCGCGGCCTTGGCATCGTTCGATGAACCCGCCGTATTCATCAGCGCCCCCGGTGCAAACTGCGCAATGAATGTCAGGTCCTGCCCGGGGTTGGGAAGGCTTGCAACCGTCTTGCTCTCGAGCGTCGTCGTGGTATTCGGGTTCTCCAGGCTCAGCATCGTCTGGTCCGCATTCACCTCGACCGTCTGGATCGTCGAAGACAGCGAGAGATTCAGGTTCAACCTCACGGTCCGGCCCACTTCAACCTCAACCGGCTGCGATGTCTGCTCCGCGAAGCCGTTTGCCCTTACAGTCACTGTGTATGTGCCGGGATTCACCTGGGAAAACAGAAATCGGCCGTCGACGTTGGTTTCTCCTACGCGTGCAGCCTTCGTATCTATGTTGGTTGCTGTAACTACGGCATGCGCAAGTGCTGCGCCGGTCAAGTCCTCCACCGCCCCTGAGATAGCGCTCGATGTGCCACTCTGTGCCATGCATAACTCTACATTAACTATGGTTAAGATCAGAAAACAGGCAAACCTATACATGGTCGTTCGATTGGATAACATAATCTAACCTCCGCGGGGAAATTGGTCGTCAGTTACCCCGAAACATCAGCACCAGGAACCACGCATTCAATCCAGCGATGAGTGCGGCGGTGAACCACGCCAGCCCTTGCAGCCAGCGTCCATTCACAAACTCTCCCATCTTTTTCCGGCTGCCGGTGAAGATGACCAGGGGGACGACGGCAAAGCTCAGTTGCAGGCTCAGAATCACCTGGCTCAGCAGGAGCAGCTTCTCCGTTCCGCGCTCGCCTGTGATGGCAACCACAATGATGGTGGGAATAATGGCCAGCGTGCGCGTAATCATCCGCCGCAGCCATGGCGCCACATGGATGTGGACGAAGCCTTCCATTACCACCTGCCCTGCCAGCGTTCCCGTGATGGAAGAATTCTGTCCGCTCGCCAGCAGCGCAATCGCAAATATCGTGCTTGCGCCCGCCACACCCACCAGCGGACTCAGCAGCTTGTATGCGTCCTCAATCGCCGCAACCTCAAAGTGGCCACTGCGAAAGAACACCGCAGCCGCAACCACGACAATGGCCCCATTCACAAAAAGCGCCACCGTGAGCGCCAGCGCCGAATCCACGTTGGCCATGAAGATGGCTTCGCGCTTGCCTTTCGAGGTCCGCTTGTAGTTCCGGCTTTGCACAATGGACGAGTGCAGATACAGGTTGTGCGGCATCACCGTGGCGCCCAGCATCCCGATGGCGATGTACAGCATGTCAGGATGGGTGATGATCGACGGTGATGGGATCAGCAGGTTTTTCAGCGCCGGCCAGTACTCCGGCTTCGACAGGAAAAGCTGCACGCCGAACATGGCAATAATCGTCCCGATCAGCGCGATGACCAGCGCCTCAACGTAGCGAAAGCCCCAGCGCTGCAGCAGCAGAATCAGCAGCACGTCCAGCCCGGTAATCAGCACGCCATAAAACAGCGGAATATGGAACAGCAGGTTCAGCGCGATCGCTGACCCGATGACCTCGGCCAGGTCGCATGCCGCAATCGCAATCTCCGCGCCTACCCACAGCCCGAAGCTCACCCAACGGCCGTAGCTCTCGCGGCAAAGCTGCGCCAGGTCGCGCTCCGTGGCCACGCCCAGCTTCAGGCTCAGGCTCTGCAGCAGTATCGCCATCAGGTTCGAGATCATGATGACCGAGAGCAGCGTGTAGCCAAACTGCGACCCGCCGGCGATGTCCGTAGCCCAGTTGCCGGGGTCCATATACCCCACGGAAATCAGAAATCCAGGCCCCAGAAATCCCAGCAGCCGACGCCAACTGATCGACGAGTTGGAGATCGACACGCTGGAGTGCACCTCCGGCAAGGAGGGCTCTGGCGGCGCGATGGACGATAGGATTTCAGTAGACATGGATTCTTGGGGAAGAGACCGTTTCCGTCTCTCAACTCAAGTATGCCACAGATAGTTAATTATGGTTAATAAATTTCATTACGTGAAATTACCATGAATTATCTTCGAAAGCTCGATACCGGGTTCATCGCATAAGCCTCCTGCGGCTCCTTGCCCACGACGGTGATCCCTCGTGAAAACGCCTCGAGCAGCGGCCGGGCTCGGTCCATCGCTTTGTCGGCGCCAGCCGCCACGATCCAGAGCCGACCCTCCTCGGCATCGCTTACCCCGCCAATCACCCGAGCTCCCACAAAATCGATGCCCCGGCTCGCGTGCTCCAATGTCAGACGGTCGGCAAGACCCAAGCTGATTGTCCCGCACAGAATGTGAAGTACGCCGGGTGAGAGCACGTCGATCAGCCTGTGAACCCCAAATAGCACTTCTTCATACGCCGCATCATCCAGGAGCATGGTGATTACAGCATCGGCGCCCAGTTCGGCTTCCGCTGGGGTCGCTGCGGCGATGGCGCCTTCGTGGATCAGCGTCTTGGTCCGCTCCTCGGTCCGGCTCCAAACCGACAATTCATTTCCGGCAGCGAGCAGTCGCAGCGCCATCGGTGTCCCCATGTTGCCGAGTCCCAGAAATCCGATTTTCATGACAATTCCTGCAATCATGCCAACGAATAAAGCTGTTTGGTTTTCGCAACGACCTCTTCAACTGTTGGGCCGTAAAGCAGTTGGTTATTGAAGTCGGACTCGATAAGAAATGGGCGTCTGCCTTCTGAGAACTCGATTTGAGCCTCTTCCGTTCGATCTTGAAGGCTGATGAACCAGAGGCCATCGTCATCTGCTCCGGGATGTTTGACTCTCAACTGTTCGATGCGAATGCCGCGAATATCAACAGTCAGTTGTCGGATGATCAGATCTATGTCGCGCAGCATCGACGCCTACACGCCTTCCGGTCTAAGCCACACCGCCTCCGCCGCCGGGCGCCCCAAAATCGAACTCCGCTTCGCTTTGCCTGTAGGAATCTCAATGGAAACGGTCTGGTCGTAATTCTGGCTCACCACTTTCAGTTTCTGGCTGGGCCCAATGCCGGTCCGGTGCAGGAAAAGCAGCAATTTAGGATCGCGCTCGTGCAGGCTGGCGACCAGGTAGCTCTGTCCCTCCGCAGCTTCGGAAAGCGGTACCTCGCCTCGCCGTTTCCGCACCGCAGGGCTCTCCGGCAACACCGCGTTCCCGTGCGGACACGCCCCGCCCTCGCCCAGTTTCTCCTTGAGCTTGGCCTCGAACGCCGGCGAAACCGCGTGCTCCAGCCGCTCCGCCTCCTCGTGGATCTCGTACCACTCCATCCCGAAGACTTCACTCAACATCCGCTCAATCAGGTGATGCCGCAACGCCGTGCGATAGGCAGTCTCCCGTCCCGCCGTGGTCAGGCGCACAATCCCGTCCTCACCCACCACAACAAACCCGTCGCGCTTCAGCCGCTTCAGCGCCATGGTTACCGCCGGCGCTGAAACTTCAAGCCAATGAGCCAGCATTGCCGGAATGACCTGGTGCCCTTCAGCCTCAGCTTCCAGCACTGCTTTCAGGTAATTCTCTTTCGAAACATGGATCGAATCTTTCATCGTGGTA
>Ga0302320_10026070_pt1 | contig 11336 bp, 11 predicted proteins | sample Bog_T0_3_FD_202130 | JGI IMG/M metagenome (GOLD analysis project Ga0302320, IMG submission 202130) | Peat permafrost microbial communities from Stordalen Mire near Abisko, Sweden - Bog_T0_3 | ecosystem: Environmental > Terrestrial > Soil > Wetlands > Peat | place: Sweden: Abisko, Stordalen Mire... | reverse complement strand
TCAACAGCAATTGGAATAAAATTTCATTAAAAAAAAAAATATGTAGATATTTAATTTAATTTAAAACTTGCTTTTTAAATATGAAAAAAATGTATTTTTAAATTTTTTCTATAACATGGATTCTTGTTATATATAATAAATTTCATAAACAAAGATAATAAATTAAAGTTTTTTTTTAATATCAGAGACAGATTTTTGGAAAAACAACCATTTATTAAATAAAGCTTTGAATTTTAGCTCATATTCTTCAAACATTCTCTTCATCTTCATTCTTTTCTCTGATGGATTTTCAAAAGGAATTTTCGAAAAAAGTATTAAAACTTCACCGAATTTCCTTTTTATTTTTCTAAAAAATGGATTTTCCTTATTATCAGCAAGGGTTTCAAAAGTTGAAGACAATTCCAGCATTTTCGCTTGTAATTCAGATAAAAATTTGTTAAAATTATTGTTTTTTTGTTCAAAATAAATTTGCACTTCAGACAATCCTTCCTTCAGAACTTCCATGGTTTCCTTTTGTTTTCTGAGGTCAAGTTCCAAAATTTGATGAAGCACTTGCTTTTGCTCGAAAATTGAGGTGAGGACATCAACAAGAAAGTCCATTTTTTTAATTTTCCTTTGCTGTGTCTCCTCCTGTAATACATTTTCCGGCAAATTTATCATAAATTCCTTGATATAAATGCAACAATTTTTAAAATCTCGCTTGATCTCTTCACTTTTCTCTGCTATTAGCAAATACATATCGTTTTTTTCATTGTTTTTTATCATAAGTTCCCTTTCCTTCTCTGTTTCTTTTTCCAAAATATATAACAAATTGGCATCTTCTGTATCAGATAATCTCACACCTAATTCTATTAATTTTTCAATATTTTTCCTAACCTTTTCTTTGAGATTACCCACTTTACTTAGATTAATTTCTTCCTTTTGATAAATGAAATCATATTCGAAAAAAATCAAATCGTTCAAAAGATTGGCTAAACGAGACTCCAAATCCATTATTTCATTATAATTCATCCCCAAAAAATGCGTTTGCGTGTTTTTTACCAAAAAATCAACAAAATATTCTTGGTTTTCAAGTGATAAAAAAGGAGCAGTTTTAGTGTTGCTGTAGAAATCGTTGTTTTTGAAAATATCAATTGTGTTGAGTTTTTTAAACATAAATTCGACTTTTTGGTTTAGATTAAGCAAATTATCAAAATTAACTGAAATTTGCTCCTTTTCATTTGGGGCTATCACATCAAAAATTGTTTTTATATTGAAATTTCGTTTATATCTCTCCACAAAATTCGTGATTGGGTTCTGATATTCCAAATTAGGTGTGAAATCTAAAGGATTTTGATCTTTATTTTTCGTTTTAAACACAGTTTTAAACTCTTCATTAGCCCTTTCATTGTTCAAAATAATTTTATAAGCGTTGTTGAATTGATCAATGAAATCTTTGAAAACATCTGGGGTTTTGAAGCTTTTCATCATTTTCTCCACAGAATCCTTGAAAGTATCTGAATCTAATCTTTGTAGTGTTTCCTCACTACTTTTAAACATTTTTGTTTTGAGTTTTCCTTTGAATTTGTCTTGATATTTTGAACTTATGTCTATGAAGAGAGTTATGAAACTTCTGGAATCCTTGTAAAATATTTTCATTAATTTGAAAGTTTTTTCCAATTTTTTGATGTATTTTTGTTGTTTAAGGATTTGGCCTTTCAAACATTGTACTCTTTTTTCGTTACAATTGGTAGGACTGTCCAAATTTTTCATGGCCATTTTGAATTCATCAACTTCTGCTAACTCAGCTCTTTTTACCAAAAGTTCTTTTTTTAATGTTATGTTTTCATCCTGCAAAATGTTAATTTCTCTTAATCGAGAGTTGTTTGAATATAAGACTTTGCTATCTGAAGAAATTTTGTTTTTGCTCATGGACGGCAAACCAGTGTCTTTAAAATTGATTAGGGAGTGGTTAAATTTTTTATGAGACTTTTTCTCGAAAGATTCGGAACCAAGGAAGAGAGGGACAAATTTTTCAGAAAAAAGAGAGGAATTTGTGAAACTTAATTGGCGACGATGGTCCTTGTATTTTTGGAATATTTTGTCATTCTTTTCGATAATTGTAGACTTTAAACCCAATATTTCATTAGTGATATTGGAATCATTTGAAAGGGGTGTTCGCATTGAAAGAAGATCATTAATTTTTTTCATTAAATTTTTTTTTTTTTTTGAATGTTCTTGGAAAAATATGTTTTGGTTTTTTAAAATATTAAAAAATTTTCATTTTCATGTTCGGAGTATTTCATTGAGAAATAAATATAGTCTTTTGGCACCAAAAAAAATGACATTTTTAAAAATAATTAAATTTAATAATCAAATTTTAAACTCTTCCCTAATCTAAAAATCCTGGTTAGTATTGCTGTAATTTCCTGAGGATATTTTTATTTTTGCTCTCTAATTCAAATTTTCTATTCCAAAAAATCGAAATAAAATTTTAACTAAAAAATGAAAATAGAACTTTTATATTTTGATTTTTCAAATTTTTAAGTTTTTAAATTAGTTCTCGATAAAACGATATTTCCCATCTTTAGTAGTTGGCGTCTCTCAACAATTTGGCAAGAGCCTCAACTCTGGCATTGCAAGATCCTGCTCCTTGTGGCACTCCAGCCTAAATTTCAAATTTGTTCCATAAAATATTTAAATATTAAAAAAAAAAAAAAAAAAATGTATGTCTCTTACGGTAGTTTTGAGGTCAGAGTGCCAGCTGCCAAAGAGGATGGTTTGGTTGGTAACACAAATGCAAGCACCTCCTTTGTTTTTCTTCAAATACCAGGTTTTAGTGTCGGCATCGAATCTGACAGTTTGGTACTTTTCACCATTAATTCTGACACCAGCAGCATCCTTGGTGACTCCTTTGTTGCCAACGGCTTCCAAGAGGTTCTTCTTCTCATCACAGTGATGTTTGACGGTTTTATCTGGGTTGTTGGCATCTGGGATGTCGATATCACTGGCTTTTAACTAGAAAAAGAATGAACTTGAAAGAAAAAAAAATGGATCTACAGCAGCTAGTCCAGTAGATGAAGCCCAAACGCTGCCGTCATGGCCGAAGATGTGGGCATGCTCAGTCACATTTTCGTTGGTCATGTAGCTAATATAGTCTTTCCAGCCTCCCATTGTTTGATGGATGTTAAGTGGTCTTTTTGTTTGGGTTTGTTTTATTTAGGTATTGATTTTTTTTAATTATATTTCATTTGACGGACGTGTTAAATAGAGAAAAATAAATCTTTTTGCATACCTAATAAATTTATTTCGGTTTTTATTTCGGATTTAAAATTTTGATAATTTTGGAAGCTAGGAACAAAATAATTGTTCTCGTTTTCTTCATCAGAGAAATTGGAAAAATTATAAATTTATTTTTCTTTTAAAATCAAATTCTGAAAATTATATAATATCGTTTTTCTTCTGAATTATGGGAAATGGTTGTAAATTCAGTTCTGCACCAAAACAGGAAGGCAAAAAAATCCTCCTTCCTTCTTTATTGAGATTAATTAATAGGGCAAATTGAGGAATTTACTTACTTCAATTATGGAAAAGATTGGGTTCAAACATTTCATTTACAATTAACAGTATTTAAAAATTCAAATGTCTATAAAGCATCTTCAGATTTAGGGTAAAAGACAATCCCCAATTAACATAGAGCCTGCGGAGTTAAGTCCCAACCCAGGAATCAGCTTCAAATTTAAATTTATGAACAATCCAATTGAAACCAAAACACAATTTACTCCAGCTTCTTTTAAGGTTTCCACTAATAAATATAATATTATGATTAAATGTTTACTTTAGACAATTCCCTGCGAAGGCCCCATTGCAGAAATTACCCTTATAAACGAAAAAAAACAAAAACAAGTTTATCAATCAAAGAGCTTGCATTTTCATGTCAACAGTGAGCATACCATCTCTAAGAAAAAATTCGCAGGAGAGCTTCACATGGTTTTTGCAAGAACCGCCGATGGTGTGATCGAAGACAATAATTGTGTGATAGGGATTTTGATTGATGTCAAGGATAACGAGAATGAAGCCACCAAACAAGAAAGGGATATTCTATAGAAAGATCAATCTAAAAATTAATATTGCCATTTTTTTTTTAATCAGAAAATTTTCTTCTACTGATATTCAAAGCTGTTTTCCAAAATTCTGAGCATGAAAAGATTTTTTCATTACAAGGGATCTCTTACGACGCCTCCCTGCACTGAAACTGTATTGTGGTGGGTTTATCAAACACCTATTCACGTGCTAGAAGAGGATCTGATGCCTTTTGTGAGAAGGTGGATAGAAAACACAGAATTTTCAGCCGGAAATGGGAATTGTCGAGCTGTGTGTGATTTAGTTGGAAGAAAGGTTTATGATATCACTGCAGAAGAATATTAATTTTTTTCCTTTCAAATTCATTAATAAGTGTGTTTTTCAGTAAGCATTAATTTTGTTTTTGTGAAATCATAAGTTGCTATATTTTAGGAAAACTTTTTGTGTTTTTTTACACCATATTTTGATATTCTTCTCTTTAAACTTAAAAAACAAAATTTTGGTTTTTGATGAGCTATAAAAATAAAATTTATCAAATCAAAAAGTTTTTTAATCTCAATTTAAGATAAATAATCTAAGAAGAAAAGGTGGATTAGATGAGCTCAGGTTTCAGAAGCTTTGTTGATGAAACTCTCGATCAATATAATTCCACTGGACTTGGTTTCAATATTTAAATTAATAATCATAATGCTTTTGTAAAGATGAATATAATCGATTCGCTCTGCCTCCTAATATCATCTTGTGTGAGAAACATTATGTAATTTTAATGTCAAAGAATTTTTTTTCTCTGAGTTAAATTATCTAGCATGCAAATAAAGTTGGAATCGATGATCTAAACACAGAGGAATTATGCCAATGTTGTGCCAAACGGGTGGTACTACTTTTTATTTAATTAAGCATTTATTTTACCTTTTTATATTGGAATTTAGTATAAACAGTCAATTGGTGTGTGTGAGTCCACAGAAAAATTGGCCTTTTTAGGGCCTGGATACACTTTATTCTTTCTATTTATGAAATGTTGTGCAATTCTAATCTTTTCTATGCTAATGATATTTGGAGTTTATGCTTTGTACTCAAATTATTACGGAGGAGCTTGTGAAGAAAACGCAGCTAGTTGCAATCTGAATTATAAAACTCAATTTTCTTATTGGAACTCAGCAAAAAAAGATAAAATTGCAGTTGAGATTCAGCAATATTTAAGTTTGGCTACACTAATTACTCTTATTGGTCTAATGCAAATTATGCGGTGGCAAGTCAGAGTAGTGACTGAAGAATGCGACGAAAAAGATGTTTCAGCGTCAGATTATACACTTTTTGTGGAAAACATTCCGAAAAACCTTGAAATTGATTATGAAACTGAATTGAAGGAGTTTTTTGAATCCTTGACTCTCCCAAACATTCCAAAAATTGTAGTGGAAAAAGTGAATTTAGCTTATGATTTAAGGGATTTACCAAAGTAAGAAAATTCAAAGCAACTAAATTTTTTAATATAATTTTTAGACTGGAAAAAAAATTGCAAGATGCAGTGACTAAAAAGTCCAAGGCTTATCAGGAATTTTTCAAGAAAGGAAATTTCCCTGCAGGAGTTTCACCTGAATCTTTGAACTTCCAAATTCAAGATTTCCAAAATGAGATCCAAGAGTATATCTCAGCATTCCATAACAACAATAGCTTGTTTTCAGGAGTTGCCTTTGTGAGTGTTAACTCGGAGACCGTGAAGAGAGAGATTCTTGAAACTTTTAAGCTTTCAGGTTGGCATCGATTCAAATTGGCGTTCAAAGATATTTTTGTTTTTGGAAAAGAAAAAACAGGAGGGCTACTTTTTCACAACCATAGAATGTTTCTCAAGCAAGCACCTGAGCCTTTGGATGTGTATTGGGAGAATTTAGGGTTATCGGATAGAGAATTTTTCTTAAGGAAAATGGCTGGGAGATGCTTTTCTTTCCTTCTTCTTATTGGATGTGCCTGTTTAATTTACTATTTTTCAATAAAAGAAGATGAAATTGGTAAATGGAGTCAGAATGATATTGAAACACAAATTTATGTGAAATTCTTGAGTAATTCGCTCGCGTTTACTATTATCATCCTAAATAAAGTTTTGTCAACAACAATGCCTAAAATTGTCTCGTAAGAAAAACAATCTTGATTTATAATTTCATATTTAATTAGGTTTGAAAAAAAGAGGACTATCTGTGAAAGTTATGGTAGTGTTGTGAAAAAGCTTACCCTCGTCTTAACAAAAAAATATTTATATTAAATAAACAATAAGTTCTTTGTTAGGTCTTGTTTCTCAATTCTGGTTTCATTAGCTTTTTTGTTACAACCTTCTATTTAAATTTCAATTATGCAGCTGACGGTTTTTTTATTCCCTATTCTCAGTTAAAATAAATAAAAAATTAGGAGGTTTGATTGACACGATAACAACAGTGCTAATCATGAATTGTGGATTATATACGCTAATGAATTTCATCAACCCTGGCTACCTTGGTTGCGCATATAACAGGTGGAAAACTCGTAGAAACCCAACTAAATGGGCTATGACTCAAGAACAAGGGAATATTTCATGGGAAAACCCGATTTTTAACATTGACACAATTTCAGCTAATATGGTCAATGTTCTTCAAATTACTGCTTTTTTCGGGCCTTTGCTTCCTTTGGGATTTGTGTATTCATTTTTTTTTTTTGTGTTTAATTATTGGATCTATAAGGTATAACACATAATTTTTCTAATTTAAATTTTTTTTAAAAAAAGTATGCTTTTTTGAAATGTTCAACAGTAAAAAATGAATTAGGAGTTAATCTCACTAACACAATGATCAATATGTTGGATCTTTGTATTGTCCTATTTGCTGTAAAATAATTAATTTTTTGGATACTCCGAATAGATTAAATATTATTAATATAGATCGGAGTTTATATTTGGAATAAAGTTTTGGCCGATCAAGGAGTTACACCTGTGACGACTGTTATTTTAATTATTGGGATCATTCATTTCTTATTGCCGACCCAAAAAATTAATAAATTTCTTTTCAAAGTCGAAAATATAGATGAGCTTTTGGATTATGAAAAAGCCTCACCAAATTTTGATAATGTAATTTTCTAAATTAATTCAGCATTTTAATTCATGGGATTAGGACTATGAAACTTCGAATCCTGTGACAAAGCTTCAAATCTTTAAGAAAAGTATTTTATTTTATATTCCCACAAGTCAATTATTTTTTTTAGGAATTTTTAAAAGCATGTCTTAATAAAGACCAAAAAAATCTTTTACTTAGGAGATCATTAAAAAAAATAAACCTCCAAGAAAAATATTTTGATTTAATACAAATTTAAATATAGAGAGATTTTAGTTCGCAAGAAAAAAAATATCAAATATTTTTTTTAGGCTAAATTTTAAAGAATTTGATTTTTAGATCTGCTCCACCCAAAAAAACAAATATTTAATTTACTAATATTTTCTCAATTTTGAAGGCTTAAAAAAATAGAATGATCATAACTTTAAATACATTTTTCCTTTGTTTCGTTAAAAACAAACATAAATAAATTATGAGCTCTAAATGTATATGTGTATTTCTCATTTTATAATTTTATATTTTTCCTTCCGTTTTCAATTAGGTTGGTGGAGTTCACCAATGCATGCTTAATCTCACCTTGTCATTCACCCCCTCTCTTTATTTGTTCTACAATATTTGGAAATTTACTCCAGGAAAATCTTATGAAATCGAAAATAAACATTTTTCACTCTTCTTTTTAAAACTCGTTCTTTTGATTTTGATAATTGCAATTTGCTTCTCTCAATTCCTGCTGGATTTGCTAATCAAGGAAACAACTGTCTTAATATTCATTTTGCAGAAATCTCTTTATGAGATGAATTGGATTATGATCCTGTGCACAGTCTTGCATGATCGCCACAAAATTCAAATATTTCCCAATTTCCTGCTAAAATTTTATATGATTACATTTTTTTCTCATTTATTTTTCAAAATCACTGACCATGAGGTTTTTTTTCATTCTTGCTTACATTATCATAGATTTTTTTTAAATAACAAGGATCTTTTAATAAATTTATTGGACTTGCTTTATTTGGCCATTATAGGAAACTTATGTAATGTTAAAAACTAATAATTTTAGTCTTAAAGCCGTTATAGTTGTTTTAGAAATTTGGATCCCAAAAACTTGTAAAGAATCCCCCCCTTTACTGTTAATGTCAAGACAACACATCTATCCTACTTCACATTCCTTATATATGTATTTAGATAAAGCTGGAAATAGTAGTGTTAGCAGTGATGAAGATGAAAATTTAAATTATAGCTCCAATATTATGAACAGATTTAAAGCATATTCTGAAAAATTCAGATCTGCAAGCAAATCCTTTACAAGTCTTGCGGAAGAGGATATATTTGATGATAAAACGAGTAATCTTTTCACATTTTTGGAGATCAAGGATATTAAAATAAGCGGATGGAGGAAAAATAAAGATAATCTTGTAAATTCACCAATTTATTTTTTTTTAAATGTAAATTTTAGAATTTTACAATCATTTATAGCTTTAAAGAGAAAGTTTACGAAACAAATAGGACGCAAGATGAGTTCAAATATTTAATTAAGGATTTTAAACATTTTTATGATGGACTTCATTTCCCGCAAGAGTAAATTATCTTTGATACCCAATTTCCTTAAAAAGGTATAGATTTTTTGATCAAAACGAGGAAAATTCAGATCCTGAAAAAATCAAGAAAATAAATGAAGCTTTTTTGAACTTCATCATAGAAAAACAATTAATAACTTTGTTTTTCCGAAATTTCTTAAAACCCAATGATCAATTAAAAACATATGTGAAGGTGATTAGTTATTTATATTTTTTTTGCCAAAATTTTTAAAAATTTAGGAAAAGCCCAGCCTGTTTTCTCCAACTTTGAAGACCAATCATTCTTTGTTCCGCTCACCAAATAGAAAAAAAGAAGACCTTCTCAGTGGTGAAAGATCATCTTCATTTAGTACCAACAGAGATGGATCCCAATATTTACTAACTTCACCAAATATTGATACGAGTTCGAAAAAGAATGAAGGATTGGAAAAATACTCCACGAAAATTGAAATTACAGGGAGCTTTATTCAAGAAAAATACGACAACAAACGTGAAACTGTAATTTATCCAAAAAAATCATTATTATTTTCTTTAATAAAGATTTATGAAATCAATGTTTCGAATGAAGAAAACCATGTTTCAACTGTGATTTATAAAAGTTATCGAGATTTTTTGAAGCTCCACAAAAAAGTTCAATCGAATTTTTTTCTTTGAAAAAAAACATCTTTTTAGCTTGAAGTTGAACTTCACAATTCAGATCTGCCACCCTTGCCTCAAAAGGATCATAATTTACAAAATTCCTTACAAACTTATACTGAATGTTTGCTTTCGACCAGAAGCATTAGAGAATCAAATGCTCTAGAAGAATTTTTTGAGTTGAGAAATATTCTTTAAAGCTTTGTTTTCAATAAAATTTATATTTTGTGTCCATGTTCTTAAAATTTTATTTCTCGATTTTTGTTAATTTTGAAAATCCGAATTTATTTTTCAAAAATTTAAAAAAAAAAAAAATATTTTATTTTATTTGTGACATTTTTTTTTATTAATTCCAAAAACTTTAATTTCTATAAAGAAAAAACAACTGTTCTTCATAACTAAATTTAATGAGTTATTTGTCTCAGTCGAACGTAAACCAATCCAATACACTTTATCAAACTCAAACCAACAATGCTCCCAAAAAGCTCCAAAAATCCCAATATTACCGTTATAGTGAGAACTATTACAAAAGAAGCATGGGGTCTTTAAATTCTTTAAATAAATTAAATTCTTTATTTATTTTTTTTAACTATAGAGAAGCTGAAAACCAAACACAAAAATCAGATTTCCAAGAGAAAATGACCAAAACAAAAAGTTTAAGAAAAAATCCCTTTATTATAAATAATTATTTTTCAAAGGAACACCATTAATATTCACTTACGAAAATACTGTGCAAAATTTCGGGAGACTATGCGACCGATACTTTTTTGAATATTCAAAATACCATCATCAGCAGCTTTATGGCACAAGTAAAAATTATGAGGCACACAAAGCCCAGATGTTCAATCAATTCACTCCAGAGACGACCAGTTTCTTTCCTATGATTTTTTGTCAAATTTTTTGTTAAATTTATAAGTTGTGGAAGTTCCTCATAAAGTACCAGAAGGAGTGCGATACAGTTCAGACATTAAGTCTGAAATAGTAGACGTTCGAACATTTTTCAAATATGCTGGAAAAAACCTGATTATTACCTTCAAGTATATAAATAATATATTTTTTTTTTTATTTATTTTTTTTAAGGTCGTTTCAAATAAACATTTCAGAAAATCGAAAAGAAAAAAACCAAACGACTAAACCCAAAAAAATTTTTTCAACAATAGTGAACTTCAACAATTTAAAAAAACTCATCACCGATCGATCAACTTTGGAAATAGTCTCTGTCTTAAAATCCGCCATAAAATACGATGTAGACAAAGAAACAGATAAAAAAGTTGTCACTTTTGATTTGCAATTGGAACAAAATCTTCCACTAAGCAATCATAAAAGACAGAAATCTATTTCCGATAATGAAATTTATCCCGAAGTCACACATTCCCACATTAAAATCAATGATTCTTTGGAATTGATTGCAGAGATCAAGTAAAACATTTGTGCAATTTTCCTTTTTAATAGTTTCGAAATATTAAATTTCCAGATTTCCATCCATCGAATTTTACATGAATACACATGCTTACAGCCAAACTTACGTATTACAATGTTTGGAAATTGAGGATTTGTTGAACAATTATTTCATGAACATAGAAAATTATTATGTATTATAATTGATTGAAAACAAAAAAGAAAAGAATAAATTTTAGAGAAAATATTTCAATGAGGAAGAATTCAATAAGATGACAGTGAATGAGGCCACGAAGAACCAATTTGAATCCCCTCCAAATTCACCAAAAAAAGTATTAGAAAACATTCCCATAAAAATAATTTCAGATGATTTTGATTTATCAATTCATGAAAGTAAAAAAACTAAAATTATTTTTTGAACTTTATATTCATAAAAAATGAACAGTGAAAGGCAAATCACAAGATGTGAACGACTTTTACCAACAAAGAGTTTTTAAGGAAGTTTTTAAAGAAAATGACCAATATTTTACGGTGACCTTCCAGTAAATTCCCAATTTTTAAGATGACAATTTAAATTATTTTCAAGATCACA
>Ga0302320_10026064_pt1 | contig 11337 bp, 5 predicted proteins | sample Bog_T0_3_FD_202130 | JGI IMG/M metagenome (GOLD analysis project Ga0302320, IMG submission 202130) | Peat permafrost microbial communities from Stordalen Mire near Abisko, Sweden - Bog_T0_3 | ecosystem: Environmental > Terrestrial > Soil > Wetlands > Peat | place: Sweden: Abisko, Stordalen Mire... | reverse complement strand
CCAACTCGCGACCACCCGATCTGTGCGCCGCTGGTAAAAGGGGTGCAGCGCCTGGATTGAGACGCAGAGCCAGCGCGTACTCTCAGGAATGGCGCGAAGCCGTTCGAGTTGCGCTTCGGCATCCTCGGCATATCCGTGGAAGCCTACAAGCACCGGGGCTGGCCCTGCATGGGCCTGGCGGGATAACGAGATAGCGCCCGTGGACCGCGGCCGCGACGGTTCGTTCAGTCACCTCGCCATATTACCTTTTGAACCTGATAGGCGTGTGCAGACGGGCGTTTCCGTACCGCGTTTTGCCCAGAGGTACTCCTGCGTTACGAAGGATATTGAAGGAGCATCCCCACAAAAGTCCCCACAGTCTTGCAGAAAAGGGGGTTTTCGGGGTGGGGCAGGGCCTGTAAGTCTATGAAAAATTTGGCTCCCCGAGTGCAACACAAATCCGAACACGGTCGTGGAGAGTCCAGGGAGGCCTCAATTCTCCGCGCTGTTAACCGAAACGGAAGACCGCTGAAGGCGGAGATCGTTGGGGTGGGCTTCAATTTTCAATGATCAACTACTGGTATCGATGATACTCCTGAGGGCTTGCTGATTGGGCCGTTCCGGCGCGCCTTCCGACACGAGGGAACGCAATTCGAGGCTGAACCCGCTGGACTAGGGCCTGTGCTGAGAATCCAGCCAGAACTATCGACAGGGATCTGAACGAACCTTCACGGCACCTGAAACTCGGCGCTCAAATCAACGGGCTCAAGTTCCGAGGCTCCTCGGCGGGCGATGAAGGCGCTGATGAAGGCTGCGGTCGGGATCGGGCCGATATGGGCAGCCTCGATTTCCGGCATGATCCGGTTGCCGACTTTGGCGGTCTTCCAGCGATCCAGAAGGTCCCTGCCCGCGACGAAGTTCCTTCCGAGGAGGCCGACATCGATCTCGATCCAGATGGACGCCTTCCAGTCCTCGCGGTAGGGGACGAACTCAGTCCATGTGCTTAGGGGACACCTTTCACGGTAGCTGTCCGGCTCGAACTCCCGAAGATCGAACAGACTTACGCCACCGAGCGTGCGAACGTAGGGATACCATTCGGGACCGGCGTTTGTACTCCACCGTTCGCTGTCTGGTAGGCCCGGCTCCGGCAAAATGCTGCCGCTCTCAAGAATTGCGCGGAAGCGGTCTGGGCTCGTCGTGTGCCAGATGCCCGAAGAGACGCGCGCACGGACGAGTGCTCCCAAGGCATGCCGGGTTTTCGAGGCGGATGAGCGCCAGCGTTCGAGCCGCTGGACGAACGCGATTTCCCTCGGGCTGGGTCCCTCTTCGTTCATGCAACGCGCTTATTTCGAGTATGGCTGAACGAACTCTATCGCTCTACGGGATGAGAGAATTGAGCCATGGCCTGCGGCATTTGCGACGACCTGGAGCAGCGCGTCATGGCTGCATTTCGGGCCGACGCGAGCGCGGTCATGGCGGATGTGAACAAACGCCGCTCTATGTCCACGGCGAAATATCTGCAATGGAAAGCCGATACGAGGCGAGCGCTTAAGCGAGCGGAAGACGAACAAGAGCGGCATATCGCCGGTTGTTCGGTATGCCAAGCCGAAGGCCGCAAAGCATTCCACACTTCGGATATCCCCGATTGAAGATTTGAAGATTTGGGGCCGAGGTCAGGCGGCCAGATGCTCGTTACAGCCAAGGCCGCGGCAACAGATTCTAGGCAGCCATTACGTTGGCAAATTGAGCCTTTGCGTCCGCAATGAGCCCATCTGCGTCTCCAACAGCAGCTTCAGCCTCCGGGAGACTGACATGACCTTTCAGTTCGTTAATACGAGCAGCACGGGCATCCCGCTCGATCTCTTCGTCTTTGGTTACGTAAATCGCTGTCGCCAGACGCTCCAATTCCGCAACGTTCTTGTTTCCGAGTCTCGATGCTACGAAATCGATTTCGCGAGAGTATCTCTCGGGAATCGTCGGGAATTGCTTTTTTAGCGCGTCGCTAAGCGCACCGGGCTTCAGACTCGGCCGATACCGTTCGCTCTTGAGTTCCCAGTCGATGAATCCGTCTGTTCGAAGGGAGCCGAGCTCATCCCTGAGGTCGAATGAGAATGGCCCGTGCTTGTATAGGATAAATTCAAATCCTGCGGGAACGCCAAGCACCGTCTCCAAAATGTACATGGCCTTCTGGATGTGTGTTTCTCCTGCCCAACTTCCGCTCGCTCGGAGCTTTTCGGTGAGCGCCACCAGCAGGCTTGCTTTATCAAATCTATTCATATCAGTAATTTACCTACTCTCTAAAATCTTCTGTTTATTCTCGGTGAGCCAGAGTTTTGCCTTCCCCTTGCAGTCCGGGTCGACGAAGACGTAGTCCACCGAAAAGCTGGGGCCTTTTCTCAAGGTCTCGGACAGCTTGAGGGACGATTCAATGCTGCCATCCCGCAGGTATACCGGGAACTCTTCTGAGCCTCCCTCAGACTCGTAAGGATCATGCCGCACGGCATCGTTTCCGAATTCAACCCGAGCTGCCTCGTACACCAACTCAACACTCTTCAGATTCTTTTCAACATCGACAGGATTGCTTTCATAGAGAAGCCTGAAGTGCCTTCGATCCACGATCCTGCGAGCCTGATTGTGCCCCTTCCGAGACGAATCATCTGCAACCTGGAGGATTCCCGAGAGAACCTCATTATCCGTCATCGCCAAATGATCTTTGAGCGCGACCGAGAACCTTCCGTCGGCCAGCCACTCGGCAAGGAACTCCTTCAGGTGGATGTCATAGATTCGCCGGACTGGATGGAAGTACAACTGCGTGTACATGAAGTAGCGCGCCCAAAGGAGAGACTCGGCCGTTTGCAATCCCCCGACCGTGATCCCCAAGTCCGGTTCCTCAGAACCGAGATCCTCGCGCGGCAATATGCGCATCGTTTCTATCAGCCGCATATGGTCGAAACGGCCATATGACACTCCACTGTGGAAGGAATCTCGCAAAAGATAGTCAATACGATCTGCACCGAAGACGTTTCCGCCGATCATCTCGTACAATATCGATTCCCAAACAGAGAGGGAACTGCCGTAATACTTCGGGCCTACCGCAAGCTTCGCAACATCCTCCTCCCTGATCTTGAGTTCGGCGAACAGGGGCTTCAGATGCTCTCCTAAAATGTGATCTTTGCTGAGATGCTCGTGACGAACACCTTTCGGCAAGAGTTCCTTTTCAGCAGCATGCGAAAACGGCAGGTGCCCTACGTCATGACACAGTGCGGCCATTCGCAGAACTCGCCGCCAGTAGCCCCACTCCAGTTCATTCTTTCGGGGCACGAGCTTGCGAACCGAATCGTGATAGATATTCTCTGGGTCGGTGGCCACGTCGTAAATCTTCGTCGCGGCATCCATCACTCCGAGCGAATGCTCAAAGCGCCGATGCGTTGCACTTGGATAGACCAAGTACGTCATCGCAAGCTGGTGGATGTACCGGAGTCTCTGGAAGGGGCGTGAGTTTACGACCTTGCGCTCTTCCGAATCGAGTTTGATGAACCCGTGAATGGGATCACGGATTTCGTGGATTCGGTTGGCCATGGCGTTCTACGATTCTACTCCAAAACATATCGTGGCCTGCCTGTTCTGAAGGCCGGTTGCGATGTAGCGCTCGACCATGTTGGCAAAACCCCACCGGCAGCACACTGAAAGCTGTGCGTCCCGACCGGAGGCAGTCTGCTCGCGCGGGGACCAGCACTCGCAACCTGCAACCGGCGCGGGTCGACCGTTCCTTGTTATAAGAACGTCGCGCGGCCGACCTGGTTCGGGAGCGGCAACGGCCAACTGAACAGGCAGAAGTGGTCGAAGGCCCAGAAACAAACGAGGGGAATGGACTTGTTTAGGGCCTGAATGAGTTCGCTTGGCCACGGGCAGCCGCCGTTGAACCACGGAATCAGGTACGCGGTCGCGGAGACTGGCCAACTGCCGGGAGTGGTGATCGGGAATGCAATCGCGGCCTGCGCGTTCGTGAAGTTCCGGTACGTCGCGCCCCACGACAGCGCCTCCATCTTCAGACGGTCGATGCCTGAGCCTGTCTGAGCCAGATACTGCGACGGCAGATTGACGGCGCGGTTGAGCCGCCCACCCTGCGGATAGGGGACATCCGGCGTGTAGTAGCACGTCGCGAAGTTCACATCGAACGGCCAGAGCAGTTCGAACTTCGCGCCGGAATAAGTGGCCAGAACAGCCGTTCGAATCGCATCGATGTGGCTCTTGATCAGGCTGGCGAGGAAGTTCGTATCCGCCGATCCGTTGACGGTCGGATCGTCATCCTGCGTGTAGAACGCGGCGAGCGATCGGCCCAGCGCGGTTTGCGCGGCCTGCGCGGTATAAGCGTCGTAGTACGCCATCCCGCCGCCGCTGCACGTCCCCGTTCCGCCGACGTAATTCCCGTTCCCGCTTGAACCGTTGAGAGTGAAGTGGGTCGTGTCGGTGACGGTGATCGTCTGGTCCCCGTTCGCTGCCGTGTTGCCCTGAACACCGGCGAGGATTGCGCGCTGGCCGGTGGACAAGTTGTGCGGGGCAACCGTGCCAATCGAAATCGGCGACGTCCAACTCGCGTATCCCACGGCGACGTTCTGGACCGCGCTGAAGTACCACCACAGCACCTCGCCGAATTGAAGCCACGGCGTGAGGCCGGCGGCGCTCATAATTCCTGCCGCCTGCTTGTAGCAGTCCGCCAAGTAGGGCGTCACGGTGGACGGATTGAACGTGCATTGCGTGGTCTGAAGATCGATGAACGTCGCGTCTCCCAAGATCGGCGTGTAGCCGCCCGAGATCAGCGTTGTGAGTTGATAGTGATTCGCGTCGGTGACGGTGATCGCCCAAACGCCGGATTGCGATGTGCCCGCAACATGGACCATGTTCCCGGTGATGTACCCGTGCCCGGTTTGCTGGATCGTGACCGGGCTGGACCCGGTGACCGCCTCGACGAAGCCAGCGCCCCAGCTTCCGAAGCCGGTATCGGTCAGCACCTGGTTGCCGTTGGCGAAGCGTTGTGCCCATGCGCCCCCCGCAGTGTTCACATCCGGCGGCGCGAGCAACTCCTGCGAGAACGAAACGGTCATCGTCTGGCCAGCCGCTTGCACCGGCGCGCAGAAATCGGCCAGATAGTCGGTGAACGCCCGATTGAGCGGCTGGGTCTGCGATCCGTCCACCTGCCAGACGCCCTCGTTGCCCGCCGCGATGTCGCCGCTGATGGTGATCGAGCCAGTGGATGGATTCGCGCCCGCCGCGCCCGCGCCCGCCGCATAGCTCGAAGAGAACGTGAACCCGCTGACCGGACTCAGGCAGGTAACAGTGAACTGGCCAGCAGTACCAGTTGGTGCGGCACAAACGCCGATGAATAGCGTATTGATCGCATTGATGAAGCGTTGCGCGAGAGTGGACACGGTGTCGTTCGGATATACGGCCGCCCCGAAGGATGTGCCGCCGACCGTCAAAAAGATCGCGTCGCCGTCACCGAACAGAGACCCGAGGTTGAAACCGCTCGAACCCGCCGAGATCGTGACGGTGGCCTGATGGAAACTGCCGCCGGAACGAACGCGCTTCAACGCGAAGAAGACGCCGGAGTAGAAATCGATGTCACCGGCGAATCCGGCCTTGCTCAGAATCCAGAAGGCACGCGCGGGCGCGATGGCGTAGCTCTGGGCGGTATCGAAGTCGCAGGCGCAGTTGACGTTCGGATAGATCGTCGCGGGTGACTGCACATCGGACAGAACCGCAGCCTGCAAATAGTCGAAGATGCAAGTTGTGCCCGTGGAGAGCGAGTTGTGAGTGCTCGATACCGTGAGGACGGCCACGTGCGTGCCGGGCGCAACGCTCGATGCGATGAGGCGGCGGGTTTGAATCGGTGAGCCGGTGTCGGCGTAGGTATCTACCGTCGGTTGCGCCGCGCCGTCAAGCGTGGCGGTCAGTTCGCCGCCCGCGGAAGTTAGCGACGTGCCGATGTAGAGGTTGTGCGTGTACTGGCACGAGTACGTGACCGTCACGTGATCAGTTGGGTTGGCGGATTGTCGCGCGAAGCCACCGAGGTAGAAACCTGCCTGCTGGCTCCAGCCCGTGCCTGTGACGCTCGCCCAGAAGTCGCGGCTGCCGACCGTGACGCTGCCCGGTCCTGCGATCTTCAGAGGCAGGACGCTGCTGGGATCGGAAAGGGTCCAGTTGGTGAACACCGCGCTCCACGTGCTTGGCTGATAGGCGACCAGCGTGGGATTGACGGACCCGGAATCGTAGTTCAGCGCGGGCGCGAAGGTGAGCCACGCCTGGCGCAGCGAGTCGATGCCACTCGCCGTGAAGTCGATGTGGAAATGCACCGAGTACGGGTCCGCGCCGCCGGTGAGTTTGGTCGCGCCTGCTGGCGTCAGATAGGTGCTCGATGTCTTGTGCATTTCCAGCAACTCGATGGAGTTGCCGTCGCGGCCGCTTCCGGGCGCGAGATAGCTCGTGCCGGATTGTGCGCCAGCCGAAGTTGTCAGCGTGACCGATGTTGGCGACACCACGGAGGCGATTGCGTAAGTTGCGCCGTTGATGATGATCGGGTCGCCGATCTGCGATCCCAGGAAGTTCTGGCCGGAGGCGAACGATACCGACGTACCCGAGGTGTTGACCGTCCCGTACCGCGCGGCGTACACGGTGAAACTGGCACCGCTCACTGTCGCCATGAGCGCGGTGGTCGGGCCTATCGAGTTCCAGTTGGTCCCGTTGATGTACGAGGCCATCACCCCTGCGATGTATTGCGGAGGATTGGTGGCCAGCCACATTTGCGTGGAGCCGTTGCCGTCGGACGCTCCCACTGTGACCAGCGCGCCGGTGTTCGCGTTCACGGTGAGCGTCACACTGTTGCTCGACGCCGAAGCGTAGCAGTTCGGATCGGCGGACGCGGCGGCAGCGAGACCGCCAGCGATGGCCGCGCCAGACGATCCACCGGAGGTGGCTTCCGTGAAGCTGTAGGTGCTCGATCCGATGGTCAGCGTGTGGGTCGCCGCCGGATGGCCGCCGAAGAAGGAGAAGGTCACCGGGTTCGGATTGCCCGGCACGATGAAGTCGTATACGACGTTGCTCAGGTAGACGAGCTCGATCCGGTCGTATCCGACAGGCGAACCATTCACGGTGAACGTCGCCGAGGCTGCGGCCATACCGGTCGCCGAAGTCGCCATCGGCTGGAGCGAGACTGTGCCCGGCGTCTCGGATTTCGTGATGTAGCTGAGCGCGCCCCACGGAACCGACTGGTATTTGCGGCTGACCGGATTCTGCGCGTTTGTGATTGCAAGATCGAAATCGAGCGTGACTCCGCTGAGCGAGAAGTCGGGAAGATATCTCGTGGTGAACAGGTGCCCGAACTGATCGTCCGCGTCGAACAGCACGAGGACGGCGAAGTCCGCCTGATCGCTGAAGACGCCGCTGACAGTGAAGCCAGATGCCGAGGCGTTGTTGAGCGACGCAGCGCATCCGCGGCGGTCGAAGCCCCGCAGGTAGAGCGTGCGATGAGGCTCCAGTTTGTGGATTGCTTCGGTGGGCACGGGGTTCTACGACAGAGCGAGCGTGAGGTCCGACGCAGGGAAGGTCGTGCCGACTGCGGTGATGTTAATAATGATCGGCACTTCCGCTCCAATAGTCGGCGTGCCCGTTGCGGACCCGGTGGTAGAGCCTGCCGTGATCGTCACAGTGAAAAGCAACGTGCTTCCCGCATACACCTCGATGACCAGGTTCGCGCCGACGGGCGCCTGCTTCACCATGCACGTCACGCCGGTTTGCAGAGCGACGGCGGACGTGTAGAAGGCCGCCGGTCCGAGGTTGCTCCCGATGGCGAGTGTGCCTGGAATCGAAATCTTCATCGCACCCGAAGGCGCGCCGACCACGCCATAGATCCAGTCCTCACGGAAAGGCTGGCCGCCGTCCGGAGATTCGTTGCCGTTCGTATCCACGGTGAAACCGGCGATCAACATGGCCTGTTCGATGAAGTTGGCCGTCGGCACCGAGAGGCTCACGGGAGTTAGTGGGTTCGCGTTGTCGATACTGGTCGAATCCGCAGTGAAGGCCCACGCGGGTGCTTCGACAATCCAGATCGACGTGTCGTCCATGACCAGCGGCGGCTGGAAGGTTAGCTGTGTCGGCGTGTTCGCTGTAATCGTGCTGGGTGTCTGACCGCGACCGGTACCGGCGATCACGCGAATGAGATTCCCCACTTCCACTCCGGGCGTCATGCCGCTGTAGCTGTAGGTGACGTTCTGATAGCCGGGGTCGGAGATCTGGGTGACCGAGGCCGGAGTGCTCGAAAGACCCGACGCTTTGTTGCGAACGACCACAGCGTCGCCCACGTTGATGATTCCCGTTGGATCACGATCCAGCGTGAGTGTTCCGGTGGATGGCACATGCGCGGTGATGTTGAAGCTCGCAAACGGCGTACTCCCGTTGGGCCTGCCGATCAGGGAAAGCTTTCTTCCGGTGAAGTTGTACGGAGTGGACGAAGTATCGATTAGTTCGTCGGAGACGAGCGTGTTGGTCGAGACGCTGGTGACCGCGATGCCCGCCACGCCAGCGTGTATCAGCAGTTTCGCCTTGATGCGGATTTTCCCGACGTAGGGCGACGGAAGCGCCCACGTCGAGCGCAGCACTGGCCCGCCGAATGTGATCGCCCCGGGTGTGTAGGTATTGCCTGTGCCAGCGGTAAGCGCGCCGGTCGCCTGAGCGCAGATCAGATCGGGCTGTGTTCCGACGAACAGCACGTAAGACGCGAGGCCCGCGACTGCTGGCCACGTGATGTCGTCCAGAGTGAACGTGCCACCCGAAGCTGTCCCGGTCCCGATGAAGGCGATGTTGGATGGAACCGAAGGAACACCGTTCGAATCGATGGCGCAGACCCCAACCCACAGGGTGATGTTGGCCGGCAGCGATCCGCCCGTCGCGCTCTGAGAGATCGATCCTATGCCCGGCGCTCCGGCTCCGGTGGCGCTGAATTCGTTGACCGGAAGCTTGCCGGTCAGGATCAGGCTGGCAAGCGCGCTGCCGTCGGCGAGCGTGGTGTACTCCTGATCGGAATCGAACGTCCACTCGCCGGGGAACAGCGCATCGCTCGAAGACGCCTGCACCTGGTACGGTGCCCACACCGGCCCGAGCGGAATCTGATAGAACAGCGCGGGCATGGGCGCAGGCACGACGTCCATCGGCTTCGGCCCGACATCGAGGTCGTACATGGAAGCCGTGACGGTCTGCGCCTCTATCTGCACAGACCAGTCCTTCTTCAGGCTCCAGCGCTGGATGCGGAAGCACATCGTGATCACCTGAAACGGCAGGCCGCTTCCGCTCGGCGGTGCAGGAGATGTGGTGATCGTGGAGCCGTCGCTGGCGACGGCGGTGATCGTGACCTGAGAGCCGCCGATCAGGATCACCTTGTTGACGAGTTCCGAATCGCCGGTCGCGGTCCCGGCATAGGTCCACGTATCGCCGCTCACCCATGTGGCGGTGCTGCCGGAGACGTTGCAGGTGCCGTGGACGCCGGGAATCTCCGGGTGCGTCATCGACACTACCTGCCCGACCTCGTTGCCAAGGCCCAGCAAGGTGGTCTGCCACGCCGCCGTCCGCGCGTCGCGCCATTCCGCAGGAGTCACGCCTCCGACCTCTTCGCGTGTGCGCGTGGCCGCGATACGAAGGGCCTGGTTCAGCGTCGAGCATCCCGCTGAGTGCATCTGGGTCGTGAGCGGAGACCCGGCGCGCCCGTAATAGGCCGCGTGGCTCTTGTCGCAATACTCCGCCGTGTTCGCCTGGTATTGATAAGCGACGTCGGCAAACGAAAGCACGAGGTGCTCGAAGCCAGACTGAATCGGCGTGAGGCGTAGGCTTTGAAATAGCGAGTTGGCGAGCGTGTAGGCATCCGCCGCACTGGCGTTGATGCGGCAGCCCAGCTTCAGCCTCCCGAACTCCCATGTGTAGAAGCCGAGACAGCAGTTGAGCACTTCGGTGAGCCAGTCGCGGAACGGTTTCTGGCTGCTGAGGATTCCCTGAAACTGGAACTGCGTTTCGGTTCCGCCTCCGAGGATTGCAGCCACAGTGTCCGCTGCGATCTCAGCCGCTCCGCTACCGTCGCCCACAATCAGCGACGGCAGAACGAATGTCGCAAGTTGGGCGGACGAGGCCGGGCCTGATCCGCCAGCAGGGTTCGAGCCGGTGGACGGGTCGCCATACAAACCCATCGCGCGCAGCAGCATGTTCACTGCAATCCAGAACGGATTGATGAGTCCCCTGGCCGCCGTCCGGTTGCCGCTTTGATCCCAAGTCCAGCCCCACATCCCGTAGTCAATCGGGACCGTCATCTGGTGCTGGTCTGGCGTGCTCGGCTGAATCGTGGTGGACTTGACGATGCGGATCTCGCATGCTGCCGTGCCCGCGGCGTAGACGTTTGGCTCCCAGACCTGCGGCGACCCTTGCCCAAGCGAGAAATAATCGGTGGTGGAAACCGCTGGGTCGCTGCCGTAGACGTATCGCAGACCGTAACCCGGCTGGTACTTCGTGATGTTCAGATTGCCGTTGACCTGGAGGCCCTGCCAGAGATAGCCATCTACCATCGGAGCCACTACGTACCGGTAGCCGTCGGCATTCGTGACGACCATCGACGCCGTGAATCCGCCAAGAGGCCCGGCTCCGAGAATGCCGAGCGAGTCTGCATAGCCCGATTCATCGCGATAGTCCACCATCATCGCGGTAGCGAGAAAAGCGAAGAGCGGATTGCCGCCGCTGTTGCACCAGATCTCCGGTAGGGCCAGCCCCCAGACCGTGTCCGAGATGATCGATGTCGCCGTGACTGTGTTGCGGCCGAAGCCGAGAAAGCCGGTGGAATCGTCTTCGATGACGACGCCCTGCGGGTCGGCCTGGTGCCCGCCGAAGTATGGCGACATGCCGTGCACCTGGCAACCGTTCGCCGATTCGAGGTAGTAGTCGCAACTCGTGGGATCACCGCCAGCCGCCGTCACCGCCGCGCTGCTCCGGCCGTGTGTGGCCCACGGGCAGTTGACGCCGTCGTTGTAGGTCTTCCAGCACTGGCGGCTTACCTGCCGCTCCGGGTACTGGTTCATGATCTGGAAGAAGCCGTCGGAACATGTCACCGGAAAGACAGGCGTGCCGTCGCTCGTGAAGTTCTGGATGACGCCCTTCCACAGTTGCAGCAGAATCCCGGAGTTGACGTGGAACAGGCAGATGTCGATCTCGGCGTACTTCAGGTCCGTGTCGTTGGCGAGTTGCGTCATCACGCGGTCGCCATTGGCAAAGGTGAAGCGGACGCTGTCCGAGGTGCCTTTGATGTCCTGCGAGATCAGGACGTCGGAG
>Ga0302320_10026062_pt1 | contig 11338 bp, 10 predicted proteins | sample Bog_T0_3_FD_202130 | JGI IMG/M metagenome (GOLD analysis project Ga0302320, IMG submission 202130) | Peat permafrost microbial communities from Stordalen Mire near Abisko, Sweden - Bog_T0_3 | ecosystem: Environmental > Terrestrial > Soil > Wetlands > Peat | place: Sweden: Abisko, Stordalen Mire... | reverse complement strand
GCTCATCATCGGGCACACCGACGTGGTGGAGGCGAAGCGCGAGGACTGGACCACGGATCCGTTTGAGTTCGTGGAGAAGGACGGCTACTACTACGGACGCGGCACGCAGGACATGAAGGACAGCGATGCGATCGCCGTGACCGCATTCATCCGCATGAAAAAGGAAGGATTCGTGCCCGATCGCGACATCATCCTCGCCCTGACCGCGGACGAGGAGGGAGGCACCGCCAACGGCGTGAGCTGGCTGCTCGATCATCATCGCGAGCTCGTCGATGCGGAATTCGCCTTGAACCCCGACTCCGGCGGCGTGGTCACCGAGCATGGCAAGCCGATGACGGTCGAGTTCGAGGCGACCGAGAAGCTGTATGCGGACTATCAGCTGCTCGCGACCAATGCCGGCGGCCACAGCTCCCTGCCGCGGCCGGACAATGCGATCTATCACATCGCGGACGCTCTCGCCGTGCTGCAAAAATCGCCGTTTCCGTTCGAGTTGAACGAGGTCACCCGCGGATATTTCGAGGCCATGGCGAAGATCGAGCCGGCCGAGACAGCCGCGGACATGCGCGCCATCTTGAGCACGCCGCCCGATGAGGCGGCCATCGCGCGCCTGTCGAACGATCCACGCTACAACTCGACCCTGCGCACCACCTGCGTCCCGACCATGCTCGCCGGCGGGCATGCCTACAATGCCCTGCCGCAGCGCGCGGAGGCGAACGTCAACTGCCGCATCTTTCCGGGTCATTCGCAAGAGGAGATCCGCCTCGACCTTGCGAAGCTGTTCAACGATCCGGCGCTGTCCATCCGCTACCGAGCCGACTCAGGCACGTTGTCGGACCACGGATCGGACCGCAAGGCGATGACGCCGCCGCCGCTCAATCCCGATGTGATGACGGCGTTGCGCGGCGTCTCCAGCAAACTGTGGCCCGGCACCCCCGTGGTGCCGATCATGGAAACGGGCGCCTCCGACAGCATCTACACCATGATGGCGGGGATCCCGAGCTACGGGATCAACGGCGTGGCGATCGACCGCGACGACCTACGCATGCACGGCAAGGATGAGCGGGTGAAAGTCGAGTCCTTCACCCGGGGGGCCGAGTTCTACTACGAGTTCTTGAAGACGCTGACGACGCGCAAACACTGAGCTGCGGGCGAGGCCGCGGCCCCGTCAATCGCCGATCTCAATCGTGATAAAACATCTGCACCGGCTCATCGGCGGTGTTCGGGATGTCGGGCGCGGCCGAGCCGTCATGGGTGTCCATCCGCCGGTATTGGCCGCGAAAGAAGATGAGCGGCTTGAGCGGTTCTACGCCGCGGTGCAGCTCGCGCACCTCCAGAGTCACCAGCCAGTGGTCGCCGGCGTCGTAGACGTCGCGCTTGGCGCAGATCAGCGAGGCGAGGCAGCCTTCAAGTCTCGGCAGTCCCGCCGATTTCACGAATCGATATCGCGGCGGTTCAGTGTCCTTCCAGAATCCGGCGAAGTAAGTGGATAGCGCTTGCTGCTCATCGCGCAAGAAATTGATGGAGAAACCGGAGGCGAGGGGCACCAGCTGCGAGAAGCGGGCGCGCTTTGCGGGGCAGAAAAGCACCAGCATCGGATCCAACGAGAGCGAGGACACGGCGTTCGCTGTCATGGCATGGATCTGTCCCTCGACCTCGGTCGCGATGACGGATACGCCGGTGGCGAACAGGCCCAGGGTCTCGCGAAATGCCTTGGGGTTGGGGGCGCTCATGTCGGTGTGCGCTCAGCGAGGCGCAGAGGCGAAGGCCTCGTCCCGTCCCTCGCGGACGAAGGCGCTGACGCGTTCCGCGCGCTCGAGGATTTCGGATCGGTGGCTGGCGAGAAGGGCGCCCGCCATCCGCACGGGGTCGCCGAAAAAAAAGCGTTCGTACAGCACCTGGCGCGAGGCGAACGCGGAGAGCGATGCGTCCCAGGCGAGACGGAACAAAGGAATACGGTCGAAGGCCTCGGCCCGCGCCGCCTGGTAGTAGTGCTTCACATCCGCGGCGAGCGGGCCCTTCAGATCGGCCTCCACGGGCATGGCGACGAGACCGGAAGCGCCGATCTGCTGGATGATCTCCACCATGCGCGGGTAGAGCCGGGGAAAAAGATTGCGCGCCGCATCCAGCGGATTCCAGGCGGGGCGCATCACTCCCCACTCGTCGAGCGCAGCGTCCGCTTCCGCGGCCCGCAGGAACGCTTTCATGGTTTCCATGTTGACCCAGAGCTCGGCGAGCTTCTCGTGAATGTGTTGGAACCCTTCCGCGCCGATGGCGTCGACCAGCAAATGCGCGAGGCCCATCATGAACTCCGCTTTCGCGATGTTCTTGACCACCACCTGATGGGTCATGTGCACGACGGCGCCGGTGCGCGAATAAGCCTGGTTGCAGCGGCTGATGTCCCGATAGAGAAGGACGTTCTCCCACGGCACGAACACGTCGTCGAAGATCACCACGGCGTCCATCTCGTCGAAGCGGGAGGTGAGGGGGTGATCGAAGTGTGATCCGCCGTCGTCGAAGCCTTCGCGGCAGAGGAATTTCAGGCCCGCCGTACGAGTCGGGATCACGAACCCGAATGCGTAGGGCGCGTCCTCCTCGGAGCTCTTCAGGAGCGTGGAGGGGAACACCATGATCTCGTCGCAGATCGGCAGCGTCGCGAGCATCCGGCAGCCGCGAACGACGATGCCGGCGTCGGTCTCTTCCTTGACCCGCGCCGCAAGGTACGGATCCGCCTGACGCGCCTGATTCACCGCACGATTGGCCTGGGGCGGAATGAGGGTATGCGTGAGGCACAGATCGTTCTCGCGCAGATACTCGTGGTAGCGCAGCGCATTGGCGCCGAAACGCGGATCCGCTTCCCCGAGAAACGCCGCGCCGGCGGCGTATCCCGACATGGCGCGATTGATGTAGTCGGGCACGCGGCCCATCATGCCGCGCGAATGGTCCGCCCAGACCCGCATGGCGGCGGAGATACTGCAGAGTTCCTCGCGGGTCTTCGGCAGCATGAACGAGCGGGCCACTTTGCGGCCGCTCGACGGCGAGTCGAACAGCATCACCTCGGCCTCTTCCCACTGCAGGTCGTACAGGCGCTCGAGCGTATGCACGCCGCCGCGAAAGGCCGGGTGTGCCGTCACGTCGCTCACCTGCTTTCCCCCATACCAGATCGTCGGCGGCGATTCGCGCAGGCGCGCGAGGACCTCACTGCCGCGCCTCGCGCCGGCACCGGCGAATCGGGGAAGTCCGGGAGAGGTACGCGGGTCGCTCATGAGGGTGCACGCCAGAGTTCGGGGAACAAGGGATGATGCATCGGCGCGCCGGCCGCAAGCTCGGCGGCGAGCCCCGGAAATTCCGGCGATGTCTTCCAGCGCCTGGGCGCATGAACGATGTCGTCGCCCAGAAAGCGCACCGAGAACACCCGCCTGTGGCGCGCGCCGTCGACGCCACGAGAGGCGTGCAGCGTCAGCATGTGGAAGCACACAGCGTCGCCCGGTTCGAGCTCCCAGCCGAGGATGGGATACTTGCCGCGATTCGACTCGATGTCCGGCAGGTCCGCGAGGCTTCCCTCGGGGAACCATTTCGCCTGCGCGTCCATGAAGGAGCGCGGCATGAGCCAAGGCCCGCGGTGCGACCCCGCGATGAACTCCAGGGTCGAGGCACGGCTCACCGGATCGACCGGTATCCAGAAACTGATGTTCTGGTGGCCCTCGATGTTGTAATAAGGCTGGTCCTGGTGCCAGGGCGTCGGCTGGCGGGTCGAGGGTTCCTTGGTGAGCATGTGATCGTGATACAGGCGCGCCGTCTTCGATCGCATCAGGCGGGCGGCCGTCTCGGCCAGCGGCGTGTCGAAAATGATTCGCCGATAGTGCGGATTGTCCTGCCAGTTGCAGAAGTCCTCGACGAAACGCCCGGGGTCCGTCGGGGCGCTCGCGATTTTGGCGCGCGGGCTCAAGCGCGAGAGGTTCATATCGATGCCGGCCTCGAGATCGGCCATCTCGGCGGGCGTGAACAGGCGGGGGATGCAGACGGCGCCGTCGCGCTGAAACTGTTCGATGAGCGTTTCGCTGATCATGAATCCATCATCCGGGCGGCGGTGAGGCGCGATTGGCGATGCGGCCGAGCGCATCGAGCACCTCCTCGATGAGCGCATGGCCCCGATAGGCGAATCCCGTGTAGATCTGCAGCAAATTTGCACCCGCCCGCAACATGGCCAATGCCCGATCGGCATCCACGATACCGCCCACGCCGATGATGGGGAAGCCGCTGCCGAGCTCGGCGCGCAATTGTTGTACTACGGCGAGGGATCGAGCGTGCAGCGGAGCTCCGCTCAATCCTCCGCGATGGTCGCTCGGCCAGCCGGGGCCGAGCGATGACAGATCGGTCGTGGTATTTGTCGCGATGACGCCGTCGATCCCGAGCGAGCGCAGGGCGGCCGCGAGTGCCGCGACCTGGCCGGGCCCCAAGTCCGGAGCGATCTTGACCAGCAAGGGAACCTGCTTCGCGTGATCCTTGCCGAGCATCGCCCGTGTCTCCAGGAGCGAGCCCAGGACCCGTTGCAGTCCGTCCGGGTCCTGCAATTCGCGCAAGCGCGCGGTGTTCGGCGAGGAAACATTGACGGCGATGTAATCGGCGTGCGCATACACCTTGCGCAGGCAGGTCACGTAGTCCTCCGCGGCGCGGTCGATGGGGGTGTCGGCATTCTTGCCGATGCTGATCCCGCGGATACCTTGGTAGCGCGCTCGTTCGAGGCGCGCGACCAGATGGTCGACGCCCTTGTTGTTGAAGCCCATCCGGTTCACGAGCGCCACGCCTTGCGCAGCCCTGAACATACGCGGCCGGGGGTTGCCGGGTTGGGGGCGCGGGGTCACCGTGCCCAACTCGATGTGGCTGAATCCCAGCGCTCCGAGCGCGTCCAGATAATCGCCGTTTTTGTCGAACCCGGCGGCAAGGCCCAGCGGGTGGGCAAAGCGAAGGCCCAAGCAGGACACGGCGAGCGCCGGTGGGACTTGGGGCGCGGTCCAGAGCGGCCGCAACCATTGCAATCCGGCGAGACCCAGATCGTGCGCCGTCTCGGGCGACAGATGTCTCACTACGGGAAGCGTGCTGCGGGTGATGGCGCCCGCGAGACCGCCACGGCCGACGCTCATGACTGAGCTAGGACTTGGCGGGCTTGGGCGCCGGGGAATAGTGCACGTGCGTGATTTTCCACCCCGCCGGCGTCTTGAACCAGACATCGGTTTCTTGAAAGTCCTCATCCGTGACGGACTTGTCGGCCGCGCGCGTCCTCACGTGCAACAAGTAGCTCGCGATGGCGGTGTCACCCAGCGGGCTTACGCGGACGTGCAGATCCGAGAACTTCGCCTGCTCGAGGGCCGCGCCGCTCTTGATGTAGTCGGTCCATTCCTTCTTGTAGGCCGGTACATCCGTGCGGCCTTCCGGAAACCAGAGAACGGCATCGTCGGCGTAGAAGCCGAAATACTTGTCCAGATCGTTGGCGCCGTAAGCGGCGTTGAAGTCGACCTCGAGCCGGCGTATGTCGGCGGACGGTCCGGCGAAGCTCGGCGCGCAGATCGAGAAGGCGAGGAGCGCCGAGAGGGTGGCGAGGGCTCGGATGCGTATGGTGTTCTTTTTCATGCGACGACCTTTGAGGGCATATGAGTGGCCAGAAGATAGCACGAACGAGCTGGACGACGGAGCCCGCGGGGGTGCAGCGGAGCTCGATCGTGGATGTGTGAATCGCGCCCTTGCTGCGGCGGGCGGAGCTGGCGATATTTCACGGCATGCAGGACGCAATCAACCGCCGAAAGGCCGTCCGGCGCGGCCAGGTAGTCGGGACCGCGGCGCTCTTGTTCATCGGCTTCGGCTGGGCGCATTCCTTCGGCGGATGCAAGATCAGCGATTGGCCGCTCGGCATTCCCGAGGGGCCGGACGGATGGGTCGCGACCATCCGCACGGCGGCTGCGAATCCGCCCCGCATCGTTGTCCAAGAAGTCACCCAGGCGCCGCGCGCCGCCGGTGTCGTCCCCGCGCCGGCCAACGGCTCCGCCGCCAGCCCCGCGCGGCGCTATTGGAAAGCCGGGCGGCATCCCGACGCCAATGACTTTGAGCGATTGAAATACGCCGTTTACGACGACTGCCGGCGCGGATCCCAATGAGGGCTTGACCCCTGCCGCATCGCCTTCGCCCTTGGCGACGCTCCTTTACACGCCGCGATTCGAAGGCGATGTGGAGCTTGCACGCCTGCTCCTGACTCATGGGGCTGTCGCAGATGCCGAAGGATCCTGGCCCGCGCCGATCGTGATTGCCATCGAGAAGGGCTATGTGGACTATGTGGATGCGCTCCTCGGAGGGCGCGTGAGTTCGGCGACCCTGAATGCGGCATTGATCGCGGCGTCCCGTGGCGACGAACTCGGCATTGCCGAGAAGCTGCTGGGACATGGCGCCGATCCGAATACCGTGGACACCCATACGCCGTTGCTGTGCGCGGCGCTGCGCACCCGCGAGCGGCGGCCGATGGCGCTCGCGCTGCTCGTGCATGGGGCCAACGTGAACGCCGCCTGCGGCAGTCCCTCCAATGGACCCTATTCGCCCTTGACGCTGGTCGACAAGAGCGATCACGAACTCGTCGATCTGATGACGAATCGCGGCGGACAGCTCGCGATTCCTCAGCACGACCAAGATGAGTACGAGTCCCATGGAGTGTCTGCCGGCCCGATAGTCTGGTCGATCATGCACGATGCCGACTATCTGGCATCGAAATTGATCGCGCGCGATCCGCACCTTTCCAATCGGGAGTGCGGCGCCGTGGTGTACGCCAGCCGCTTCGGCGCCACCCTGACACTGGTTGAACTGTTCAAACATGGCGCCGATCCCAACAGCACCTCGGAGCACGGCATATCGGCCTTGATGGCCGCTGCATTTTACGACCAGACGTCTGCGATGAGGGTGCTCCTGGCGCAACCGCGGATCGACATCGGCCAGAGAACTCCAGTGCACGCCAATCTCGGATTCTTCACGTCGCTGGGTTTGGAAGGCTCCCGGCCGCCGCTGACGATCGGAGGGCGCACGGCGCTTGCGTATGCGACGCTGGCTGGATCACGCAATGCCGTGACGCTGTTGGCGGATCGCGGGGCCCGGTAACACCCGGGTTGGAACGCGCAATCCGGGCGGTGTCAGCGCCGCCTCATTCAGCGCTGAACCGGGAATCCCCGAAAAGGTACTCATGTTGTGAGGGTGCCTGTAGACGGCGTGCCATTCGGGCATCGGACCAACGGCTTGCAAGTGTCGCCGTCCACAAACACCTTTGCCTCGCCCAGTTTGCAATCTTTTACGTTTTGCTAACGGCTATTTACTTCGCGCCTCGGCACCATGCACCCCGGGGATGACGATTGGATTTTGTTAGTACCACTTAATCAGGAGATGCTCAAATGACCCCGACCACCCCCAAGAATACTTACTTGTTCGAGCGCATATTCGTGTGCCTCGCGATCCTTAGCCCGATTGTCATGGTCATCGTCGCCGGCATGCGCCCGGAGGGAACCCGCGGCGCCATCATCGTGACCGGCCACATGTACCTGGCGGCGACACTGGGACTCGCGCTCGCGTTGCGGGTCGTGTATCTGCGGGCGATGACCCGAAGGGCGGAGAATTTCGGCGATCGCGTGAAGCGGGTCGGGCTGACGGGGCAGGGAGGCGAGCAGCAGCTTGGCGAACATCGCTACGGGTGAGCGCGACGGCTTCGATGGACGGCCTTGCGGAAGGCCGTCTGCTAGCGAACGACGCTCACGCCCGCTTGCGCCGCGCCGCCGGCTCGCGCTTCGCCGGTGCCAGCGCGGCCTTCAGATACTGCCCGGTGTACGAGGAGGCGCTCTGGGCGATCTCATCGGGCGTTCCGGTCGCGATAATCCGGCCGCCGCCGTCTCCGCCGTCGGGGCCCAGATCAACCACCCAGTCGGCGGTCTTGATCACGTCCAGATTGTGCTCGATCACGATCACGGTGTTGCCCTCGTCGCGCAAACGATGCAGCACCAACAGGAGCTGCTCGATATCCGCGAAGTGCAGCCCGGTGGTTGGCTCATCGAGGATGTAGAGCGTGCGTCCCGTGGCGCGCTTGGACAGCTCTTTCGCGAGCTTGACCCGCTGTGCCTCGCCGCCCGAGAGGGTCGTTGCGCTTTGCCCGAGGCGCACATAGGAGAGGCCCACATCGAGCAGCGTCCGCAGCTTCGGCTGCACCGTCGGTACCGCGGCGAAGAACGGCAGCGCGTCCTCCACCGTCATGTCGAGGACCTCCTGGATGTTTCTGCCCTTGAAGCGGATCTCGAGGGTTTCGCGGTTGTAGCGCAGGCCGCGGCAGACATCGCAGGGAACGTAGACGTCGGCGAGAAAATGCATCTCGACCTTGATCACTCCGTCGCCCTGACAGGCCTCGCAACGGCCGCCCTTGACGTTGAAGCTGAATCTTCCGGATTCGTAGCCGCGGGCGCGGGCTTCGGGCACCGAGGCGAAAATCTCGCGAATCGGTGCGAACAGCCCGGTGTAGGTGGCAGGATTGGACCGCGGCGTGCGGCCGATCGGACTCTGATCGATATCGATGACCCGGTCGATGTGCTCGAGACCCTCGATGCGGTCGAAATGGGCGGTGCCGGGCGATGCGCGGTTCAGCTGGGTGGCCACCGCGCGAAACAGCGTGTCGTTGACCAGGGTCGATTTGCCCGAGCCGGATACCCCCGTGACGCAGGTGAAGAGCCCGAGCGGAAACTCGGCCGTGACGTTCTTCAAATTGTTGGCCGTAGCCCCCATGACCCGCAGGATCCGCTTCGGATCGGGCCGATGACGCATCGAGGGAATCTCGATGCGTCGCCGTCCGCTCAAAAATTGTCCGGTGATCGATTCAGGATTTCCGGCGACCTCGGCCGCCGTGCCCTGCGCCACGATCCTCCCGCCATGTGCGCCGGCGCCGGGACCGAGGTCGACCACATGGTCGGCCTGGCGGATCGCATCCTCGTCGTGCTCGACGACGATGACGGTGTTGCCGAGGTTGCGCAGATTGACGAGTGTGTCGAGGAGCCGCTGGTTGTCGCGCTGGTGCAGTCCGATCGAGGGCTCATCCAGGATGTACATGACGCCCACCAGGCCCGAGCCGATCTGGCTTGCGAGGCGAATGCGCTGCGCCTCGCCGCCCGACAGCGTCTCGGCGCTGCGATCGAGCGTGAGATAGCCGAGGCCCACGTTCGACAAAAAGCCCAGACGGTCGCCGATCTCCTTGACGATCTTCACCGCGACCTCGCCGCGCCAGCCGGGAAGCTTCAGTTCGCGAAAAACATCCACTGCATGCGCGACCGAGAGTGAGGAAATCTCGGGCAGGCTCCGGTTCTCGACGAATACGTTGCGCGCGGCCCGGTTGAGCCGGGTGCCGCCGCAGTCGGGGCAGGGCCGCGACGAGCGGTACTTGGCGAGCTCCTCGCGCACGGTGGCGGATTCGGTCTCGCGGTAACGGCGCTCGAGATTCTTGACGATGCCTTCGAACGCATGCCTGCGCTTGAGGGTTCCGCCCTTACCGTCGAGGTACTTGAATTCGAGCTGTTCGTCGGCGCTTCCGAACAGCACCAGATCCTTGATGTTCTGCGCAAGGCTCTCGTAAGGCGCTTCGATGTCGAACTTCGCATGCCGCGCCAGGGATTGAATCAACTGGAAGTAGTAGGCATTGCGCCGATCCCAGCCGCGCACGGCCCCGCCGGCGAGGGACAGATGCGGATTGGCGACGATCTTCTCGGGATCGAAGAAATCCTGCGTGCCGAGACCGTCGCAGGTCGGGCAGGCGCCGATCGGGCTGTTGAAGGAGAACAGCCGCGGTTCGAGCTCGGTGAGGGAGTAGTTGCAAATCGGGCAGGCGAACTTGTTGGAAAATACCAGCTCGGCGCGCTCGGGATCGTCCATGAAGGCGACGCGTGCCACGCCGGCGCCCAAGCGCAGCGCGGTCTCGAAGGATTCCGCGAGACGCTGCGTCAAATCGGGACGCACCCGAAAGCGATCGACGATCGCCTCGACCGTGTGTTTGCGGCGAACGTCGAGCTTGGGCGCCTGGTCCAATTCCACGACCTTGCCGTCGATGCGCGCGCGCACGAAGCCCCCGGCCTGCAGTTCCTCGAGGAGCTCCGCATGCTCACCCTTGCGCTCGGATATGGCGGGCGCCAGCAGCATCATGGCGGTCCCTTCCGGATGCGACAGCACGGCATCCACCATCTGGCTCACCGTCTGCGCGGCGAGGTCGATATGGTGATCGGGGCAGCGCGGGATGCCCGCACGGGCGTACAGGAGCCGCAGGTAGTCGTATATCTCGGTTACGGTACCGACGGTCGAGCGCGGATTATGCGAGGTGGATTTTTGCTCGATGGAAATCGCCGGAGACAGCCCCTCGATGGTGTCCACGTCCGGCTTTTCCATCATCGACAGGAATTGGCGTGCATAGGTGGAGAGTGACTCCACGTAGCGCCGCTGCCCCTCGGCGTAGATGGTATCGAACGCCAAAGAAGACTTACCGGACCCCGAGAGGCCGGTAAACACGATCAGACGGTCCCGCGGCAGGTCGAGATCGACATTCTTGAGATTGTGGGTCCGGGCACCCCGGATTCGGATATTTTGCATGCAACCAATTACTATACGCCCGGCGTCAAGCGGCGAGGTAGGGTGGGGCGGCGGCGTTCGGAATCGGGCGGCCAGCCAGCCGGCCGCGCATTTCTCGACGAGCGCGGGGGTCAAGGGCCTCATATGGGGACTCCCCGCGCGTGTACAATGTTCGGCATCCAAAGTGGAGGGAAATGTCATGGCTCGCGGAGTCAATAAAGTCATTTTGGTCGGGAATCTGGGCGCTGACCCCGAGACCCGCTCCATGCCGAGCGGCATGACGGTTACCAATATCCGCATTGCCACCAGCGAGTCCTGGAAGGACAAGGCCTCGGGCGCACAGCAGGAGCGCACGGAGTGGCACAGCATCGCCCTGTTCGGACGCCTCGGCGAGATTGCCGCCGAGTACCTGCGCAAGGGTTCCCAGGTGTTCGTGGAAGGGAAGCTCCGCACCCGCAAATGGCAGGATAAACAGGGCAACGACCGGTTCACCACCGAGATCATCGCCGACAACATGCAGATGCTCGGCGCGCGTGGCGGCGGCGGGGGCGGCGGCGGGGGCGGCGGCGGCATGGGCGGCGGCGCGGATCGCGGCGGTGCAAGCGCCCCACCCCGGGAGGACTACGATCAGTCGCCGGCACCGGCGGGCGGCAAAGAGGACTTCGACGACGACATTCCGTTCTAGGGACGTGTGAAAAGCCGCGGTTCCCCCCTGGCGCTG
>Ga0302320_10026061_pt1 | contig 11338 bp, 10 predicted proteins | sample Bog_T0_3_FD_202130 | JGI IMG/M metagenome (GOLD analysis project Ga0302320, IMG submission 202130) | Peat permafrost microbial communities from Stordalen Mire near Abisko, Sweden - Bog_T0_3 | ecosystem: Environmental > Terrestrial > Soil > Wetlands > Peat | place: Sweden: Abisko, Stordalen Mire... | reverse complement strand
TCCTGACACTGGTGCCGCAGGTGGACGCCGACGGGAATGATCTTGGTGGCATTCAGATGCCTGAAATTAAAGTGCCGCTGGCATCGTATGTGGGCTGGAATCGACGTGCTCCCGCGATTGGCGGGGCTACGGAGATGCTGAGTTATACCGGCTCTTGGATTCCGTTTCCGTTGACGGAGCGCGAGCGGATGAAGGTTGGCGATCCCAGACGGTCGATTCAGGAGCGTTACTCAAGCAAGCAGGCGTATTTGGATAAAATCGATCAGGCCGCGCATGAACTGGTGGTGGCGGGATTCTTGCTGGAGGCGGATGTGCCGCTACTGCATGACCGCGCGGCGCGCGAATGGGACTATCGAATGAAGGGCGAATAGGCCCCATGTCCGTCGCCGCAATTCGTGAGACAATCAAAAAGCGTGGGCCGAACTAAGTCCGTTTTCTATCTCCTCTATCACTCCCTGGTAGCCCTTGCCGCCATTTACGGCACTTTTGTAGTTGTGCAAGATTGGCTGCACTGGCCAAACACCGTGGCCTATACCGCAAGCGCTGTTGCGTTTATGGCGTTTATCGGCGCCTCGGATTTCATCTCCATCCTGAAAATTAAAGCGAGACAACGCCTCCGCCAAATTTCTGAATAAGAATGGATCTCGCAACACCGCGGTTTGTCTGCGTTTGAGATGCCATACTAACAGGTGAACGGCAATGGCAACGGTTAGCACTAGAATCACGGTAGAGCCCGGGAAGCGCGGCGGAAAGCCCTGCATCCGCGGACTGCGAATCGCTGTCTGGGACGTACTGGGCTGGCTGGGCGCCGGCATGACGGAAGAACAGATTCTGGATGAACATCCTGATTTGGAGAAGGCGGATTTCCCGGCTGTCTATCAATACGCCGCTGAGACCGGGCGTCAAACAAATCCGGGGTGAAGTTCCTTCTCGATGAGAACCTATCGCCGCGCTTAATCAATCGGCTCGACCAGCTTTCTCCAGGCTTGGCACATGTTGGGCAGTTTGACCTTAAGCGGTCCGACGATATCGGCATATTCGAGTGGGCCAAGGCCAATGAGTTCGGCGTGATCACAACCGATGCCGACTTTGTTGCCTTGGCCCAACGCTTAGGTTGGCCGCCAAAGATCATCCACCTGAAACGGTGCGATCACCCGCTGCGGGTCATTGAGGACCTGCTAAGGCGTAGTGCTGTGCGAATCACTGAGTTCGCGAACGATGATCGCCTCGGCCTTCTGGTGCTCGGCTTTGCGGCAAACCTGGAAACTCGTTAGCGTCGCTATTCATACCTAAGCGCTTCCGTTGGATTCAACTGAGCAGCCCGTCTCGCGGGCAGCAAACCAAACGTCACACCCACTGCAAACGAAACGAAAAATGCCACCAGCACCGAGATCGGTGAAACCGGCACCTTGATCTGCGACGTAAACAGCGGCACGCTCAGCGGTAGCGCTAAACCAATCACAATTCCCAGCGCTCCGCCCACTACGCTCATCACCACGGCCTCCACAAGGAACTGCATCAACACTTCCTTGCGTGAGGCGCCAACGGCCATGCGCAAGCCAATTTCTCGCGTGCGTTCCGTCACCGTCACCAGCATAATGTTCATAATGCCGATCCCCGAAATTAAAAGTGCTATGGCCGAAACCAGAATCAGCACAATGGTGAGCACCGTAGCAATGGTGTCGGCCGTTTCCAGGATGGCCACTAGATTCTGCACGTCGTATTTAGCACCGGGGCGGTGACGGCTCTCTAAAATCTGATTCACCCGGTCGGTCACGGCCGGCACCATCGCGGCATCGCGCACCTGGATATAGACCGGCTCGATCTTTTCATACTGCATGAAGTACTTCATCACAGTAATGGGGATGAGTACTGTTTCGTCGTTGATCTCACCCTGACCAAATGTGGTGGTCTTTTCGCGAAAAGTCCCGATGACGGTGAATTGCAACTGACTAATCTTGATGGTTTGGCCGATAGCCGCTTCCCGGCTGCCAAACATGCGCACAGCCAGTTTCTCGGTAAGCATGGCCACGCGGCCACGTAAAGCTACATCGCTGGCATCGAGAGCGCGTCCGCTCAAGATCACCAGGGGGCGAACGACGGGATACTCTTCGTCCACTCCGTTCACCGTTAGCTCGCGAATTTTTCCGTTCACCACGATCTGATCGTGCGAAGTCATTACCGCGGTCGCAGCCACGATCTCATTGCCTAGGCTGTTCCGGATCGCTTGTACATCGGCTATCTTGACGAAATCGGCTTGAATTTTCGCGGTGTTTTGACCACCAGCTTGATAGTAAGCGTAGACGAGATTGGAGCCGACGCCGCGGATTTGATCGAGAATTAAATCTTTGCTGGCGAGCGAGATGGTGACAACGAGAATCACCGACGCATTGCCGATGATCAAACCAAGAGCCGTCAGAAATGTTCTGAGCCTGTTTGCTCTGAGTGCTTGAAAACTGAAGCTGATCGCTTCGGAAAAATTCATCTAGCTGAAACTGAGTTTACGCCCCGCCCACTTCTTTGAGCAAGCGCCGCGCCTCGTGCTTGGGCGGATCGTCAGGCGTAAGGGACGCCTGCATGTACTCCTCCAGCATCGTTTTTGCCTGGGGTATGTCGCGCTTTTGTTTTACCAGCACAGAAGCCCAAGCAAAAAGAACTTCCGGCGCATTGGGGTGCTTCGTTTGAGCTTCCAGGAAGACCGCGTCACTCTCACTGTTACGGCCTTGATTTGCTAAAAAGTGGCCTAACGCCAGCAAATGGCCTACTGAATGAGGTGCAACGGCAATAGCTTCGCGCAAATGATCTTCAGCGCTTTGGAATTCCTTGCGCTTTTGCGCGAGCTTGGCTTTTTCGAAATAACCCTGCGCGGGATCGATTTTAGAAGTTCGCTCGGCAATCATCATCGCCTTGTCGTAACCGCCACCCAAGAAACCGGGAGCTTCCAGGTAATAGTCGAAAACGTCGCTCAACGCGTCGGCGTTTTGGGGGTCGAGATCCACGGCCTTTTCGAAAGCCTCGCGCGCTTTCGACGCCAAACTCGGAGCCATTAAGGGGTTTCCAGTTTCGGCGCGCCTGCCATAGGCGCGGCCCAACCAGTCGTAGTAATTTGCCTTATTGGGCCGTTCTTGAACCGCGATTTGCAAGTATTCCGCAGCCTTCTTGAATTCACCAAGCATGTAATAGTTTCGTGCTACCAAAAAATTAGTAGCAGGGTCTGAGGAGTGCTTATCAAGCGCTGCCAGTGAGGCTTCAAAATCGGTATGGCGGTAACGGTCCTCAGCCTGCGCAAGATCTGAAGCATGCAACAGCGCCGCTCCCAAAAAAGCGCTGAAAATGCACACACCCAGACGACTTGAACCCAAAATGAAGCTCCCCATAACTCTAGCGTAGCGATCTTTTTAACGGCTGTCATACTTTTGATGCCACTCGCTGGTACCAGGTTGCGAAACCTTGCCAGTTCCCGCTAAACGTTTGATTCTTTTAATGTGGCGCGTTTGCACCACGATACCTTACGGAAGAGTATAGTATCTTTGAGGCTTACAATTTAAGCACAAGAGAGGATACCCATATTTATGATCGCCCAGTTGCGAAGTTCGCTGATTTTGAGCAGTCTCCTGTTGGTGGTGGCTGGTGGCGCCTGGGCGCAGACCACCACCATTGAAGGCGATGTTAAAGATGCCAATGGCCAGCCCTTAAAGGGCGCGCTGGTGGTCCTCGACCGCACCGACATCAAAGGCCACTATCAAGTGAAATCGGACAAAAAAGGCCATTGGCTGTATACCGGTTTACCTTTCGGCACGTACGATATCAGTTGCCAAGTCGATGGCCAGACTATGGATTCGGTAAAGGGTGTGAAATCAAAGTACGGAGACAGTACGACCGTCGATTTTGATTTGCGGAAGGTGGCGGCGCAAAAGGCGAGCGTGGCCCAGGCTGTCGCCAGTGGCGAAGCGCCTGCGGAAGTCACGCGCGGCATGAGCAAAGAAGAGAAAGAAAAGTTCGAAGCCACTGCCAAGAAAAACTCCGAGACAATGAAGAAGAACAAGGCGTTGAACGATGCGTTCAATGCCGGTCAGGACGCCAAGAAAGCCGGCGATGCGGAAACTGACAAAGCACAGAAAGTTGTGAAATATCAAACCGCCGTCGACAGCTTTACAAAAGCGGGCGAATTAGATGCGACGCAAGCGGCAGTTTGGGACGCGCTTGGCGAAACCTACAGCGCTATGGGCGATGCGCAAACCGGCGACGACAAGATCAAGTCTTATGATGCAGCCATTGCCAATTACAACAAAGGTTTAGCCGCGAAGCCTAATGATGCCGGCGTTTATAACCAGATTGGCAACTTGTACGGCAAAGAAAAGAAGATTCCGGAAGCTACGGATGCGTTGAGCAAAGCCGCACAACTTGATCCGGCGATGGCTCCGAAAGCCTACTTCAACATGGGCGCGAATTTGGTGAATAGCGGGCAGCCCGAAAAGGCCACGGATTTCTTCAAGAAGGCGACCGACGCGGATCCGAACTACTACGAAGCGTGGTATCAATACGGCAGCTTGTTGATGATGCAAGGTAAGGTAGATCCGAAGAGCGGCGCCCAAAGCTATCCGCCTGATACAGCGCCGGCTCTGAAGAAATATCTTGACTTGCAACCGAATGGCACACACGCGGCTGAAGCCAGCGCCATGCTGCAAGCCATGGGCGAAAAGGTTGAAACAAAGGTGAACATCCCGCAAACGTCAACAAAAAAGAAGAAGTAAATAGCCGTAGAATGGGAACTGGGGATGTTGACAAAACGTCCCCAGTTTAGAAAGCTGGAAAGCCCACCATGTTTCGCGCACTTCTTGAGTTGATTATCACGCTTGTGATTGCGTGGGTGGCCAGGGCTGTTCTTACCAGTGTTATGAAAGAGTTTGGCTCCGCGGCATCGAGTGCCTTTCGGCAACAGCAACCTCCGCAACAGCCGGGACAACAAGCGGCGCAAGAAACGCCACGCGCCGGAGAGCTTCACAAAGATCCGGTTTGCGGCACCTACGTTTCCGAATCCACTTCCTTCCGCCGCCAACTTTCCGGCAAGACGATTTATTACTGCTCTGACGCTTGCCGGCAAAAACACCCTCAGTAAGAAATAAATTCTCGTTGAGCCCTCTGCGAGGCGGGTGCGCTATCCTGCTAAGACCAAGGGTTTTCAATGATGACGCTTCATTCGTGTTTCCGATATTCTTCGGCGCTCTGCTTGGCACTCTTTTGCGGCTTTGCTTTGCGGGCGCAGACACCCGACACCGCGTCCATTCAAGGCACCGTGCGAGATCAAAGCACCGCCATGGTGAGCGATGCTGAGGTGACGGTCATCAACGCGCTGTCAGGTTTCAAGCGGACCACCCACACCACGGGAGCCGGCGCCTTCTCTTTCTCGGGCCTCCCGGTGGCCGGCGAATATTCGATTGAGGCAACGAAACAAGGGTTCGCCGTCGCACGCGAAGACGGTCTCAATCTGGCGGGCGGCACAACCGCCAGCGTGACCTTGCAGTTGAATGTGAGCGGCAAGCAAACGTCCGTTGAGATTACAGGCGTGGCGGCCGGATTGCGCACGGATGAACCGCAAATAGGACAGTACATCAGCAGCCGCGAAGCCAATGAAACGCCGCTGCTGAACCGGCGTATCACCTTCCTTCCGTTGCTGAATGCAGCAAACCGTCCCGCTATCAATCAAGGCGACATATTTATGAACGAAGATCTCTTTACCACCAACGGCGCGGGCCGACGCCAAACGTGGTTCGAGATCGACGGAGCAACGGGCAACGATAGCTGGGGCCGCCAAACCCTTTTTAGCAATGTGCCGCTACTAGCCATTCAAGAATTCACGATTTTAGAAAACTCTTTTTCCGCCGAGTATGGCGGCAGCACTGGCAGTTCAGTGAACATAGTGACGCGCAGCGGCGGCGATACTTTTCATGGCGATCTTTTGGGCGACTACCGGCCGGCAGCCACCGACGCGGCGCTGGCTGGCTTCACTACCGGCAACGCGGGCAGCGGAAACGATATTACGTCGGACAAAATGAGCCAAGGTGCCGCCACTTTCTCCGGGCCGCTCGGCAAAGCAACCCAGTTCTTTGCGGCCGGCGAGTACACGAGTCAAAACCGAGCCTCACCCGTTACCTCGCCCATCGCTCCTGGCAGTTATATCGGCCGTTATCGGGGCTGGCTGGGTCTGCTGCGGCTCGATCATCAATTGAACGACAAGAACAACCTGTTCTTGAAGAGCAATGCAGATTCCTTCCGCGACACGAATCCGAACGGGATTGTAGGAGGCAATTCGCTGCCTTCCGTGGCGCGAGTCTTCACACGTAGAACTTATACGGAAGAGATTGGCGAGACAGCCACCTTGTCAGCTAACCTAGTGAACACAGTACGGGCACAGTTTCAACTAGCATCGCCCATTACTGAGTTCACGCCAGTGGTCAACGGCACGCAATATGTGGTGCCGATCTCGACCGGTGGAACATTCACCTCCGGTACGTCGCAATCGGCTTTGCTGCAAAACCGGCAGTATGAAGCTACCGACACAATATCGGCAGTGTGGGGGCGGCATCAAGTTAAGTTTGGAGCTGACTCGATTACCGCGCATACGGGCGGCAATAGCAAAGAGTTCGGCGGACCGATTTACCTCGGCTCCTTTACTTATAAAACTTGTACCTTGGGCTTAAGCATTTGCGAAAGCCAAGCTTATCTGGGCAATATAGCCAATGTTGCCAGCTACACCCAAAGTTATGGCAACGGCTCTTATACCGTGAACGACACCTTGTGGTCGCTATTCGCGCAAGACGATATCCACGTGCGGAGCGATTTGGTAGTGAACCTGGGCATTCGCTATGAGCGGCAGACCTTCACCGATTCCAACAAGAATTTCGCGCCGCGAGCCGGGTTTGCCTGGAATGCGAATGGCAACGGCAGTACCGTGGTGCGCGGTGGGTTTGGAATTTATTATTCGCAAATTGTAGATAATTCGCAGGCCAACTATGCTCTAAGCGGCCCTGGTGGCGTCTTTAACTATACGGCCGGCGCGGGCCAAATCGGCTTTCCTACTGCCGTCAGTGCTGCCCCGCTGCCCGCTTTTCCCGCCGGCGCCGTAGCTCCCGTAAGAACTCTCTACTTTCGTCCGGGAGAAGCTTCTTACGTGAATCAATTCTTGCCGGTCTCAACCTTGAACGGCTATCAGACCGGGCTGTGGAGCCCGTATTCAGAGCAGTGGAGCATCGGCGTACAGCAGCGCTTCGCCAAGGAATGGATTCTGAGTGTGGATTACATTGGCTCGCACACCTTGAAAATTAACCGGCCGCTCGATTTAGACGCACCCGCGCCTTTTATTCGCACGGCGCAAGGACAAACCCGTTCCGCGCAAGCCGCAAATTGCACACGGCCTTACTGGATTTATTGGTACGCCCAAGCGGGACGCACCTGCAACACCACGACTGCCACCACTCCGCAGCCCCCTTACAGCGTCATTCAAAGTGACGCCAACGACGGCTATGCCTATTACGACGCCATGGACGTGAACCTGAACCATCGCTTTACCAACCGTTTTGTGATGCTGGCGAGCTATGTCTGGTCACATGCGATCGACAACGTAGACCCCGACATCCCCGGCCAGAATCCCAACGATGCCAATTTCACGGGAAAAGTCGAAAATGGCAATGCGATTTTTGACGAGCGCCAACGCTTCGTGCTGAGCGGCGTGTATGTGGGGCCCTGGAAGATCACACTCGGCGGCGTCAACACCATGGGAAGCGGCTTGCCCTATAACATCACAACCGGAACCACCAATAGCGGGGACACCGGCGGCACGACAGATAGGCCTGTGATCAACGGCGTCGTTGTGGCGCGCAACGCAGGTCGCGGACGGCCAATATACGATTTCTCTCCCTTCGTGGAAAGACCCTTCACCTTTGGGGAGCGCCTGAGCGTGCTTTTGCGGGCGGAGGCGTTTAACGCCTTCAACCATGCCAACTTTGTGGGCTATAGCGGGACTTATGGAAATGGCACTACGGCGGGTGCCGGCTTCGGACAACCGTTGGCTGGAATCACGAATGAATTGCCGGCGCGGTCGTTGCAATTCCAGGTCAGAGTAAGCTTCTGACGATCGCTTGGCTGATCAATGCACACCAGGTCTGGAAAGTTTCTCTTACCCATTCTTGCTCTACTAACGCTTGGGAAAATTGAATCGCAATCGCTTGTCACAAAGATCCAGAACGAGCTGAAAGATCCATTTCCTCCGATTGAGGGCAAGCCTGACGCCAGCATCCCGCACGGCGAACTCATGGAAGGTTCCATCTCTGACTCAAAGATATATCCAGGGACGGATAATCGTTTTCAAGTCTATATTCCGGCGCAATACGATCCCAGCACTCCGGCGTGCTTGCTCGTGAAGCTCGATGGCTGGAATGAGTACGAGAGCCGGGTACTCGATTATCTGATCGCTCATCACGAAGTGCCCGTCATCATCGGCTTGGGAATCACACCTGGGAAGATCGGTGCGGTGCGCTTCAATCGCTCGTACGAATTCGACAGCGTGAACGATCATTTTCCCGACTACGTGCTCAACGAATTGTTGCCGGTTGTGCAGAAGTTGAAAACAAAAGACGGAAGAGCGATCCGCATCTCGCCAAACGGCAACGACCATGCGGCGACCGGGGGCAGTACGGGCGGCATAGGGGCTTTTACACTCGCCTGGCAAAGACCGGATCAATTCGCGCGCGTGTACTCGGTCATCGGAACATTCGTATCCATGCGCGGCGGGCACGACTACCCTGCCCTGATTCGTAAAACCGATCCGAAGCCGATCCGCATTTTTCTGGAAGACGGTTCGCAGGACGCCTGGAATCCTTTGTTTGGGTCCTGGTATGACGCCAATCTGAACATGGAGTCGGCGCTCCGCTTCGCGGGCTATGACGTTGCCCACGCTTGGGGCGATCACGGACACGACGGACGGCCAGGGCAAGTGATCTTTCCCGATGTGATGCGCTGGCTTTGGCGCGATTATCCGTCGCCGGTAAAGAGTGGGCTCTCGCAAAATAGCACGCTTCAAGAGGTAACGTTACCGGAAGAGGGTTGGCAGAAAATCCCGGGGGACTTTCAAGCTGCTTCCGGATTGGCGGCTAACCGCAAAGGCGAGGTTTATGTTAGCGATGAGAATGCGGGGACCGTTTATCGCATTGTCAGCGGTAAGCCGTCCGTTTTCCGCAAAGGGGAACCTGGACTGATCACGAAAGCGTTCGGTCCGGACGGGACGCTGTATGGCGTCAACCCTGGAAAGAAAGAATTGATTGCCTTGAATCGAGACGGCACCCGCCGGACCATCGAGAAAGGCGTTGCTGGCCGTGGCTTGGTTGTGACCCACGCGGGGTCGATTTACGTCAGTGAGGCGAGCCGGGTCTGGCAGATCAGCAATAACCAGAAGCGCCTGGTGGATGAAGGAATCGAGTCGCCTTCCGGAGTTGCGTTCTCTCCCGACGGCTCACTGTTTTATGTGGCGGAGCCCAATACTCAATGGATTTATAGCTACATTGTGCAACCAGACGGCTCGCTCAAAGACAAGCAACAATTTTACTGGCTCCACATGACCGATATTCCGAACAACAGCGGCGCCGAAGATCTGGCGGTAGATACGCATGGCAATCTTTATGTGGCTACGCGCTTGGGTATACAGATCTGCGATCAGAACGGCCGGGTGCGCGCGATCTTACCGTTACCAACCCCCAGCGGTTCAGCGCGCAGCCTTTGTTTCGGCGGAAGAGACTTCGATGTGCTCTATGTAACGGACGAAAGCCACGTATTCAGCCGCCGGCTCAAGCTGCCAGGCTTCGCGCCTTGGGCGGCTCCGATAGCGGTGAAGAGTCAAGGCGCCGGCTGAAAAGTGCTTAGGATGCGCGACTCGAACCCTTTCGGATCCGCGAAATAAGCACCCGTATGGATGGCGTTCGGAACGAGCCAAAGTTGGATCGCAGGGTTGGCCTTCGCCATTTCCTGGGAATGCTTGGGTGGAGTTTCGTTATCGGCCAAACCATGGATCAAAAGAATGGGCACGTGGGAATGCGCAACCGCGGCGGCGGGCGAGGCCTGCGAAAGATCAACGTGATAGCGCAAACGCGCATATAGCATGGCTTCGCGAACGATCAAAGGAGCGAAGACGGGACCAAGCGTCTTCCCGATCCGATCATCGGCAATCTCTTCAAATGACGCGTATGACGATTCCGCGATGACGGCACGGAAATCGGCGCCGTGTGCCAGAGATTGGAGTAAGATCGCGCCACCGAGAGACTCGCCTAAACCATAAAACGTAGTGGGTCCCTGCTGCTTCACCCAGGCGAGCCACTGCATAATGTCACCGGATTCCTGCACACCGAAGGATACGAACCCTTGGCTGGCTCCATGCCCGCGCGATTCGGGCACCAGCACCGCATAGCCGTTCTTCAAGAAAAGCGGGGCGAATCCAATGCTGCCCATGGCGGAATCGGCAATGCCGTGACAAACGATGACGGCGCGCGTGGCTCCGGGGTGCGGCCAAAACCACCAGGCTTTCAACGCCGTTCCGTCCGGCGCCCTGATACTCACGAGAGTGGCCGTCGAATCGGTAGACTGTGCGATATTGTGGGCCGGCAGTGCGACATCTTCGTCATGCCGAAATCTCGGCGGATGCATGGCAAATTCGGTTAAGAGAACCACGATGGCAAAGTTCGCCAAAAGAAGCAACGTAGAAACGATCCAGATCGCCCGGCGCACTCCTATTGAACCCCCGCCGTTGAGACAGCTTCGGTTGCCAACCTCTTCGCGGCTTTCAGATCTAATTTGCCGGTGCCGAGCAGCGGGAGTGCCGGCACAATGCGGATGTCATCGGCTTTCGGAATCCAGAGTTTCGGCAAATCGGTGTCCATTAATTTGTGCCAGAGGTCTTTTGGCGAAACCGGGGCCGCAATGAGTGCCACCAAGCGTTCACCTTTGCGTTCGTCACTTACGCCAGTGACAAAACAGGAAGCATCTTCGGGGAGCACAGACCGCAACACTTCCTCCACCTTCCCGTGCGGCACCATTTCGCCGGCTATTTTGCTGAAGCGGGATTGCCGGTCGACAATGCGAATAAAACCGTCGGCATCCATAATGACGATGTCGCCGGTGACATACCAGCCATCTTGAAACATCGCCGCCGTCTCTTCAGGCTTGTTCAGATAGCCGAGCATGCGATTGGCGCCGCGAACCAAGAGCACCCCTTCTTGGCCATGCGGCAGCGCCGCACCCGTTTCCCGGTCAACTACTTTGGCAGCCACGCCCGGAACCGTCTGCCCTACAG
>Ga0302320_10026059_pt1 | contig 11339 bp, 11 predicted proteins | sample Bog_T0_3_FD_202130 | JGI IMG/M metagenome (GOLD analysis project Ga0302320, IMG submission 202130) | Peat permafrost microbial communities from Stordalen Mire near Abisko, Sweden - Bog_T0_3 | ecosystem: Environmental > Terrestrial > Soil > Wetlands > Peat | place: Sweden: Abisko, Stordalen Mire... | reverse complement strand
TTTATCGGAAAGAGGCATTCGTGTCAGAAAAATGGATTTCCATATCAATGGCTCTTTTTTTGTTTGGTTTCAACTATTTCTCATATAAAGACTTCGAAAAATATGAGCTCTTGCCTTTTTATTTGATTCATTCCTACGCAGATTTGCTTTTTGTGTTCGGTTTTCTTTTATTCATTGGAGGAAATCGGGCTTATTTTCATTCTTTGAAACAAGCGGTATTTTTAATTAAATTTTAAAGAAGATAATATTTTTTTTTAGGTAATTTACATTGGGATGATCTTATGGTTTATGATAGTTTTTTCGAGCAATGAACTTTTTTGCAATGAAAAATTGATTTATATTTATGTGATATTGAGTTTCTACACTTCGATTTTAATTCCTAAAGTAGGTTTTTTTATTTTGAGCAAAGCTTTTTATGTCTCAATATTATTCTTGAGGTATACATATTTTTCTTCTCTTTTTATGATTTTCCAACATTTTTTAATTAGATTATTTTTTCTCAATTTTTCTAATAACAAATTGACAATGCTTCTCCAAGAATTCCTCATCTTATTCATATCAATACTTTGTTTTTTTAATTCTTCATTCCGTTTGCATTATTCAGCACGCAAGCAGTTCTCTGAAGCAAAGACTCTCGAAATCGAAGAGAAAAAAGTCAACGATTTCCTATCCATCCTAGTCCCCAAATTCGTCAAATACCTCATGACTCAAGGCATTTTTTCTCTTTCCCAACCCCAAATCGGGGTATCTGTCCTTTTTTGCGATATATGCAATTTCGACGATATCATTTCAAGCCAAAACACTGACATAGTGAGAATATTGGACCATATATATCGTATTTTCGATGGGTTTTGTTTGCAATATGGAGTTCAAAAAATCGAGGTTTTTTCCTATTTTTTAAACAAGTGTTAATTTTGCTTTTCTAATATATAACAGACTGTGGGTAAAACCTACATGGCATGTGGAGGATTGACTCAATGTGAGCTTCATTATGACACCATATCTGAAAAAAAACAAGGTAATAGCACTCTTCGTCTTCTGAAAGTCGCTTTCGAAATGAGGAAATTCACACAACCGTTAACCTATGGTAGAGAAGGAAATAAAATCCTCTTAAAAATAGGCATTCATCATGGTCCAGTGATCGCAGGAGTGATCGGTCATCATAAGCCTCAATTTTCCTTAATTGGAGATACTGTCAATACGACCAGCAGATTATGTTCCACAGGTAGAGATGGCAAAATCATCATTTCTGAGAAAGCCTATCATCAAGTAAAAGATCATAACAATTTGGCTTTTTTCGACAGGAAAGTTGATGCCAAAGGAAAAGGAGAATTGCTCACTTATGAAGTCAAGTTGCTTAAAAGAACCACTCGAAAGAAAAAATCACCCAAAAAAACAAAGAGATCTCCTTTGGAAGATATCAAACATAGTTTAGAAAAATATCAGGAATCAATGAACAACGGCCCTACAAAGAAAATCCGACTCTTTGAAGAAATCCTGCTTAAAAGCGAAAGTCCTTCTGACCTAAATATATCCACTCCGACTCCCACAATCTTTAAGAAATCCATGTCCACACAAATCGACCTTTTAACTTTAGTCAATACGATAAATGGATCTAGTGATAAAAAGATAAAAAAATTTCCTCATGGAATCCTTGGTAATCTGGTATTGGAAAAACATTCTTCTCTTGAGAAAAGTGAAAAACCCATGCCACAATTAAAATTAAATCTCATGAAAGAAAACAAACAATGGCCTTTTGCACCCAAAACCAGCATGATCACAAGATTGAGCACTATAATTAGTCCTGCTCATAAGAAAACCCCAAGGACTCCAGAAGGCATTAGTCCTGTTCAAGCAGATAACAATGGCTTCTCTTTTTTCGGCAAAGATCTCCCTTATAAAACTTGTCCAGATTTGGATTCCGATGAACAAAAAATCAAGACCAAGCCTGAGTGCATCAAAGAAGAAGAGGAAAACCCTTCAGATTTTAGTCCTGAGCTCAATGAGGCATCGAATCAAAAAAGCGTCAGAAGTGATGAGGCAGCTTATTTTGTTGAAGAAATAGAAAATGAAGAGACTTTTCCAGGGGAGTTCTCTACAAAGTTCAATAAATCCAATACTTCCTTTGAGACTGTGGATGAAGAGGAGGATTTTGACAACCAAATCAGCACCAAGAATCTAAGAGAAAATTCATCATCTAAGAACACTCAAAAGGATTTATTGAGGTTTTCACAATTAACTCTTCGATTTACTAACCAAAACGATGAGGAGATCATTCAAGACTTCAATGAGACTCTATACGATGATTATATGAACGGGTTTGAAAATCAACATGGAAATAAAGTAATTTCGAGGATAGGAGTATTTGTCTATATATTCGAATTTATTATTCTGTTGTTAAATGGAGGATTGTTGACATTTTTAAGAGTTGAACTCATTGTTTTGAGAGTTATCCTTTTTTGTGGATTCATTTTTTGGTTCAAAGGACAACATTTTTTGTATAGTTTGAATTATCTCAATAAAACCAGTTGGGTTTTGTTTTTGCTCTGGCTTTTCATAATTGATTTCTCTTATTCTGATGAAATTTCAAAAGAAAGCAATGGTTTTAGAGAAATCACCAAATTTTTCGGGGTCTTATGCTTTTCGCATTTTTCCTATGTCACATTCCTTGAAACTTTAGTTATGAGCTGCTTGAATTTTATATTTTATCTCATTTTTCAAGAAAATTTCTCATCAGCCAAAAACCTATTTCTAATAATCTCCACTATTTTCATTCTATACACTTCCTATAAAAACTATCTCTCTCGATTGAACCAATTCAACTATTGTCTTATTAATAAACAGAAGAAAAGTCAACAAAATGACCTATTAATGCATCTGCTTCCTAACCATATTTTTAAGAAGTTCATGACTAATCCGGATTCGAAATCAGAATTAATTGATGAATTTGATTATGTCACCATGTTATTTGCTGACATTAAAGGCTTTACAGAGTTCTCAGCGAAAAGGACACCAACTGAAGTTGTCAACATGTTAAGAGACTTATTCACTGAATTCGATAAATTATGCCTGAAAAACAATGTGTATAAATTATATACCATTGGAGATTGTTATGTGGTATTGGGCATGATAGATGGTGAGAAAAGAGATTCTATTGAAGAAGAAGCCAAAAATATCATTTTAATGGCTTTTTCCATGATTGATACAATTAGACTTGTGAGGAAAAAACTCAATTATAATGGGTTGGATATGAGAATTGGAATTCATACCGGAAGCATCATTGGAGGCATAATCGGAACAGATATCGTGAGGTATGATATTTATGGAAAGGATGTTTTGATTGCAAACAAAATGGAATCCAATGGGAAGGAAGGACATATTATGGTGAGCGAGGTCACAAAGAATTTGTTGGAACAATATTATGGCAATGTTTTCTCCTTTGAATATTATAAGGAAGTCAATATTCCTTCTTTGAAAACTAATATAGGAGGATATTTTATTTATCCCAATTCTTCAATTTATTAAAGTGTTTAAAGAGCTTAAATAAAAAATAATTTGATTTAATTTTCAAAAAATAATTTTTTTTTATATTTTTTTTGAAAGGTGGATGTTTCGAAGAATTTGTAAAATCAATAAAAAAAATTGAGTTAAAACAAAAATCATTAATATATTGAATTTTTTTTCATCAAAAGAGAAAAAAAAAAGATGATTTATTTTTTTAAAAATATGAGTTTTGAATTCATTTCCTTAAAAAACATAAAATAAAATATCAGGAAAAACCTGTGATCTCTAAAGAGAATCTTCTGAAAAACTTGTTTTATTATTTTTTTAATTTCTTTTCAGGATTAAATGAAATTAATCTATTAAAAGCTCAAACCACCGCCCAAACTGGACCAGGCTGCCCATCCACTTCCATAATAATCATAAGTTTTCACCCACATGGCATTATCTGTGCCTCGGGCATAAACGTCAAGTCTTCCCCAAGCCCAAGAAGTAACAGCAGGTTGGCTAGTGATGACTCCACCCAAGCTTTCCCAATTCTGCCAATTAGATCCATCCCACCATTTGTGCCACAAAGCACCATCAGTTCCTTGAACGAAGACATCCAATCTGTTGTAACTCCAAGAAGCGACAGCTGGGCCAGAAGAGAGACCTCCACCAAGGCTTTCCCAATTGCTCCAACCATTCCAATACCATTTGTGCCAAAGAGCATTATCAGTGCCTCTAACAAAAACATCAAGTCTACCAGAACCCCAAGCAGCAACAGTTGGATCAGAAGTGCAACCACCACCCAAAGATTCCCAAGAAGACCAGGCAGAACCATCAAAATATTTGTGCCACAAAGCATTGTCGGTGCCAACGACAAAGGTATCAAGACGATTCAAACCCCAAGCAGCGCAAGAAGGACCATAGTTCAACCCACCACCCAAACTTTCCCAACTGGACCAACCATTGTTGAATCCATCATACCATTTGTGCCACATGGCATTATCCGTGCCTCTCACAAAGACATCAATTCTATTGAAGCTCCATGAACAGGCTCCTGGACCGCTGGACAAACCACCACCAAGAGATTCCCAATTGTTCCATTTGGATCCATCATACCATTTGTGCCAAAGAGCATTGTCCGTGCCTCTGACGAAGACGTCATTTCTATTATAAGCCCAAGAACTTGCACCCAATTTTACACCTTCTGAGGTGGTGCTGGCATTGGCTTGGCTTTTGAGGACCTTGCCTTTCAAGATGCAGCTAACATCAAAGGCCATTAAGAAGATGGTGAAAACCAAAAACAAAGTTTTTTGTGAAGTCATTTTTTTGATGATGGAACAAATTCAACCTTTAAGTATTTATATTGAAAAATTCTTTAATTAGTCGTTTATTGCCCTCATTCGTCTATAGGTGTTTTAAAACGATAATTTCCTTTGAAAGAAGATCATTTTAATAATTTAAAAATTATGAAAGAAAATCCTTAAAAACTTTTACAAACTATATATTTTTTTATAGGATAGTTCTTACTTAATATACCTAAGCATTCGTTTTGTTTTCACAAAGATGCAAAAAATGACTTATCTTGTTTTTCAAAAAATAATAAAAGAGTTTCTTTTCATATTAAAAGAAAAAAAATTGAAAATTTTTAAAGTAGTTCTTCCTAATGGAATCGCAATGCAACCTGAAAATAATTGACTTATCCAAAACTGAATCTGAAATAATCAAAAACCTTTCCGAAGCCTGTTTCAATCATGGATTTTTTCACCTTATAAACCATGGAATAGATTCCAAGTTGATCTCTTCTCTTTTTGAACAAACTAAGCTTTTATTTCAACTTCCGACTGAGGAAAAAGCTAAAATTGATAAAAAAAATTCTTCAGTTTTTCGGGGGTATACAGATTTCAACAACGAGACTTTAAATCCCAAGGTTCAGACTCAGCCCGACACCAAAGAAGGCTTTTATGCGGCAAAGCATGTTGATGAAACTTCACCAGAATATGGAAAGGACACGTTTCAAGGTCCAAATCAATACCCTAACAAAGAGTTGCTTCCTCATTTCAGAGAAGTTGTTGATAAATATTATGAAGAAATGCTGAAATTATGCACTGGGTTTCTCAAATACATGGCTGTGGTTTTGAAGATATCATTGTCAGATCTTCAGGCTAAATTCAATAATCCCGTGGCTTTGGTGAGATTATTGCATTATAATGAAAGGAAAAGCGATATCCAAAAGGGAATTATGGCATGTGGGGATCATAGTGATTATGGGTTGATGACTTTCCTTTTAACCGATGGGGTGCCTGGTTTAGAAGTATTAATAGATGGACAATGGATTGAAGTTGAACATGTGGAAGGAGCTTTTGTGGTGAATTTAGCAGATATGTTGGAGAGATTCTCCAATGGGAAGGTTAGGAGCACGAAGCATAGAGTCATCAATAAATTGGGGAAGGAGAGATATTCAATACCTTTCTTTTACGAGCCTAATTCATCTACGGTCGTGGAACCTTTGAATAGCTTTGTTGATGAAAAGAATCCAGCTAAATACCCTCCAGTGAAATATGAAGATTATATAAGAATGAAGTATAAGGAAAGTTTAGTTGAATTTAAATAAATTAAAGAAGAAGAATGGAAAATTTTTGCCTTTTTTATTCCAAAATCAATTATTTTTTTTTTATAAATACGAAAACTAATTAATTTTTGGAAAAAAAAAAAAAAAGAAGAAAAATTGACCAAAATGAATTAAATAAAATAAAAGCAGCGGATAATTTTTCTTTTATTAAATTCCAAATAAAAAAGATCTCCCTCATGAAATTTTTCTGCAAATGAACAACAATTCCAATATCTTCGATAAATCCCAACTCATAAAATGCATTCTCGATGTATTTTTAAATAACGATAAAAATGTCATCCAGCATGCCAACTCCTACATTATGGAAGCTGAATCCCATCATGAGTTTCTCCCATCTCTTATAGAGGCCTTCGAAGCAGAAAATGTCACCTTAGCTATTTTTTAAAAATATTAACCTTTCCTTTTTTTTAGAACCTTCAAATGAAAAATCAACTGTTTCTGGTCTTTAAAAACGCTTTGAAAAGAAAATTAAAAGGTGGTCCATTTGATGCCACCATAAAAAATGCTATCATCGAAAAATTAGTGCTTTATATGCAACATTTCAAAGAAGTCCCTGGTTTAGCAAAAAACATCCAAAGCAGTGTTCTTGATGTGGTGGAGACCGAATTCCCATTTTACAAAGCTTTGATGATATATTTGAAGAATGGGTTCGATCAAATTTCAGCGGAAATGAATAAAAATCCAGCCATTTTGACGGACACACATACTCTTCGTTTTTTCAAGGAAGTCAAAAACATTTTCAAAAGAAAACGACAAACGCAAGTGAAAAATTTTCCCAAAATGCAAGACGTGCAATTTCGTGAATATTTCGAAAACATTGTCCAGACTGGTTTTTCAATCATGAACTTGGTGGCGAATAATTTCCAAAATGCTTTTTCAAATGAATCATTTCTCCAATTGTCAGCATTAAATGATGAGATAATTTTGATGATCTTGCAATATATTCATGGTGATTCGAATCTAGAGGAAATGTTCAGAACCATCATAGAGCAAATGTTTCAAAAATGTTCGATGTTAGTCCAGACATTAATGAAAGACCCGAAATCCTTATCTTTGGTGGTGAAGAAGGTGCTCAATAAAAATTTAATAGGGATCTTATATAGTTTTTCTCATCTTCAATACCATCTACCTTTCATGTTTAATTCTCTCTTAAAACAATATTTGGATTTGATTCGATATGTTTTGGATAATAACGCTTCATTTTCTGATGAAAGAATATTAAAAAGTGGCTTGGTATGTTTCTTTCGGTTTTTAAAAAGCTTCGCATATTTTGCGGATACGCAGACTTTTAGCAGAAGTCTAGCAAAAAACGAGAAGCTAGCTGAAAAAGTGCAAAAACAATTAAACGTTTCACAAAATGTCAATTCCTTGTTTTCAGAAGGGACTATAGAAATTTTCCTTTTCAGCTTTTTGCAAAATATTTTGATCAGGGAATTTAATAAACAAAAGAATGAGGAAAATTATGAGAATCTGATCGAGATAGGTAAATATTGTGTAATAATTATAGAATATTTATGAAATTTTATAAAAAAAAAAATAGATAATGAAGTTGTTTTGGAAGACACATCAAATGAATTAGAAAATTCGATTTATAATTTGACTTTAGTGACAGTTGAGAACCTTTTCCAAAGATTTCCAAAGGTCTGCTTTGAAAAAATGAACAATTTGACTCATCAATTGATTTCCTTAGGTTCATTTGCAAAAAAATTAAAAAAAACTAAAATAAAAAAAAGAAAATGCTGATCAAATCGAAAAACCAATCCAAGATGGCATTTTTGCCTTATTAGGAGTCATACCCAAAGTCTTTATGAAATTGAAAGTCGATAAAAACCCAGCAGAACTCATTGATATTTTGAAAGTGTTGGAGTTTTTAAAGAATAATTTAGTAAAAGATGTATTATATGCCAGAAGGTTCGCTTCACTTGCCATGAAATGGATGAATGTATTAAATGGTAATTTATTGATTTTTTATAGTAAATTTAATGTTTGCCATTTTTTTTCCAAAAGCTGAAGTGTTGAAGTCGATCGCTGATTTGATATATCAAATCCTATTGAATTTCAATCACCATTTGATCCAATACGAAAGCATGAAATGTCTCCATGAATTAATCAAAACAAAGAACATTCCTCTCAATTTCCAAGAGATTCTCATGAACATAGTGCCAATTATCATCAACATCATTGAAAAATTCAACAACCCGAGCATAATTTGCCCTTTGATTGAGTTCCTCAACCTTCTTCTTGAAAAAACCCAATTAAATTGCCCTCAAATCCTCGCCACCGCAATTCAAACACCAAGTTTTAAAAAATTGATTCAAAATGATTCTGATCTCTTGAGAAACGCCATATGTGAAATGTTTAAAAGTTTGGTGGTTTCCTTTAATGCAAATGAACTTTTTTCAAATATATTGATCGTGTCCATTGAATTCATCGACCAAAGCTTCCAATTGAATCAACATTCCCAATGGAAAGGCAAATATGAGGGTGGAGTCTTGAAATTATGGCTTTTGATTTTGAAAGAATATAACATTGAAAATCAAAATACTCTGACATTATTGAGGCAACTCTTTCAAAAATATAGAAACAAAATTTTAGGGTGGTCACAGGAAAATGATATGGATTTGGTTGTAGAAATATTAGAGGAGAATCTTCTGATGGATTTCACTCCAGCTAATAATGATAATTATCAATGGCTTGTCAATTTCATTGAGAAAAAATATGAATTTACCAATCAATTGTCACATCCAGACTCCGTTTTAAGCTTAAAAATCTCGATTTTAAGTCTTCTTGCAAGTTTTATCTTGAAACTTTTCAATCAAAACCAAAATTTGGATTTCAAGCTTTTTGAAGTAAAATTCTAAATAATTGTTATATTAATTTATTTATTTATTATTATTAGAAAATCATTGGACTCACCGTCTTTGATATTTTAAGACCTAAATGGCTTGAAGGGGCTAAGAAGTCTCATGGATTTCGAACATCTTTGATCAGTTTGATAAACAGATTCCTAATTAAAAATGCAGGATTCATGGCTGATCTTTTGCATAGTTTTTTATTATTCATCCAAATTTAATCTTTTTATTTTTGTAGGAAACGGAAAGTTGGAGGAGTTTGTTTCTAGTTGGATTTATCTGATGAAAGAAATTTCATCTGAAAATGCATGGTTTTTCACCCCCCAAAAAAATAAAATAAGAGAAAATAACATCATTATTAATTTTTTATAGCAAAATAAATATTATTGCTGTTTATTACGCCATGGCTTTTTTGGAAAAGACCAATAGTTTCTTTGCGAATTTTGAGGAATTTATTAATAATCTCCTTTCCAACTTCAATGCTTGTTTAAAATATGACCCGCAAAGCGAAGGGGCTCTTACAAAAAAAATTAATAATGTTAATTTGGCAGAAACACACACTGGCATCAGCAAAAGAAAAGAAATGATCAGGAAAACCAATCTTTTTGTGGAAATTGAAATTAAAATTTTTTTCACCAATTTGATGGAGGTTTAATAAAAAAATTCGCAGAAAATATTCAAATCATTATTTGTTTTAGGAATTGCTTTATAAAAAGAACTTCATTCAATTTGTTAAACAACCACACATTTTGGAAAAGCTGAAAAAAATAGTTTTTTGTTAATAACTTAATATTTTGTGTAATTTTTTTTTTATGAATAACTCAACAAAAAAAAAAAAAATTTATCAAAATTTCCAAATTATCTGTTTTCAAGAGAGAGATTTATATCCAAAATTTCAAAATAATCCATTAAAATTAAAAAAAAAAATCTTTCTTTCTCCAATGACAGTCCTTCATGTCACAGCTAATTTTGGCTTAGTGGTCATTTCATGTGCAATCATTTGCTTGCAAATCATCGTCACAGGTTTCTTTGTCGTTGGTAGAGCACGCAAAAAAGTCTTTACCAAGGATTTTTTACGTGACAATTTCGGAGAAGAACATGAACAATACACCAATGCCAATATTGAAGAGACAAGTGGGTACCCTGATATGGGAAATGGGAGATATTCAGCAAAATTGGATTACAATTCGTGGTTACATTTCAACATTGCTCAGAGAATCCATTATAATTATTTAGAATTTGTAGCATCGATTTTGATGGTGACTTTTTTGGGAGGGTTGAATTTCCCAATTTTGGCTAGTTCATTTGGGTTCGCTTATGCATTTGGAAGATTGTTGTACTCCATTTTCTATCAAAGCAAGGAAGGGGCCAAAAACATTTGGAGAGGATTGGGAGCGATAATTTGCGACCTCTCCTTCCTGGTCAATTTTATCTTGGCAATTTTGTGTGGAGTCGAGTTTTTAACAAATGGGGTAACTTTTGAAGTCATTTAAATTTTGGAGTAGGTAAAAGCCACTTATATAATTAAAAAATTTGTCAATAAAAAATAAAGAAAAAATAATTAAAAAAATTGACAAATTTAAAAAAAAATTTCAAAAATTCAAAAAAAAAAAAAATTTGAAATATTAAAATTTAAAAATATCCATTTTCTGAAAGAGATATATATCGTCGAAATTCCACAAAACAGGGTTTAAAATTTAAAAAAATTTCAAATGACGGTCATTCAGAAATAATAAAAAAAAATTAGCGATAAAAAATTAATAAACACTTTTGCCCTAGAAAATGGATAAAGATGCGATGACGAGAATTAATTACTTATTCCAAATTGCACATTATATGAGAGAGATCAACCCATTTTTGTCCAGATATTATATGAAAGAATTGAATCAAATTTGTGAGAAGAGAGTGCTAAGAAAGTAAAAATTGGAAAACATAAATAATGTTTTGATTAATTTCATTTACCTCAAGGAGCAAAAACATCAAGAAAAGTTATTGCAAATTTTGCAAAAAACTTTATGATGTTTCCCAAAAAAGAGCAAAACGTATTTTTATGTGTTTTTTCCAACCTACCTTTATTTAAAATAACAGGATTAAAAAAAGACAAAATGGTTTTTTTCCAAAAATGTTCACTTTGTCACCGAAGCAAAAAAATCTTCATGAACAAATAATTTGTTATGATGAAATTTAAATCTTCTGCCATTTTTTTTTTTTTTTTAAATATGCTGCCATTTTTTGTTCAACCCAATTATATAAAAAATAAACTACCTTAAAACAAAATAAAATATATTTACATAAAAAAACATTGAACTCATCCATGCAAAATGTCTCTTGGATTTTGCCAGAAAAACCCTGTTGGCTCGATTCTTCCG
>Ga0302320_10026056_pt1 | contig 11339 bp, 8 predicted proteins | sample Bog_T0_3_FD_202130 | JGI IMG/M metagenome (GOLD analysis project Ga0302320, IMG submission 202130) | Peat permafrost microbial communities from Stordalen Mire near Abisko, Sweden - Bog_T0_3 | ecosystem: Environmental > Terrestrial > Soil > Wetlands > Peat | place: Sweden: Abisko, Stordalen Mire... | reverse complement strand
AAGCGAGGGGCACGGAGACGTGCCCTTCGCTTTTTGCATTCAGAGATGCTCTTCCGTTCGGTGGTTTGGCTTTCGGCAAACGCAGCGGGCGCCATCCAGCGGCCCCGCTCGATCTGGCGTATTGCGGCAAAGAGCGGTTGCTGCGAACGAAGCTGCGCCTATCGCAATTCCCAGCAATCTACTGCAAGGACTCTCTGCCATTCACAAAGGTGACTGCGGGCATGGGTTTGAGGCGAATTCAGACGAGGCCGTGAGGCAGTCAGGGTGCGCAGAAGCCTATCAGTCAGTAATGCAAGCGTTTGCAACAAGTTGCAAAAACTATCAGTCTTGACATCTTTGAATACCGCACTAGGATTGATGCAATAGAGGTAAGGGCAACGTTGCACGGTGAGTGCCCTCGAACCCAATGTGGATCCACAGCGGACTTCCGCAAGGGCTACTCCAGGAGGAAAGAACGATGAAGATGAAGCAGTTTTCCTTGACATTCTTCGCATGCGCAGCGTCGTTGGCGATTTCGCCGGCTGTGGCAATGGGCCAGTGCGCTTCGGGCGACACCTGCTACACCCTCGACTTCTCCAGCCCGACCATCAGCATCACCAATGGGATCATCGCCGTTTCAGACACCGCTGGGGGCACAGCATCGAATGGCGCCAAGTACTATGACATTGAAGCCTTCACCGGCACCTACACAGACAAAGTGAGCCCGGTTACGGGGAGCATCTCGCTCTTCACCACCTACGGCTACGGCAGCGACACGGCGCAGATCGGAAGCGTCTCAGGCTGGATCTACGACAATGTTTTCTATCCCGACGCAAATGCGCCTGGCACGAATAACGGATACTTCGATGTTGGCGGCCTCTTCTTCAATGTGACTCAGGCATCCCCGCCGCCCTACTACGTCGCCAACCTGTGGGCAGGAAATATTGCCGGCGAGCCGGGTTCGCCCAGCACCTACACAATCCAGGAAGGACAACTCGGTGGTTCGAACGACCTTGGCGGTGATACCGGCATCGGCATGACCAACAGCGTGCCGCTCGCCTTTCCATCGACAGGCGTACCTCCTGGCAGTCCAGCCGGGGCAATCGCCTTTCCAGAGTCCAGCTCACTTTCAGCGCTTTTGCTCTGCGCTCTCGGCCTTGCCGCCGGCGTCTGCTTGAGAGCTCGCAAGGCGAGCTCATTCTGAATCCCCGGACCAGAAAAGCCTTCCAGCTTGATGGCCGCAACAGCGAAGGGCGCGGAAACGTGCCTCTCGCTGTCTGCGGCCTGGCTCTGGTGCGGCTCGGCGGACTGCCTGCTGCGTGAATCGCTGGCTGAGCCAACGGAATGCTTTCGCTCTCCATGAACTGCCGAGTTCGAGCCGCTTGTCCCGAGGGACACCTACATCTGGAAGTCGCAATTCTTTGCAACCAGTCGCAAGATCCATCAGTCTTGACAGCTTTTGGCACGGTGCTAGCATGAGGAATTCGGTACTCTGGGTCAGCGTGGCCCTCGGGGCGTACCGCTTTCATGACTTGCCGGCTCGATTACGGATGCTCCCAACGGCCAATCCGCAAGGGATGAGCGATGCATAGACTACTCTGGATCTCACTTATCTCGATCTCATTCAATTGTGCGGTAGCTTGCGCCATCTTTCTGGCCGTCTTTTTGGACCGCCCGAGCGCCACGGGAGCCACCAACTACACGGTCTACGTGGCCGGCCGCCCCTCCAAGGCCTCGACCCCTGTTCTCGCGGAAGCAGACACGCCGGCGCGCAAAGCATTGGCCGGCAACAAACATCCTGTTATCGGTCGCGTGATTGGAGACATAGCTGGTTGGGCGAGCGGAGTTACCGGCAAGGCCACACGCTACATGGCAAGCGAATGGCGCCCTGATCGCAGCTCGGTCGCGGCCTTCAGCCCTTGGCGCGACGGCCAAGGGTCTTCTCGCGAGCCTGATGTGCCGCACACGTACGGCAACGGCTCCGCGGGGACGGCCAGTAGAGACTTCAGCTTGACTTTGGGCAGCGATAGCCTCAGCTTTCCAGCGAGCCAAGACCTCGCAGAAGCCGAAGGCGCGGGCATCAGCCCGCTCGATGTCGCTGACTATACCGCTGGTGCGGCTGGAGCGTACGGGGCACAGCGCGGGGACGTCTTCTCCCCCGCAGCGGGATCTGAGGATACGCCCAGCAGCAGCGCGCCAGAGTACCAGGTTGCGGCCATCAATGCCGGCGCTGCACCGAGTGGTGGTCCAATCAGCTCGGAAGGCGCTTCTGGTGCAGCACCCGCCTCCTACGCTGCGGCAGGCGGGCCGCTGGGAGAGACCCGGCCATCCGCCGATGCCGTTCGCGTGAAGGCAAGCCCAGCGCCCTACCGAGGCAACCTTGCCCAAGACTATCGGCCGGATCGCTTGTTGGTGCCGGAATCCAGTTCCATGTCGATGCTGATCTTGTGCATGCTCGGCCTGTCCGGCGGGTTCTTCTTCAGGGCCTGGCAGTCCGGCGTGTTTGGTCGTTGATCGGAAGTTGGACCGAACAGACCGAAATGCTTCTGGGCTGCAACAGCAGGGCACAGCAATGTGCCCTGCGCCACTCTTGCACGGCCCAACAAACCCATCGAATATCCGACGCGAATCTTGCAGCCCAACCTCGTTCTGCGTCAAGTTCAAACTCTTCTGCATTTGATGGTTTGCGACGAATTCAGGCCCTAGAAGCGCTATAACTAAGTGGACTGAGTGAGTCCAGAATTAAATTTCAGAAGTTTTTGTGAAGTCACGATTTATTTATGTTGCAATAAGTTGCGACTTATAACACCAACCCTCGTTGAGTTTCCGGCGGTGGCTGCTGCGTGTACGGACCAATTGGTAACTCGATATTGAGTACCCGGCAAAAGCATCGATTTGCGTCCGCATGAGCTCCTTAACTTGCTCATAAACATATTCATAGAAGCGTTTATTACGACGAAAAAATGTTGTGATCTGGGACACAAAATTTCACTTTCGAGAAATTTATTCGCCCTGATTTATATAATTTGGCACCACAAATAATTCCAGTACATTACGTCATCGAGTTACATTCGACTGCTGAGCGCATCTTGCAAAACAATGCAACCTGACGTAGATTAGCTTTTACCAAAGCAACGGCCTGTTACTCACAGCGCTAAGCAGTAGTTTTGGTGGACCTCGTTTTTGGGTTGTTGAGAACTAGCCGGAGGGTTGGCGGGGGACATTACCAACCATAGACTGAGCTAGCTTCTTGGAGTTGCAATACCCAGGCAACTGAAAACCACCAAGAGTCATTGAGTTATGTGATTCTCGGGGCGGAGCTACGTAACCCCCTCCTTCTACTCCAGCGAAATGTAGCTTTGATCTTCGCGGGCTCCTAAAACAATCGGTGATTCTGAGAATCAACCCGCATAACTCGATAGCGGGTCCGAAATGTCGCGGGTCCCGGCGATCGATTGAAGCCGAGCAGAACCCGCACCGCCTAGTTCCAGCTTATAGATCGTTCACCGGTCTCCTGAATCATGAGCCAACCAGTCCACAGAGCCGCAGCCGAAATTGCAAACCTTCTCGTGGTAAGCCGCGATTTCGCCGTTCTTCGTTCAATCTCGTCAATGGGGGCGTCAAACCGCTGGCAATTCGAGACGGCCTCAAACGCTTGGGAGGCGATTGAGAAGGTGCAGTCCGGGATAACACCTGACCTGCTGGTGCTGGACTTGCCGGACGGTGATGCCGACGGAATGCATATTCTCCGCTGGCTGCACAAGCTTCGTCCGGGGATGCCGGTCGTCCTGATTGGCCACGCAGGAGACGCTGCCACTAAAGAAGAATCGATTCGCATGGGTGCGCGCGATTACGTTACCAAGCCGATAGAAGACCGCCAACTGGCAAGGGTGATTGAACACAGTCTCTCGCCGGCGAGTGAAGTGCCCGAGACGGATATGGCCAGCGACGATGTAGAGGCGCTCGGCGATGACGCCTACTTCGTTGGGAGCGGCCCAACCATGCGCCGGCTTCGCACTCAGGCAACTTTGCTGGCAGAGGCCAATGTACCTGCCCTTATTCTTGGCGAGTGCGGCAGTGGTCGTGAAACCACCGCTCGGTTGATCCACAAGCTGTCTGTCCGTTCTGGATTTGAATTTGCGAAGGTGAATTGCGCGGCACTTCCTGAGGATCTTCTGGAGCGCGAGCTATTTGGTTACGAACTCCGCGGCCTCACCGGGCCAGCGCGCATCAAGCCCGGCAAACTGGAACTCTGCTCGAAGGGCACACTTCTGCTGGACGAGATCGCTGAATTGCCTCAAGGCTTACAGTTCAACCTGCTACAGGTACTCAAGCACAAGCGGTTTGTCCGGCCCGGCACATCCGCATTCCTTGAAGCCGATGTGCGGATACTGGCCACGAGCCAGGCGCGTTCCAGCCGTGCGCTTGCGGAGAAGGGGTTCAGAGAAGATCTCTACCACTACCTGAGCGCCTACACAATTCAGGTGCCCCCTCTCAGAGAGCGCAGAGAAGAGATTGGTTTGCTCTCGCGTCACTTCATGCACCGCCTGTCCAGGCACTACGGTCTCTCGCCGCGCGAGTTTTCGCCGGCCATCATCAAGGCGTGGCAGGCCTATAACTGGCCCGGCAATCTCGAGGAACTGGAACACTTTGTCAAGCGCTACCTGATGGTTGGGGAAAAGGAGCTCGCATTTGACAACTTCCGGATGAGCACGAAACCCGATGCAAGGAACTCCGCTGCAAACAGGCATCAGAGCATGCATCAGCCCATCTCATTGCTCACACAGCCCGATGGGGCGCTTACCGATCCCAAGTCATTGCGCTCTCTGCTGAAGAGCGTAAAGTCCGAGGCAGAAAAGAACGCCATAGCGGTCGCGCTTGAGAAGACCGGGGGCAATCGCAAGGCGGCCGCTCGCTTGCTCAATGTCAGCTACCGGACCGTGCTCTACAAGATTGAGCAGTACAACATGATCCCCGCCGATGGCACATCGCTCGCAAAGACAAATGGAGCCAATGCCCAGGAGACCAGACACCGCGATGAAAGCCGGGCAAGTTCTTCAAGTCCAGAAGCGAAGCAAGTGAAGAGCCGCGGTTAGGAGCTGTCATGAGAAACACAGTAGAAAGCTCGATAGGATTGGCGTTCATCTTGATGACCGCGTCCTGTCTTGTGTTTGCTCAAGCGCCAGCGTCGGGTCAGGCGAATGGCGGCGCCGCGGCGGTTCCTGCATCCGCCTCGCCGACGGAGCCGGCAACGCCAACCGGAGGCAAGGTTCACGACGACACCTACGTTATTGGCAATGACGACGTCCTTTCCATCAATGTCTGGAAGGAGACTGAGGTGTCGCGGACGCTTCCGGTTCGCTCGGACGGAAGGATCTCGTTGCCTCTCGTTGGGGAAGTGCAGGCCGCCGGACGAACTCCCCTGCAACTTGAACAGGAGATCGCCGGCAAGCTCAAGGACTACATTACCAACCCCGAAGTCACGGTGATGGTCCAGCAGATCAACAGCGAGAAGTACAACATCCTCGGCCAGGTTGGGAAGCCAGGCTCTTATCCGCTCACGCTCACGACCACGGTTCTCGATGCAATTGCAATGGCGGGCGGTTTTCGAGACTTTGCCAAGGAGAAGGGGATTTACATTCTTCGCCAGGGCGCCAATGGTGTTGAGTCTCGCATCCCCTTCAACTATAGAGACGTCATCAAAGGGAAAAACCCCGAGCAGAACATCAAGCTTCAACCGAATGACACAGTCATCGTGCCTTGAGTGTGGCCATGCTTAACCGATCCTGTCTGACTGTCGCCCTGCTCGTTGCCATGCCCGCCGCCTCTCAAGTGGTTCCAACTGCAACCGGGCCCGCTGAGAACCTCGGCGATGAGTACAGAATGCCAATTCCCCCCATGGTGAGTGGCCAGGCTTTTCCAACCTCAACGCTTGCGGAGACAAGGTCAAATTACATGAACGCCGGCTTCAGCTTCCAAACCGGGTATTATGACAACCTGCTTCCGGGCCTCGGCGCTGCGCCCATCAGCGACATTGGATATTCAATTACACCTACAGTCCAAGTCGACCAGTTGACATCAAGATTGCATGAGACATTGGATTTTCGTCCGGGATTTACTCTCTATCAACAGACGAGCGCTCGCAATGAAGTGGATCTGAGCGCCTCTTACGATCTTCAATACCGGTTAAGCCCGCACATGACGCTGAGCGGCCAGAACGGCTTTCAAAAACTCTCGAATGTATTGAACCAGCCCGGCTCGGCTTTGGGATCGCCTGTCTCCGGTGCGCCACCGTCTTCGCCGGCAGATGTACTCGTGCCCTTCGCAAACCGGATCAGCAATGCCGCGAATGTCGAGTACACCTACCAATTCAGCAGGGACGCAATGGTTGGCGGCGGCGGAACAATGGCGCTCTCGAACTATCTTGACCAGACACAGTCCGCGGGCCTCTACAATTCCAATTCACGGGGCGGATCGGCCTTCTACACGCGCAGGCTTGGCGGCTCCCAGTATGTTGGCACGACCTATCAATATATGAGGATCCTCGGTAACCCCTCGGGCGGGCAGCTTGAGATTCAGCTGAACACTTTGTTTGCTTTCTATAACGCATTCATTGCTCGTCGGTTATCGCTCTCACTGGCTGCCGGTCCACAGCACTATGGTCTTGCGTTCTCTCCAGTGCCACCGTCAGGGTCGTGGACGCCCGCCGTTACCGGCAGCGTTGGGTGGCAGGCCGAGCGTACCAGCTTTGCGGCAAGCTATTCACGTTCGATTTCCGGAGGCGGAGGTTTGCTTGGAGCCTTCAGCACCAACAGCGCCAGTGCATCCGCCCGTTGGCAATGGGCCCGCACGTGGTCAGTTGATGCGGGGGCGGGTTACACGATCTTCAAAAATGTTTCGCCAGAGACTTTGTCGTCAGGGCAGGGAGGGCACTCCGTATCCGGCACGCTCTCGGTCGGCCATCCCTTCAAGGAACGCTTCCGAGCCGAAGCCGGCTACCAGCGTCTCCACCAGACCTACAACAGCATCGCGGCAATCAGCGGCGACCCTGACAGCGATCGCGCATTCATTTCCATCAGCTATCAACTTACGAGACCACTGGGAAGATAATCATGCCTGAAGACTTCGATGCTCCCGAGGAACAGCGGTCAGAGCCGCCCGATTTCGAGCGCTACATTAATATTGCGCGGCGTCGCCACATGTTCTTTCTGTTGCCGCTTTTTGTGGGATGGCTTTGCGTCTGGGGAGCCAGTTGGCTTCTGCCCGCACTCTATAAGTCCACCACGCTGATTCTGGTGGAAGCCCCTTCGATGCCCAAAGACTACGTCGCTCCGAATGTCAGTGAAGATTTGCAAGACCGGTTGCAAAGCATTACGCAGCAGATTCTAAGCCGCACACGCTTGCTCTCCATCATCGACAAGCTTCACCTCTACGGAGAAGGTCACACCAAGGCCACGGACGATCAGCGAGTCGACCTTATGCGCAAGGACATTGACATCGAGCTCGTGCATGCGGAAAACCAGAGAGAGATTACAGGCTTCACCGTCACCTATTCAGCGCACGATGCCCAGGTGGCACAGCAGGTAACCAGCGAGTTGACCGACCTGTTCATTGACGAAAATCTGAAAGCGCGCCAACAGGAATCGGAAGACACCACCAACTTTATCGGAAGCCAGTTGGAGAATGCGCGAACCACCCTCGCGGAGCAGGAAGCAAAGGTCCGCGACTTTGAGGGCAAGCATGAAGGCGAGTTGCCCTCGCAGCAGGCGACCAATCTCCAGATACTGAGCGGCCTGCAGGCGCAATTGCAGAACGAACAGGACACACTCAACACCGCAAAGCAGCAGCGGGTTTACTACCAGGCTCTGGCCGAACAATATCGCGCTCTGAGCGGCGCCTCGGGGACCGTTGAAGGAGCTCCCGCAACGTTGCCAGCCATTGATCAGCAGTTAGAGATGCTCAGGTCGAAGCTGGCAAACCTCAGCTCTCAATACACCGATCGCTATCCCGATGTCCAAAACCTCAAGGCCGAGATAGTCAAGACAGAAAAGATGAGAGATACCCTCATCGCGGGCCTCAAGGAAAAGTCAAGCGATACCAAATCGACGGATAAGGCGGCAGGTGTGCGCGATGCCGCAGGCAACCCGCAGTCTTCAGCAATGCTTCAGCTTGAAAGCCAGCTACAGGCCAACCAGTCTGAAGTTGTCAATCGCGAACAGGCGATTACGGCACTCAAAGGCAGGATCAATCAGTATCAGGGACTCCTGAGCAATGAGCCTGGCAGCGAACAGCAACTCGCCGATCTGACCCGCGGTTATGAGCAGTCAAAAGCCAACTTCGATGATCTGCTCAAGAAGAAGAACGAATCAACCATGGCCACTAGTATGGAGCAGATGCAACAGGGTGAGCGATTCAAGATGCTCGATCCTCCGAGTCTGCCGCTGACCCCTTACTTTCCCAACCGGATGAAGTTTTGCGGAATCGGATTGGGCGTAGGCTTGGCGCTAGGTCTCATCTGTGTGGCCGCGTTCGAGTTCGCGGATGGTCGCTTGTATAGCGAGCAGGAGATCAAGGCTCTTTTGCCGATGACGATTCTCTCCGAGATTCCAGAGGTTGTTATTCCCTCGGATGGGCAAATAAGAAAGAGAAAAATGATGCTGGGATGGGCGACGGCCGCTGCGGTCGTTTGCGTGATCCTCGCAGGTTCTGCGTTCAGTCTCCTTCACGGGTAGGTGTCGGTCGCCAATGTACAAAAGTCATTTCAAACTCACGCGCAACCCGTTCGATCTTACCCCCGACCCTGTTTGCTTCGTTCCGACCGAACGGCACAACGAGGCGTTGGCAGCACTGTATTACGGTGTGCGCAGGCACAAGGGCTTCGTAGTCCTGACCGGAGAAGTTGGCACCGGCAAGACGCTGCTGCTCCGTTGCTTGCTTGGCCTGCTCAAAGACAGCAGGGACATAGCCTACGCCTATCTTTTCAACGGCCGTCTCACCCCGACGGAGTTCCTCCAGTACATCGTCTCTGATTTCGGGCTGCCCGCGGCGGGCAAGAGCAAGTATGAACTTCTGCTCGATCTGGGAAGGTTTCTCGTATCAAGAGGCGAGAAAAGAATGACGACGGTACTCATCGTCGATGAAGCACACCATCTTTCCTCGGAGATACTCGAGGAGGTTCGCCTGCTATCGAACCTTGAAACCACCAACGACAAGCTGCTGCAGATCGTCCTGGTAGGCCAGCCGGAACTCGATGAAAAGCTGGATTCCTTCGAACTCAGGCAATTGAAGCAGAGAATCGCGGTGCGCACTCAACTCGGCCCGCTGGACCTGGCTGAGACAAAGCGCTACATTGAACGCCGGCTGCAGATCGCCGCCGGTGGCTCCGACCCAGGGTCCATATTTCCTGAGGCAACCGTTGTGGAAGTCCAGCGGCACTCGCGAGGCCTGCCCCGGTTGATCAACACCATAAGCGAGAATGCGCTGATGGCTGCCTATGCCAAGCGGCTGCAGATTGTAACTCCAGACATCATCGAATACGTTGCCCGGGAGCTGCGCCTCGATGTTGTGCCTTCGCCCAAAGCCAAAGCAAGCATCGGCTCAAGCGAATTGGATGTCAAGCGCGCTATTGGCCTTCTTCTCGATTTGTATTCCGCTCTTCGCAGGCCAATGCCGAGCAATGGAGACACGGGCAGCCAAGTGCCCGTAGAAGTGAGCGAACATGAGCCATATATTTGACGCTTTGCAGAGATCGGAAGGCCAGGGCGCGGGGGTGGTCTCGCCTGAAGCGCCGGAAGCTACGGAGCTTCTGAAGCGCGCCGAACGCAAAGCGGCGGCCAGGTGGAATGCGGTCGCCACCGTCGACGTCCCTGTTCCAGGTTTGTCCGTCGCCCATGAAAGTGTACTTGGGCCCGATGTGGCGCCAACTGAGCCTATCTTGGAACTGTCTCATGCCCCCATGGATACCCTTCAGAAAACGGCCGCTACAGATCCCTTCAGCCAGTTTCTGCCGCTCGATGTGTCCGTTTCAGTTCAGAATCGCCTGGTGAGCTTCACAGATGGCGAGAGTCCGGCCGCGGAAGCGTTCCGTTTGCTGGGGGTGAGGTTGCGTAATCTGCGGAGGACAAGACCGCTCAAAAGAGTGTTGATTACAAGCACCATTCCTCAGGAAGGCAAGAGCATGGTTGCGTCCAATACGGCCTGCACTCTTGCCTTGAATAAGCAGGAGAAGGTTCTCCTGATAGACGGAGATTTCCGGCGGCCATCTCTGTTGCAGAAATTCGGAATCGAAGCCCATGATGGCCTCAGCGAGTGGCTGCAGCAAGAGCGTGTTGACTTGCCCGGCATCTATCATCTCGAAGGGCCGGGGCTTTGGCTCCTGCCTGCAGGCCCGGCCTCGAACAAGGCACTTGAACTTCTTCAATCGGCCAAGCTGCCCGCTCTGCTGGAAAAGTTGGGTACGTTGTTTGATTGGATTGTCATCGATTCTCCACCGATTCTGCCATTGGCGGACTCAAGCGTCTGGGCGCGACTGGTTGACGGAATCCTGCTTGTCACACGCCGTGGAACTACGGAGAGGCGTCAACTTCTCAGGGGCGTCGAAGCTATCGAACCGAAAAAGCTTATTGGCGCTTTGTTGAACTGTTCCACGGGTTCTGCCCACAGCGACTACTACTACTACAAGCCCAGCAATTCAGACACGAGCACCAGCGAACGTAAGTGAGCGGCTAACTTAATGTGCAGTCCGCGTATTTTGTTCAGCACCAGAAATCATATTCAGAGATCTCTCTCTTCACAATTCAATTGAGTTATTGACTCTTGCCTCGGCAGGCAAGACGCCGGACAAGAACGGGCCAACTATCCGTGTTCGCATCCGATGGGTGCAGTAGGTTGGTATCGCCAAGGGAGGAGTAAGTCGTGACGCTGCTGCCATTAGGTCATTCTTCAAGACAAAAGGAGCCCCACTTTGAGCCGGCCGCGAGCATTCGACGCGAGATCCTCGCCGAAGAGTCTTTCCAGCGGATGATCGCCGTTGAGCGCAAGCGGACAGAACGCTCGAAGGTTCCATTTCTCCTCATGTTGATCGAGGCCGGCCATCACCCAGGTTCTGAAAAGAACGGTAGAGTCCTGGATTCAGTTGTAACTGCCCTGCAGCCAACCATCAGGGAGACAGATGTTCTCGGATGGCACAAGGCCCGGAGCGCGGTTGGTGTCATGTATACGGGCCTCGCGCTCAAAGACAAGAATCTCGTACTCGGCAGCATTCTGAATAAAGTAAGCGCCAGGCTGCGCGACGAACTGATGTTCGACCAGTTCAACCAGGTCAGCATTTCCTTCCATTTCTTCCCCGACGACTGGGACCA
>Ga0302320_10026055_pt1 | contig 11339 bp, 14 predicted proteins | sample Bog_T0_3_FD_202130 | JGI IMG/M metagenome (GOLD analysis project Ga0302320, IMG submission 202130) | Peat permafrost microbial communities from Stordalen Mire near Abisko, Sweden - Bog_T0_3 | ecosystem: Environmental > Terrestrial > Soil > Wetlands > Peat | place: Sweden: Abisko, Stordalen Mire... | reverse complement strand
GTGAAAACTCCTCCGGGGGGAGTTATTCACTCTCTCTGATAGGAATATCAAATTTCAAGCCCTTCCAATCCTTAATCATAATGATGTGAACAACCTTCCCAATCCCCGTTCCACACAGCAACCGCCCGCGTTCCCCATCCATGTCCGGCAGCGAATATCTCACCGCCGGTGTTCCAGCCGTCGCCATCAACCCTGAGTTCCCGGGGTTATTCGTAGTTTTACCCAGGGTTATTGGGTAGTTATTGGGGAGCCGTTTTCCGGGTGCGGTTCCTCGTTTTTCCAACTCTCCCTTTGCAATGAATCGAGCGCCGCGGCGAAATGGGCGTCCTTTTTGCTGGGCCCATGTCCCCTACCAAGTTCTCGGCCCTGCCACGTGACGACGGCGGTGAATTCCTTCGAATGCTCGGGTCCCAGTTGGGAGGTGATCGAATATTTAGGGCTCTGGGGGGCGATGGACTGAAGAATTTCCTGGAGCTTACCCTTCGGATTCACATCCATGGGCTCGAGACGCAAATTTTCGATGTCGGGCTGCGCTTCATCGACAACGAAGCGGCGGACCGCCTCGAGGCCACCATCGAGGTACATGGCCCCTACAAGGGCCTCGAACGCGTCCGCGAGCGCCGAGGCACGCACCCTGCCGCCGCTCGATTCCTCTCCTTTTCCCATCATCAGGTAATTGCCGAGGCCAATTGAAATGGCATGGACCTTGAGCCCCTCGCGGGAAACGAGGCGTGAGCGCATCTTGGTCAGTTGTCCCTCGGAAAAATTGGGAAAGAGGTTAAAGAGGTGCTCGGTGAAGACGAGTTGGAGGACGGCATCGCCCAGGAACTCGAGGCGCTGATTGTCGAAATGATGGCGCTGGGTCTCGTACCCGAGGCTGGGATGCGTGAGAGCCTCCGCAAGGAACAGGGAGTTCCGGAATTTGTAACGGATGCGTTGTTCCAGGGGGGTCATGAGAATGGGAGCGCCGGCGGCCGGCGGGTTTTTAGCATATGGGGGAGGATAGACAAACCAGGGATTGTGGCAAAGAGGAGGGGGAACGAAAAATTATTCTTTAGCGTTGATCCAGCCTTGGGAAACCATGCAGATACTGGGCGGATGTCACGGGAAGCAGCGGTGCTGACGGATTTAGAACTGACCAGGAAATGCCTCGAGGGAGACGTTTCCGCGCTGACTCGGATGCAGCGCCGCTACAGCGGGGACCTGCGCGCGTTCCTGGTGGGAGCAGGTGCGACCAAGAGCGAGGCGGAGGAATTGCTGACAAATCTGTGGACGGATTGCATTACAGGCAAGCCGCTGCTGGCACGTTATAGAGGCACTGCGCCCCTAATTGCCTGGCTGAAGACCGTCCTGATGAACGACCTGGTCGACCGGCGCCGCCGCCAGAGTCTCGAGAAGTCCGCGAGTGATGTGCTCTCGGGCCATGAAGGGGAGCGCCGGCAGGAGGCCGTGGCGGATAAGCCATTGTTCGGGATTATGCGCGGGGCGCTGACACGAGCGTTCGGGTCGTGCCCGGCGGAGGCGGTGGTGATGCTGCAATTGGTACATTTGTACGGGCTGACGCAGCGGGAGGTTTGCGGGATCTGGGGGTATACGGAATCGAAGGTGAGCCGGCGGCTTTCGGCGGCGGTGGGACAAATTGCCCAGGAGACGATGTGTGCGGTGGCGGATGCGGATGAGTGGCTGGAGATACGGTGGGAGGACTTCCTGGACTTTTGCCGCGGGGTCGAGTGAGCGTAGGAGGGCTTGAAAGCGGCCAAATGGAGGGGGTTGAGCAATTACTCTGCAAGATTCGAAGTCTCGCCCGCTAATAGGAGTAGTGAGCCGGGAGATTGACGAAGTATTAGCCTTCCTGGAGAGATTCCAGCCGAGGCCCGAAATGGAAGCTGAACCCGTTTTGCAGGCGGACCTGAAGGTCCGGCTGGAACGGTTTGCGGATGGATTGTGCGAGGCGGGGGAGCGGGAGGAGATCTGTCAGATCCTCAGGGGGGACCCTGGGCTGGTGCGGTGGGTGGCGGAGCGGGTGAAGAAGCGGCGGCCGCGCGGGCCGGAGTAGACGCCACACTAACGGTTGCCCAATCGTCTCTTCCGGCCCGCAGCCACCCTAACGTAGTTTCATAGGGTAAGCGTGCGAGAATTGGATTCTTGCAGGAAAACTTGCCGGCCGGGAGGTTTTTATCGTGCGCGGAAATGGGGTGGCCGACGGGACTCGAACCCGCAACAGCCAGAACCACAATCTGGAGCTCTACCATTGAGCTACGGCCACCATTTTCGCGTCGGCCGGCGCGCCTCGCGGGAGGCGGAGCAGGCCGATCAAACGGGGTTGGCACTGTAATGGAAAATTTTTAAAGCAAAAGCGGTATTTTGCGGGGTGAGAGGCCAGGGAAAAGATAGGGGGTGTTGCAGCCGGGGTGGGAGGCTTCTCCGAATTGGGGGATGAGCCCTATTCGTCCCCAGACGGACGGGGGAAGAAACTAAACAGGACTAAAACTTATGAAAACAAACATTCAAGGACGCGGCATTGCTGCGTTGATTGCCGCGGTGCTTTCGTTGAGCCCATTGGCCTTCGGGCAGGACGCGGTTACGCAGACTACGACGAGCACGAGCTCGGATGGGACGATCACGGAGTTTTCACCCAGCACGGTTATGGTGCGCTCGGAGACGAGCAGCCAGCCTGTGCAGTACTCGTACAGCAAATCCACGACGGTTGTGGACCAGAGTGGGAACCCAGTCGATGTGTCGGTCATCAAGACCGGCGTGCCGGTGCATGTGTTCTATGACCGGGACGGGGACCAGATGGTAGCCCGGCGGATCGTGGTGGAGACCACCAGCGATGCGGCGCCTGCGCCCGCGCCCGTAGTAGTGGACAAGAAGACCACGACCACGACGACAACGACCGCACCGCAGTAAAGATGTTGCGGAGCAGACCTCGGGGCTTTGGCCCCGGGGGCGGCTTGGGGGGCGCGCGGAATAGGACCTATCTGGCCGCGTGGTGCGCCAGGAGAGAATTAGCCGCCGAAGGCGAGGTTTTTGACGTGAGCGGCGGCGGCGGCGTTGAGGACGTCGACGATACGCTCATGGGTGGTCTCGGGAGCCGGGCGGACGATAACGGGATCCTTGTCGCCGAACTGGGAGATGGATTTGGTGAAGAACTCGCGGAGGGCCTGGAGATTTTTGTCATCCTTATTGCCGAGGACTTGATCATTCTCGGAGACCTGGCCGTCGCCGGTGATATCGATGATGATGGGGGTGGTGGGAACGTCGGAGGGTTTGCCGGCGCCGCTCGGCAGGTTCATGGCCAATTCCTTTTCGACGATCTGCACGCCGGCGCTGGCCATGAAAAAGAGCATCAGGACGAAAACCACGTCCACCATGGGAGCGATCTGGAAGCCGATGTCGCCATCTTCTGAGCCTACTGAGCCGGCCATATTATCGGGGTCTTTCTAGAGGTTCGGGGTTGGATTGAGGTGGAATGTATCCCCGGAAGGCGGGTTTGAAAAGTGGTGGAAGCAGCCCGGACTACTGGGTGGGCGGGGCGCTGACGGAGTCCTTATTAACGACTGAGAAGGTGACATTAGCGACGCCGGCCTGGGCGCAGGCCTTCATGACGGTTTTCATGAATTGCCATTTGACGGAACGATCGGCGCGGATGAGGACGCGAGCGAGGGGGTTGGCCTCAATGGCCTTTTGAACGGCAGGGATGATGGAATTGGCGTCGGGGTATTTGGTGTCGGAGATCTCGATGGTGCCGATGTCATTCATCGGAACCCAAGCGATGTTGATGATGACCTGGCCGGGGCTGTTTTTCGAGGCATCCTTGCCGTTGGCGGCGACGGGAAGGGAGATGGAGTGATTGCTCTGGAGGACTTCAGTCGAGGAGATCGACATGAAGAAGACGAGGAGCACGAGCAGAATGTCGATCATTGGGGCGATCTGGAACTCTGGATCCTCCTCGACAGGATTCTTGCGTTCCTTCTCGGCCTTCTGCCGTGGAGAGAGCTTGTGCATCCGGGATCAAAACGGGGGCGTGGATCAGGCAGCCCAATCAAGAGAAGCGCCGCAATGGGGGCAGGGATTGTCGCCGGGAGTGACGGAACCGTTGCAGACGGGACAATTCGTCGAAAGGGACATGGAGAGGCGGCGGGACTGGGAAGCGCCGGCGTCGAGGCCGGGCTGACCGGCATTGAAGTTCTCTCCGATGCGAAGGCCCGCAAGTTCCTCGTAGGGGATGTCCTCGAGGAGGCGGCCGACCTTGTCATCGGCATAGACGATGACCTGCTGGGTACGGTTGCGGAAAACGTAATAGGAGATGAAAGCGGGGATGGCGATGAAGAGGCCGCTGGCGGTGGCCATGAGGACTTCACCAATGCTGGTGGCGAGGCCACGTGGATCGCCGATGCCGCTGGCGCCGAGGACGGCGAACGCTTTCATCATGCCGATGACGGTGCCGAGCAGTCCGATCATGGGTGAGATGACGCCGATGACGGAGAGGTAGGAGTTGCGAGTGCGGAGAGTGGTGGCCTCGCGGAGGGAGTACTCGGCGACGGCGTCGGAGACGGTTTCCTTGCCGCGGCCAATGCGCTCGAGGGCGCCCTTGAGGACGTTGGCGAGGTAGTTGTTATTGGCGTTGCAGGTTTCCCAGGCACCCTGGTAGTTGCCGCCGGCGATCTCGTTGTGGAGGGAATCGACGAGGGCCTTGGGGGCCATCTTCTCCTTGCGGAGGGTCATGATGTTCTGGATGACGAAGGTCACCATGGTCATGGAGGTGCCGAGGATGGCGCACCAGATCATGATAATGAGCGGGCCGCCATTGAGGATGACGTGGATAATGGAATCGGGTGCTTTCGCAGCCGCCGCCGTGGCCTCGGCATCCTGAGCAAGAGCGGAGACGCCAAGGATGGCAAAAAATGCGAGGGCGAGAGCGAGGTAACGTTTCGTCATGGGAAGGAGCGGGTGCGGGTGTTGGAGTGGGTCACGGAGCCACCGTGCCGTGAGCTTTGCGAAGGGCATCCGCCCCCGCCTGAGCGCTGGCGGCCGCGATGGCGTCTTCAGGGAACAGGGTTACGGTTCGCAAATAGTCTTCGAGAGCGCCGGGAAAGTCACCGGCTTTTTCCTTAATTTTGCCAGAAAGATAGAACGCCCGACCGATGAGAGCGGCGGTTGCCTTGGGAGGGGTGCGGTTCTTGAGGGCGCTATCGAGGACAGGCTGGAGCTTGGCTGCTGCTGCTGCCGAATCGTTATTGGCGAGATCGATATTGGCGAGGCCGACGTTCATCTCATCGGAGCTTACGCCCGGGTAAGCGGCCTGATAATCCTTGTAAGCGGCCTGGGCCTCGGTAGTACCACCGAGGGCCATGTCGATATCCCCAAGCATGATCATGGCGGCCTTTGCCCAATCGGTGGGAAGAGCGCGGAAGTTGGTGATGACGGCCTTGGTGAGCTTTAAAGCGCGGACGAGATCGCCGCTCTCGTAGGCGGCCTCGGCGGCGGTGAAGTCGGGAGGCGGGTTCATCGTGACGGCGACGATATTGGAGAAGGGCTGCACCATGACGGCATCACCCATCTGAATTTTTACGCCTTCGGAAGTGACGCCCTGAATGGTAGCCTGCTGGGGCTGTCCGCCCCTAAGCGTAATGGTATCCTGCCCCGTGGCGAGGCGTGCACCGGAGGTGAGGAGGCCTGCCGCGAGCAGAAAAAGAAGTTGTCGGGGAGCAAAACAACGCCTTAGGTTCATCGCGCGTTGCGCAAAGTAAGGAACGAGAAGCGAGAACGCAACCTTAGAAGTATCCATGCCCAATCTATTCCATAAATATCAGCAACCGATCCTAATCGTGGTGACCGTGGTGATCATCGCGAGCTTCATCTGGTTCTGGAACGGGTCAATGGCAACGCGCGGTGGAATTGGGGGGACGAACAAAGTGGCGTCGATCTACGGGGAGACGGTTTCCGACACGGACATCCAGAAGGATGTGCACAAGTTCCAGATCGCGTCGGTGCTGGGGATGAATGATATGCTCCAAGCGCTGGCGGGAAACGCGGAGAACCAGCAGCAGGCGCTGGAGAACTTCATCTGGAATACGTATGTATTTGACCACGAGGCTGATGCGCTGCAGGTGTACCCCACTGACGTGGAGGTACAGGATGAACTGTCGAAGGTGCCTGGGTTCCAGACAGATGGACGATTCGACCCGGCGAAGCTGGAGGACTTCGTGCAATCGCGGCTGCCGTCGCTGGGATTTACGGATGCGGTGATCGATGAATTGGTGCGGAGGGAAGTGCGGGTGCGGAAGGTGACGGAATTGATCGGATCCACAGTTGCGGTATCGACGGCGGAACTGGCGACGCGGTACCAGGAAGGGCACGAGAAGATGGACCTGCAGGTGATCCGGCTGAATACGAGCGACCTTGAGAAGGGAATCACTGTAACCGATGCAGATGCCCAGAAGGCCTATGATGCGAACAAGGGGAAATATGTGAGCGACGAGCAGCGGAAGGTGAGCATCGCAAGCTTTGAACTGACGCCGGACCAAGAGGCACTGAAAGGGAAGGATCGGACGGATGTGCTGCAGAAGCTGGGGAATGAAGCGTGGAACTTTGCACAGGCGGTGGTAGACAAGAGCGCGAGTTTCGGGGACCAGGCGAAGAGCTTTGGGGCGCCGGTGAGCGACTCGGCCTATTTCACCGCAAACCAGCCTGATCCGGCGCTCTCGAAGATCCCGGCGCTAGCGACCACGGCGTTCAAGCTGAGCCCGGATTACCCGAGCAGCGACGTGGCGGAAGGGGAGAACGGGTATTATGTCCTGCACCTCGAGCAGACGGTGCCGAGCCGGCAACTGAGCTTTGCGGAGGCAAAACCGGAGATCGTCGAACAGATTCAGAAGGACCGGGCATCCCAACTCCTGCAAACGAAGGCGAATGATATTGAGAGCAAGATCGAAGCAGACATGAAGGGCGGGAAGAGTTTCGAGGATGCGGCAGCGGATGCCGGGGTGACGCCGGACAAGGTTCCGCCGTTCGCACTGATGGATGTTTCCAAGTTGGATATCCCTGATATGCAGGCAGTTGTGCAAAATGCGTTGGGGTTGGCGGACGGGAAGTTCAGCGAATTTGTGACGACGGACGCGGGGGGACTCTTCGTGTACATGGAGAAGCATGAGCCGGTGGATCCGATTACCGCAGGCATCGGGGGGGTCGCGATGAAGACGCAGGTTCAGCTTCAACGGAACACGGGGACGTTCGTGGAATGGCTGCGGATCCGGAAAGAGGCGGCGCGGCTTCAGATCGTGCAACGGGCGGGATAATAAGAGGGGATGTATGGGACCTAGAGGACCGATAGGACCAATGGGACCGATATGACACCCGAGCTGGAGGAGCTGTTTGACGATGCGAATGGGGACCTGGCGGTGGGGGAGTTGGAGGATGCGGCGGAGAAGTACCGGCGATGCGTGGAGCTGGATGCGAGTTTCTTCGAGGGATGGCACGCGCTGGGGATGGCGCTGATGAAGACGGGACGTTATCCGGAGGCGATCAAGGCGGGACTGACGTGCGTGGAACTGCGGCCGAACGATCAACTTGCGTGGTCGAGCCTCTCGCTTTTTTATGTTCGCAATGGCAATATAAAGGAGGCCGAGGCCGCGGGGGCGAAGGCCCGCATCCTCTCGTGGGGAGGAAAAATCAAAAAAGAATGAAAACGATCATCGCAGCCCTATGTTTGATGCCGCTGATTGTGTACGGGCAGGGGGCTCGCGGCCGAGGAGGTGCCGGTGGCGCGGGAGCGGATGGGGAAGATTCGCCGTCGCCGACCCCGGCGCAAAGCCGGATCCCGATGTGGCGATGCGATCTTCCCGGAGGGACTTACGAGGTGGCGATCCGGTCGATCATCTCGGTGAGCACGCATGAATATGTTGTGGATGGCGTCGCGCGTGTCACCGAAATGAACATAGAAACCCCGGGGAATGTGGAGGTGCGGTTCTATTACCTGGAGCCGACGGTCACGACGACACCGGGCGGGGTGGGGCAATCGCTGATCGACAAGGCACAGGCGCTGGCGAATGAGGCGGCGGGGCAGGTGAATCCGGGGGAGGAGCCGCCGTGGGAGAAAGTGGTAAAAAGTTACCCTGCGACGACGCACGCACACACTGTGGAGTACCGGCTGGATACGGAGGATGACGTGCAAACGCTGTTCAATAGCGCGGAGAAGGCGTTTCGGTTGAATCAGAATACGGAGGTGAAGGTGGATTCACCGACGCCGGCACCGGACTCGCCGTAGGACGGGGATTTTTTAACGCAGAGGGCGCAGAGGCGCAGAGGGGGACGGGATTGGGCGGCGCCGAGCGCACGGAGTTTAGCGAAGCGGAATTCGGCGGTGGAGGCAGAAGGAGGGAACGCAAAGGACCTTAAAGGGACCAAACCTGAGGGTGTTCGCGGGGGATTTAAACGGAAGTTAGGGGGTGGATGGGGGTGCGTGATTTATCGTATGGCATGGGGTTTGCTACCTATCGTGTCTCATGAACTTAAACTGCACAGGACGCCGCCTGGATCACCAGGTGACGCTGGGCCGCAAACCACGGGGGAGATGATCATGTTCGTTCTTCACTGCACCGTGCTGGCCCTCGGGATCTCGATGTTTATCCTCGGGATGCTCGTGATCGAGGAATGATCGACATTTGCTGAGTTGGACGCTGCCTTCTTCGGGTCGCGGATGGCTGAAAGCAAGGCGAAGAGGTGTCGTTTTGCCCTGGGGGAGTGGGGCTTATGGAACAGATAGGACCGATGGGGACCCATATCAAAGGCTACGATGCAACCGCTTTGGCGCGATTCGTTTTCACAGGGGCTTCAATTCGAATCGGATTCTGAGTCGGAGGGTTCGGGGGATTTGCGGAGCCAGATCTGTACTATGGCGAGGTCGGCGGGGGTGATGCCGCTGATGCGGGCGGCCTGACCGAATGTGAGGGGGCGGATGGCGGCGAGTTTTTGACGGGCTTCCTGGCGCAGGCCGGGGAGGGTGGCGTAATCGAGGGCGGAGGGAATCGGGAGGGATTGGGAGGCCTCGGCCTTGAGGATGGCGAGCTGCTCGCGGACGATGTAGCCCTCGTATTTTAGATTTGTTTCGAATTGGTCCCAAATATCGTCGGTTGAATAAGTGCGCAGGGGTTCCGGCAGTTGCATGTAGGTGCTATCAGAGCGCTTGAGCCAGCGGGTAAGCTCCATGCTGTGGACGCGCATCCGGGGGGCCTCGGCCTCGAGGCGGTGGAGGGCGGCGCGCTTCTCGATGAAGCGGGACCAGCGGTAGTCATCGACGAGGCCGGCCTGGCGGCCGAGGGAGGCAAGGCGGAAATCGGCGTTGTCCTGGCGGAGGAGGAGGCGATGCTCGGCGCGGCTGGTGAACATGCGGTAGGGCTCGTTGGTGCCTTTCGTGACAAGGTCGTCGATAAGGACGCCGATGTAGGCCTCGGAGCGGCCGAGGATGAGAGAAGCAGCGCCTTTGAGCTTGAGGGCGGCGTTTGCGCCGGCCATGAGGCCCTGGGCGGCGGCTTCCTCGTAGCCGGAGGTGCCATTGATCTGACCGGCGAAGTAGAGGGACTCGACGCGCTTGGTCTCGAGGGTGGGGAAAAGCTGGGTGGGAGGGCAGAAATCGTACTCGACGGCGTAGCCTGGGCGCATGATCTCGGCGTTTTCCAGGCCGGGGATCGTGCGAATGAACTCGTACTGGACCTCGAACGGGAGGCTGGTGGAGACGCCGTTGACGTAATACTCGCCGGTGTGACGGCCTTCGGGCTCGAGAAAGAGCTGGTGGGAGTTCTTGTCGGCGAATTTGACGACCTTATCCTCGATTGAGGGGCAGTAACGGGGGCCGGTGCCCTCGATTTTGCCGCAGTACATCGGGGATTTGTCGAGATTGGCGCGGATGATATCGTGGGTGCGGGTATTAGTATGGGTAATCCAGCAGGGTAGTTGTTCCACGTGGAACTTTCCGGCCTTGAGGCTGTTCAAGGAGAAGATGTCATCAGGGGGATGCTCTAGGAGTTCCGGGAGGTAAGTGAATGCGGGGGGCGGTTCGTCGCCATCCTGACGGGCGCAGGCGGAGAAGTCGATGGAGCGTCCTACGAGGCGGCAAGGGGTGCCGGTCTTGAAACGACCAAGCTCGAAGCCGAGATCCTTTAGGCTGTCGCTAAGGGAGGAAGAGGGATCGCCCATGCGACCGCCGGTCTGGTTTTGGAGGCCGACGTGAAGGAGGCCGCGCATGAAGGTGCCGGTAGTGACGACGACGGCTCGGCCTTGATAGTGGACGCCGAGGTTTGTCTCGACGCCGGTGACGCGGCCGGCGGCGGTGAGGATGCGGATGGCGTTCCCTTGCTTGAGATCGAGCCCGGGGGTGCGTTCAAGCGTGGCCTTCGCGCGGAACTGGTAGGCTTTTTTATCGCACTGGGAGCGAGGGGCGCGGACGCTGGGGCCCTTTGCAGCATTGAGCATGCGGCACTGGATGGCGGTGGCGTCGGTATTGAGGCCCATGAAACCGCCGAGGGCGTCGATTTCGCGGACCATGTGGCCCTTGGCGAGGCCACCTACGGCAGGGTTGCAGGACATTTGGCCGACGGTGTCGGCGTTCTGGGTGAGGATAAGAGTTGTGCAGCCGAGGCGGGCGGAGGCGAGGGCCGCTTCAATGCCGGCATGGCCGGCGCCGATGATGATTACGTCATAGGGCTTTGGGTAGGAGAAGGGGGTGGGCATGTTCTACGTGGAACAATCCGAATTTCAGATTTGGTGATTTGATTGCAAACTTTTCGGTTTGGCCGTTCACGCCCGGGGTGGAGGGTTGAGGCCTGGCGAAGAGGGAAGGGACGTTCAGTTTGGGGGATTTCTAACGCAGAGGCGCGGAGGCGCAGAGAATTATATTATAATGTATCTCGTTTATTGATAGCATGTTACATCACTTATTGGTCTTCCTCTTCGTCGTCGTCTTCGGCCAGTTCCAGTTCGAGGTCGTTTAGCTTTTCTTCGGCCTGGTCGATGAGCTCATCGATGGCACCGCGGTTTTTGTCGTGGTTGGCAATGGCTTGGGTCAGAAGGGTGTGGATTTCTCGGAGGCTGTGTTTGAGGTCGGATTTGTTCATTGGACGTGATTGTACGGGGGTTGAGTGGGATTGTCGCGAGGGAATGGGGAATAGGACTTATGGGACGTATGGCCAAACAGGGCGGGATAACGTAAATGGGGGATTCCTTGCCTAAAATTGGGGCGGGGGGAATGGCGGCTTTATTTTTGGGGGGGTTGAGAGCAGACTGGGGGGAATGCGCGGGGTTCTCATTTTGGGTCTATTTTTTGGGATTTTTGCGGAGGG
>Ga0302320_10026054_pt1 | contig 11340 bp, 7 predicted proteins | sample Bog_T0_3_FD_202130 | JGI IMG/M metagenome (GOLD analysis project Ga0302320, IMG submission 202130) | Peat permafrost microbial communities from Stordalen Mire near Abisko, Sweden - Bog_T0_3 | ecosystem: Environmental > Terrestrial > Soil > Wetlands > Peat | place: Sweden: Abisko, Stordalen Mire... | reverse complement strand
TGTGCCGATCAGCACCGGCTTGGCCGTAGCCTTGAAGGTATTGCCGGCTCCGTCATTGGCTTCCAGCAGGTGCTTGGCGCGTTCGAACTTTGCGTCGATGCCGTAGTCCTTTTTCAGCTCGGCTTCGATGTTGGGAACCTCTTCAATCAGGGACAGCTCGTAAACGGATTGAGCATTGTCGGTGACCGGACCGTACGAGTCCACTGCGATCGTAACCGGACCCATGCCCAGGAAACCGAACGCGACCAGGCCAAATGCGAAGACGGCTGGAGCAAGCATCAGGACCGCCATCGACGCGCCCGTACTGAAGAAATAGCCCAGGCCCATGAGGGCGACCATGCTCAATCCCAGCCAGTAGGCTGACATGTTGCCAGCCACGATTCCCGACAGTATCCCCAGAGAGGCTCCGCCTTCCCGTGCCGAGGTTACGATCTCTTGCACGTGGGCCGACTTGGTTGAAGTAAAAACCTTCACCAGTTCGGGTATGAGCGCGCCTGCCAGGGTGCCGCACGAGATGATGGAAGCCAACTTCCACCACAACGTTCCGTCACCAAGGGTTGGGATCATGTAGTAGGTGACGATGTAAGTCACGATGATGGAAACGATGGACGTGATCCATACCAGCGAGGTCAACGGCGCTTCAAAGTCCATCTCGTCAGAGTCTGCATAGCGCGCCTTGGCGATTGCGCCATTCACGAAGTAAGCGACCGAACTGGAGATCAGCATGGCCACGCGCATTACGAAGATCCATACCAGCAGTTGCACCTGCGTGGTGGGCTCCTTGACGGCCAGCAAAATGAACGTGATCAGGGCCACGCCGGTGACACCGTAGGTTTCAAAGCCGTCAGCGCTGGGGCCCACCGAGTCGCCGGCATTGTCACCCGTGCAGTCGGCGATGACGCCGGGGTTGCGCGCATCGTCTTCCTTGATCTTGAATACGATCTTCATCAGATCGGAGCCGATGTCGGCGATCTTGGTAAAGATACCGCCGGCAATACGCAACGCCGCGGCGCCCAGGCTTTCGCCGATCGCGAAACCAATGAAGCATGGCCCGGCAAAATCGCGAGGGATGAACAAAAGGATGAACAGCATGATGAGCAGCTCGACGGAGATCAGCAACATGCCGATGCTCATGCCGGCCTTCAGCGGAATCGCAAACAGCGGATACGGTTTTCCCTTCAACCCTGCGAATGCCGTCCGTGAGTTCGCAAAGGTGTTGACGCGAATTCCGAACCACGCCACCCCATAGCTGCCCGCGATGCCGACCAGCGAAAACAACAGGATTACCGTCAGCGTTTCCCAAATGGGCTTTCCCGGCACCGGCGCCAGAACGCCGAAGTACAGCGAGATAACCACCGCAATGAATGCCCAGAGCACAAGAATGAACTTGCCCTGTGTCACCAGATACGTCTTGCAGGTTTCATAGATCAGTTCAGAGATTTCGAGCATCGTGCGATGAACCGGCAGATTCTTCAACTGCACATAGATCGTCAGTCCGAACAACAGGCCGAAGACGCAAATGACCAATCCATAAACCAGAAGCGCATGTCCGTTGATGCCGAAAAAATTCACGGTCGACAAATCCGGCAACACCAGGTTGGCTTCGCCTCCGCCTGTCGTGTCCGGCTGGGCATTCGCCATCGCAGGAAGCAGAAGACCCAGCAGCGCAATCGCGATCCTCGAGTGGCGCTTGAGAAGCGCCGCTGCGCCTTCAGTGAAGGCGACATTTGGGATATCTGGAGTCCTGAAGTGCGAGCCAATGAAACGGCGAGTCAGTAAGAAGGCCATGGGGAGCGAGAACAAGCTCACGAGCAGAAACAAACACGTCCAATACGTTGCAGTCACAAGTCCTCCCGAGTTATGGTTTGAAGCCGTATGTCGAACAGCCCCGGAAAACGCGACCTCTGGAACGCCGGGTAAAAGTCACGGGAAGCCTATCATCCACAAGTACCGCTGTCGAGTGATTGCAGTCACAGGGCGGTCTGGTCAAATCGATTGCCTAATCAAGGGACATATTCAGAGCGCCTTCTGCCCTGAAATGAGGATGCGGACGCGGTCGACCCGCTGTCGGAAAGATGCGCGAATGGCAAGATGAGGTTGCTTAATTGCGGCCGCAAAGACCACGGCTCTAGCACGCAGGTGCTGCAAGCCAGCTTTGCCCAGCCGCGCTGAAGCCAATGCTCGCGTCCCGCGAGCGTCTGCCCACCGCAGGTGGTTATTCGTAGGCCAGCGCGTCGATGGGGTCTTTGCGGGCGGCCATCCAGGCAGGATAGAGTGCGCCGGCGACTGCTCCCACAAACGCGATGCCCGCGCCCTTGGCGACCCAGAGGCCGGTGACCTCGAAGTGCTGGGTGGGAAAGAAGCGGACCATGATGAGCTTGACGCAGAAGGTACCGGCAACGCCCAGCACCACGCCGGCAAGCGCCATGGCCGCGGTCTCGCGCAGCACCACGTCGACAATGGTTCCCTTGGACGCGCCCATGGATTTGAGGATGCCGATCTCGCGGGTGCGCTCAAGCACCGCCGTATACATGGACTGAAAGATGGCCAGAAAGCCGACCACGACGGCGATGAAGGTGACCACGTCGAGCGCGATGTTGAAGCCGGGAATCTTGTCCGGTGTCATCTCGGCGAGCCAGTCATCAACGGTGTCGACGGGATAGTCTTCAAAGCCGTGGATAGCGTGGATCTCATTGATGACGAGCTTGTCGTTGGCGGGCGCATCGGACTTGATATAGAAGAGCGAGGCCTTGCCGTCGGCATCGGTGATGCGGTCCATGGTCTCGATGGGAATCATCTTGCGGGCGCCCTTGCCGTGCTCGACGATGCCGACGATGTGGAAGGGATGCTCGAGAACCTGGATGGTATCGCCGACGCGATACCCCTTGGCTGAGCTGGCGAAGACGTCGTCGACGATGGCGTCATCGGGACCGTTGAGGCGGCCGCCGGCTACGAAGGCGAAAGGTTTCAATGCATCGAAGGTATCGTATTCAATGCCGTTGATCACTTCCGGCTTGCCGGAGGTGACGAACTTGGAGTTGACCGGCGAGACGATGGCCACGTGGGGCAGCTTGCGGAGGACATCGGCGAACTTGATGGGCATGGGCGCGCCGCTGACGCCGACCATGATGCTGGAGTTGGGCGGGCGCATCATCAGGTCCGCGCCGATGCCGTTCTGGCGCTCCTTGGTGTCGTTGAGCATGCCCATGAAGATGCCGGCGATGGACAGGATCATGATGACTTCAATGGCCACGGCCAGGACGCTGATGATGGAGCGGACCGGACGGTGGACCAGATTGGCGAAGATGAGCTTGTTCATGTGCTGCGCTGGCTCCCAGGGGGTGAAAAGGTAAAGGGCCCCGTGGAAACAGGGTATCAGTTTGGGTGGAAGACGAGTCGTTTGCGAAGCCGTTGGCCGCGGCGGCAAGCGGTGTGATTTCGGTCAAAAGTGGCGGGTAACCGGGGGTATATAGTTCACCAATATTTCCCAGATTGGTGCCAACGCCCCAGAATGAAGAAAATAAAGGACCAGCCAACATATCCCTTTGACTGACAATCGCACACAGGTTTACTGTGAAAACTGAAACTTTAGGGTACGTTACTCGTTTTCAGGCAGAGAAGATGGGCAACTTTGGTGAAGACCTGCGCATGGAGCGGCTGACCCGCGGCGTTGCGCTGGAAGAAATCACGGCGGTGACCAAGATCAGCCAGCACCACCTGGTGGCCTTGGAGCAGGAGCGCTTCCGCCTGCTTCCGGGCGGCATTCTGTCCAAAGGGATCGTGCGCGGGTACGTGGGCGCGCTGGGTCTGGATCAAACGGATTGGACCGAGCGGTTCCTCAGGGCCTACCATGCATCCGGCCAGGTAATCGACGACGATCGCAGCTGGACGGCCTTTGCCGCGAATGTGGGCAAGGCACGCATGCTGCGCCGCGATGCGATGGAGATGCGGCTGCGTTGGGCGGGGGCGATTCTGCTCTTTCTGCTGGTGGCGGTCTCAGCCTTCTTCAGCGTGCGTTACCTGGGGATACGCGTCGGCTGGTGGCAAACACTGCTGCCCGTTTACCAGGCGGCAATGGTCGACGGAGCGGTCAATTCCGCGCATCAACTGGTTTCGCGCGCTGTGGCTTGGCTGGGGTACTGATCTTCCAGCCGGTTTCCTCCGTCTTCTTTTCCCTCTTTTGCGATTCGCAGGGCCTCCGGCGCATTTGGGCCCGAAGTATGCGCTATTCACTGAGAGTCTTTGCCCACTTCCACCCGCTGCGATTACCATAGACAGGTACAGCCCAGGCAGTCGCCTGCCGGTACAGCCGTATCTCTGAAGTTGCCGGTGAGCGGTCCGTCAAGCAGTGCCCACGCCAACTGTTCGGCGGCCCTGCTCCGGTTCCTTTCCCGAGCAACCAGGCCGCACGGCAAGCCAATCCTTTCTTAGTCCCTTCAATGGGCAGGAGTTTGACGTTGAGCGATCGTTTCCTGTTTACCTCTGAGTCCGTTACCGAAGGCCATCCCGATAAGATTGCCGACCAGGTTTCGGACGCCATCCTGGACGCCTGCCTGGAGCAGGATCCGTACAGCCGCGTAGCCGCAGAGACCCTCACGGCCACCGGCCTGGTCGTCATCGCCGGCGAAATCACCACCAAGGCATACGTTGACTTCCAAAGCCTGGTGCGCGGCGTGGTGGCTTCCATCGGCTATGACAACGCGCTTTACGGCTTCGACTCGAACACCTGCGCGGTGATCTCGACCATCAACAAGCAGTCGGGCGACATTGCGCAGGGCGTGGACACGGGCGGGGCCGGCGATCAGGGCATGATGTTCGGCTACGCCTCGAACGAGACACCGGAGCTGATGCCCGCGCCCATCTCGCTGGCGCACAAGCTCACCCGGCAACTGACCAAGGTGCGCAAGAATGGCAAGCTGCCCTACCTGCGGCCCGATGGCAAGAGCCAGGTCACGGTCGAGTACGACGAGAACCACAAGCCGGTGCGGATTGACGCCGTGGTCATCTCTAGCCAGCACGCTGAGAGCGTCAGCAACGAAGAGCTGCACGCCGACATTCTCAAGCACGTCATCCAGGCGGTGCTGCCGGCCGAGTGGCTGGACGAGCACACCAAGTACCACATCAACCCGACCGGCCGGTTTGTGATCGGCGGCCCCATGGGCGACACCGGCCTCACCGGGCGCAAGATTATCGTCGACACCTACGGCGGCGCGGGCCGTCACGGCGGAGGCGCTTTCTCGGGCAAGGACCCGACCAAGGTGGACCGCTCCGCAGCCTACGTGGCCCGCTACATCGCCAAGAACATTGTGGCCGCAGGGTTGGCCGATCGCGCCGAAGTGCAGCTGGCCTACGCCATTGGCGTGGCCGAGCCGGTCAGCGTGCGCGTTGATACGTTCGGCACCGGCAAGGTGGGCGAGGCCAAGCTCACCGAGTTGGTGCGGAAGAACTTCTCGCTCACGCCGAAGGGGATTATCGAAAGCCTGAACCTGCGCCGGCCCATCTATCAGAAGACCGCGGCCTACGGCCACTTTGGCCGCACCGAGCCCGAGTTCACCTGGGAAGCGACGGACAAGGCCGCGGCGCTCGCCGAGCAGGCGGGCATCGCGGTGGCTGCCAAGTAAACCGCGACCAGACAGTCCGGGAAAGCCGCACGCAATTGCAATGGGACCCATCCGACCGGTGGGTCCCATTGCTTTTTCGCGCGGCCTGCGTCCATGACTTAGAATTCTCTCTGGCGCGGTGAGCGCCGCTGATCGAGGAGCAATCCATGCGTTTTGCTGCATTTGCCGGTCTTGTTCTTTGCGCGGCTAGCATTGCCGCTGCTCAAACGGCTGCCCAATCAACTGCCCCGTGGGACTACGAGGGCAAACGCGGCGCCCTGGAGTGGGGCAAGCTCGACCCGGCCTACAAGGCCTGTTCGCAGGGGCACGAGCAGTCGCCGGTCGACATTCGCACGGCGCGTCTGAACAAAAAGCTGCAACCGATCGAGTTCCACTACCGGGGCGGCCCGGTCACGCTCGAGAACAACGGGCACACGGTGATTGTGCATGTGGACCCGGGTAGCTACATCATTGCCGGCGGCGTGCGCTACGAGCTGGTGCAGTTCCATTTCCACCATCCGGGTGAGGAGGCGGTGAAGGGCAAGATCACCGACATGAACATCCACCTGGTGCACAAGAGCGCCGACGGCAAATTCGCCGTGGTCGCCATTCGCCTGGCCGAGGACCGGACCACGCCGCCCAATGCGGTGCTGGCCACTCTGTGGGAGCACCTGCCCACCAAGACGGGCGCGACCGAGAAGATCGCAGACATGGTGAATCCCGGCGGTCTGCTGCCGGCCGACCGCGGCTACTGGACCTATACCGGCTCGCTGACCGCGCCGCCCTGCACGGAGGGCGTGCAGTGGTACATCCTTGAGCAGGAGATGACGCTGAGTCGCGATCAACTCCGTGCCTTTGCAACGTTGTTCAAGGTGAACTCGCGGCCCCTGCAGGACCTGCATGGCCGGCGGGTTGAGGCGAGCGAGTAGCGCTCGACGAACTAGACCGCCAGAGGCGTAAAGCTGATCTTCAGCTCCGCTTCGCCGTGGGCTGCGCTGACTTCGACAGCAGTGAGGTCGTGGACCAGGTAGTGAGCGGCGCCCAGCGACTCAACGGAATGCGAGAAAGTCGTTGCCACAACGGTGCAGCCGGCAGCGCGGCCGGCCTGGGCGCCGGCAGCGGCATCTTCAAAGACCACGCACTCCTCGGGAAGAAGGCCGAGCAAAGCGGCGCCGGCCAGATAGGGCGCAGGGTTGGGCTTGCCCTGGCTCACGCTGTCGGCCGTGACCATGCGCTGGGGGACGGGGACGCCGCCGGCGGCGAGGCGCACGCGGGCCAGTTTTTCCGTGGCGCTGGTGACCACGGTCCAGCTGTCGGCGGGCAGAGCGGCCAGCAGCCGCAGCACGCCGGGCAGGAGGGCGACGCCCTCGGTGTCCTCAATCTCAAAACCTTCAATGATGGCGGTTTCGGCCTCGGGATCGAAGTCGGGGCGCAGGATGGCGATCGAATCGACGCCGCGGCGGCCGTGGGCAACCTGGCAGGCCCGGACTGGGTCCACGCCGCGCATGAGCGCCCAGCGGGTCCAGCTGCGCTCAACGGATTCAATGGAGGAGATGAGGATGCCGTCCATATCGAACAGGACACCCTTGCAGCGGACGAGGACGGGGGAAGAGGTTTTAGATGAGGCCATGAGGCTATTGTAGCGGGGAGGGAAAAGCTGACGTCCACACGGCTACAGCATTTTCGATTCAGCTCTTTACAGAAAGCTGGGTGCCAAGGGGCTTTTTTCTCAAGAAAAAGCCACCCCGCGCGTCCCCAGTAGTGTCAACTTATCAATCGAAAACGCTCTAGCGCTTAGCTTGCGTCTCCCTGGGCGAAACGAAAGTGGTTTTGGGCGGATCGGCGAGCGTGATCGTGGCCTGGACCGGTTGTTTGCGACTGCCCTGCTCGACCTGGTTCTGCCCAAGGATCACGGTGCCGTTGGCAATTGTGGCGTCGGCCGTAAAGCGATCGAAACGAGCCAATGCGGCGGGGACACCGGCGGGGGAAGCGGCGTCAATTGCGCCGCGGCGCCAGTCGAAGTGCAGCGTTCCCTTGGCCGAGGCGGCCAGATCCTGGGCGGTGAAGCCGGACAGAGCAATCTTGCCGTCGGCGGTGAAGTCTGCTCCGGACCAATGCTGACCGAGGAGCTGGCCCACCTCGGCGGGCTTGAGTTTGTCGAAGTGGCCTTGGAGCGTATAGCCCGGCTTGCCTTCGGCGGTCGCGGTGGTGAGGGAGCCCGAACCGTGCATCTGGCCACCAAGCAGACTGGCGTCCAGGCCGGCGATCTCGACGCCCGTCGAGGTGACGTGCACGGCGGCGGTTGCGTCCTGAAGGGTGACGGGACCGAGGACGAGCGAATCGGCTGTGACGGTTCCATTGAGCTCCGGCCAGGCGGGCGCAGCGTTGGCCGGGGTGAGGCGGGCGATGAGAGTGGAAAGCACGGTTCCTGGCACGTGAGCGCCGAGGATGGCGGCCTGGAGGGCGCTGGCGTCCAGGTTGCCGAAGTGGACGGTGAAGCTGGGCAGGCAGGGCTGGAGCGAGGTGCAGTCGAAGGGCAAGTGCAGTGTAGCGGTTCCCTTCACCGGGCCGTAGGAGAAGACGACCGGGTCCCAGAGCTGCTCGCCGGACGCCAGGTGGAGCGTAGCCTGGGCGATCTGCACATGGTTAGCCAGGTAGTCCGCGCGCCAGTTGGCGTTGTGCAGGGTGATGGAGCCGGACAGGCTATCGGCGGGCGCGGAGGCGACTGCGGCGAGCGAGCCGGCCGCAGGGCTGGAAACGAGGGATGGGCCTGTATCCGGCATCCAGGGCCCGGCGGCGGCTAGATCGATGGTGAGAGGATCGCCGGCGACCGAGTCCAGCACGGAGGCGCGAGCGATGCCGGCGACGCGGGCCATCTCCCGAGCGCGGGTGATGCCGGCCTGCCCGCGGGCGGTGAGCTCGTATCCGGCGATGCCCAGGCGGGCCGTGACCGTGAGCAGCGCGGGCGCGCCAGCGGGGATGGCCACGGTGGCTTCGAGGGCGGCCGATTGGGAAGTGGGTGCCGCCGCGCGCTGGGCGCGCGCCGGGGCGTGGGACGGTGCCAGGGAGTTTGTCGCGGCCTGTCCGGCAGCCGGGGCGAGCACGATTCTCGCGGCCTGGACAGGCGTGCTGAGGCCAGCGCCGGAGAGTCGGAAATTCTCCACGATCAGGCTTCCCGTCAGCGGGCCGGAAGGGGCGGGACGGGGGTTGCCGGCGCGGACCCGGTCGCGGGGTTTGGCGGCGATTGCAGGGGCTTCTGCTGAAGGCTGCGCGTAGCTGAGCTTTCCGCTGACCGTGCCGCTTGCCGCAAGACCTGGGTCGAAGCCGCTGCGAACGGTACGCAAAGCATCCAGGCCGGCGGCCACGGGGATGCGGTCCAACTCGACGGAACCATGCGGCGGCGCCGTGCCGCCGGGCAGCTCGCCCGCCAGGTGGATGCGGCCGTCGCCGAGCGGGGAGTCACAGGCCAGCTTGTCGAGGGCGCGGCGGGAGTAATGGACCTGAAAACCGCAGCTCAAGTCGAAGTCCATGGGCGCAGCCGGAGCAAACTCGGCGCGATGGACGCCGGTTGCGCGCAGCCGGGTCGTCACATCAGCCGCTTCGCCAGTGCCATCTATATGCATTTCGCCGGTCAGGTCACCACGCCAGCCGGGGTCGGAGCCGATGGCAAGGCGCATGAGCTGACCGAGCTGGGCCTCGCGCCATTCCATGTCGACATGCACGGGCATGAGACGAAGCTCAGGGGCGCGGTGAAGCTGGGCTTCCAGGCGCACCAGACCGGTGTCGGCCAGGTCGAGGCTGACGTCGGTGCGGGCCGGCTGGCCGCGCAGGCGGATGCGCCATTCGCCGGGTTGTTCCTGCCAGAACGAGAGATCGGTTTCGACCAGCGAGAAGGGCAGCTTCTCGGCTCCATTCTTGAAATTGATGCGGGCATTGGTCGCTTCCATGTAAGGCAGCGGCAGGGCGCGGGGAGCCTTTGCGGGTGCAGCGGAGCCTGGCTCGGGCGCGGAGTTGGCAGCGGCGGTGCGGAAGAGCGAATCGAGGTTCCAGCGGCCTTCCGGGGTGCGGACCACGTTGAGGCTGGCTTCATCGACGCTGACGCTGCTGATCTCCATCTGGCCGCGCCAGAGCGAAAGCAGACGGATGGACGCGGTGACCGTGTTGGCATGGAGGACCGGCTCGGCGCCGTACGCAGGGTCCTCCTGCACGGTCAGGTCTGAGAGCACGAAGCCGGGAGTCGGAAACAGGCGGAACTCGACCGACGACAGGCGCACCGGCCGGCCCAGCGACTCGGACATCAAGTGGGTGATGCGGGCCTTGTAGCGGGTCATGCTGAGGAACGGCGGAACGATCAGCAGCGCCAGGATGGCCGCCACGACGGCCAGGGCGGCCCAGAGCCGCCGGGCTCTCTTTTTCCGGAGTTGCGGGTCTTGCGACATGTCTTTTCTATAGTATTCCGCCGTGGAGGGGCCGCCTCACTGGGTCCGGTGGAAGGTGCGGCTCCAGCGCGTATCGGTGAAGAAGTGCAGGGCGATGTGGCCCATCCAGGCCAGGTTCGCACCCAGGCCGGTCTTTTCTTCCTGGTCGTCGGGGGTAACGAAGGACCAGTAGTTGAGCAGCGGCCGGCCAATAATATTTTCGTGCGGAACAAAGCCCCAGAAGCGCGAGTCGGCGCTGTCATGGCGGTTGTCTCCCATCATGAAGTACTTGCCGGGCGGAACAACCAGGTCGCCGCTCTGGATGTGGCTGGGAAACTCGACGGCCCAGGACTCGGGGATCCGGTTGCCGGGCTCGGGATCGGGCGGCACCGAGGGGAACTCGTCCAGAAAGTCTGAGTGCTCGTCGGCCGTAGGAGGCTGCGGGTGCGCCTCGCCGTTGCTTGCATCCTGGGCCACGCCGTTGAGGTAGACGATGCCGTTGTGGATATGGATGCGGTCGCCGGGCATGCCAATCAGGCGCTTGACCAGGATCAGGTAATCCGGGTTGCCGTCCTTGTCCGGGTCGGTCACCGGCTTGTAGAAGACCACAATGTCGCCGTGCCGGGGCTCGCGATAGCGGACCAGCGGCATCCAGCTGGCCGGCGGGGCCAGGGTGATGCGATCGACGAGAAGATGGTCGCCGACCAGCAGGGTCTTCTCCATGGAGCCAGAAGGAATGACGAAGTTCTGGCCGAGAAAGGTGAGGATGAACAGGCCCACCACCAGCATGGAGCAGTAACTGGCCAGGGTCTCCCAGGGAGTCTCAATGAGATCGGCTTGCGTGGGTTCCGGCCGCTCGGGCACAGCCTTGTCGTCGTTCATCCGTTGCCAGGTTCCTTCCGGTGGAGCAAGCCTCTTGGGGAATGCCGCGAGGCAGCGATTTAGCAAGTCAGCGGGTGAGGTGCAGGGTACGGCTCCAGCGGGTTTCAGTGAAGAAGTGCAGGGCGACGTGGCCCATCCAGGCCAGGCTGCTGCCGATCCCCGTTTTGTTTTCCTGGTCGTCGGGTGTCACGAACGACCAGTAGTTGAACAGTGGCCGGCCGACGATGTTTTCCCTGGGCACAAAGCCCCAGAAACGCGAGTCGAGACTCCTATGGCGGTTGTCGCCCATCATGAAGTACTTGCCGGGCGGGACAACCAGATCGCCGTTCTGGATGTGATTGGGTGCGTCGACGGCCCAGGCCTCGGTAGTGTTGGGGTTGTCGGCCGGCGGAACGGAGGGAAACTCGTCGAGAAACTGCTGTTCGCTCGGCTCAGCGGCG
>Ga0302320_10026053_pt1 | contig 11340 bp, 9 predicted proteins | sample Bog_T0_3_FD_202130 | JGI IMG/M metagenome (GOLD analysis project Ga0302320, IMG submission 202130) | Peat permafrost microbial communities from Stordalen Mire near Abisko, Sweden - Bog_T0_3 | ecosystem: Environmental > Terrestrial > Soil > Wetlands > Peat | place: Sweden: Abisko, Stordalen Mire... | reverse complement strand
GCGACGACATCCGCGATGGGATGAAGGATTCGTCCGAATGGTCGCCGATCGTCAATCCGAATGCCGTGATCGTCGGCGGCAAGCTGGTCGGCACGGCGGCCCCCAGCAACACGCCCTACATCGCGCCGACCGTGATGAACATTGACGAGCACCACGACACGCTGAACGTGGAATTGACCGCCAACGCCGGAAATACGACGGAAACCCTCAAGGGCACCCTCAACACGATCGACAACATCGACGGCCACAGCTACGTCAAATATCCCAACTCGACGGTCACCGCCGATCCCCACGTGACGGTCCAGGATGACCTGGAGTCCCGGAGGACCACCAACATCCGAGTGACCAACCTGACCGAGACCAAGTTCAACGACCAGCTGGCCTTTGACACTGGCCTCAGCTATTCGCAGCTGGCGTCGGCGAACGGAGGCGAGTGGATCACGCCGACCTACAGCTCCACGGCAAATGCCGTCTACAACGCGGACACGGCGGCGGCCATCTTCGGAGGCTCCCATGTGTACGATTACACGGCAAACGCCTCGCTCGATTACACCCCGACGGCCGACTGGCTGGCCAGCGTTGCCTACCGGCAGGAGTACGACGTCAATTCGAGCGCCGGCGGATTCCTGAACACGAGCCTGACGTCGACGGCCAAGACGATCTCGGCGGCCAACACGATCACAAAGGACGAGTTGACCTATTCGCATTTCGACGAACACATCGGCACACCCGAGGTCTCGCTCCAGTACAGGGGGATCCAGAACCTCGACCTCTACGCCTCCTTCGACGACCGGGTGAACAAGGCCGGCCAGCATTGGATAAACCCCTATGCCGCGATCACGACGACCGGCCTGGGAGCCCCCGTGCTCGCGGGCGCCCCGAGCTCCAGCGTCTTCTTCCAGGACGGGAACCAGGACAACGAGAACATCAAGTTCGGGGCCAACTGGAATGCGCTCGGCACGCTCACCATCAGGGCCGAGGTCTATCGCAAGGACGATGAGAACAAGTACATCGGATCCGACGCCATCGTCGGAACCGGAAGCTACGGCACGTTCTTCGCGAACGACTACACCTTCACAGGAGCCAAGATCAGCGTGATCCTCAAGCCGCTGCCCGGCGTCAGCTTCAGCACGCGCTACCAGCCGGAAAGCGGCATGATGGCCGTGACCGCGAATGCGACGGCCGGCGGAAACGGTAACGAGGTCACCTCCGGCCGGGTGCGCACCCAGATGATCAGCGAGACGGCCAACTGGACCCCGACCAGAAACATCTACCTGCAGGGCAACGTCAACCTGGTCTACAGCTACATCCAGACGGCCTATCCCGTGGTCGTCGTTTCCACGACGACAAACATCCCGACGCCGATCCAGAACGCCAACAACAACTACATCGCGGGCAGCGGCATCTGCGGGTTCGTCGTGGACAAGAAGACCGACCTGCAGCTGAAGTTCACATGGACACAGGCGAATGACTACAACCCCCAGATTGCCCTGGGAGGCCAGGCCTACGGCTCGGGATTCACCGAGCAGAGCGAGACCGCCGGCCTGAAGCATCTCTTCAACAACCGCCTGCAGGGTGAGCTTCGGGTGGGCTATCTCCGGCGGACCGACGCGACGACGGGCGGATTCACGAATTATCGCGGACCCCTGGCGTACGCGTCGATCACCTACTCCCTCTGAGCGTTTGTCCGGCTGTCCGGCTCCGGCCGGTTCGGTGATTGCGCGGGGAGGGAATTTCGTGCACGGTTGCCGGCATAGGGCACCGGCGGAAGGGCCCGCGGTGTCGGATACCCCAGGCAACCCCAAATGAATCATTTGAGCAGCATGCTCTTCCTCCTTTCCTGCCTCCCCAGCGTGATAGGTGCAACAGCCACCGAGCAGCCCGGGCCGCCGCGCCCGGCTGAAGCGGATGCCTCGCTCAGGAAGCTGGTCGCGGAGGCCGGGAAGGAACTGCGCGGGGACATACTGCCGTTTTGGCTTGGGCACGCCCGCGACCGGGAGCGCGGCGGATTCTACGGGTACATCGACTCCGACATGACGATCCGGAAGGATGCCCCGCGGGGATCGCTGCTCACCAGCAGGATACTTTGGACCTTCTCCGCGGCCTACCTTCGCTACCGCGACCCCGCCTATCTTGAGATGGCCTCCTGGGCGCGCCGGGACCTTGTCGACCGGTTCCTCGACAAGTCCAACGGGGGCCTTTTCTGGACCGTATCCGCGGACGGGCAGCCGATGGACCCAAGGAAGCAAACCTACGGTCAGGTGTTCGGCATCTATGGGCTCGCGGAATACTACAGGGCGACGGGCGACGCGGAAGCGCTCGCCCAGGCGGTCGGCCTGTACCGTGCGGTCGAGGAGCATGCCCACGACCCGGTCAATGGCGGGTATTTCGAGGCCTTCACGCGCACGTGGGACCGCCTCGACGACACGAAGCCGGAGATTGTCGGCCCCAGTTCGGAAAAATCGCAGAACACCCATATCCATATCCTCGAAGCGTACACAAACCTGCTGAGGGCATGGCCGGATCCTGGACTTCGCCGAAACCAGCGGGAACTGATGGAGCTGATGCTGACCAGGATCGTCAATCCCAACACCCACCATCTGGTCCTTTTCATGCGCGACGACTGGACTCCAACCTCCCACGGGGTCTCCTACGGGCATGACATCGAGCTCAGCTGGCTCATTGTCGAGGCCGCCCGTGTCCTGGGCGATCCGGCGCTGCTCGCGAGGGCGAGGGCGACTTCGCTGGCCATGGCTGAGGCCACACTGGCGCAGGGGGTCGACAAGTGGGGGGGCGTTTGCAACGAAGGGGATTCCAGCGGTGTGACCGATGCCGGAAAGGAGTGGTGGCCCCAAGCCGAGGGTGCCACCGGCTTCCTGAACGCCTACCAGCTTTCGGGCGACCCGAGGTTCCTCGCGGCGTCGCTTCGGACCTGGGACTTCATCGAGGAGAGGTTTGTGGACCGTGCGAACGGGGACTGGTACCAGACGCTCGACTCCCACAACGTCGTGCAGCCCCGGCCAAAGGTGACGGTCTGGAAATGCCCCTACCACAACAGCCGGAGTTGCATGGAGCTGATCGACCGGGCTGGCGAGCTTCTGGGGACCGGTGGCTGACCGGGACGGCGCACGGGATCCTCTCCCGGGTCCTCCGGCCGTTCAACGCGTGCGCAGCGCCGTGCCCAGGCCGGGATTGAGCGCCGAATAGCGTTCGAGGTCATCCTCGACCCTGGCCAGGTATCGGGTCCACGGGATCGCCCGCAGTCGCCCGGCGGGGATCGGCCTTCCCGTGACCTCACAGATGCCGTACCGCCCGAGCCGGAGACGCTCCAGGGCGTCGTCGACCTCGGTCAGCGCGTTCTGCTCGGCGCTCCAGAGGGCCGCCGAGAACTCGTGCTCCGACTCCTCGGACGCAATGTCGGCCGTGTCTCCGACCCCGGTCCCGGGCGGCTCGACGATCGCGCGGCGCCTCTCCCCTTCGCTCTCGATCAGCCTCTCGCGAAGCGCCCGCAGGAAACGGTAATGCCATCCCCACCGGGAACTCACGCCCCGGGGGATCCGCACGGTGCGCCTGACAACCCTCTTCATCTCATGCCGCCCGAACCAGCACCCGGTTGCGGTAGGCCGAAGGAGCCTCTCCCGCCACCCGGCGAAAAACCCTGTTAAATTGCGACAGCGACTGGAATCCCGCCTCGAACGCCGCCTCGCTGACGCGCTTGTACGGGTCGCTGAGCAGGCTTTTGATCCGCTCGATCCTCACCCGCGCCAGATAGTCGACAAATGTCAAACCGGTGGCCTTGCGGAACGTCTTGCAAAAGTGGAACACGCTCATGTTCACAGCGCGCGCCACCTGGGCCAGTGAAAGCTCCTCGTCGCGGTGCTCCTCGATGTAGTTGCGCGCCCTGACGACGGCGGGCGGCTCCGCGGAGGCCCCCTGAAGGGCAATCTGGTTGCTCACGGCGGAGAGATGCTGGGCGAAAATTCCGAGAAGGCGGAGGATCGACTCGTACTGCGGACGGGCGACGACCCGGGTGCCGTAGTATGCCTGGCGGAGCTCGGCGGTGTCCACGGGCGAGCCCCATTCCGCAAACTGCGCCGCGATCCGGCGATAGCGGGTGGCGGACGGCCGGCGGAAGAGCACCTGGCCCGTCTGGAGATAGGCGACCACTTTCTCGCCCACGCGGACCGGCACGGCGGATTCATTGAGCCCGGCGAAGCATTCGATGGTGCTGGTCTTCTCCGCAGCCCCCTCCTCCATCTTGCGCTGCATCTCGAGACAGGCGGCGCAGGACCTGTTGGTTCGTGCCATGAGTGAACAAAGCGAGCTGCCGTAGCTCGAACCCTGGAGGGGGGATTGGAGCGTCCCCACGCCCCTCAGGGCCAGCGGCAGTCCGGTCGTCGCCTGGAAGGCCTTCTGATAGGCCTTGTAAACTTCCGATCGTCCCAGGTGGGTGAAGATTTCGCTTTTCATGGTGCCCCAGCCTATCAGCAGACCGAACTGCTGAAAATTGGGGCTGCCACCCGATCTCGCTAAGGGTTTCCCCTACAGCTTTCCCTTATTCCCGGGGCTCCGGATCCTGGCTTTCGATCCAGCGCACCGCATGGCGGACGAGCTCCGTCGAGCCCTTCAGCCCAAGCTTTTCGCGGATGTGGCTCCGGTGGACGTCGACGGTCTTCGGGCTGAGGTGCAGCTGGTCGGCGATTTCCCGGGTGCTTCGCCCCAGGCCTATGAAGCGGAAGACCTCAAATTCCCTGTCGGTGAGCGCCTCGATCGGCGAGGCCGAGCCGCGCGGGCGGCGCACGGAGAGGTCCGCGAGGACCTTGGTGGCCATGCGGGGGCTGACGTAGATCTGCCCGCCGATGACAAGCCTGAGCGCCGCAAGCAGGTTCTCCCCGCCCGCCTCCTTCATGATGTAGCCGCGCGCGCCCGCACGCAGGACGCGCTCGGCGTACATGAGCTCGTCGTGCATGGAGATCACCATGATCGGCAGCTCGGGGTACTGCGCCTGGAGGTCCTTGATGAACTCTATGCCGCTGCGGCCGGGCATCGTGATGTCCGTCAGCACCAGATCGGTGCGGCTCCGCGCAAGCTCCCGCGACGCCTCGCCCGGATTGCCGGCCTCGCCGCCCACCTCCATGTCAGGCTGCCTGTTGATGAGCTGCGCCAGGCCCGCCCGCATGAACGGATGGTCGTCCACCAGAAGTATCCGTGTGCGCGGCCTCTTTTCCATGGCGTCAAAGCCTGGTGCGGAGCGAGCAGAGCACGGAGACCCCGCCGCCCTCCACGGGGCGCACGCAGAGCTCGGCGCCGATCACGCTCGCGCGGTATTTCATCATGTGCAGCCCCATGCCGCCCTGTTTCGAATCCCGCAGGCCCCGGCCGTTGTCGCGGACCTCGAGCTCCATGACGTCGCCCTTCTGCTCGAGCCGAATGACGACCTCGGCCGCCCGGCTGTGCTTCACGGCATTGTTCACGGCCTCCTGCGCAATCCGAAAGAGGTGCCCCGCCCGGGCCCTGTCGCCGAGGTTGGCATAGGCGCCGCAGTCCAGCCTGCATTTGAGGAGCCCGATCGAGTTCGTGTGCGCGGCCAGCTCGGCGAGGCCGGTGCGAAGGGCGTCGGGCTGGTTGTCCACAGGGGCAAGTCCCCTGGCCAGGGACCTCGCCTGCGCGATCGCGGATCGGAGCCTGCGCGCAATGCGGTCGACCTGGGAGGCGTTCCTGGAGCCCTCCGCGGCGAGGTCGTTCTTCAACCCCACGCAGAGCAGCTCGATGGCGGTGAGCTGCTGGCCGATGCCGTCGTGCAGGTCGGCCCCGATGCGGCGCTGCTCCCGCTCGCTCACCTTGAGGATTTCCTCGGTGTATTCCCGCAGCTTCGCCTCGTCCTCCTTGCGCCTGGTGATGTCGGTTCGGATGGCCACATACTGCGTGGGTTTGCCCTTGTCGTTGACTCGGGGAAAGATCGTGGTGTCGACCCAGTAGAGCGTTCCGTCCTTGGCCCTGTTCCTGATCTCCCCGCGCCAGACCCGGCCCCGGCCGATGGTCGCCCACATCCGCCTGAAAAACTCCCTTGGATGCGTGCCTGAGTTGATGATGTTGTGGTCCCGCCCGAGAAGCTCCCTGCGGGACCACTTCGAGATCTCACAGAACTTTTCGTTCACGTAGGTGATCCGTCCCTCGGGATCGGTGATGGCGACGATCGAATGCTCGTCCAGGGCGGCCTTTATGTCGCGCAGTTCGTCGATCGCAGCCTGCAGCCCCGAAGCGGCCGCAGCGGGGCCCTTCGCCCCTCTCCTGCCGGTGACTGGTCTTGGCGCCATGGCCGGACCATGGCAGTCCCGGGCGGCGGGGCAAGGGGGAAGGATTCCGCCCGGCGGGGGCTGTCAGGCGCCCGCGGCGATCTGGTCCGGGCCGGAATGCCCGGGCTCGTGGCTTTCGCAGAACGCGTCGCGGTGCTGGCAAAAGGCGCAGAAGGAACCGAGCTCCCGCCCAGCCACGCTGTGGAACGCGAGGTAGACCTCCGCCACCGCATTTTCCGGGGGCGAGTCGGCGTGGTCCTTCCAGTTCTCCGCCACGGCCTCGATGAACGCGTGCTCCCCCGCCAGGAAATAGGCCAGGAGGGGGTTGTGGCCGCAGCGGCAGGCGGCCTGTGCCGCGGAATATCCGGGGGCGCGCTTGAGGCGCCTGGCCGGCTCCTGCCTGAGGGCGTGCACGACCTGGTCGATCGTCCAATCCATCAGGTGGATGAGGGCGTCGGGATTGGCGAGCGGATCGCTGGCCTTGGCCTCACGGAGAAGAACCTCCCACCGCCGGCGGATGGGCGCGCGGCGGCCCTTGAGGATCTGGACCAGGTTCTTTTCCATCCCTCCATTATGGCCCCCGCTGCGTTTTGCGCTCCGCAGAATTTGACGAAATCGGGGCATTTTTTGCCAGTATCCCATCGATCGGAATCTCGTATCGGAGGCAATCCGAACCCGTCTCGGGCGCCACAACCGGCCGGTATCTGTCGAAGATCCGCCGCATGGGCCTGTTGTCGCGAAGCACCAAGGCGACAAATCGGGTCAGGCCCCGCCCGACCGCCACGGACGCGAGGCGCCGGAGCAGCAACGTCGCAAGGCCCATGTCGCGCTTCGACTCCCGCACGACAAAGGCGACCTCCGCCCCGCCGCCGTCCCCTTCCGTGTAGTAACGGCCCACAGCGTGGAGCACCTGATCCCCTTCCGGCCCCTCGAAGACGCCCAGGGCGACATCCCTGACCTGGTCGACATTGACCAGGCTGCGGGCACGTTCGCGCGTCATGGTGCCGATCATGTACCCGTAACGCGCCTGCACGGTCTCCCTCGAGTGCGACTGGAAGAACTCCCTCAGCCGGGACTCGTCATCCGAGCGGAGCGGCCTGACGACGCAATGAACGCCCCCGGCATGGAGGGGCTCCCCCTTGGGTTGCGCCGCCGGCCCGCTCCCGCTCATCCGCCCCAGTCCGCGCCACGCATGTCGCCCGTGCTGAGGTACTGCTGGTGCATGGCGAAAGCCTTGCCGAGGCTCTGCGGGGTGTGCCCTCCCTTCGCGAGACGGAAATACCTGCGGAGATCGTCGCGAAAATCGGGATGGGCGCAGCGTTCCACGATCAGCTCGGCCCGCTCGGACGGATCCTTGGCGCGCAGGTCTGCGACGCCCCACTCGGTGACCATCACCTGCACCGAATGCTCGCTGTGGTCCACGTGGCTGGCCATGGGCACGATCGTGCTGATCTTGCCCCCGTCGACGGCCGAGGGGCAGGTGAAGATGGACAGGAAGGCGTTTCGGGTGAAGTCCCCGGATCCGCCGATCCCGTTCATCAGCTTGCGGCCAAGGATGTGGGTGCTGTTCACGTTCCCGAAGAGGTCCGCCTCGATGGCGGTGTTGATGGTGATCAGTCCCAGGCGACGGACAACCTCGGGGTTGTTGGATATCTCCTGCGGGCGCAGGAGCACCCGCGAACGGTAGCTCTCCAGGTCGCCATAAAGCTCCCGCAGGACCTCGGGGCTCACGCTCAGGGACGCGCCGCTGGCAAAGCGCACCCTGCCCGTGCGCATGAGGTTGACGACCGCGTCCTGGATCACCTCCGTGTACATTTCAAAGGCGGGCACATCCGGATTGGAGCCCAGCGCCCCGAGCACCGAGTTGGCCAGGTTACCCACGCCCGACTGGATGGGCAGGAACTTCCTGGGGATCGTGCCGGCCTTCAGCTCGCCCGCGAGGAACTCCGCCACGTTAGCCCCGATCTTCTCGGTCAGCGCGCTGCCCGGGGCGAAGCCGATCGACTCGTCCGGCAGGTCGGTCTCGACCACGCCGGCGATCTTTGCCGGGTCCACCTGCAGGTACGGCACTCCCGCCCGGCTGGAGGGGGAAAATACCGGGATCGCCAGGCGCTCCGGGGGGTCGGCGGGCTCGTAGATGTCGTGGAATCCGCGCAGGCTCGCGGGATGGCGGCGGTTGAGCTCGATGAGGATCCTGTCGGCCTTCCGGCAGAAGCTCGGCGCGGCGCCGACCGACGACGTCAGTATGATCCGCCCGTCGGGCGTCACGTCGCAGGCCTCGACGACCGCGAAGGAGAATTTCCCGAGGAATCCATAGCGCACGTATTGGGGAAGCTGGCTGAGATGGAGGTCGAAGAACCTTGTCTCGCCCGCATTGATGCGCTGCCGCAGATAGGGGTCGGACTGGTAAGGGGTCCGGAACAGGATGGCATTGGCTCTCGCGAGGGCGCCGTCCAGCGACGGCCCGGTCGACGCTCCCGTGACGACCCCGATCTGGAATGGACGCCCGGCGGCGTGTTCGGCCTCGGCGCGCCGCGCGATCGCCAGGGGAATCGCCTTCGGACTCCCGGCAGCCGTGAAGCCGCCGAAGCCGACGGTTTCGCCATTGTTGATCAGGAGGGCCGCCTCGTCCGCCGTCAGGACGGGAAACGGGCGTGTGGCCCCTGTTTTTGGTTTTGGTTCCGCGAGTTGCATGGGATGTGTCAAAGACGCGCTATGAGCAGTTCCTTCTGGAACAGAAGCTCCTTGGGAAGATCGTTGTAAAGGCGCATAAACAGCTCGTCCTGAAGCAGGATCTCCCGCTTCCACTCCTCGACGTCGACCGCCAGCGCCTTCTCCAGGTCCTCGCGCCGGTAGCCTGGGATGCCGGCGATCGGTATGTCCCTGATCCAGGGCATCCAGCCGAGGGGCGTCTCCTCGGCCCCGACCCGACCCTGGCTCCTGTCGACGATCCACTTGAGCACGCGCAGGTTCTCCCCGAAGCCCGGCCAGACAAACTTTCCGTCCGGGTCCTTCCGAAACCAGTTTACGTGGAATATCTTTGGAGGCCGCCTGATGATCTTCCGCATCCTGAGCCAGTGGCTGAAATAGTCACCCATGTTGTAGCCGCAGAAAGGGAGCATCGCCATGGGATCCCGGCGTATGATTCCGACGCCTCCTGCGGCGGCCGCCGTGGTCTCCGAGCCCATGGTCGCCCCGACGAACACACCGTGGATCCAGTTGAACGCCTGGAAGACGAGGGGCATCGTGCCGGCCCGCCTGCCGCCGAAGATGATCGCGCTGATCGGCACCCCCCTGGGGTCGTCGACCTCGGGCGCGAGCATCGGGTTGTTGCGCATGGGGGCGGCGAACCTGCTGTTGGGATGCGCCGCCTTCTCGGGCGATTCCGGCGTCCATTTTTTGCCGCGCCAGTCGAGGCATTCGGCCGGCGGAGGGCCGTCCTTCCCCTCCCACCAGACGTCGCCATCGGGCAAGAGTGCGACGTTTGTGTAGATGGTGTCCCTGGCGATCGTCCTGACCGCGTTCGGATTGGTGCGGAGGTTCGTGCCGGGCGCCACCCCGAAATAGCCGGCCTCGGGGTTGATCGCGTAGAGCCGGCCATCCGCCCCCGGCTTCATCCAGGCGATGTCGTCGCCGACGGTCCGGACCTTCCACCCCTCGAATCCGGCCGGCGGAATCATCATCGCGAAGTTTGTCTTGCCGCACGCGCTCGGAAAGGCGGCGGCGACATAGGTCTTCTCCCCCGTCGGCGCCTCGAGGCAGAGGATGAGCATGTGCTCGGCCATCCAGCCCTCCCTGTGCCCCAGCCAGGATCCCAGGCGCAGCGCGAGACACTTCTTGCCAAGGAGGACATTCCCCCCGTAGTTCGAGCCGACCGAGATGATGGCGTTGGACTCCGGAAAGTGGGCGATGCACCTGCGGCTCTTGTCGACATCGAGCATGCAGTGGAGGCCCCTGTTGAAGTCCGCCCCCTGGCCGAGCTGGCGCCAGGCGATGTCGCCCATCCGGGTCATGATCCGCATGCTGAGGACGACGTAGAGCGAATCGGTGAGCTCCACCCCGACCCTCGCAAGGGGGGAGCCCAGGGGGCCCATCAGGTAGGGAACGACGTACATTGTGCGTCCCTTCATCGCACCCTCGCAAAGGGCGTTCAGCTTCCGGCGCATTGTCGCGGGCGCCATCCAGTTGTTTGTCGGGCCGGCGTCGTCGCGGCTTTCGGTGCAGACAAAGGTGAATTCCTCGACCCTGGCCACGTCGTCGGGGTCCGAGCGGTGATAGTAGCATCCCGGCAGCTTTCTCTGGTTCAGCCTGGTGAGCACGCCGGACCCGACCGCCTCGGAAAGGAGGGCCGCCTTCTCATCCTCCGACCCTGTGCACCAGACAACCCGGTCGGGCCGGCAAAGCCGCCTGTTCTCCTCGACCCACTCGCGGACCGACGCCGGTGCGCCGGTGTGGACGGAGCCGGTGCCCCCCCCGTCGCGTGTACCCTTGTCCTGGGCTTTATCGGGGCCGTCGGTGACCGCAGTATTCATCGCGTTGCGATGATAGACCGCGCGGATCCCTTCATCTCCGCGCCGGTTGCCAAAGGCTACGCATTATTTGGCCGCGGCGCTTCGGGGCGCCGCGACCCGGCTGCCCTCTTCTCACCCGTTCGAAGGTGTGAGGCGCAGGAACAACGCGTCATGGGATTCAACCGTCGCCGAATAGGGCGTGGGGGCCGTGCCCACGGTCTGCTTCGACCAAAGGTCGCGGACAGTGTAGTACTGCGCCGCCAGGAACGTCAGGTCGGCCCAATTGACGGTGAGCCGTGCGGCGGTCGGACCCGTGTTCAGGACGCATACGGCCCAGGCTCCGTTCGACAATTCCTTCGCCCAGATCTCCATGCTTTTCTGCTTGTCGACCGTAAAGCGGAAACCCTCGCGTCCCAGCGGATCCTGGTCGACTGCGATGGCCTCGCGGTTTGTCAGGATGTCGCGGACGGCGGGAGTCATGGATCTGACGTCATTGCCCGCGATGAGGGGCGCCGCCAGGAGGCACCAGAAGC
>Ga0302320_10026052_pt1 | contig 11341 bp, 4 predicted proteins | sample Bog_T0_3_FD_202130 | JGI IMG/M metagenome (GOLD analysis project Ga0302320, IMG submission 202130) | Peat permafrost microbial communities from Stordalen Mire near Abisko, Sweden - Bog_T0_3 | ecosystem: Environmental > Terrestrial > Soil > Wetlands > Peat | place: Sweden: Abisko, Stordalen Mire... | reverse complement strand
AATGATGGCGGCGCGCGGCAAGGTGCGGGAGTCGACTGGTCCGCCTGCGACGCCGCGGACAGCACTCCCGCAGGCCGAGGCGGCGCCGCCGGTAAGTAACCTGGCGTTGCAACAGGCCCTTCGGGCCTGTGCGTTACGCGCGAAACTCGCCGTGGGCAGCCCGGACGATCCGGCCGAGGCGGAGGCGGACCGCATTGCCGAACAGGTCACGCGCGGGGGGCCGTGCGGGTGCGGCGGCACCTGCGCGAAATGCGGTGGCGGCGGTGTGGTGCGGCGGCAGGCGGCGGGACCGGCGGGCGCGGCGTCGGCGCGGACGGCGGCATTTGCCGGCGGCGGGCGGCCGCTTTCGCGCGACTTGCGGGCGTATTTCGAGCCGCGGCTTGGTGCCGACCTTGGCGCCGTGCGGGTGCATGACGACACGCATGCGGCCACCACGGCGCGGAATATCGCGGCAAACGCGTTCACCGCCGGCAACGATATCGGTTTCGCCGAGGGTCAGTTTGCACCGGAAACGCCACAAGGGCGCAAGCTGCTGGCGCACGAACTGGTACACGTGGCGCAGCAGTCTCGTGGAGCACCTGAGGTCAAGGTGCGACGCCAACCCAACCCGGCAGGGCCCACCCCGGGGAGCGCCCCGGCGCCGGTTCCCGGGTCAACGCCGCAGCCCCCAGACACTGTCCCGCCGGCCGCGGACCCGAAGACCAGAGACTTAATCAACAAGGCAATCGCATCCGGTGATCTGGCTGACGTCGTCGCGATATCGGACATAACTGGAGCGACTTTTGACGAGCGTATCCGGCTCATCGCCATCCTCAATAACTCTGGCCTTGCCAGCGAGGAATCAGTACTGGAACTAGAGATCAAATATTGGTATAGTTTTGGCAATGCCGTGGGTCCGGTGATCATGACCCATGAAGACGTTTGGAACAGCTCGGCGAGCCTTGTTCCGACGCTTTGGACGATTCCACCGATCAAGGCGCAAGAACAGCAGTTTGTCACGGACCTCGAACAGCTTGCGACCACCAATCTGGATGCCAACCGAAGCTACATCGTCGCACGCGAGGCGACGCTTGGTCTGGGCGGACCGTCACCGGATGCTCTCAGTCCGGAACTTCTCACCAAACTGCGGCGGAATCTGCAGGAGGAGGCCTACAAGGTCCACCTCCTGCGGCAAAAACAGGACCGGCTGAAGGAAATCCAAATCGGCTTCGTCGGCGGCGACATCGCCTCAAGCAAAGCGTTATTCGATCCGCTGAGGCCACCTGAATCCATCTCCGGGTTTCAGCGGACTTCCGGGTTGTTCGATCGAACCGAGCGCCCGCGGTGGCAAGATCTTAAGCTCGTCTGGGATACCGCGGCCAACGAAATCGGCCGCGTCGCAGCGGTGTATCCCGAGATTTACGCCGCGCTGGCAAGCGACAACGCGCAAGCGGTGCTTGACCTGTCGCGTTACGCGCCGGACGCCTTTGGTGGCAACGCCAAGGCGCTGCTCGATTCGCAGATCGAACGTATCGAGAGCGCACAGCGGCTGGTCAATGACCATAAGATCGACATGCTGCACCTCAAGCCTCTGGTGGCGCGCGTCCTAAGCGAGCCTGGCGCCGTCGGCCGCAATTGGACCGCTGGATTCGCACACAAAGTGGCGCAGCATCTTGTCGATCAGAATGCGCAGGGCGAAGCCGACCTGAACAAGTTGCTGGATGCGGTCCAGATCGCCGCGATGGTGGCACAGCTTATTCCTGGCGTGGGCCTCGGCGCCAGGTTGGTCGCTGGGGCAGTCGCCGTGGGTGTCGAAGCGGGGCGCGGGGCCGCGGAATGGAACGAGGGAACAAATCTAGGCAAATTGGCACGCGCGACACCGCTCTCAGGCACCGAACTCGTCGACCAGTCTGACGCCGACAAACTCAGGACCGACGGCGTATTGAAAATCGTCGATGCCGCCGTCAATGCCGCCTTGATCGGGGGATCCGAGTTGGCGATCCGGATCGGCGGGACTCTCCTTGCAGGCATCAAAGAGCAGGCTGCGGTACTGCGCAGCGAGAACGCCGCAAAGATCAGCGCAAGTCCGCGCCTGCAGGAGGATTTCGCAAAGCTGGACGAAATCCTCGGCGACCCGGCAAAGGCGGAAGAGGCGGGTCGCAAGCTTGACACGATCGAAGCCGATCTAGCAACGAAAGAGCCGACTGGCGGCGCAACGGATCCCTCGGCACCGTCGCAACAATTGGGAGAAGAAGAGGCCCAGGCTGCGGCCGATGCGGCCACCAGGGGTGAGGGTGTCCGCTTCCAAAAGACGATTGGCGGCCGAACGCTGAAATATACGGATAGCGGGCACCTGGTCGTCTGCAGTTCACCGTGTGACTTCCTGTTCCATCGTTATGAGACCGTTCTAGACGCCGGCGCGCGAGCCCGTCTCACGGATATCGATACACGATTGCAGACCGCCTTGAACGCCGGCGATCTGGTCGGGGCCGAAAGAGTCTTCGAAGAGGCGCTACAGATCGAAGCAGAGTTAAACACCCGATTCGCCGGGTGGCTGAGCACGACTGAAGGGACCCGCATCGCAGGCGGCCCGGAAGCTCACTTGTTGACCGAGCATGGGCCTGACGTCACGAACAAGCATCTGATAGACCGGGTCAACGTAGCTGGAGTGCGATCGGCATCGCGCTTCACCGATGCCAGAAAGATGGAAATCGCAATCGCCGACACGATCGCTCAGTACCGGCCGCAAATCAACGCATGGGTGCAGACGGCACCGGCCGGGACCAACTTTCCCGGTGGACTACGCTTTAATCCAGGCATCGGTGACCTAGGAATCGGGTATGAGTGGAACGCCGCATTGGGGAAGGCCGTTCAGATCACCGACAAGTTAGAGACTTGCTTCGTGGTGCTGAAGGCCGATGGCCAGGGTGGCTTCATTGTACAAACCGCTTTTCCGGAGAGGTGATTAAATGCCCGAAGCGAACTCCAATCAGAATTTTATTGATCTTTTGGACTCCTACTTCGGAGACCAGACGCGTGACGAGGGTCTGTCAGAGATCGTTTCGGTGTCCCGCAGGAACGCCGCATTCCATGCGGATGTCGTTGCGGCCATCAATGCCGCGATTGCGGCGTCTGCCAACTGCGATGACGCGATCCTTGACGCTGTTCGTGATCGATTTCTGCGCTTTCGTCGAGATGACGATGCGGTGAGGGAATTTCTTGCTGAACTGCATAAGGAATATATGCGGCAATACCGTCAGGCAACCACCGCCCCGAATTGACGATGAAACCCAGTGCGATGGACTTTTCGTGGCTTTCGTGGCGCGGCCGTTCCCCAACCGGCACTATCACAACGGACGACTTGGCACGGACCTGTCGCTGGGCGTCGACAACTGGCCGTATGAAGGCATGAAGCTGAAGAAACTGCGCAACCAGCGCGATTCGCAGACCGTGCTCCGGTTCAAGGAAGATCTGTCCTTGCATGGCGTCGATCTGGACCAGCAGGCGCCTGGAACGGATGTCGATCATGTCATTGATCTGGTGTTCGAGACCGGCATCGACAGCGCCGAAAATCTCTGGCCGCTCGATTCGGCGATCAACCGCAATGCCGGCGGCAAATGGATTTTCGGCACATATCTCGTGACCTGGGCGGATACCAAGGGCGGCCCGCCGATGAACACCACGCCGGCTGACGTGCCGACCGGGCGGTGGTTCGTCATTGTTGACGAAAGAAAACCCTCGGCCCGATAGCCCCATGCGCCAGTTTCACACCGTTTCTTTTACATTCCCAGACTGCCCGGTTCCGTCGGCGCGGTCGCGCGACCGGTGCGCGAGCCGGTACGGGGCAATCGCCGCCCGGCAGCGACGCGCGCTGCGGCGTCGGGCATCGCCGCGATGAACGGCCGCCAGCCGAAGGCCCAGCCGTCCACTGCGCCGCTGCCGCGGCCACGGCCTATGACGGGGGCGCCCGAACCGTCGCCACCGCTGAGCAACCTGGCGCTGCAACGGGCGCTGCGTAGCGGGGCGTTGCGGGCGAAACTGGCTGTCGGCCGAGCGGATGATCCGTCCGAGGATGAGGCCGACCGCGTTGCCGAGCAGGTGATGCAGGGCGGACCGTGCGTCTGCGGCGGCACCTGTGCGAAGTGCGGTGGCGACGGTGTGGTGCGGCGGCAGGCGGCGGGACCGGGAGGCTCGGCGTCGGCGCGGACGGCGGCATTTTTTGTCACTGGGTCGGGCCGGGCGCTGCCGCGCGATCTGCGAGCGTATTTCGAGCCGCAGCTGGGCGCCGATCTTGGCGCGGTGCGGCTGCATGACGACAGGAGGGCCGCCGCCACGGCGCGGGATATCGCGGCGAACGCTTTCACCGCCGGCAACGATATCGGCTTCGCCGAGGGTCAGTTCGCGCCGGAAACATCACCCGGGCGCAAGTTGCTGGCGCATGACTTGGTGCATGTGGTGCAGAATGACGCTGCGACCCTGCGGCGGCAGCCGGCGCCTGGAGCGGCACCTGCACCTGCGCCCGCGGCGCCGGGGCCGGGGCCGGCGGGGCAGGCGGCGACGCCTGGATCTGCGCCTTCGCCCGCGGCCGAGCCGCCGGCACCGCGGCAAGCGCCACCGGGTCCAAACGGCGAGATTGTCAAGACCCTCGATGGCGTTCCGCTGGTCGAAGATCCGGCATTCATGCGTTACCAGCTTGAACAGCTTGTTATGCAGGGGTCCGGCGATTCCTACAACGCGTTCCTCATGCGCCTGGAGCACGATGTGGAAACCGACGAGATGGCGGGAGATCGGAAGTTCAAGAAAGAATATGAAGAAAATCCGTCCGGCGTTTCCGCAGGTGTTCCGCGTTCGCAGGAGGATTTCGATGCCTACGACCAGATGAAGGAAAAGGAGCGGCGAGTCCTTGATATCGTGCGCACCGTTGCGACAACGCTTGACGCCGAACGGAACAAGCTTGACGCCGACTTTGAAAATATCGCCAAGGATCAGGCCCGCACCCTGTTGGATAAGAGTGAAAAACAGGAGCAGTCTGAGGCCGACCGCTACGGTATCAAATGGCAAACGATCGAGCGGATGCAATCAGATTGCCTGGCCGGCGATTGCACTTACAGTCAGACCACCTATTCGATGGGGGAACAATCGCCCGCGGATGCCGGGCTGCAAGGCGCTGCGCTTCTGCTGCTGCAACGGCGCAACGAACTGAATGAAGCCAGTAACCAACTGGACCAGGTTCGGCGCGAATCGCTTGACCGCCTTGCATCCTGCGCGGGAGAAGGCGGCGGATCGTACGCCATGGAGTGCCCGGGATCGGAAGATTTAGCGAAGCACCGGGAGGGAGTAGAGGCGACCTATAAAAAGAAAAAAGATGGGTACGACCTGATACGAGGTTTTCTGTCGGAGCAGTATCCGATACTGGCGGTATTCTCCGACCCCGAAAAAAGTGCATCCGACCTCAAGGCCCTGGCCACCCAGAAAGCCGGCCCCGAAATGGCCGCTCTGCTTGGCAAGGAGATTGTTGACCGGCTTGGTAAAATAAAAAAAGTGCGAGACGGCCTGGACAACAGCAAAGAAGTGAACGTGTGGCGGCTGCCGCCTTTGGTGGGCAAGACGCGCGAACTGATGGGCGTCAACGCCAACCCAGTATGGCAAAAATGGATCGATGAAAAAACCGAGTCCGAACAGCCCGGAATTTTTTGGAGCATCGCGCTGGCTGTGCTCAATATTGGCGCGATCATCGCCGCGCCTTTCACCGGCGGACTGAGTCTGGTGGCGGCGGCCGGGGTGAATGCGGTTGCTGCGGTCCAACACGTCAAGGAATACCAGATGCAGAAGGCCTTGGCGGGCACCGCTTTCGACAAGGCGAACGCGCTTTCGCAAGATGATCCGTCCTTCTTCTGGCTGGCCGTCGAGATCGTCGGTGTCGCCGTGGACGCCGTCTCCGCCTTCAAAGCCGTTTCGGCCGCGGCGAAAGCCTATAAGGCGGCTGAGGAACTCGGCGATGCCAAGCGTATTGCCGACGCCGCTGCTGACGTCAGGAAAGCCACTGATTTTCCTGGCGGCGGAGAAAAGCTGGCCGGCCGGGTGATTGCGCAGCTAGGGGAAAACACCGGGGCCGAAGCCAAAGCGCTCAAGGCACTCGAAGTGACATCCGACGAAGCCAAGCTGCTGGAAGCGGGAACCACCGCCGCGAAGGCGGAGCTCGATGCCGGCGTCATCGGCGGTAAAGTCGCTGAAGAACTCCCGGTGAAGATCAGCGCCAGCGGTCACATCTTCAGTTGCCACTCGCCCTGTGAATGGATGATTTCGAAGTATTCCGAACTGCTGGGGCCTGACATCACGCTGGCCGGCGAAGATCTGAGCCTCAAGGCACAGTACCTGATCCTCGAGGAGGAAGCATCGCAGGCGGCCAAAGCGGTGAACGCCGCATCGCCTGAACATCTGGCCGAGGCGCAAGCGGCGGCGGCCGCGGTCGAGCGCAAATTGGTCACATTCGACGAAAAGCTGGCAAAGGAGGCGGCCTATGCCAAGGCCGCCAAGAAGTTTGGCACGCTCGAACCGGACGCCGCCGGCAAGCTGCTGAAGCTGGAGAAAGGCGTGGCGGTGCGGATCGCTGGTCTGGATGCCGCTGCTTTGGAACGGCTTGGACAACTGGAGGCGGGGACACTCGACAAGCTGATGAGTTGGGGACTCGACGGACCGGCGCTTGAGCGTGTTCTGGCAAAAGGCGGCAACGCAGGTCACATCAAAGGTCAACTGCTGGAGGAGCTGCTCAACCTGAAGATGGCGCAACCGGGAGCGATTGCAGAGCATGTTCCGGCTGGACTGGCTCAGCGGCTTGAGCAGGCGGGCACCAAGCTGGAATTTATCCCCGGGCATGCGATCACAGATGCAAACGGCGCGCTTATTACCGACGGAATCATCGGATACTGGGAAGGTGACCGCTTCAAGATCATTACTTTCTTCGAAGCGAAGGGGGGAGCGCCGGCGGCTCGGGGATTGCGCTCCAGCTGGACCGGCATCCCGAAGGCCGAGCGGGCGGAACTGTTCATGAAGGCCGAGGATACGGGGCTGGCGGCGCTCGCCAAAGACAAGGATTACCAGGACCTCGCGGAGGCGCTTTCGGAGGCGGCGTCGGACGTTAAGAGGACGAAAAAGGCCGCTTCGGCGCTGACACTTGACGAGGTGCTTCAGAAGTTCCCTGACGATGTCAAGACGGCGTGGTCAAAACTGCCGCAGACCGAAGCCGGACAAATCCGCAAGACAACCGAACGCCTGACTCAGGGAGGCGGCGCGCTCCGGATCGACAAAGAATATATAAAAGGCGGACAGGGGTTGGCGCAACCGTCGGCGGATGGGTTGGTGCAGACCTCAACGGTTGGCGGACGAGTCCCGCGTGCCGTTGGCGTGCTGCCCGGTGGGGTGACCGAAGGAACGCTGGAACAGACCCTGAAGGAGGGTGGAATCAGGAATTTTGAACGCCTGCACGATGTGCCGGCGGCGGAACTGGATGATATGGCGAAAACGATCGCCGGAACCGCAGCCGCCGTACCGAAGCCCGCGCCTTGAGATCGGTTTTCAGTCGCCTATGGCCGTGCGTGCGAAATTTGCTTTCCCCCTCCTCTCACCCAGCCTCTGGTCACGACTCGAACCGCAGACGCATCCTCGGTATATGCATATCGTGCCCATTGCTCCTGACATCGATCCCGCCCTGGCCATACGCGACGGCGACATCCGGCGGATTTTTCCGCCGGGGACGCTCAACGCCGGCCGTTCGTACGAGCAGCGCGGGCGGGTGCAGGATCTGCACATCGTCGCGCGCGGCGCGATCATCACTGCCACCACGCAGGGTTCCAAGCCCGATCCGTATATCCAGAGCCTGAAGCTCAGCCGGGCGCCGAATGACGGGCTGAAGATCGCCGGCGCGTGTTCCTGCCCGACGGGGCGCAGCTGCAAGCACTTGGCGGCGGTGCTGATCGCGGCGCAGCGCAAGGAAATGCTGGTGCCGCGACATCAGGAGTCGCTGTTCCCGCCGACCGCCAAGGCGCCGGCGCGCACCGTGCTGCCGACTCAGATCCAGTCCTGGCTGGCCGATTTCGACCGCGATGAGGAGGTGCTGACCGAGGACTATCCGGCCGCGGTGCGCACCCGCGTGTTCTATGTGCTGGACGCGGCGCCGCAGACCGCGGGGGTGCCGCAACTGCGGATCGATCCGATGACGGTGACGCTGCGCAAGGACAACAGCCCCGGCACGATCAAGCGCTATGCGCTGCACCAGGTGCAGAATCCGGCGAAGTACCTGCGCCCGTCCGACCTGATCATCCTGACGCGGCTGTCGCGGCGCACCGGGTATGGCGGGCCGCAGGCGGATGACGACCCGCTGGACACGCTGCGCCGCATCCTGGGCACCGGGCGGGCGCGCTGGGGTTCGGCGGAGGGTCCGGTGCTGACCGAGGGGCCGGAGCGGCAGGGCCAGATCACCTGGATCACCCGGCCTGACGCCTCGCAGCAGGCGGCGCTGGCGCTGGACGAGGGGCTGATCGGGGTGCGGATTCCGGCGCCGTGGTATGCCGATCCCGTCGCCGGGCTGATGGGGCCGGTCGGCATGGACCTGCCGGCGCGGGTGGTGGCGCGGCTGCTGAATGCGCCCTCGATCCCGCCGGAAGCCGCGGCCGAGGTGCGGGCGCAACTGTCGCGGCGGATGCCGTCGGCGAAGCTGCCGGTGCCGGCGGAGTTGCAGCCGCCCGAGGTGGTGCAGGCGGTGATGCGGCCGCATCTGCGGCTGATCAGCGGCACGTTGCCGAGCGATCCGAGCTATGGGCGGGGGTCGTCAAGGGTGTTGGGGCGGGGGCTGTATGCGGTGCCGCTGGTGCGGCTGTCCTATCAGTACGGCCCGATCACTCTGCCGCGCAGCCTGAAGCCGCTGCCGCGGATCATCGTGCAGGACGGCACGCTGTATGAGGTCGAACGCGACCGGGCCGCCGAATCGGCGGCGTTGGCGGAGCTGACGGCACTGGGCTTCGGGTCGGTGCACGAGGTGGTGCCGGTGTATTACCAGCACGCCCATACCGACGATTTCGCGCTGCGCGAGTACGGCGCGAACCCGACCTGGCTGCAGATCGTGACGCAGGAGGTGCCCCGGCTGCGGCGGGACGGTTGGACGGTCGTCATCGACGAGGATTTCCCGGTTCAGGTGCTGTCGGCCGAGGACGAGATCGAAGCGGAGCTGATCGAAGGCTCCGGCATCGACTGGCTGGAACTGCATCTGGGCGTGATGGTGGATGGCGAGCGCGTCGATCTGGTGCCGGCGCTGGTGCGGCTGATCGCCAAGCCGGAAGCGGCGCTGCTGGCCGAGGGGCCGGATGACAAGCCGTTCGTGCTGCCGCTGCCGGACGGGCGGCTGCTGTCGCTGCCGATGGCGCGCATCCGGCCGACCTTGCAGGCGCTGCTGGAGCTGTGGGCGACCGGCGGCATCGACGCGGATGCCGAGAAGATCGGGTTCTCCCGGCTCGATGCGGCCGATCTGGCGGGGATCGAGGAACGCACCGGGCTGGTGTGGCGCGGCGGGGAGGCACTGCGGGACCTCGGGCGGACCCTGCGGCAGGCGGGCGGGATCCCGACGGCGGTGGTGCCGGAGTCGTTTCGCGCGGTGCTGCGGCCGTACCAGGCGCAGGGGGTGAACTGGCTGCAGTTCCTGGGATCGGCGGGCCTGGGCGGCGTGCTGGCCGACGACATGGGGCTGGGCAAGACGGTGCAGACGCTGGCGCATCTGATGATCGAGAAGGCGGCCGGGCGGCTCGACCGGCCGTCCTTGATCGTATGCCCGACCAGTCTGATCCCGAACTGGACGGCCGAGGCGCAGCGTTTTGCCCCGGACCTGTCCGTGCTGGCGCTGCACGGGGCGGGGCGGAAGTCCAGTTTTGGGTTGATCCCGAAGCACGATCTTGTGCTGTCCACCTATCCGTTACTGTCGCGTGATGCTGACGTCCTGCTGGAGCAGGACTGGCATGCCGTGATCCTGGACGAGGCGCAGTCGATCAAGAACCCGAATGCCGAAACCACGCGCCAGGCGCTGCGGCTGAAGGCCAGGCAGCGGCTGTGCCTGTCGGGAACTCCGTTGCAGAATCATCTGGGGGAACTGTGGTCGCTGTTCGACTTCCTCGCGCCGGGCTTCCTGGGCGGGGCGCGGTCGTTCAAAACACGGTTCCGAACGCCGATCGAGAAGCATGGCGACGTGGAGCGGCAGGACCTTCTCACTCGGCGGATTCGTCCCTTCATGCTGCGACGGACGAAGGAGGAGGTGATTTCGGAACTGCCGCCGAAGACGGAGATCGTCGAGCCGGTGGAGATGGAGACCAACCAACGGGCGATCTACGAGGCGATCAGGCTGTCGATGCACGCCAAGGTGCAGGCGGCAATCGCACAGAAAGGCCTGGCGAGGTCCGGCATCATCATCCTGGATGCGCTGCTGAAAATGCGGCAGGCGTGCTGCGATCCGCGGCTGCTGAAACTCAAGACGGTGGCGCGCACAAAAGCCGGATCGGCGAAACTGGACCGGCTGATGGAGATGCTGAGCATCATGTTCGCCGAGGGGCGGCGAGTGCTGCTGTTTTCGCAGTTCACGGAAATGCTGGCGCTGATCCAGAGCCGGCTGGAGGATGATGGGGTCGAATTCGTCAAGCTGACGGGTGATACCAAGGACCGGGCGACGCCGGTGAAGGCGTTCCAGGCCGGCGACGTGCCGCTGTTCCTGATCAGCCTGAAAGCCGGCGGTGTGGGGCTGAACCTGACTGCCGCCGATACGGTTATTCATTACGATCCCTGGTGGAATCCGGCGGTGGAGGACCAGGCGACGGACCGCGCGCACCGGATCGGGCAGACCAAGAAAGTGTTCGTGCACCGGTTGGTGACGCTGGGCACGATCGAGGAGAAGATGGAGGTGCTGAAGGAGAAGAAGCGCGCCATCGTTGCCAGCGTGATGGATGCGGAGCATGGCGGGGCCTTGTCGCTGACCGAGGCGGATGTGGAGGAGTTGTTTGCCCCCGCCGGCGGGGTAAATTGAGCGGTTCCAAGGGGCGTCGCCCCTTGGCGGGTCCAGGGCAGCGCCCTGGCCTTATTATCCTCCCCAGTCTAACCTCCCGCGAAACGCCGGCCAGCCAACGGAGCAGCCAGGACGATGGGAGGAACCAGCCAGGTCGCTGCCGCCGGCAGCATCGCTCGCCGCGCATCGGTTCGGCGCCGCCAGCGCACGAGCTGGGCCGATCGCAACTTTCCACGCCTCGCAGTGCTGCCGACCATGGCGCTGATGCTGCTGGTGTTCGGCATTCCGCTGCTGTTCTCGGCGTGGCTGTCCACCGAGGCGTGG
>Ga0302320_10026051_pt1 | contig 11341 bp, 14 predicted proteins | sample Bog_T0_3_FD_202130 | JGI IMG/M metagenome (GOLD analysis project Ga0302320, IMG submission 202130) | Peat permafrost microbial communities from Stordalen Mire near Abisko, Sweden - Bog_T0_3 | ecosystem: Environmental > Terrestrial > Soil > Wetlands > Peat | place: Sweden: Abisko, Stordalen Mire... | reverse complement strand
CGTCGATCAGAAGTAAGTCAAGCCGCATCAGGCGGTTGAGCAGTTGGCGCGAGGAACGGTCGGCCAGCGAGGCATACATCTGATCGAACAAGTCCTGGGCGCGGATGAACTGGCAGCGGTATCCGTTCTCCAGCGCCTTCAACAGCAGACCCGATGCCAGTCCCGTCTTGCCCACGCCAGGCGGGCCGGCCAGCACCAGGTTCTCCGCCTTGGCAACGAAGTCCAACTCGGCCAGGGTGTGGATCTGCTTGCGACTTACGCCAGGCTGTCGTGCAAAAGGGAAGCTGGCCAGCGACCAGTTCTCGGGCAGACTGGCGCGCTTGATTCTCCACGCCAGCGCAGTTTCCTGTCGATGTTGCCACTGCGCTCTAAGTAAGCGGGTGAGGAACTCGGAGTAGGAGACATCCTCCTTCTCGGCGGCGCTCGACTGCTCGCCGTAGATGTCCAGGATGCGATTGAGGTGAAGGTTCTTCAGCAGTTGTTCCAACTCGTCACTCGGTTTCATGACTCACTCTCCGGATTGTCATTCAACAGGAAGTAGTCGCGCGCCACCTGCCGCAGGATCATGCGCTCGACCCGGTTCAGATCGTAGAGTCCGTAGCGTGCAGCTTCGGCAACGGCGGCCAGCAGCGGTGCCCTGGGATACTCGCGCACCATGCGCAGAAGTTGGCGCAAGGCAAGAACGACCATCTTGCGGCTGTGCTGCTTGAGCGCTACAACATAGCCGGCGATCTCAGGCACGGCCTTGAGGAGCTGCGCTTCCTCCGGATGAGGATCGGGACGCTTGACGCCCCGCGGCGGCCGGTGTTCGGCCAACATAACATGCCGGCGCTCCGCCTCGGCCACACGTTGATGAGTAACCAGATGACGGGCATCGAGTTGGATTTCGATCTTGCTCGAGGTCTCGCGCACTTCGACGCGGCGGCCGATCCAGTCAACAGGAACCGAGTAGCGGTTGGTGTTCACCGTGACGTAGCCTTCCACGTCCACCATCCGCTCGTGCAGACGGTAGACCTCCGGAACCCAGACCGGCAGCGGGCGCAGATGCTGCTGCTCCATCGCGAACAACTCCCGCGGCACGGCGCGGAGATGCTTCTTGTAGGTTCCATTGACGCGGTCGCACCACTGCCGAGCCTGCTGGTTCAGATCCTGCCAACTGGTGAAGCTGCGCCCCGCCAGGAAGTTTGTTTCGATGAACCAGAACGGCCGCTCGACGCGTGCCGAGCGGTTGGTATCGCCCAGTTCATGAGCCGCGAAGCAGAAGCCGAAGCGATCTGCAAAAGCCGCCATCTCGGGCACTGTAACCATCGCGCGTCCGGTGCCGCGCAGCACCACAACGTGCGTGTTGTCGATCATGACCCGCTTGGCGGCGCCGTTGAAATAGCGCAGAGCCTCGACCAGGAACACCTTGCAGTCGAAGCGAGTGAAGGTTGGATACAACTGGAAGAACAGCATGCGCGAGTAACACAGCACCGCTGACGCGGTCTGCGCCTTGCGCAGCTTGCCTTCCAGTTGGACCGGGTGCGGAGAAGTGTCGTGTTGTAACTCCTCGCCCGGGCAGAAGTGGTAGCGGCCCGCAGCCACCACCGGAGCTTGCCGGCGCCCGCACGGCGCATGGCCCTACGACGAACATATCTCTACCGATGAACTTAACTTGCTGCAAATCTTCAAGGGGCACTTTGTCCCCTATCCGACCTCACCGTTGTAGATCCACAAATGGGGTCTGCCTTGCTGAAATCGGCGAACACACAGCATATCGAGTAGGCACCCACCCACCCCGGTGTCATTGTCTGTATGGCATTCATCCGCGCTTGCCTGCGCAAGCTCACCTCGATTTACAACCAGCCACTGACGGCAGAGCAGATCGACATCTACACGATGGTTTTGGATGACTGCAGCGAAGATGAGATCAACGAAGGATTTAATCGGGCGGTGCGGGAGAGGAAGTTCTGGCCGAAGCCATCTGAACTCCTGGAGTTGTCCACGGGAGTAGATCCCAACAGCGTGGCGGCCCACAACGCTAGAGTCTCCGAGGAGGTCCACGCCGAATTTGCGGCCGAGAATGGATTCAACTACAGGAAGGGTGTTTATTCCTCGCCCGAAAAGCCCGCTCAGGCGGCTCTGATGAGTCGGAATATGTCTTGGCGGCTGAGGCAACCCGGATTTTGTTTTGGAAATGAACCGGGCTTCGAGCAGCACTGGCCGGCAGCCGTGGAAAGCGATGCTTCCTTTGCGGCTATTGCACTTCCGCCAGCCTAGCCTGACCGCCGCGTTCAGGCCGCTCACAAAAAGGGGGTGAGGGGGCCGCGGCAGCAGTGCCGCACATCCGTCTTGCCGGGGACCCGAGAACAGATTGCCAGCGGCACTCGGGGCAGCCCCTCTCAAATGGAGCGGCGCCTGCCTCTTCAGGGATCAAGAAAACGCGGTCTGCGTGGCTGCCGGCCGACGGATCACGGACATGATCACATCCTGCAACCCGTTGAGTGCGTTCCGATCTCGGCCGGCTCGCCCCCGGCGCCGCGGGCTGACATCAGAGAGAGGTTCCGGGCACAACGGATGGCGCTACCCCGCGGGCTCCAAACTTCCGCGGGCGCCCCAGGGAAATGACCGCAATCGGACATCCGGTGGAAGCGGGTACAGCGTGGGGACCAGTTCCCTCGCACACTTCACCAATTCCGTTAACGGCCCAACACGAGCGGACTTGCCGGTGGGAGCGTCCAAACACAGGCGCATCCGTGGCTCTGCGATAGACGCAGTGCGCGCCGGATAAACCCGGTACGAATGTTCTTGCCGACCAGATGGAAACGCACCGCGATGTCGTGACCAACCTCTACCAAAAATATATATGTCCCGGCACCCGTGAAATGCTCTCCAGCGCGGTATTACCTGTTAGCAGTCGTCTGAAGTCGGAATCTGAGGCGGTTGCGATGTGTCTCTCGGGTGAAGTATCACACGACGAATGGCACACCACTTTAGGAGAAACGATGAAAATCAATCTGCAGAACAGGACCCACTGGCGCGACGATCAAATTCGCGCTTTCCTCAAAAGGGCCATGCGTGATGAGCGCCCCGACCTTTGCAAGCGCGGCGCGCCGGCGCTGACAGTAGTGGTAGTTTACAAACGCAACCGGGGGGGAAGCTCAGGGTGTGCCTACCTCAACTCGAACTGGATTACGGTCCGGTTGCCCAAGTGGGGTACACCTAACCGGTTGGACTTCGCATTTGTCATCACTCACGAACTGGCACATACGCGGGGTGTGGCGCATCGGGCAATGAGCCGCCTCTCCCATTATTGGCGGAGTGGAAGTTACCTGACCAAGTACGCCTGGGGAAATGACTTGCCGCTCGAAGTCAAGCAGGGGAAGGTTACTCAGCGCCGAACGGTCACGATGAAGTTGACCAATGCCCGGAAGAGGTTAAAGGCCGCGCTGACACGCGAGAAGCGTGCCGTTACGCTGCGGAAGAAGTGGCAGCAGAAGGTCAAGTACTACGGGAAGCGGACAGAACTGGCTGAGGCGGCATGAGCGGATCAGACTGCTGTGGCACGCTGCGGATCGTAACCAGTTCTGAGATGATGAGCAGCCAGCAGCGCGGACCGCAATGCCACTGATGCTGAGAGTCACGAGAGGTAGCAGGGTACCCGCCCACTTGAGTGAGCCTCCCGAAGTACGCGCTTGCGAAACGACGGACCACCCCACGCCTGCAGTGCGGATGCTATAGCGTCTCGCTCGAAGACTTCTAGACCGCCCTCAGTTCGCCCACGAGGGAGCCTTGCATCGTTCACAATTTTCGCTAGGTCCGCTACCCGCGAGCCTCGCTTTGAGATGCTGGATTCAATAGCTTCTAGAATACTGGCCCATAGTGCCGGCGTAGGGCGGTAGGCCCCAATTTCTGGTGGGTCAAAGTGCTTCGCGAACTTCGGCGCGAGTCTCCTTCGAATTCTGTCATTGTTCAGATGCTTGATTGCGATGAGGTTTGAGACAACTATCGTCTTTTGGCCGGTGACTATCGGAACAATTCGCATGAAACGCGATCTGCTCAAAGGGGTTTGCACTGATGTCGTAGAGCTTCTGCATGATCGGCATGTCAATGCTCACGTTTTTGCCATACTTCGGCGTATGAAGCCCCTTCGCCAGATCGAGGCGGTGGAGCGCATGATCGCAAGTGATACGTTCAGTGTTGTATTTGCCAAGGCGATTCTGGCGTTCACGAAGCCGGAGATGCTTGTCGAACCCGAAGCCAAACGCCCAGGACAGGCTCAGTCCGCCGCGGGCCAGGCTCTCTTGGAGAAAGAGAGTGAGGGTCTCCTTCGGGACCTAAAAGCGGTAGAGGACTCATACGGAACCGACATGCTGACGCTCACTGTCTCATGTGGATACTTCGAACGCCTCCTCGGGAGTTCGAAAGTGACGAAATATCTCGAACGCAATCACGTTGATACGTTACATGCGCTTCGAAGCCTCATTGCCGACGTTCGGATTGGGGACAGCAGACCGAACTGAACGCGGCCTGGAAGTATGGCTTGCAAACTACCGACACACCTCAGATCAGGATTCTCTCTACCTCATCGAGGCTCAATGCCTCTGCCCTACGATCATATAGTTGCGTGGTGCGGGTCGAGGCATGGTTCGCCATCGAAGCGGCCATCTCCAAAGTACCCCCATTCTTCAAGTACGCGGTGATTCCTGTGGCGCGGCAACTGTGGTTGCCGATCTTAGTCTTGATGCCGCACAGCAGGCTGCGTCGGCGAATCATTTCGTAAGCATTGGCCTGAGGCAGAGGGGTACGGCTGAGCCGATTAGTACCCCGACTAATCGTGCGGAACAGAGGCCCCTTGGGATCGTTCACTATTCCAGTGCCATCCAGATACGCAATAAGAGCCTGCTCCAAGTTATGGTGACAAGGCATCGCATGGTCCTTGCCGCCCTTCTCGCGGAGCCGCACCCAAAGTCGTCGGTTCTGAGTGAAGACGTCCTCGACTTCCATCCGCAACGCCGCGCCGACACGGGAGAAGCTGTAGATCATCAGCGAGATCAGCGCACGGTCTCTCAAGCCGGCGTGAGTGGAGGCATCTATGCCATTCAGAAGGCGACGTGCCTCCTCCGGTTCCAACACAGCCGTCCTGCCGACGCGCACCACATGGCGCGGACCGCGCACTGAGGCCGCGGGATTCACGTCCACAATGTGGCCGATCACAAGCCAATCGAACAGGTGCCGGAGGGCCGCCAGGCGCTGCTTCACGCTGGGCGCCGAGACATTGCGTCCCTGAAGCTCAATCCAAGAGGCGACGTGCAGCGGCCGAACTTGGTCCAGCGACGACACACCGACGTTCTTGCACCACATCAGGAACTCGGCGGTTGCGCGGGCGTAGGCCCGCCGCGTGTGTGGATTGCGAATCTGCGCGGCGAAGAATTCGAGGAAGCGCACGCCGGCGCGATCACCGGAGGCCGCGACCAGGGCGGGAAGCAAAGGAGCATTGATCGGGACAATCTGGTTAGACATGGACGGACCACACCTCTACACCGTGTTGCTCGAATGCCTGTAGACGCTTGTTTCCCGGGTATCGCGGAGACATGAAGAAAGCGTAGCGATGCTCTTCCTGCCGTGTGGACAGCTTGAGAAGATCCGCGTCGAGCTTTCCATTGTTGCGCGGCGTGACCGCAGCAAAGGTCTCGGCCCCGACACGTCCTTCGGCCACGCTCATGATGTCGAGCGCCTGGCAAGCATGGGCGCCGGGGGCCAGGCGGAATCCCTCCACGTCCGGATGCAGAAGTAGAAGTTGGCGAGCGGCCGCAAGCGCCACGCAGTACGTCCAGGTCTGATTGATCTGCTCGACGATGTTCAGCGCATGGCCCCGGATCGGATGAAAGCCGACGGGCTCGAACTTCATCCGACGAAGGATTTCGAGCGGATCGCCGGTCTGCCCCGCCATCCAGTCTCGGACCGAGGCCGCCGCGGTTCGAACCTTTTCCATCAAGAGATCGGCGTCGGCCACGGTCCGAACCGTCAGAAGACCTGGGAGGTCAATTTTTTCAGGCATGTTCATATATGTGATAAAGGACATTATCACATATAGTCGGCTTTCCATCCAAGATGTTTCTTCTCTCTCTTTCTTTTTCTCTTGCGCGCTCTCTCTTTCTCATGCGATACTCTGAATCATGGAAGCCAACAGAGAATCTCTCACCGGCCACCCTATGGTTCAACGCCTGCTGGCCAATCCGAACTGGAAGCCGGCCGCAGAAGCTGCAATGGATTTTCTCCTCGATGGCACAGAGTGCCCGATCGCCTCCTGGAAGAAATCGTCCACCTGGTCTCAGGTGAAGTTTGCCTGGGAGAAGTTGAATGCTGCCGCTGATTCGACCCCGCCTTCGCGGTAGCTGCAGCTCAACTCACTCATACCGGATCTCTTGAGAGGAGATCGCCGCAATGAAAAAGCGCCGCTTGATGTTCGTACCGGAAGTAAATTCAACGTCTTTCGTCTTCTTCTTCGAAAAAGGAAACAGTGGGACGAGCTGGAGCATCCGCGATTACTCGATCATTAATCGCCCACCAAAAAAATACGGCCCCCGTGATCTTCGAGGGTGGAACGCTGACGACATTCGTCTGAAGGCCCGGTATTCGTTCGACGCCCCGGCGGTGCACACTGACAATATCGCCTTCTGGCACAAGAAGACTGAAGAGTTGAATACGCGCTATCTTGTGAAGCCCGTGGTTGCGCCTTCGGCGATTTCAGTTCATCCTTCGACTCCTGCGAATTCAACCAGCCGGCCCGAACCCACTTCGCCGAGCAAAGGTTTTCTCGTCCTGAACCTTGAGCGATTCCTGGGTATGTTCGCCAGGGTCAGTGCATGGATCAAATCCTTCACTCTCCCACCAGCGAAGATTACCCGGAAGCAAATACCGGTACCGTCAAGCAGGGACTGGAGCGCGGGATCGTCGCCTGAAGTGCGGCTGACTGGAAACTAGAAACCGTATTTACCGTGGAGCATTGAAATGCACCTGATCGTCCCCGCTGACGAAGCCATAAAACAGTTGCTCTCGATTCCGCATAATACCTGCACCAAAGCGATCGACCACCATTGGAAGGTGGGTCATGATGGGAAGGTCCATGCTCAAAGCGTCCTCTGGCTGTTCTGCTGGGCGAAGACAGGCATGAACAGCGAACCGGCACGTCTAGCTTCAGTTCGGGTCCTTAACAACATCCTGCCAAAGAGCTTTGCGGATCTCGATGCCGTTCTGGACCACGCGTATGCACGTGAAAGCCGGTATTCGTCTCACGACATCGAAGAAGAACTTGACCTCAAGATAGGAACAATGCTGCCGGTGTGATCAATGCAGACGCATATCCAAAAAGCTTGAAGAGCCTCACGCATTCGAGCGGGTTTCTCTCCGGTTTCCCTGCTCTATCGTTGAACGCCCAAGGCTCCTTTGGGGCTGGACCCCGCAAATTCACAATGCGCGGCCCAGCCCCCTTTTCTCTAACCGCGATTGCGACCTTCCCTGGCTCGAAGGCGACATGCGCGCGGAACTTGAGCAAGGCTTGATCGAGCGATGACTACATGGGTTGACGTTGAAAGTACATGTCAAGATTGCCGATATAGTGATGCCGAGAGTCAAGAACTTGAGCGGCAAATACGCTGCTGTTGCGGACTGAAAGTCTAGATTTCAACCCAAGCAAGCAGTTGCGTGTCGATCTTCTGGGGGCAACTGTCATCATGGGAGCTTTTCGGAAAGCCTTCGAAGTGTTTCAGGATGTGACCTCGCTCGGCGGCACAAGTCGAATGCGGCGTTGGCGGGAGCGTTTTCAGGAACTCATTGGGATTTACAATCGTCTCCTCATCAACATTTCGGACAAAAACGAGCGGCTCGTCGCTACTGTTGCGAGGATTCAGGTTCAGGTCCGCAAATCGACAAGACACCTGAAGCTCGCTCAGAAGATGCTGGACCCCGTTCGTCAGGTCCGCAAAGTCAGCGATCGCGAAGCTACGTCGGCCTCAAATTCGTCATCGATCGTTCCGCGTCACACAGCACTCTCTTCTAAATTCGGCTCCGTCTCTCAAAACGCCATGAAGCACCTGGTGCCAACAGCAGTCGGTGCCGGTGCCGGTGCGGCAACCTCGCTCGCGTTATGGGGAGCTGTTCAGGTCGCTGCCCACGCTTCAACCGGGACGGCCATGGCCACACTGTACGGTGCGGCCGCTGGAAACGCAGGTTGGGCATGGTTTGGAGGAGGCTCCCTCGCGGCGGGGGGCGGCGGGATGGCCGCAGGGCACCTTGTCCTCCCTGGGATTGGAAGTGCTATCGCCGTAGCAGTGTCGGCGACCATGTCTCACAAAGAGGCAAATCGCCTGGCTGGAGAGTGCAAAAAGCTGGAGGGGGCCAATTCCGCCAATGAGAAATCGCTGGCCAACCTCTCTTCCAACTGCAAAAAAGTAGGAGACTTGGAGTCAAAGCTCGATGGCGAGGCTGAGAAACTCTGGGATGTGATTAGCTCAACGCGGCGAAAGCTATTTCGTTTTGGAATACTTAGCCACTGGATTCGCCTTGTTCGCATGTGGATACGCGGAAATTACTATCGGCAAGACGAGCTTTCTTTGATCGATAAGCTTGGTAGAGCAGTCGAGGCATTCCTGTCAGAGTTCAAGACGATCCAGGCTCGCTGAGAATCGGGATCAAAACGGACTGCTGCTAAAGCTCATGCGACTTTCCTGCTCTATTTGGATTCGGATATGAAGCGGGCCTTGGAGAGGGCTGACTATGGTACGTGACGCGATCTTCTATGCACTTCCTGCTGCCGCCTTGGCGGAGACGTCTCGGTATCTTTCATTCAATACCATCGTCTCCACTACGCCGACTACTTGGTTTTGTAACCTCGATCCTGCTGCGCAAGCGGCGTGGCTGGACAAGAATCGGGAGAAGCTTGAAGACGAGTTTTGCGGTGTTGGAAGTTGGACGTTCGGTTCAACAAGAACGTATGGCGAAATCGTTCGCGACCTAGCGCAGAAGATGAGCCTGTCTTGTCCCTCCGGGTCCGATACGCCTGACATTGAACGAGCGATCCTGACAAAAGTGTGGAACGATGCGGTGGCCAAGCTGACTCCGGAACAACTGGCGACACTGAAAGTCCAGACGGAGGAGTTGGCTTCCAAGTATGGCAGAACCTTGGGGATGGAGATGACGGGTTTCGCGGCGCTTAGCGCAGCGCAGATTTCCGGGTTTGGGGTATATCTGCTCGGATCGACCGTGCTGGGCGCGATCAATGGTGTGCTGGGCCTTGGTCTCAGTTTCGGTGCGTTCACGGGATTATCCTCCCTGATCTCGATGGTGATCGGTCCGGTGGGTTGGGCAGCCCTGGGTCTTGCCACGATTGTGAAGCTTGGCGCACCGAATTACAAGAAGGTGCTTCCGGTGGTCATCTTGATCGCGACCAATCGACCGCTGATCTCCGAGAACGTTACGAGTTCTTCGTTGGCAAGGGCGCAGGTATCAAACTATCTCCAAAGCGATGCGTTTCGCCAAGCGGTTGCAAATGCAGCGAAGGTCGGATCGAGTGCCCAGAATGCGCCTGAGCCTGTGACCTCGAACTCGGGGCTGGACGACGAAACGCCAGGCCCCGCGATCACCGAGCACATCCAGAGCGAAACACCTCGTCTTGCCCAGGAAACGATTCAGGCGGTTCAGCGCGACATTGATATCTGCACGGAGCTTGCCCGCCCGAAAAGGTCTCCATTGGAGGGGTTGCATCGGAAGGCAACGCGGCAGGAGCGGGTCATACTCACGCTCCGAAACCCGGAAATCTGCCGTGCAGCAGCCGAACTAGGCTTCGACTATTTTGAAATGAGTCCAGGGGACCAGACGGTCGTTCAGGACATAGTCCGAGAGCGGAAAGCATTCACAGATCCGCAACCTGAAGCAACGAATGGAGGCCGAACGAAGGGTGTGAAGAACAAACCCGACGCCGTCCCTCCTAACCCGCTAGTTGAGGATAAAGATGACGGACGTGAAGACCACCGACTCAAACAGCGCGTCAAGAAAACAAGAGCAGAATTCCGTTTTACCCTGCATACGCTTGAATTCAAAGATGACGCATTGGAGAGATATTGTGGCCTTCCTTTCCAGGATGCTTTGCTGTTCCTAAGCGAATTCAGCCGGATGAATCGTGGGGATCTCGACGGCGAACATGATGTTCCACGGACCAGCCCAAAGGTCTTCCAGCGGAGTGCGGGCAGCGCCGGTCGAGTTTATTACCGGCAACAAGGTGGACCCGCGCCGGTGCTTATCGAACGAATCGGGGATAAACGGACACAGGATTCGGATTACGTGGCCTTGCGAAGAGCGAAGCGATAGGGACTTGGGCCTGTTCAGAGATTCGATGTGTTTATCTCTCGCTCGAATCTGAAGGGCAGGCAGTCTGCCCTCAGACGGAATTCTGGACCACCGCCGCCTCACGCCCACGAAAATGGACCGACCTCTTTGCGTAGGCTTAGACCTCACATGCAGAGCTTTCAGATCAGGAAATCGAGGGAGAGCGTGCCCGATTCCATGCCGGCGACAGAAGGCGGTCAGCGCCGAGTACGACAGGTTCGCGCCACTGGCCAGCAACTCTTCCTGGACCCGGACCAGATTGCCCTTGCACATGGGCAACAGTTCCAGGATCTGCTGCCGGTAGGGATCGCATATTTCTGCCCGCGCCAACGCCGGCACCTCCGCCGAGCCGGAGCGCAGCACTTCGCGCACCGTCAGCCGGCTGACCTTCAGCACCCGCGCGATCTCGCGCTTGCTCACCTTCTGCGTGTTCAGTTCCAGAATCGCGGCTCGTTGGCTCTGACTCAACATCCTCCGCTCCTTGTTGGTGTGGGATGGGTTCGTCCGAGATGGGTTCATGTGGGATCTTCGCGGCCACACGGCCAAGCTCATCGATCGCCCGTTGGATCTTGTAGTGCGTCTCGGCGCACTGCGGCTGGTCCAGTTCCACCGTCGCGCCGCAGAGACGGCGATTGGCCCGCCGCGCAATCGCTGCCACTAGTTCCAGATCGCGAGCCAACTTCACCATGGCCGGAGAGGGCGAATCGACGGCATGCGCGCGTTGCGTCTTCAGAAACAGTTGCGGCTCATCCAGAAGCCGTTCACGCACCGCTGCTGTCGCAGTTCGCCAGGCGGCGTATAACTGTCCCGCTTCACGGCTGCTTAGCCGGCAACGCGCAAACCCCTCCGCCATGCGCCGGCAGTCTTCCGGTTTCGAGCGCGCAACCGGAACCAGGAACTTCATCGCCACCTGCGCCGCGATGGCGCCATCGCGCACCTGCTGCTGCACGCTGTCGGGAAGCAGTTCAACCAGGCC
>Ga0302320_10026050_pt1 | contig 11341 bp, 7 predicted proteins | sample Bog_T0_3_FD_202130 | JGI IMG/M metagenome (GOLD analysis project Ga0302320, IMG submission 202130) | Peat permafrost microbial communities from Stordalen Mire near Abisko, Sweden - Bog_T0_3 | ecosystem: Environmental > Terrestrial > Soil > Wetlands > Peat | place: Sweden: Abisko, Stordalen Mire... | reverse complement strand
CCGGGGTACTGAATCCGCAATTTGCGAGCCATGGTCCCACCCTATCCGCAACCGCTCTCCCTCGTCAATTTTATATTACATTATCATTAACTGACCCCTCGATGGCAAATCCAGACTTTTGCTTTTAAAACAATTTATTTTCCGATCGGAACCTTTGACAGGATTAACTGGATGGGGAATGGATTGTAGGCGGGCGAGGTGGGGCATTATCCGATGGGTAACCGCTGGCGGGGGACTTGGCGGGCAGGTTGCCCACCAAACGGGCGGGTCGCCCGTTCCACCCGGATTGGGCGGCAGCGGTAAGGCAGCGTTACGGTAATTTCCTTGTCAGGCGGAGGGGGTCGATTAAAATTATTTAATTCAGAGTAACGACTTTACTTATGCCATATCCTTATCGCTCCGCCGTCATCACCGCGCTCCTCTTCCTGATTTACCCCTGCCTATGGGCGGCGACAGCGAATGAAGATTGGAATGTCACGGCGTTGCGGAAGCTTTTGGCAAACGTCCCGCCTGGCCAAAATCTCGTACAACTGGGTGACGAACAGGTGCCGACCGCCTACCTGCAGAATTGGTGCAACCATCTCGCGGGCGGCCCGCAACCCAAGCTGGCTTTCGATCAATATTTTACGGCGTGGCCGAATGGAAATGTCTATTACTCCTTTGATTCGTCCGTATCGGCCCCGCATCAAAAGGCCTTCCGGGATGCCGCCGGCGAGTGGGCGACCTTCGCCAATCTCCATTTCATTCCCCGCACGAACGAGGCCAATTATGTCGTCGTAACAAACAGCCCGTCCCTCGACGGCGGAGTGTCCGCCGTGGGAATGGTGGGTGGCCCGCAACTGTTACAGATCGGCCCGACGGCGTGGAATCGCCCGACGTTATGCCATGAGTTAGGCCATACGTTGGGACTCGTGCATGAGCATCAACGATCCGATCGCGACAATTATGTCTCGATCATCACTAGCAATATTTTGTCGGGGTACGAATTTGATTTTATTGTACTGCCCGGTTCCCTGAACCAGACGGCGTATGATTTTTTGTCCGTGATGCATTACCGGCAGAATGCTTTTTCGGTGACAACCGATGCCGATACCATCGTCGCCCATCCGCCATATGCGCAGTATCAGAATCTCATGGGCAATCAATATGACCCGGTCTTGAGCCTGGGAGACCGAGTAGGGATGGCAAAGGTTTACGGGGCTGGTCCCGTCCCAAGCAGCGTGGTTACCAATACCGCCGACAGCGGGCCGGGCACTTTGCGTGCGGCGCTGTATTATGCCTTCGACAATCCGGGGACAACCATCACTTTCGACATTCCGGCCAGCGATCCCGGTTACAGTAATAATGTTTTTAACTTTTTGCCGACGGACGCTTTCCCGAGCCTGGTGAATGGCACGGTTCTCGACGGCAGCTCGGAGCCGATTGATTCCAACCCCAACGGTCCCGCGCTACTCCTCAGCGGCGCGCTGAGCCGCGATCCCAGCGTTTATCCGAACGGCCTGCAATTCCGCGGCTCAAACTGCGTGGTGCGGTCATTCGTGATCAATAATTTTCCCAATTACGGCGTCATACTTACCGGAAGCAATACCAGCGGCAACGCGATTTCCGGCTGTTATTTGGGCACGGACGCCAGCGGCATGGCCGCGGTTTCCAACGGAATTGTTTCGTTGCAAATCATGAATGGCGCGCATGACAACACGATTGGCGGCCTCACGGCTGCGTCCCGCAACGTGATTGGCGGCAGCATTTATCAAGGCATGGTGATTCGCGATCCGGGCTCGGATCACAATACGGTGGAAGGAAATTACCTGGGACTGAATGCCAGCGGCACCGCTCCCCTCCCCACCGCGTGGTCTGGCCTTCAGATATTTGGCGGAGCCAGGTCCAATTTGATTGGCGGTTACACGAGCGCGGCGCGAAATATCATCGCGGGCAATTCTCAACAAGGCATCGTGATTTCCGAGACGAATTCGGATGACAATGTCATCGCCGGGAATTATATCGGCCTCGATCCCACCGGTTCATTCGCGATTCCCAATGGCTGGGCCGGCGTGGAAATCTTCGGCGGGGCCAAATCCAATATCGTCGGCGGCGATTCCCCGGCGGCGCGCAATGTGATTTCCGGCAACAATTATCAGGGCGTGCTTATTTCGGACAACAATTCGGACGAAAACGTCGTGGCCGGAAATTACGTCGGGGTCGATCCCACCGGCGCCGCCGCCCTTCCCAATGGCTGGTCCGGTGTGGAAGTCTTCGGCGGGTCCGCCGGATCCGTCATCGGGCCTGCGAACGTCATTTCCGGAAATCTCAATTATGGCGTGGTGCTGTCGCAGCCGGGGACCCGGGGAAATGTGGTAGAGGGAAATGTGATTGGGTTAAACGCGGCGGGTTCGCTGGCCATCGGGAATCACTATGCCGGGGTCGGCATTTACGGTGGCGGCCAATCGAACCAAATCGGCGGCAGTTTCCCGGGACAAGGCAATTTGATTTCCGGAAACCTTGACCAGGGAGTGGCGATTGGCGGGCTCGGCACACAGGGCAACCTTGTCCGAGGAAATTACATTGGCGTGGATACCACGGGCGCCAGCGCCATCGGCAACGGTTTGGCGGGAGTCAATCTGTATGGCGGGGCGGCATTCAATGAAATTGGCGGCAATGATCCCGGTTCCCGGAACGTTATTTCCGGCAACCACGCCCAAGGGATTCTGTTGCAGGATTCCGGCACGAAACAAAACGTGGTTCTCGGTAATCTGGTCGGCTTGAATGCGATGGGCGCCGCAGCCCTCTCGAATGCCTGGACGGGCATCGAACTTTATAATGGCGTTTCCGGCAATCAAATTGGCGGACTCGGGGAAGGCCGGAATTTCGTATCCGGGAATGGCATCTACGGAATTGCCCTCGACGACTTCTCCAGGGGCAATTTCATTCAGGGCAACACCATCGGCCTGGATGCCGCCAACACGGAACCCGTTCCCAACACGTACGCCGCCGTGGCTCTGTATGGGGGCTCGACTTCCAATTGGATCGGGGGCACCTTTCCCGGAGCGGCGAACCTGATTGCAAACAGTTCGGCCGAAGGCGTCTTGATCAGCGATGCCAGCACCTCCAACAATACCGTCCGGGGAAATTCCGTTTTCAGTTGTAAGTATTCCGCGATCGCCCTCTACAACGGGGCCAACAACAACGCGGCGTCACCTGCCCTGGCCACGGCCACGACGACCACAAATTGTATCATAACCGGCAGCTTTAAAGGCGCGGCGGGCACGAGCTATTTGATCGACTTTTATGCGGACGCTCCTCCGGCCGGCGTTGCGCAGGCAAAGACGCATCTCGGATCCCGGCCCGTTACGGGGACCGGTTCAACCACGGCCTTTACCGCCGCTCTCGGCGCTCATTTGCCCTTGGGACGCTCCATCACCGCCAGCGCCACGGACCCTGCGGGAAATACTTCGGCACTGTCCACCGGTATTGCGACAACGATGATCAGCAGTGTCAATGACGGGATTCCGGATGCGTGGCGGGCCCGCTACTTCGGCGGCAGCGGCACGACCACCAACAATCTTTCCGCAGCCACGGCTGATCCGGACCATGATGGTCTGAACAATTTGCAGGAGTTCCTGGCAGGCACGGACCCAACGAAAAGCGCCAGCGTGCTCGATTTGACCGCAATCGGCCCCGCATTTTCCACCAACACGGTCATTCTGCATTCCGCGGACGGCATCGTTTACCAGATCTGGTTTAGCGACGACTTGGCGCCTGCCACCTGGTCCATTCTCGCCGACCAGGTCGTGGGTACGGGCGGCGATATTCCCGTGGCCGTCCCGGGCGGGGGAGAAGCCGGTCAGCGGTTTTATCGGGCGAAAGTGGTGTGGTGAGCTTTCGGCCGGCAGTTTGACACAACCCCACTCTACGCCTAGTTTTCGTGCGTGTTTGAACTTGTTTCCGATTATGCCCCCGCCGGGGATCAGCCTCAGGCCATTGAAAAATTGACCAAAAGCCTGGTGGCGGGCGCCAAACACCAGACTTTGCTTGGCGTGACGGGCTCGGGCAAAACTTTTACCGCGGCGAACGTCATCCAGCGGCTTAACAAGCCGACGCTGGTCATTTCCCATAACAAAACACTGGCGGCCCAACTGTATGCGGAATTCAAAAGCTTCTTCCCGAAGAACGCCGTGGAATACTTTGTCAGCTATTTTGATTACTACCAGCCGGAAGCCTATATCCCGCGCAGCGATACCTTTATTGAGAAGGATTCGAGCGTAAATGAGGAAATCGAGCGGATGCGCCTGTCCACGATGGCGTCCCTGTTCACCCGCCGCGATGTCGTCGTGGTGGCGAGCGTTTCCTGCATCTATGGCATCGGCAGCAAGGAAGATTACGCGGCGCTGGTCATTCCGGTTCGCATCGGCATGTCGGTTTCCCGCGAACAAATGCTCAGCCGCATGGTGGATCTGCAATATTCGCGAAATGACATCGCCTTTGAGCGCGGAAATTTCCGGGTGCGCGGCGACACGGTGGAAGTCTGGCCGGCGGGCCGCGAAGACGGATTGCGCATTGAATTTTTTGGCGAAGAAATCGAAAAGCTCACCCGGTTCGAAACGCTGACCGGCCGCCAGCTCGAAATGCCGCAAGCGACGATGATTTTCCCCGCCAAACAATTCGTCACGACCGGCGACAAAATGAAGCGGGCCATTCTCGCCATTCGCGAGGAACTGGGCGACCGGATCGCCGAATTTGAGCGGAACGGCAAGCTATTGGAGGCGCAACGGATCAAGATGCGCACGGAATACGACCTCGAAATGATGGAGGAGATGGGGTTTTGTTCCGGCATTGAGAATTATTCCCGGCACATTGCCAACCGGCCGGCGGGCTCGCGGCCGACGACCTTGTTTGATTTTTTCCCGAACGATTACCTGCTGGTGATTGATGAATCGCACGTCACCATCCCGCAGATCGGCGGCATGTATGAAGGCGACCGTTCCCGCAAAAATGTCCTGGTGGACCACGGATTCCGGCTGCCGAGCGCCCTGGACAACCGGCCGCTGAATTTCCTGGAATTTCAATCGCTCCAAAACCAGACCATTTACGTCAGCGCCACCCCGGCCCCACGGGAAATTGGCTGGTCGCAGGGCAAGGTGGTGGAGCTGGTCGTGCGCCCGACCGGCCTGATCGATCCCAAAGTGACGATCAAACCATTGAAGGGGCAGATCGACGACCTGTTGGAGGAAGCCCGGAAACGCAGTGACAAAAAAGAACGCACCCTGGTCACCACCCTCACCAAGCGGACGGCGGAGGAATTGACGGATTACCTGCGGGGCATCGGCGTGAACGTCCGATATCTGCACAGCGAAATCGACGCCATCGAGCGCGTGGAAATCCTGCGCTCCCTGCGCAAAGGTGAATTCGACGTGCTGGTGGGGATCAATCTGCTGCGGGAAGGACTGGATTTGCCGGAGGTTTCCCTCGTGGCGATTTTGGACGCGGACAAGGAAGGTTTTCTGCGCAGCGAGACGAGCCTGATTCAGACGGCGGGCCGGGCGGCGCGCCATCTGAACGGGGAAGTGATTCTTTATGCCGACGTTATGACGGACAGCATCAAGAAGTTCCTCGCCGTAACGGAATATCGCCGCAAGCGTCAGGTCGCGTACAACACGGAACATGGAATCACGCCGCGCAGCGTGAGCCGGGCGGTGGAGGAAAGCCTGGCCGTTTACGAATCGACCCGCGCGGAAGCGAACGGCCTGCTAAAAGAAGGCAACCCGAATATTGACCTGACGGAAACGATCAAGGAACTGGAGGGAGAAATGCTGGCCGCGGCCGAAGCGTTGCAATTCGAGAAGGCGGCTTTGTTTCGCGATCAAATCAAAGAATTGAAGCGCATGCTCACCGGCGGTCCGGTGGAAGAAAAAACCAAACCCGTCAGCTATCGCAAAGGCAACCGCCGCAAGGCCCGGGCGTAAGGACGCGGTAAAACGGTCAGGAAAAGGTCCGTTCAAAAACCGGGATCGCGCTTGATTCCCAAACGGGAGGCGGCCAGCACCGTCTCGTGCCACAATAGCACCAATTCGTTCAATTTTTCCAGCCACGGGAGCACCCGGTTCTCTAGCGCATTGGAAAGGTGAATCGTATCCTCTCTTTGACAGGCCTCGTCCACATCCTGCATGATCACCGAGACCTGTTCCAACTGCCACCGGCGCAACTGCGTCAGGGAAACGCCGCCATTGAGCGAACCGAGATTGTTTTCCGGCAATAAACTCAAGGTGAGCACCGGCTCCTTTAACTGCCGGGCCAGTTCCCACCACAGCTCCTTGGCCACGGCATTGCCATTGATCAACACCAAAGTGAGCGCTTGTTCCACACTGGTGCGGGCTTTGCCCACCTGACGCGCGGCCTTTTTCAACACCAGCACGGCCGTCTCGTTCAGCCCCACCGTCTCGCCTTCCACCCGGAAAAACATTTTCTGCGGGCTCAATGGCTCGAAAAGATCCGCCGCCTTCCCGTCAATGTTCAACGAGCAAAGAACCCGTTGCTGTCCTAAAGCAATGCATTCCAAGCGATAACGAATGGCATTGAGAGAACGCTTGTCCAGCGGCGCCTCGACAGGCATCCCGTCCAGCGTAATTTCTACTTCCTCACCCGGCCCGGGGGCCCCTGAAGATGGATAACGCATACTGTACTAATTTTACACATAACTGCCCCTGATGCATCTAAAGATTGCAAAAACTTATTCACAAAATGTTAACCAGCCCGACCCTATTTCGACACATTTCCACCCCGGACTTGCATGGAAATGGCGTAAAGTGACGTGCTGGCGGCAATAAACAGGGTTTTATGATCCGCCCCCCCAAAACAGAGGTTCCCTGTCCAGTTTTCGTGAACGTCAATATGCTCGATCTGTTTTCCGGCCGGATCAAACACGGTAACGCCGTGGCCCGTCAGGTAAAGATTGCCTTTTTCGTCGATGGTCATGCCATCGGAACCCAGTCCGCAGAAAAATGTCTTGTTGCCCAAGGAACCGTCCGCCGAAATATCATATCGCCAGGTCTTGCCGCCATCAATGTCCGATACATACAGATTCTTGCCGTCGGGCGTGCCCGTGATGCCATTCGGCCGCCGGAGGTCACCCGTCAGCGGCCGTAATTCCTTGCGGTCCGGCGAGAGATAGTAAACCGCCTCGTTGGTAATAGCCTTGGTGGTGTGATCCCACCAGGAACGCAGGTAGAACGGATCGGTGATGAACATGGCGCCGTTGGGCGCAATCCAGACATCGTTTGGGCCGTTGAGGTACTTGCCCTGGTAATTCGTAATCAAAACCGTCACGCTTTTGTCCGGGGCAATGGACCAAAGCTGGTTATGTTCATCCGCGCAAGCGACGAGATTTCCCACGGCGTCAAAGAACATGCCGTTTGCCCGGCCGGCCGGCCGCAAAAAAGTGGTGAGTTTGCCGTCCGTGCTCCATTCCATGATCCGATTATTCGGCTGATCGGTAAAGAAGACGTTGCCCCGGACGTCCGCCGTGGCTCCCTCGGTGAAGCTAAAGTTTCCCGCCAACTTTTGCAAAGTTGCCCCGGGCGTTACCACTTGGGCCGGCAGGCTGAGGCTGGTCATGATCAGGAAAAAAAGTAGGTGAAATTTGCTCATACGACAACAAATTGCGCAAGCCAGACGCCATTATCCATCAAAATCGCTTCTTGTGTTTCAAATCAATCTGGAGCAACTTGCATCGCTTTGTCGTTGAACAAATATGCAGCCTGGCACTCGTAAAACCTTTCGATTTTTAGGCAGTTGGATCATCAACACCGTCGCGGTGGCGGTGACCGTGATGATTTTGCACAATCACATTAGCTACAACGACAGGTTGCTAAACTTGCTCGGTGCTTCGTTCCTGCTGGGCATTCTCAATGCCTTCGTTCGACCGGTGCTGATGCTGATCGCCCTGCCGTTGCTAATTTTTACGTTGGGACTCTTTACGTTTGTCATCAATGCTTTGCTGCTCTATTTCGTCGGTTATTTACTCAGTCCCGCATTTCGGGTTGATAGTTTTGGTTACGCCTTTTTGGGGGCCTTCATCATCAGCGTCCTCAGCATTGCCATGAATCTGCTGACCGGAAACTCCCGATTTACCGTCAATCGCCGTCCCCCGCCCTCCCCTCCCCGGGGACCCGGCGGTGGCAGTGGCAGTGGCGGCGGTCCGGTCATCGACGTATAGTCGTCTGAACGAACCAATCATGCCTTAAAGCAACCGATAGGCAACCCGCAGCGTAGGGATGCCTTTGGCATTGAAATCCCGTTCAAAGTCGGTGGTGATTTGCGCCAAGGACTCCGGGATTTCCGTTTTGCCAAAACGCGGACTGGCGGAAAAAACTTCATTCATCTGGCCGAAATAATCGGTATCATCCGTGCGCAAGTAAACGACCCCGCCCGGCTCCAACGCCGACTCCGCCAACGCGGGAAACCCTTCATTGATGATCCGGTGCCGCCGATGCTTTTTCTTGGGCCACGGATCGGGAAAGTAAACATGCACCGCTTGGGCGGAGTGCTTGGGCAGAAGATATTGAAGAAAATAAGCGGATTCGATGCGAACGCCGCGCACATTCGTCAGGCCCAAACGCGTGCCCTTTCGGTGCAATTTTTGCATGCGCCCCAGCAATCGTTCCACGCCGATGAAATTGGTTTCCGGGTTCTGCCGGGCGTACTCCGCCAGGAACGACGCATCGCCGCAGCCAAGTTCCACTTCGAGCGGCCGGGAGCGGAAAAACAATTTGCCCAACGTCAGCGGAGCCAGGATGGTTTCGAGCGTGACGATCAGGTTTTCCGGTAAAATGGCATCCGTCTTCAAGGCAAGGTTGCGAATTGAAATTTAACCGATGGTGGGCGCAATGATTCCAAGGACACCCAAATCACGGCACGGCCATGGAAAAAAACAATAGGAACAAGCCATATCGGTCATGCGGAAGGAAGATAGGCAGCCTGCGGAGTCCCGTCAAAATGTAATTGCATTTTCCCGGACAGAAACCAATTTGAGATCCCGGTGTTTTCCGATAAACTAAAGCTACGATCCATGCTAAGAAAATTGATACTTTTGGTCCTTTCGGTGAGCCTCGGTTGCGGCGCCGGCGTCTTGACACTCCCCACCGCGGCGGCAGACCCGGCGACGGAGCCAGATCCCGGTCAAACCAATCGGAATCAAAGTCTCGCTGCCTTCCAACACGCCGAGCAGATTCGAAACACGTGCATTGCCGGCCGGCGCCTCATCTGTGGCAAGATTCTGCAGGTGCTCCCGGACGGACTGGTGGTGGAAAGCGGCTACACCAATCTTCTGCGCGAACCGCTCATTCAATCCTGGCTCGTACCCGGCGCGGCGACGGCCAGCCGGGCGGAAAATCTGCTGGAAGAGAACAAGCCCGGCGCCAACTGCATCGGGCTGGTATTTTTGACGGATTTTCCCAAGGGCAGAAAGTTCAAGCCGGCGCAATATGATTATGTCATCATCGAAGGTTATCCCGCCGGCCAATATTCCTACACTTCGGCCGCGCAAATCAAGCACACGGTCCGCCGATTTTCCGCCGGTCTCGACACGGCGATCAAACTAAACCTGAAGTCCGGGGAACATCCCCGCGATTAATGCCTGACCCGATAAAAGCGGGCGTCGTTGGTTGTGTTAGTGTCCGTGTAGATAAACACCCCGCCGTTTGGCCGGTTGGTGAAGACGGGTGTCCAGCTTCCCTCCGCCAGGTTGGTGGACATTTCAACCAGATACGTTTGACCGTCGATCCCATTGAACCGCAGGGTAAACCGCCCATCGAGCTTCGACGCCGCGTTCAACAACAATCGGGGCGGCCGGACCTCCAGTGCCCGTGGCGGCTGCGCGGCGGTACCGGCAACGGATTGCCGCACGTTGTCCACAAAGTTGGAATTACCAGCGCTATTGTAGAGGCGAAAGTCCTCGACCCAGCCATTGAAGGAGCGCGCGAAATCGCCGCTCCGATTGCCAATGCCCAACGAAGCCACTCCGCCCGACGCAGCCAGATTGACCACGGCCCCCGAAAGGGCGGTCGCGCCGATCAAGGTCGCGTTGGTGCGATCCGTTCCCAGATACATCTGGTAGTTTGTTCCATCGTAAGTCACGGCCACAAAATACCACTGGCCAGCCACCAGAACCGAGGGCGCAACGCCGGTCACCAGGGGTGAACCATGGGCGTTGCAATTAAAATATAGTTGCGTGCTGCTTTGGATGGCCATTCCCATGCCATTGGCGGCCGGCGCGTCAGCATCCAGCACCGACTTTCCCGTGTTCAGATTCCACAGTCGTGGCGCGTGGCCTCCGGCCGCGCCGTAAGCCACATTCTGTTTCAGCCAGAAGGTCACCGTAAAGTTGGTGATCACACCACTCCCGCCGAGGGTCCCCAACGCGGCGCTGTTGTTCAGGCTCACGATCGGGCCCAGGCCGCCATTGTTACCCGCCTGAAAGTTGCCCTGGCTGGGCACGGTACTGGCGGTGAGGTCCAGGGCCATGGCCGCGACATTCAGGTTCGTTATGCCGGTGCCGGCGGCGCCGTGAAGATTGCCGGCAACAGTCCCGTTGGTGAGCATGTTCATCGTCAGGGCAACGCCGCCGCCGCTGGTGTCGCTCAGCGTGAGGTTGTTGCCGCCGTCACCCGCGACGCTGTTGGTAAAAGGCAGGCGTAAGAGCAGGGATGAAGGAACTCCGGAAGAAGATGCCACCGTAAAGTTCGCATTCGAGGAAACGCTTGTGTTATACCCGTTCTCAACTGCGTCGGCCGTAAGCAGCGTATTGGACGTCAGCATCAGGGGGCTGGAATAAACCAGAGAATTGGTGGTCGGCAGGGAACCGTCAAACGTGTAATAGATGGACGCGCCGGCATTGGAGGACGCCAAGGTCACCGAGACGCCATTAGTGTACGTTCCACCGTCAGGGGTCAGGGTCGGAGGCGCCAGCGCCGGCATACCCGGCAGACTATTAATCCAGCCAGCCATGACCGATACGGCATTGGTGTCAATGAGGTTTCTCGCCAGCGGCGGCATTTTCACCGAGCTGTCCGTGGTATTCATGCGCTGGTAAAGGACCGACCGCCAGATGTCCCCCGGCCTTACAATCATCGCGCCATCGGATATTCCCAGATTGCCCTTAACCGCCGGCACATTGGTGATGTTTTGACTGGCTAACGGGGTTTCGTAACGTCCGTCGAAGGTGGGACCGGAGCCTGCGGGTTGATGGCAGAAGGCGCAGTTGGCGTCGAGGAAGGAACGCGCGCGTTCCTGGAAGGAGACGGAGATATTGGTCAATGCTGACAGTTTCTCATAACCGCCGATGGCCGAT
>Ga0302320_10026048_pt1 | contig 11342 bp, 7 predicted proteins | sample Bog_T0_3_FD_202130 | JGI IMG/M metagenome (GOLD analysis project Ga0302320, IMG submission 202130) | Peat permafrost microbial communities from Stordalen Mire near Abisko, Sweden - Bog_T0_3 | ecosystem: Environmental > Terrestrial > Soil > Wetlands > Peat | place: Sweden: Abisko, Stordalen Mire... | reverse complement strand
CTGACGGCGTTCTCGCGATTCCACTGCGGGAGTCGCTTCCGCTCAATGTACAGCCCTGGATAAGCGAGCCATGTTCAACCTTTAGGGCACTCGCGTCGGTCGTCGCGGCCCGCGTGCCTCGTGATTCACGCGCGAAGGCGGTACGCTCTCGGACGTGGGGGAGGATCACCGTGACAAGAGCCCGGACGGGCGCCTGCGAGTGCTTTCCACGGCGCTCCGTGCGTTCGCAGAAGCGACGACCGACTACGAGCGCCTTCTCGATGTCGTCGCCCGAACCGTCGCCTACATCGTCGCGGATGGGTGCATCGTCAGGCTGCTGACCGACGGCGGTTGGCTCACGCCCGTGGCCTTCCATCTTCCACTGGAGTCGACGGTCAGGGACCCGGCTACCGCGGCGCGGCTTCGCGCCTTCATGGGGGCCCCGCGTAACGTGAGCGAGTACTCCTGGGGCCAAAACCTGATGGAGACGGGACAGCCTTTCCTCCTTCAGCACCTGGAGATGGCGCAGTTTCGCACGCTCGTCACGGCCGACGTCGCCGAGGCCTACGAGGCCATCGGTATCCACAGCATGCTGGTGGTCACGCTCCGCGTGCGGGGACAGTCCCTCGGCACGCTGTCGCTCTTTCGCTTCGAGCCTACGTCGTCTGCCTTCGAAGAGGACGATCAGGAAATGGCGCAGGCCCTCGCCGACCACGCCGCACTCGCCATCGCGAACGCGCGCTCCTATCTGGCTGAACGTGACGCGCGAGAGGAGGCGGAGAAAGCCACCACACGCTTTGGACGCCTCAGCGAGGCAGGCGTCATCGGCACGATCGTCATGGATCTCAACGGACATCGAGTCGTGGAAATCAACGACACCCTGCTTCGTCTGATCGGCTACACCCGAGAGGAGCTTCTTTCCGGCGAAGTCTCGTGGTCAAGCCTGACCCCGCCCGGGTGGGCCGACGTCGATGCGCGTGCCCTCGAGCAGCTGCGAACGTCGGGGGTCGCGGGCGTTCGGGAGAAGGAGCTCATTCGCAAGGACGGCACGCGCGCCCCCGTTCTGGCGGGGTCGGCGATGCTCGGCAGCGACTCCACCGAATGCATCTCGTTCGTACTCGACCTCACAGAGCGGAAGGCGGCCGAGCGCGCCCTGCACGAGGCCGAGCGCCGGTCGCAGCGCATCGTCGAATCCGCCACCGTCGGCATGTGGATGATCGATGCCGAAGGGCGGACGACGTTCATGAACCCCCACATGGCCGAGATCCTGGGCCTCGACGTCGCCGAAGCCATGCGTACGCCGTTCATCGAGCTCATCCCGCCAGAGGACAGGGCTCTCGTGAACCAGCGCCTGTCGCAACGCAAGGACGGGGCAAGAGACGCGTACGAGCAGCGCTTCAGGAGACGCGATGGGTCGACACGCCTGCTCTGGATGGAGGTGACGCCACTGCACGACCAGCTCGGTCGCTACGACGGAGTGATTGGTATCGTCACCGACATCACCGATCGCCGACAAGCGGAGGAAGCGTTACTCGGCAGCGAGGCGCGCTACCGCCTGACGTTCGACAAGAGTCCCATGTCGAAGTGGCTTTACGACGTGGAGACACTCCGGTTTATCGACGTCAACGATGCCGCCGTCCGCGATCTCGGCTACTCCCGCGACGAGCTTCTCTCGATGACGCTCAAGGACGTGCGCCCACCCGAGGATTTTGCCGCCCACCTCGCGCCAGAGCGCGGAGGGGAACCCGCAGGTCGCCCGGGAATCGGTCGTCTGGTCAAGAAGAATGGCGACATCATTCAGGTCGAAATCACCAAGCACGCGCTCACGATCGGCGGCCGTGCCTGCCGGCTGACCGTCGCGAGGGACGTGACCGAGCGCGTTCGACTCGAAGAGCAGCTCCGCCAGTCGCAGAAGATGGAGGCGGTCGGGCGACTCGCAGGAGGCGTCGCCCATGACTTCAACAATGTGCTGTCGGTCATTCTCAGCTACTGCGACCTCCTCCTCGCCGACCTGAAGTCGAACGAGCCGATGCGAGAGGATATCGAAGAGATGCGTCGCGCGGGCGAGCGGGCGAGCGCGCTCACCCGGCAGCTCCTCATGTTCAGCCGCCAGCAGGTGATCACCCCGACGGTCCTCAATCTGAACGACGTGCTGACGAGCATGGATAAGCTGCTCCAGCGGATCCTGGGCGCGGACGTGGATCTCGTCTCGCTTCCGGCCCGGTCACTTGGCCAGGTTCGCGCGGATCGCAACAGCCTCGAGCAGGTCATCATGAACCTCGTCGTCAACGCGCGTGACGCGATGCCGCGCGGCGGCAAGCTCACCATGGAGACAGCGAACGTGGTCCTCGACCAGGCGTACGCCGACGCTCACCTGGGCGTGAAGCCCGGGCCCCATGTGATGCTCGCCGTGACCGACACGGGGACCGGCATCGACAACGCAATCCTCCACAGGATCTTCGAGCCCTTTTTCACGACCAAGGAGCAGGGCAAAGGCACGGGCCTCGGGCTCGCGACCGTGTTCGGCGTTGTGCAGCAGAGCGGTGGGAGCGTCTGGGTTTACAGCGAGGTGGGCGAGGGAACGACCTTCAAGGTCTACCTCCCCCGCGTCGACGACGAGGTCGACGTCGCGCGCCCGCCTGAGCTGCGGCCGTCGTCGCGACCCGGATCCGGGACCATCTTGCTCGTCGAGGACGATGACCAGGTCCGTGTGGTGGTGCGCGGCATCCTGCGACGGGGCGGCTACCACGTCATCGATGCGCAGAACGCCGGGGAGGCGCTCCTCAGGGCAGAAGATCACCGCGGCACGATCGACTTGCTCCTCACCGACGTGGTGATGCCCCAGATGAGTGGCCCCGCGCTGGCCAAGAGGCTGGGCGCGGCGCGCCCGGGGATGAAGGTGCTGTGCATGTCCGGCTACACGGACGACAGCGTCGTTCGGCACGGAGTGCTGGACGCTCACATTGCCTATCTTCAGAAGCCCGTGACGCCGGATACGCTGCTGGCGAAGGTGCGGGAGGTGCTGGACGGGTGACGCGCGGACGCACGGGGTCGGGTTGGATCGATGCCGTCCGACCAACGACTTTCTTCTCGCGGTCACCACGAGCTTCGACGGCGAATGGTCGGCGGTCGGGCGACAAGTGTCTGGCCACCTGCGCTCCGCCGGTTGAGTTGTCGCCGGCTTGGCCCTCGGTGCCCGAGGTCGAGTTTGGGCCGGCCTCCGCGGCTGGTCCGAGCCGGCAAGCTTGTGTAGCGTGCAATTCTCGATGAGAGTCCTCGCCGCAAGACATCCACACCTTCTTTCGCTGCTTCTCGCGAGCGCTGTCGGATGCGCACAGACGGTCCCCTGCCCGCAAGCCGCTCCGCCGAGCGCGGCGCCAGCGCCCGCTGGCACAGCCCTGGTGGCACGGGCGAGCCCACCGCCCGCCGTTGCGCCTCTCCCTGCGGTGGACGGCGACGCCTACAAGCGTCCGGGGGACGACTTCGTCCGGTTCGCGGATGCACCTGACACGCCGAGCATCGTCGAGAGTCCCGACTTTCAGGCAGCGGTGGTTTACGAGCGGGTCGTCCTCCTGCCCATCGCGGAGATATCTCAACCCGAGCTCAAGCTCGGCGGCCTTCGCTTCAATCCAGAGAACCATTCGCAAACCCGATCGACCTACACCTCGTCGCTGGGCCTCGTGGACCTCGGAACCGGCGAGACGCGCCCCGTCCAGGGGCTTCCCGAAGGGGGCCGCCTTCGGGCGGTTTCGTGGTCGCCCGACGGCAAGTGGTTCTCGTTTACCGTCACGCTGGCCACCCGGGTCGAGCTTTGGGTGGCGAGTCGCTCCGATGCCGTGGCGCGCCGGGTGAGCGACATCGCTCTGAACTCGATCTACCCGTCGCGCGTGTGCCACTGGCTGAGTTCGAGCGCGGGCCTCGTCTGCCGCACGGTGCCAAGGAACATCCCCCCGTTGCCAGAGCGCCAGCGCACGCCGAGCGGTCCGATCACCGAAGAGAACGCTGGAAAGAAGCGCCCCGCTCCAACGTACCAGGACCTTCTGAAAGACGAATATGACGCTCTCGAGCTCGAGAGCCTTCTCGCGTCGGACATTACGAGAATCGATCTGGACGGCAAGACGACCGCGATCGCGTCCAAAGCGCTCTTCTTGAGCGCGGAGCCCTCTCCGAATGGCGCGCACATTCTCGTCTACTCGGTCCACCGTCCGTTTTCGTACCACGTTCCCGTGAGTCACTTTCCCACACTCGCCGAGGTCCGGTCGCTGGACGGAAAGACCGAAGCGACGATCGCCGACTTGCCTCTGGCAAACGAGGTTCCCATCGACTTCGACGCCGTGCGCACCGGACGTCGGGAGATCCATTGGAGGCCCGACCTCCCCGATTCTCTCTACTGGGTGGAGGCAAGAGACGGGGGCGACCCGAAGGTGAACGTGCCGGTGCACGATGAGCTCTTCACACTCGCTGCACCGTTTGCGGGCAACCCAGTTCGGCTCCTCGGGTTGACGCTCCGCTTTCACGAGGCCCATTTTGCGAGTGACCATCTCGCAATCGTGGCGGAGCGGTGGTGGAAGACACGCCATGAAAAGGAGTGGCAGATCGCGCCCGGAGCACCGACTACGTCGCCTCGAGGGATTGGCGATCGCGCGTACGAGGACCGCTACACGAGCCCGGGGGCGCTCCAGTCGCGACGGACGCCCCAGGGGACCTCGGTCCTATGGACCGATGCGTCCGAAACGCACGTCATCCGTTTTGGCGAGGGCGCCTCGCCAGAGGGCGACCGCCCGTTCGTCGACAACGTGGACCTGACGACGCTCAAGGCGACCCGCGCGTGGCGTTCCGAGGCACCGTACTTCGAATCCCCGAATTCGCTGTCGGGCGATGGCACCAGGGTTCTGGCGATTCGTGAGTCGACGACGGAACCGCCGAACGTGGTTGTCCGCGACCTCGCCCGCGGGTCCTTGTCGCAGATCACTCACGTCAAGAACCCCTATCCCGAGCTCACGTCAGCCAAGCGCGAGATCATTCGGTACAAGCGGGCGGACGGACTTGCGCTCTCGGGAACGCTCTACACGCCGCCTGGCTACGACCAGAAGTCACGGCTTCCTGTGCTGATGTGGGCGTACCCGCGAGAGTTCAAGTCCGCAAAGTCGGCTGGCGAAGTGCAGGGGTCGCCGTACAAGTTCCCCGACGTCTGGTGGGGCTCACCGCTCTACTGGCTCGCGAGGGGATACGCCGTGCTCGACGATCCCGCCTTCCCCATCGTGGGCGAGGGGAAGGGGCAACCGAATGACACCTACGTCAAGCAGCTCGTCGCAGACGCTCGAGCGGCGATCGATGAAGTCGTTCGGCGAGGCGTGGGCGATCGCGAGCGCATCGCCATCGGCGGCCACTCGTACGGAGCCTTCACCACGGCAAACCTGCTCGCCCACTCACGCCTTTTCCGGGCGGGAATCGCACGGAGCGGCGCATACAACCGGACGCTGACGCCGTTCGGCTTCCAGAGCGAGGAGCGATCGTTCTGGGAAGCGGCCCCGACGTACGTGGAGATGTCGCCGTTCATGCACGCCGACGGCATATCCGACCCCCTTCTTCTGATCCACGGCATGGAGGACAACAATCAGGGGACTTACCCGCTTCAAAGCGAGCGCATGTTCGCCGCGCTGCAGGGCCTCGGGAAGATGACGCGGCTCGTGCTCCTCCCGAAGGAAGCCCACGGATACCGCGGTCGCGAATCGGTCCTTCACATGTTGTGGGAGATGGACGCGTGGCTAGAGAAGTACGTCAAGAACGCTGGTCCGCGCGACGCCAAGCTCTGAACTCACTCTACGACCCCGACACAGACTCGATCGCCGCGCTCTCGGCGTCGGGAGTGCCGGCAACGCTCGATCCCGTCGATCCCGGACGACAACGCCTATCTGGTGGCAGCGACGCTCTCAGACGGCTCGGTCCTCGCCGCCGGAGGGGCCGATTGCGCCATGTCCATACCGTACCCGTACTTCTACTTTCGCGAAGCCGTCTTCGTGGCTCCCAAGTAACCCGGGCGCCCGGTCCGGGATTCCAGTGTAGCCTCACGCGGCTGCGTTGTTGGCGGGACCGCGTCGCGAAGGCGGCGGTTGCTTAGGGAGCGTGCGCCCGCGCGGGATCGATGGCGAGATTCCACGTCCCAGCAGGCGTGGTGCACCGTCAATCCAAGGGGGCTTCGCAGGAGAGAGGTGCTGGCGCCGTCTGCCCCGTTGCCGCACCAGCCGGCGCCGAGGGGCCACAGTAGAATCAGCGCAGGCGCCGCCTTCGCGCGAAGCGACGCGCCTGCTCGAGGAGCTCGGACGCCACAAGGTCGAACGGCTCCATCGTTTGCTCCGCGCGGCTCAGAACAACGGCGCCCTCGCTCGCCGCGATCAGCGTCGCCGCAAACCTGCCCGCGTCCTCCCCGCCGAGCCCTCCACGCGCGAGCATCTCTGCGAGGCGCGCGCGCCATGATCGGAAGATCGTGCCAACGTGCGCGAGAAGCCCCGGGGAATCGGCTGCGACTGTGACGGCAACCACGGCGCAGCCAGCCCTGAATCGTGATTGCCGGAGGACCTCTCGCCAGACTCCCAGAAAGAGCGCCGTGATCTCCTCCGGGCTCGCCCCCGCTCGCGGGGCGAAATACTTCCCCATCCGCGCCTCTACCAGCTCGAGGGCCGCCAAGACGAGCTGGTCTTTGCCGCCTGGAAAGTGATGGTAGACGGAGCCTCGCGGGGACGAAGTGTGGTCGAGGACCTCGGAGAACGATGTTGCCTGAAGGCCGCGCTCTGCGAGGAGGCGCGCGGCCCCTGCGATCATCCGCTCCCGTGTTCCCTCCTCGCGCGGTAGGTCCGTGGGCTGGGATCTTTCGGATGGAGCCGCGGCCATCGCAGGCGCCCGCCGCTGCGTCCGTCGAGCCTGGGGTGCGCTCTTCTTCGCCTTCGTCGAGCCTCTCTCTTGCCGATCCACCGCGGGAGCATACGTCGCCGCGCCGGAACGTCACAGCGGACCCTCGCATCGGACGCGCGGGCCGAGCGACCCACGCTGACGACTGCCGATGCTACCCCCGTCCCGTACCGCCTACGCACCATCGGCGGCGACTATGACGGCCTGCATAGAAGGACCTTGACTATGACGGCCGGCATAGATACTCCGTCTAGACCAGGCGACGAGAGTTGCTCCGCGAAAGGTCTCCACCATGCCGATGATCGACATCTATGCAGCCGCTGGCACCTTCTCCGACAAGCACACGCTCGCCCAGGACGCCGCGAACGCTGTCATGCGCTGGGAGAAGGTGCCCCCGCTCGTCCTCTTCAAGAACAACACCGCCGCCTTCATCCACGAGCTCCCTCGCGACTGTGTGTCGAACGCCGCAGGAGACTCGAACAATGTACGAGTGCAGGTGCTTACACCCGTCGGCGTCCTCGATCGGGAAAAGCAGCTCGGCGTGGTGAAGGAGTTGACCGACATCATCGCTGCTGCCGCCGGCGACCCGACGCTGACAAGTCGAACGTGGGTCCTCATTACCGAGTCGCCGGATGGAGGGTGGGGCATCAACGGCCACGCCAACACCGCCGCGGATATTGGAGCCGCCGCCCGGGCAGAGCTTGCCGCAATCGCAGCGGCGAAGAGCAAACCCGCGGGCAGCTGAGGCCGGACCGGCGTTGGCAAGACACGCGAACACGGCCCTCCTCCCGACCCAGCGCACCGCCACGCAATCCGGTGCAGTGGTCCGTGCCGCCGCAGGCGCTGGCGACTTGCGCTTCCCCGAGGCTTGGCGTCCCTTTTGGATTGCCGACCGCCCCGCCAACACCCTAGCGTCGCCTCATGATCCGGATAGATGGTGAGGCCATTTGCGATAACTACAACTGCGGAGCGAGGGCCCGGTGCACAGTCGACGCCGACATGATGCTGAGCCGACGCAAAGCGTCGCCCGGTGGGTCGATGCACGGGCTTCCCGGCTGGTACTGGAAGGACGCAGACGGCGGAAATCTCTACGGCGAGAAGAACCTCGCCTGCTCCGAGAAGTGCATGTCCGCGCTCGCCAAGGACACGAACTTGCGCGGTGTCTGGAAGCCCTGCGCCGCGTAGGATGGTGAGCAACGCGTCCGAGGAGGGGGTGCGCGGGCACCGACGCGATGCACGGCCCGCGTCACCGTTCGATCCTTGCACGGTTCTCGCGCGAGCCGTCGTGACAGCGTCTCTCGCCTTTTTGCCGACAAGGGCGAAGGGCTCGACCCGGCGAGCGGAGCGGGACGCCGTACAATTCTTGCACACCACACCGCGTCGGCTTGTCGGAAAACTCCCACATTTCCCGAGGGCATTCACCTTGCATTCGAACCCGATATGAACACGAGCTCGAAGTGCTGCGCCGCCATGGTGCTTACTCTACTGGCCAGCGTGGGCTGCGCGGCCACTCCGCAGACTTCGGGCGAAGCCGTGGACGGAGGGCGGGCTCCCGATCTCGCGGAGGCGTCGACCGGTCACTCGGTACCCTCATCCCCCATCACGATCGTCACGAAGACCATTCCAGCCGGTGTCGTAGGTACACCCTACTCAGCCTCCTTCGCGGCGACGAGCACGGCGGGACGCATCGTGGGCTGGCAGACGGTCAACTCGAGCGGGGCCGCCATCGCCTACCAGGTTCCTGCGCCGGGTTTGCAGTGGGGTGGCAACCTCACCATCACAGGGACGCCCACCGAGGTCGGTAGCACGACGTTTGTCTTCAAGGTGACGGACTCGGCCAACCATTCGATCACCACTGGCCCCTATCCGCTCGTGATTACGTCCACCCCACAGCCCGGCGCGCCACAGGATGCCGGCAGCGGTGGCGAGCAGGATGCGGGGATCGCACCGGGTGCGGATGCCGGGGCGGCCGGTGATTTCGGGAAGCGACTCGGCATGTTCGACGGAAACCCGAACGGCATCAGTCAGGGCTCTGGGCCCCAGACGGGAGTTCTCGCGGGTTTCACCCCTCCGCTCTACAGCGACTACGCGTGGGGTATCAGCGGGGCGATCAACCACGCCAGCAACGGTGTGTCCGAAGTATGCGCCAATGCCGTCGCGATTGGCGACAAGCTGATGGTCGGCTTCCCGGTCTCGGGCGGAGTCGACGGGGCCACCGCGACGTTCGCCCAGGTTGTGGCCGGACAGCGCGACGACGACGCGACCTACTTTGCGCAAACGCTGATCAGCGGTGGGTGCGCGGACGCGGTCATTCGAATGGGGTGGGAGGGCAATCAAGCCAACGCGGGGTCCGACCCGTCTGGATATGTCGCCGCGGTACAGCACCTGGTCACGCTCATGCGCGGCATTAGCGGGCAGAAGTTCCGCTTTTGTTTCAACCTCGCGATGGATGTCACCACCACGGCGGAAGCGGCTGCGTCGATGTATCCCGGCGACGCCTACATCGACGTTGTCGCCCTCGATTTCTACGACAACTACGGCTACACGACCTCAGGTGGGCCGGGGGCTCCGGGGAGCGCCTATCCGGGCATCGACGTCGCATGGCCCTGGTACGTGAATCAACCCATCGGCCTCACGTGGCTCGCCAGCTTCGCGACTGCACACGGCAAGAAGGTCGCGTTCTGCGAGTGGGGCCTAGGCTGGTCGAGCCAGTGGGCTGCGCCCGGCGGTGACAACGGCGCATTTGCGACCAACACGGCCAACTGGGCGATGGCGCACGCAGACATCGTCGAATGGGTCGTCATCTGGGACTCGGGCACCTCGATGGTCTCCACGAACCCCAACTTCAAGGCGGCGCTCGTGGCGGCCTTGAATACTCCTCCCGGCCAGTAGTCGCCGGCGGGGGGATTGGTCCAATCGGGTGGGTGGCGGGATGCTAGGCTCCCGTACATCCCGACCCGGCTGTGATCGATGCCCGTACGCTGCCCCCGTCACGAACCGCGGCGACACCGCCTACGACGCGCCTTCATTGCGACGGTGGGTGGTGTCGCGTCGCTGTCGACGACGGGTTGCTTCCTCCTCTCGCTCGATGGCTACGCCGGCCCAGCGGACGCCGCGGCGCACCAGAAAGTCGACGCCGCGACGGAGGGCAGCGCAGGGTCCAAGCCGGACGGAGGCGGTACTGGGTCGAACCCGGATGCTTATGCGGTTCTGGCGACGACGGGCCTCACGAACCCTACGCAGCTGCTCGTCGATGATGGCGGCCTCTACACGGTGGACCCAGGGGCGGCGATGGTCTTCAGGATCGACAAGCAAGACGGCGCGGTCACGCCCCTGGTCTCGTCGACCCTTCATGTGCCGACCGCGCTTGCCCAGGACGCGACGCACATATACTTCGCCGACCAGGGGGACCAAAACGCCGATGGCCGCGGCATCTACCGCATCGGCAAGTCGGGGACGACCGCCACTCTTCTGGCGGAGCCCCCGGCGTTCGTCGGCGTGAATGCGCTCACCGTCAGCCCGACCTCGGTGTACTGGACGGAAAATCACTCGCACCATGTCAGCCGCGCGAGCATCAACGGCGGCACGTACGTCTCGATCTACGCGACGGATCCATCTGGCGACTACTCAACGATGGGTAGCGGCCCCGTAGGCATCGCCGTCGACCAGACGACGCTCTACTGGACGGACGGCCATAGCGCGAACCAAGGCGGAGCGGTCCAATCGCTGGAACTCGCGAGCGGCGCAGTGACGACGCTCGCATCGTCGCTAGGCTACCCTTCCTTTCTCGCCATCGATGAGCAGTCGACCTACTGGGTCGAATCGGGGGACAACGCGATCAAGAGCCAACCAAAGACGGGCGGAGCATTGACCACGCTGGCCACCGGACAGAAGGTTGGCGGAGGGTTCATCGCCGTCGATGCAACGTACGTTTACTGGGCAAACGAGCTGACCGGCGAGGTCGTGCGCGTCGACAAGATGGGCGCTGCGCATCCGACCACCCTCGCAGCGAACCAGAATCAACCCACGGGCATCGCAGTCGATGACGTTGCCGTCTACTGGACCAACAGCCTCGACGGGACCGTCGGACGCGTCTTGAAGTCGCGGTGACCGGAGCCGAAGGAGCCGAGCAGACCGCGGCAGCCGGAGTACAGTGACTCTCCTGGGAGGTCCTTGCATGCGAAGGCTGATGCTTGTGGCGCCGCTCTGGGCAGCTGGAGCATGGGCGTGTGGCAGCTCGAGGCCGACTGGAGCCGTGTCGTCCGACGCCTCGACGAGCGACGCCCGGGTCGTGCATCACGACGCCTCGCGGCCGAAGGAGTCGGGCCCTCGTGAGGCGAGCCTCGGCGATGCGAAGAGCCCGATGGACGCAGGGGATGCACAGGACGCAAGCGCCGCGACGCCGCGCTTTGCGGTCGCGCTCGACGACATGGAGATCCTCGGCCCTCTCCCGA
>Ga0302320_10026047_pt1 | contig 11342 bp, 8 predicted proteins | sample Bog_T0_3_FD_202130 | JGI IMG/M metagenome (GOLD analysis project Ga0302320, IMG submission 202130) | Peat permafrost microbial communities from Stordalen Mire near Abisko, Sweden - Bog_T0_3 | ecosystem: Environmental > Terrestrial > Soil > Wetlands > Peat | place: Sweden: Abisko, Stordalen Mire... | reverse complement strand
GTGCACGCCGTCCAGCCCGGCCGCTGCCATGACGGCATGCACGGCGCGCCAGCCGGTCATCCGGCTCCACGGCCAGAGCCGCGCGCCGCGTCCCTTGCCGCGGCTGGTCTGTCGCTCGCGGATGCCGTGCACCATGTCGAGCGTGTCCAGCAGGGCAGGGGGCACTGGCACGCTCCGGAAAACGCCGCGCCGTCGCTTCTTCAGGCTCTCGATCGTCAGCACCCCGGCGGCCAGATCCACCCGGTCGGCGGTGAGGGCGAGCGCCTCGGACAGCCGGCAGCCGGCGTAGGCCAGCGTCATGCAGAGGGTCCGCACCGGACGGTCGGCGATGTCGGCCTGCCGCAGAAAGGCGGCGCGCTCGCCGGTGGTGAGATATTTGCGCGCCCCGTCGAGCGTATGCAGCGCCATACCAGCCTGCGGGGCCGGCGAACGGGCAGGAGCCTTCGGTGGGACGGTGGTCGTCTGGCGTCGCGCCCCGGCTCGTGCGGCCAACGCTGGAGCGGACAGCCGGGCCGGCACGGCAGCAGCCTGCGCGGCTGGGCGTGCCTCGGCGCCGCGCGGCGGCGGGATCGCGACGGGCCGGGCGGCGGGCCGTTTGACCGGTTTGGGCATCATGGCGCGGGAAGTGTATCACCGCAGCGAGTCGCGGCGCAGCGAAATCGGCCGCAGCGGCGCGGTGCGGCGGGGGTTTGGCCCACCCCTGTGACACTATTACCCATAGTGTATCACGCGCGGCCTCGGGTCGCGCGACCGGGTTAGCAAAAAGGCCGCTCAACCCGGCAGGGGAGCGGCCTTCTGTATCCTGGGGGGACTCGAACCCCCGACCATCCCGTTCGTTAGGCGGGCGCTCTATCCACTGAGCTACAGGCGGACAACGGAGATGGTGGCGTCGTCGCGCAATGACAAGATCAATCGTGCCAGCGCGCGATCCCTCCCGCACATCAGCCCGGTGGCGTAGGCTTTCACCTGCTTCAACGCCAAAGCGCCGCCCATGGCCGCAGCATCTGCCAATGCGTGATCGGCGTCAGGATGTGGATGCCCAGCTCGCACTCGACGTGGGCCGCATTGCGCGGCAGGCGGCGCTCAACTGTCAGAAATGCCTCGCACCGCAGAATGACGGCATGGCGCAGCAGCAATCTGTCTTTTCCGCTGAGATATCCGAACTTCGGCTCATCGAGGCGCGCGGCAAGGGCCTCGCTTTCCTCGGTTGGTCCATCTTCCTCAAGGCAGACTTCGGAATGGTCAGCGATGTCCCAAAGCCATTGCATATGGCCGGAATCGCCTTTGTCGTGGGCTTCCTGAAGACTGCCGCGTGACACAATCCATTCGAACTGCGCGCGTTCGTTGACCAGGAAGATGTTGCGGAGAGCTTCAAGGTTGGCAATGCCGTCCGTCACACGATGGATGCGGTCGGAATCAACAATCGGCTCCGCTTCATAGATGAAGCCGCCGTAGTCGCGCATCGTTTGCGCCGTGCAGGAATCCAGAAAGATTCGGCGGGGCGTCATTAAGCCTGAAGGTTGTTCGACATTTTCAGCGTCTTGCGCACGAACCCCTTCATTTCCGTGTCGTCGAGCTGGTCGGCGACGCCGTCCGTGGGATCGTCCCCGTGATGAAGGTCACGGGAATAGTCATTGATCTGATCGAGGTCATCGAGGAGCGTGTAAGCCGGGTGCTGGTCGCCCCCGTCGCGGATTTTCCTGACGATATCACCCAGCATGTCGTCGGGAACGAAGTATCCCGGATACGCGGACCGGCAGAAAGTTTCCAGCACGACACGCATCTTTTTGGCGATGTCGTGCGCTTTGCCAGCCCCCGTATGGAGGAAAGAAAGCAGGTCGTCGATTTCATTGGCGACACGGCCCTTGCAGGCTTCCTCAAGATCGCACGGGCCGATTTTCGAACCGAGCGCGCGGTGATCGGTGATCTGGATAGCAACGCGCTGATCGGTCGGGCACTTGTCCCAGACGTGGCGCAGGAACGCGGCATCATGGGACAGCAGGAAAACCTGCGCGCATGATTCGCAGGCCTTCTTGATTTGATAAACGGTCTGGTGTCGCCGGAAGGCGTCCTGGCTGTTGAACGGATCGTCGAACACGACGATGCGGTTGGCGCGGTCGGGATCGCGCTCCAGATGGGCGAGGAAGAATGCGAGGGCCAATGTGGTGCGGTCGCCCGCGCTCAGGGTGTTCTTGAAGCTCGGTTTGCTGAGGGCGGTTTTGCCATCACCCACATCGACGGCCGTCTCGTTGATGACCAGCTGATAGCTGGAAGTCGGCAGACCGGCCGGATAAGCATACTTGGTTTCGGCGATGCTGAATCCGGCGTTGAAATCCTCCAGCAAGGCGTTGATCCGCCGCTCGTAGGGCTTCACCACCTTCTTAGAATGATCTTCCAGTTTGGCACGCGCGGCCGTCTTCCGCGTCTCGATGTCGGCCTTCTCGCCTTCCAGCTTGCCGTAGGCGGTGCAGGCCTCGGCCACGGCCGTTTCATGGCGCTTCTTCACTGCGGACAGGCGGTTCAGCGCCGTGACGGCCGCGTTGACATCGCCGCCCGCCGTCGCCGCCTTCTTGGCGGCAATGATGGTATTGGCTGCGCTGATCGCCGTGTTCATGGTCACCACGGCCGTCCGCGCCAGGTCGAACGCCGCGCCGTGTTCCAGAAACCCCGAGTCCGTCGCCAGCTCGATGGCCTCAAGGGGGGCCTGTGCCTTGCGGTCGAGGAGATCCAGCACGGCACCCTTCAAACCGGACAGGGCGGGCACTAGTCCGGCCGGGGGGTCCAGACCGTCCGGCGGGATTGTGCAATAGCGTCGCCAGAATTCCAGGGCGGACGTGTTGGTCGCCGCCTGCGTCGTAAGCTGCCCCGTTGCCTTGTCGCCGAAATCCCGCTCGACAGCCGCCCGCAATGCGGCGATGTCGGTTTTCAGCTGGTTGTAGGCGTCGCTGAACAGGGACCGGTAGGCTGCGATGAGCGCCACGCCTTCCAGGCTCTGGCCGCAATAGGGGCATTTCCCATCGGCGATGAAGGGCGTCCCCTCAGCCAGCCATGCCTCGCCATGGCCGGTCATCTGGTGCGCCGCCAGATGGGCCGCGATCTGCATTTCCGCGTCGCCGGCGATGTCCTCCACGGTCCGCGCCAGTGTCGCGGCCAGCTGTTCCGGCAGGGCCGGCAGGATGAATTCCGTCAGAGCGGCCCGGCTTTTCAGCTGCTCCGCCTGCCGGAGGGCTTCGACATTTTTGGTGGCGATTTTGGCGTCGATCTCCGCGTCGGCCGCGAGCTTCAGGAACTCCTCCAGCTTCATGCCGGCCGGAAGGTGGGTCTGAAGGCCTTTGCCCGCCGCCGTGATGGCGGTCGTTTTCTCACGGCTTTCGGCTGCCAGCCGTGCATCCTCGGCGGCAAGCCCGACGCCGTCCTGGCCGATGATAACGCGGTAGAGATTTCGCTTCTGCTCCAGCTCCACCACGTCGCCGGCATGCACGTTTTCTGCGACGAACGTGTTGTCGAATATGAGGATCTGCGGCATCGCGCCGGTCCAGCCCGACGCGCCGAAGCGGATGTTGCCGCCGGATGTCAGCAGATGGATGTCGCAGCCGCCCGTGCTGCCCAATGTCTCGCGTCCGGTGACATGGGCGATTTCGCCGGTCTGCAATGACCTGAGGATGGCGCACAGCGTCGTTTTGCCAAAGCCGTTGGCACCGAGCACGAAAACAATCCGCAAGAGCTGCGGGACGCCGGTGCTGGCCGATTGCCGAAACCGGCCGACGTTCTTGATGCTGATGATTTTGGTTAGCATTTTCTTGGGGCCGCCTGTTGGCGGCCTCAGGACCGCGCCCGCAATCTATCAGAACGGGGATACCCGACGCCACGAGGTTACGCACTGGTATCGGAATGACCGGGCGGGCCGGTCGGCCTGCGGCCGCAGTCACTCGGCGGCGGTATCTTCGCCGTCAGCGGCATCCTCGTCGGCCACCACTTCGGCAAGTGCCGCCTTCCCCTCGTGGAAGGTGACGATTGAATCAGGCAGGCCGATCAACACCAGGGGGCAAGGGTTGCCGACGCCGCGGTGAACGCGGTCTTCAAGCTTACGCCAGTGCGTCGTCGCCTCGCCGAATTTGTCCGCCACGAATTTATCGGTGAATGCTTCACGGAAGGTCAGCGGATTCCTCGCGCGGTTGATGCGCTTGTTGATGGCGGCACGCTGCCGGCTCGTCGGGTCGTATCCCCATTGCCGGAGGTCGTCGAGCGTCTGGATTTGCCGTTCGTCGACGAAGCGGCGCACTAGGCTGCGCATGTTTTCGTGCAGCGACCGGCCCCGCGTCACGATGATGCCCGCTGAAATCGCGCCGTCCGCGTGCAGCCGTTTGAAATTCTCAAGATCGCGGTCGTAGAAGGGATCTTTGTTGTTCCATTCGATCTCAAGCGCGATGCGCGCGCCGCTGTCGAACGTCCGCACATGGTCGATCTCGTGCGACACGCTTTCGCGCCGCATGCCGTTGATGAGCTTTTCGATGGTGAAGGTGAATTTGGGCCAGCCCGAGCCGGCGAGCGCCCTGCGCAGGCGCTGCGTCCCTTTGGCCTCTCCGCCGCCGCCCGCAATAATTTCCTCGATGGGAATGGTCGTGGCGGCCAGGGCGGCTTCCAGCCCGGCAATCGCCTCCGGGAAATCGACGCTCAAAATCGCCTGCGCATGCGACAGGAACTCGACCTGGAACCCCTTGGCCGTGAGCGATTCGAGCATCGGCGCAGCGTAGTCGATCCCCGGTAAAGTCCAAGCCTTCGGCCTATTCGTCCTTCAGCGCCTCCAGCTGGCGGCGTTCCGCCGCCGAATTGTGGGAATAGGTCTTCCAGGTCGGCTCGTAATCATCGGCGGCCTGCGTGCCCCATGTGGTCCAGCCGGGCCGGGAGCCCCGCGCGAACAATTCCAGATAGGGACCGGGGCTGCATCCCTCGATCAAGGGATACTGTTCGTCCGGCTTGCGGCTGTGTTCGCGCTTCCGGGTGCCGAGATAGTTGACCTGCGTGCGGCCGAGCTGAAGCGTGCGGGCGTTTTTTCCGCGCACGCCGAACAACAGGATTTCGGTGACGTTGCGGAAGTAAAAGCCGACGCCGCGCCCGTCCGAGCCGCCGTCTTTCCGGAGCTTGTGCCAGACGATGTTGCTTTTATAGCTGAAGCCCCATGCGTTCAGCACGCGCAGACCTTCGGGCAGCAACGCATTAGGCACCCACAGATAGAGGTGGGCGGGGTCCTGGACGGCTTGCGCCACAGGCAGCGCGCAGATTTCCTCGGCGGACATGGTGCCGTAACGGTTGAGGCGGCGATGCTCGGGCGCGACCTTGCCGGTGCGGTTGATGAATTGCCACGGCGGATCGGCCAGCACCGTCCTGAATGCGTGGTTGCACGTAGCCTTCCGGAAATCCGCGATGGGGTCCAGCTGCGCCCGTTTGCTCATCGGCTTCCCCCGTCTTTGGTCGCTTCCTGGGCCAGACTGGCCTCGTAGCGTTCCCACACTTCGACAAACAATTCGTTGGGTTCCATGCCCCGGAGGGCGGCATGCGATTTGAACCGCCTCTTCACGCCTACAGGTATCCGCACCTGTAACGGCTCCTTGTCCACTCCCCTGGCAGGGGATTGACCGGAGGCCTGGGCAGATGCGGTGCGGCGCTTGGCGGCAGCCATGCGCGCATGAATGCATGCACGCCTGCGAGTCGTCAATTGCCATGCCGTGCGGAGGTCCGGGCCTATCCTCAACGCATAGGGGACGAGCCATGAAGAGAAATGGGGACGCATATGTGGGAATCGATACCGCCAAGGCGCGCAACGCGGTCGCCATAGCAGAGGGCGACCGGAAAGGAGAGATTCGGTATCTCGGCGAGTTCGACAACACGCCTGACGCAGTCGCCAAGCTGGTGCGCAAACTGGCGGAACGTTATGAAACCATTCACTTCTGCTACGAGGCCGGGCCGACAGGCTACGGACTCTATCGCCACCTCACTGAGCTCGGACAGAGTTGCATCGTGGTGGCCCCGTCGCTGATCCCGCGCAGGGCGAGTGACCGCGTCAAGACCAACCGACGGGATGCTCAGAGTTTGGCTCGGCTACTGCGGGCTGGCGAACTGACGGCTGTCTGGGGACCGGACGAAATCCACGAGGCAGTGCGCGACCTGGTGCGCACACGGGCGATGGCAATCGACGACTACCGGCCCGACGCCCCTTTCATCTGCCAAACCCGGTGCTCGCGCCGATTTCGCAACAGGCTCCCAGGCGGGCTCGATTACGCCGCCAGCACCTGAGCGGCGGCGGCCATCTCCACCGGATACTCGATCGAACCATTGAGGCGGATTTCGAGCCTATGTGGGCCGGACGGCACCGGCAGCCGAGCTGCGCCGTCCGTCCACCGCCACAGCCGCCCGCCGTCGCGCTCCACATCATGCCAGCCATCCACAAGGGAGGGATGGTCCACCGGAATCTCTGTAACCCCCGCCTCGTTTCTCAGGATGATCCGGGCCACTGAGACACCGAGCCGGCGACGATCATCGAGCCAGGGCCGCAGGTCGGAAGGAGATGCTGCGCGTGAGATGATTTGTACCATGCCAGTTGGCGACGACGGCAAAGCAAACAGGTACTGGTCGTCAGTTGTGGAAATTGGCTTGATCTCCCGCACGCCGACCAGGACCCGCAACTGTGGGTCCATGATTGCGGCTGGCCGCAATACAGGATAGCCCAATTCTGCGGCGCGCGCTGCCAGGCGCTGCCATATCGGCTCGACCCGATCGGCCTGGGTCGCCAGCGGCGCGCAGCTCCCCGCCTCCCGCCGGACCTGTTCGTTTGCTTCGACCGGTTCGGCATGTAGCGCGAGCGGCGCGCCGCCGTTGGCGAACGCGCCCCGGTTTCCGGTGTCGAGATAGCTTTCGCAGGGCAGCCCTTCGGCGAGGATCACGTCATGGCGGTCAAGCTCCACATGCCAGTAGGTCACCGTATCGAGCGGTTCCTGCGCAATGGTCCTGCCGTTTACGAGGTAGCGGATCGGGATCAGCACACCGTCGATGTACACCGCGTGATCCGGCGACAGGAATAGGTCGCGATGGGGCAGTCCGTGTCCGAAAGCGTTGGCATGGATGCGCACAGGCCAAACCTCGTGCGGTCGGGGATGACGGTGGCAGTCGACGTGGCGATGCCCAATCCATCTTATATCTTGAAACGAGCCGGATGCAGCAAAAGCCGGCTCACCCTCTAACAGGTGCTCCACACGGACGTCGCCACGAGCCGTTCGTATTCTCGTTCCTTCACGATAGCATGCCGTCTGAGCGACCTCGAACGCGAGAGTTGCCGACGCTGACGCGCCAGTGCCGTTTGTAATCGTATAATTAAAATTGTCCTCCCCGACTTGGCCGGCCAGCAATGCACCCGACTGGTCAGCGGAATACGTAAACGTCCCATCCGAATTAAGAACCAGATGGCCAAAGAGGCCAGTCAACGACTGTCCGATTACGCCATAGCCATCCGGGCCGAGAACGCTCGTGACCGATAGTGGTCCGCCGCCGGTGACATCGCCAGTCACATCGTTAGCTAGAATGCCCTGTGTGGGGTCCGATACCGCGACAGTCCCACCGGCATTGACACTCTCAGTGTCGTTAAGGGCCGTAAGTGGGAGTTGAGTTGAGGCGGTCGAGATTGCCGCTGACAGGTTAGAACCTGTGAAGCTGTCCACCGTGCTTTGCAGCGTATTGGGGTTAGCGACCGCTGTCTGCAACGCTGCCGTGACGGCACCCTGCGCAAGCCGTCCAATAGAGCTTATCGCGGCAACCAACGATCCGCCAGTCAAACCACCAGCAAGCGTTTGATGGGTGTTTTCATTGATTGCAGCGATTATGCCAGCGATACCGGTTACCGTTTCCTGGGAGAAGTTTACGTTCTCCTCCGATAAGACATAATTTAGAAGATTTGTAACAATACTTACGCTTGTCAGGTCAACGACCTGACCGCCGCCATTCATCATTAAAGTGGCTATCTGGGTGAACGTCGCACCTGAAGCCTGAGAGCCAGCAACTCCGAGACCCTGCAGGGCCGAGCCAACCATCTCTACGGTGTCAAGAACTTCTACCCCCGCAGCATAAATCGCAGCGCTTGTCGCGTCTCCGCTAGTGGCACCTGCAATCGGGTCGGCTACTAAAAGGTTCGCATACGGACTTAATCCAAGCGCCGTTAGAACTATCGACCCAGCGGTCGGTACGTTCGTAACGCCAAGATCGCCCAATACACTGATGAGTGTGGTTAGCGGTGTGACCATAGTTGCCCCTTCTGGGGCTCGCAAAGTTCCTGTGAATGCCAAACCTGTGGACACGTCAGTGCCACCTTGGACAACAAGGGGGCCAGAGCCATTGACCAGATCAAAAGCCCCTCTTGCGTCAGCGACGCTCGACGCTTCTCCGGCGTCCAAGACGCCGTTATTGTTAGTGTCTTGAAATACTGTGGCGCCAGATAGATACCCATCTCCCGTATACCCGGTCGACTCCGAGTTAATTATCGCGGGAGGATGATTCAGATTAACGTACGTTGCGGCGTAGCCGGCCTTGACCGTCCATGCGAAGTATTGATCGTACACGTAATTTACGGTTAGTCCGGCGCCCAGCGCTACCACTGCGGCAGCAATGACTGGCGCGCCAACCGTTACACTCGACGCAACGAATACAGCAGAAATTGCTTCGAAAGCAGCGGATTCGGCAGCCGCCTCTAGGGTTGCGGCCCCTAGCGCATTAAAGGCCCAGGTGGCAGTTTGTAAGCCAAGAGTGGTAAAAAGTGGCGTAACTTCTCTCACGACTAACGCCTTTGTCGCAGCATTCGCGAGATCTACAGATGCGTTTTTGTTTGCTTGCCATTGCGCAAGCTGGTTTCCTCCGGCATTTTGAAGCTCAACTGCAAAATTTGCTTCAATAGAAACGAAATCAAATGCGAGACCAAGTTTCTCGAAATAGCCACCGAGAATTTTATCGGCTGCAACTGGACTTTCGGAGACACCAAATTGATAGGCAAGGCCGCCCATTGCTGTAAAAGATGCCCTCGTACTATTTATGATGATCGTGCCGTAGGTAGAAGCATCATCCGTTTGAGGAGTCGGATGCGGACCAGTCAAAGTCAAAGATACTGTGGATGTCTGGGTGCTGCCGAATTGGTCACTAATAACTATCGGCTCTGTTACTTGGACGGTTTCGCCGAGAGCAATGAAGCTTAGCGCCGTGCCAGTCGGGTCGTAGGTCCAGTTAATCGAACCGTTGTTTGTGTTCCCGGCGGTGGCGGAGATCGAGAAATCTGCGGCAATAGCTGCCTGTTGTGATGCCGTTAGGGAAACTGACCTTCCGTCCGGCCCAATTGCCGAAATTTCAGGAGTGGGAGTCGGAGCGGACGGCAGAGCCGTCGAATCAGTGTCGGTGAAATTAACAGTGCCAGTCGAGTTGGGAGAATATATTATACCAAACTTATTTTGTATTAAGCTCGTCGTAACTGTCGTTGTGGTCGGGGTCGCCGTCAGATTCGCAAGCACTGTGATTGGCGCGTATAGGTTTGTTGTGACGTATCCGGCGCTAACTTCTTCGGGCGGAACTATTCCCGGCGCGTAGCTTGGAACTTGCAATGTATTATACCACCGCAAGGTATTGCCCAGAATAGCGCCTATTGATGTGGTGCCAGGCGCAATGAATTCAATTTTAATGCTATCCAAGGAAGTCACGGAAATGCCGAGGCCTGGCGACGGCTCCGGAAAACTTGGGTCGTCAACATATATATAACGGAGAATGGTTCCGTTCGCATAGGTAATTTCTTGATATGCAGAGTTCGAATAAATGAAATTTGCAATTCCCGCTGCCCAATAGTTATTAGCAAGATTTTCGCTTGGGTCTATGAATGTACCGCCAGCATACAAAAGCGTCGTTCCCGGAGGCGCCAAACCCGGAGAAGATTCATAAGGTTGATACGAAAGGAAATCTGCGAGGCTGTACCATTCGTTTTCGTTAACGGTCTGGGGTGTTGTTGTCAGACCGTCAAGTGTCACAGTTCCAGACATTATACTTCCTTATTTGCGACGTGCAGCAGCTGGTGCGGCCATACGAGATTTGATCACCCCTGTCAGGTGGTCACGCTAGGATCTGGATCGGGGCAAAAGAACCCCATGGTTGGTGCCCGTTGCGGTTCTTCATGAGCATCCTCTCGGAACGGAGAGGTTTCTCTTTGGTAAAAGAGAACACAACCGCAAACCTGACGCTAGATGAAAATTAACCGGCGGGGCAACCCGTGGTTGTAGGCCCGTGAATCCTCGGAAAACCGCAAATCCCCCATCCGGAACGGATAGATTCCGGTGGCGTTTCGGAAGGTCAATAGTCGGTGGTTGTTTTGCGCTCCCCATCGTCATTGCCGCCCGGCGGCCTTCGCAAGCGCATCCCCAACTGTCCCGATCCCCTTCTCGATCCGTTGCAACATCCCCTGCTGCTGACGCAACAGGCTGGTCAGCGCCCTCATGAGTTCGTGCATCTCTGCCTGCTCCGGCGGCTTCTCCTCGGCCGCGGCCAGCAGCCGCGCCAGCATCTCGCCGTGCCCCTCCAGGATCGCGGCGATGCCGGTGACCGCCTGCTCCAGACCGCTCACGGCCTCGACCAGCCGCGCCACCTCGTCCAGCGGGTTCATGCTCGGCTCCGTCGTCGGCACAGGCGGGTCAGTAGCCAAAGATGATGCGGTAATCGTCGTGACCGTCAGCGGCATATTTGCCGGCGGCCTCGTTGACCCGGATGCAGGGACGCCCGCCGCATCGGGTGATCTGCGCCTGCATGCCCGCCTTCACCATCTCGTCGCGAGTGCTCTGAAGCCCGGCGATCTCTGCCTCCAGCACGGCTTTCTGCGCCCGCTTGAGTTCCAGATCATAGTCGGTCCACAGGCGGAGCGCGCCATTGACGAGCACGACCACCAGCAGACAGCCGGCCGCCACCGCGGCAACCCGCCCCAGCAGCCGCCAGGTCACCCAGCCAACCACCCGCTTGAGCGACGCCTCCACCTCCCGCGCCGTCTCCGCCACCCCGTCGAGCCGGTCCATCAACGGCCGCGCCGCCGCTGCGGCCGCCCGGGCTGCCGCGTCGCCGGCGCCGGCCAGACTATTGACCACCGCCGTCCGCACCGCTTCCTGCGTCCCGCGTTGCAGCTCGGGACCAACCGACCGGGCGGCCTGCCGCAGGGCCACGATTTCCGCCTGCAACGCCGCCACGCCTTCGGCCAGCTTCAGGCGCTCGCCCTTCAGTGCGTCTTCCTGCGCGGCCAATCGCTTCAGCGCGGCTTCCACCGCCGCTTGCTGGTCCTG
>Ga0302320_10026042_pt1 | contig 11344 bp, 9 predicted proteins | sample Bog_T0_3_FD_202130 | JGI IMG/M metagenome (GOLD analysis project Ga0302320, IMG submission 202130) | Peat permafrost microbial communities from Stordalen Mire near Abisko, Sweden - Bog_T0_3 | ecosystem: Environmental > Terrestrial > Soil > Wetlands > Peat | place: Sweden: Abisko, Stordalen Mire... | reverse complement strand
CAAATACAATCTCTGATCCGGCGTTGAATTTCTCATCGTCCGCTGACTATTTCAACGAACCGCAGCGCTCGAAAAGCGCCGTCTGCCACCTGCCGCTTGCCAGCGTGAAGAAAACAATAGCCTTGCAGTACCCACGCGCCAGTAAGCGGTTTGGACGCTGCATTGCATAGCACTAAGTAGATGCCCAATAGGGCAAATCGAATTTAGGATTTTGGGAGATTAAAATGGCCAAGAAAACCTTGAAGAAGGCAAAGAAGATCGAAGCAACGAAGCCGCTGACCCGCTTTACCCCGTCCAAGGGCTAAGTTTGGACGGTGGGATTCAGAACTTCGGCTGACCAAAGCCGCCGAGCCTGAATCCGTTGGAGTTGTGAAAGCCGCTGCGCCTGCAAAGGTACGGCGGCTTTTTCTTTTCTGCCCGCTTCGAATCGGTACTCCGGGTTCGCATCGTTCCCGCATCGAATGATCCCGTCAAACGCGGCCTTCTTACTTTGTCCCAGTGAAAAATTCAACCATCAGCGCGGAAATTCAACCCTGCGATCCAGAACGGCGCGCCTTCAGCGAGGATCGGACGAAATGCCCGAAGAAAACAAGGACGTTGTGGCTCGGGACTGAGCGTTGTGAGTTTGGGTCTCGTCTTGCTAACAAGAAGGCAGATGCCCAGTCGGGCAAATCAAGAATGGGGAGACGAAAATGGCCAAGAAAACCTTGAAGAAGTCGAAGAAGATCGAAGCGACCAAGCCCTTGATGGTTGCGACGCACATCAGCCCGAAGCGCTAATTCTTGTGTTTCGGTTCGCGAAGCAGCCCTCGACTTTGGCCGCTGCAACCGTAGGGTCCACACACTAAAGAGCTGCCGCCGGGAGGTGGCGGCTCTTTTTGTTTTGTCCTCTCATTTCGCGGAACCCTGACGGCGCCGCCTGACTCTGCTTCGGCTTGAAAGTCAATTTGGTCGCTGAACGCGCCTGGTCTCATTGAAAAAATCAACAGGGCTCTCAAATTTTCAACAGCGTTGCATTTGATGTTCGAAGCCCTCGGGATATGAATCGTGGCAAGTAGCTTCTTTTGTGGGGCTTGTGGTCGGTCTGATTCTTTGGCGATTTGGCGAGTCGATTGCACTAGTCGACTATGTAACGCAGCTGATTAAAAATCGAGATTCGAGGGGGATTTAATCATGGCAAACGCACCGAAGCCAGTGAAGAAGAGCACGAAAAGCGCGGGAATCCAGAAGCCCATCCAGAAGGGAAAAGTACTGCCGCTGACGCGCCCTCTGACCCGCTACGTCTAGTCTCGGTCGACATCGTTCCGCGCAACGTGCCGGAACAACAGAGTAGTTGCACTCCCAAAAAGGTCCGCCGTCCCAGGAACGGCGGGCCTTTTTTGTGCCCGCTCCTGCTCGTCCCTGGCCCTTCCAACAGAACGGCCACTACCAGATCTCGCCGCGCAGCCACCGCCACAGCGATCGTCCCATCTGCCATCCGAGCGGGCTCGATTTTCCAGAGACCTTTGCCGTTCCCGTCATCCCTTCCGTAAGCGACCCATCCGCGTTCGGGAATTCCATATCCACTGCGATGTAATTCGTCAGTTGTTGCCCCATCCGTTCGAGCTTCTCGGTTTGCGCCACCGGCGCGTCGCTCGCGGCTGCGGGCTTGATGCGTTCCACGTGTCCATTAAACGTCCGGAAGGGAAACGGCAACACCTTCACTTTCGCCGGAGCTCCTACGCGAACGTCCTGCAGGTCCAGGTCGCGCACCAGAATACGCGCCCGCATCGTGTTGCGATCCACCACCTTTGCGAACTCGTCGCCGGCCGCCAGATATTCTCCAGCCTTTTGCTCCACGCCCGGCGCCTCAATCGTTCCATCGAACGGCGCGCGCAGTTCGAGGCCCGCCACTTGGAGCCGCATCACATCCAACTCTTCCTGCATGCGCGCAATTTTACCCGTCGCGCTGGCTGTCGAGTTGGGGTCTGAACGCTCCTGTCCGTTTCTCAGCGCGCTGGTGGCCAGTGCGTACTGTTCGCTAACCACGCGTTCGTCCGCCTTGATTTCCGGATTCTCCAGCGTCGCCAGCAGTTGCCCCGCCTTCACCGCATCGCCCTGGCGCACGTACACTTTTTCCACCTTTCCGGCCACCACGGCTCGCACATGGGATGTCTTGCCCGCCTCCAGAACCATGGGCGTCGAGACACGAGACGGCATCGGTGGCACGAAGATCAGCAGCCCCAGAGCCAGCGCCCCCACTTGCTGCGTTCGCGATATTTTCCAAGCCATCGACTCCTCCTTCTTCGCCCTCAACCAGGCGCGCACCGCCGGAATCGCCTTCTGGATTCCTTTTCGCGAGAAAAAATAGATCACGCACGCCGTGCCAAGGTATCCCCAGGCATCGCCCAGCCGGTTCACCAGCACGTTCTTCACGAACACGATCACCAATACCAGCAACGATGAGCTGTAGATGACCGCCGAGACTCCGAACAGGAAAAAGATTCTCCGCTGCCGTCGGCTCGAGGGCGGCAAATCAATGTCGTGCCGCAGAATATATTTGTTGGTCCAGGCCCGCAGAAACTCAAAGGAATCCTCGCGCAAATTGTCCATATCGAGGAACTGCGAAAGCGCGTAATACCCGTCCGCTTTGATCAAAGGGTTCAGGTTCAGCAAAGCGCCCTGGATCCCGCTCAGCAGCATCATTTTGTAGGCGATGTCGTTGATCACCGATCCCGGCGGCGTAAAATACCATAGCAACGCCGCAAGGCCGCACAGCACCAGCTCGATCCAGATTCCCGCGAAAATCACCCACTGCCGCTCCGATGTCTTGGTGAACAGCAAAATGTCCGTCGTGTCCGTATAAAACGCCGGTGTGAAATAGATCAGCAGAAAACCCATCTGATGCACGTCGCCGCCGAAATGCTTGCACGTGAGCCCGTGCCCGAACTCATGAATTCCGCCCAGCGCCAACAGCAAAATCCAGAAAATCCACAAATCGTATGCGCTCTTGTCCGCAAAATTGTAAAGCGACGACGTATCCTGCTGCACGCGCGTCCAGTCTCCCGCCAGCAGATAACAGGCGACCGCGAAGATCGCCAAAGAGAACCACACAAATCCGCGCGTGAACATCCAACCCAGGTAGGGGTCCATTTTTGCCAGCGTTTCGTTCGGGTCCCAAGCCTTGAACGACATATACAGGACGCTCGATTGGTCCACTCGACCCTTTCGTTCGTCGCGGATTCGTTCCAGCACCGCCAGATTTTTTTCACCAACCGATCGCTCCCACAGCGCCGGTTCGATGCTGTCCAAAAATTCGAGCACTTCTCCCTCAGCCAGAGGAGAATCCGGATGCAGGCTGCTCATCGCTTCGGAAATTTCCAGTGGCGTGCGCGTGCCATCGCACATCTGCAGCAATTCGTATTCGGTCGCGCCGTAGCGGTTGTAGGAATTTGTTTCGTGGTTTTTGATGACGTAGCTGGTCTCGCCCGCCACCGTCTGCTCACTGATTCGCACCTCCGAGCGCAGCTTCGGGCGCCGCAGCCCTTTGGCGGCCACGCTCGAGACCTGCAGGCTGGTAGGACCGAAACGCATTTGTTTTTCGCTACGGCTTTGAGTGGGAAGTGTTGGTCCAGCTTACGCGCACCGCCATTCCGGGGCGCAAATCCGAAATACCCGTGCCGGCCAACTGCGCCAACACATCGTAGCTATCGCTCGCCGCATCGATCGTTGGGCTGATCTTTACGACGTGTGCCGTCAGCGAGCGGTTCTCATCGCCAACCAGCTTTAACTCTACCGGGGCGCCCACGCTCGGCCGCCAGTTCGCCGATTCCGGCACCTGAAACTGTACTTGCAACGGACTGAGTTGGCTTACGCGAAAACATTTGTCACCCTTCGTGATCGCCTGTCCTTCGCGGACGTAACGCCGCACCACCACCCCGGAAAACGGCGCCTCGATGTGCGTCTGCTCTTCTTCCAGGTTCAGGCGATTGATTTCCGCGTGCCCGCTTTCCACCAGTGCTTCGTAGCCGTGTAGATCGTATTCCGCCGCTTTTGCCTCGAATTCCGCTGACTCCAGGTCCGCGTCGCTTGAAAGTCCTAGCGCTCGAAGCTGCTGCTGCCGGTGATAAGCGGCAGTCTTGGCCTTCAGCTCCGCTTCCTTGTATTTCCGGTTGTTGTCTTCCACCTGCAAATCGTCGCGAGCCTTCACCAATTCCATTTGCAGGCTTCGATCGTCCAGCTTGCCGAGCGTCTCGCCGGCCGTCACCGCGCTGCCTTCATCCTTCGCGAGTGACGTCACGACGCCGTCCCGCTGCGCCGCCACGTCAACCTGATGTTCCACCGTCAGCACGCTCAGTACGCCGTCCGGATGCGCGACCGGGCTCACCGCCGTTACCGGCGCCGAAGGCGTCGCGACCGGAGCCGCCGCGCTCGAACTCGCCGGCGCCGCAGAATCTCCGCAACCGCACAGCAACCACATTGCCAACGTCGCGCCCAGAAATATCGTTCGGTTTCTGTTAAACATTCCACTCATCCTCATGGCAGGAATCCCCATATCTTCTGCCATGCCCACCGGAACGGCGAACGCAACAGAACATATCCCACCGGATACCAACCGCTGCCGAACCATCCGCCTCCGGCTCCAATCCTCGCGCGCCCCACCATTCCACTGCGGGCCCGTCCGCCGGCATTTTCGAAAGTTCCGCGCACCAGGAAATACTGATCGCCCGCTTCGCCGTGCGTCTGCGCTCCGATTCGATCGACGGTTCCCTGAAACGTGGAAGTCGGAAACGCATTCAGCTTCAGCGCCATTTTTCTTCCCGGCGCCACCAGCGCCAGATCCGTTTCTGGCACGCTCATCTCTGCCGCCATCCGTTCCTGTGCAACAATTTCCACAAAGGCGTCGCCCGGTTTCAGATAGCTCCCCGCTTTGTCTTCCACTTTCGGAGTAACTACCACCCCGGCGATTGGGGCACACAGCGCCGACTCGTTCACTCGCTGCTGCTCCAGTTCAACCTCCGCTTGATGCAAATCCGCCTGGATTTTTGCCTGTCCCGCCGCCGCCGGATCGTTCTTGAATTCGGATTCCGCAAGCTCGTGCCGCGCTTGCGCCAGCGCTTCTTCAGCCTGCGCCAATTTCACGCGGTCGTCGCCGTCATCGAGCTGAGCCAGCACCTGCCCCGCCGTCACCGTATCGCCCTCGCGCACGAACACGCGTTGCACCACTCCGCCGTCGACCGCGCTCACCATCCGCCGCTCCGACGGAATCACCGTCGCGTCCGTTCCCACGCGCATCGGCCAGGGAATTACCGCCAGCACCAGAGCCGCCAGCCCCAGTTTTTGCGCATATTCCACCCAGCGCGATTGCGGCATCGCATTCAGCAGTTTTTTCTTGCGCTGCGAAAACGGCTGCAGCAAATTCGCGAGGGGCACTTGCTGATACAGTTGCGCGTTGCGAATCGCAACCGTCGTCTGGTTCGCCAGGATTCCCACCGTCTCGCGGTTGCTCGGCGTCAAAAAGTCCGCGTCGCCGCTCAATAGCGCCAGCACTCCCAGCGTCCCTTGATCGTCTTTCAGCGGTAGCGCATAAAATCCGTTGTGTTCGTGCGCCCCCAGGAACGGCACGATTTGCGCCTTCGCCTCCTCGGGGCTGGTGTGCCAACCGTCCTCGTACAAATCGGCAGAGACCGGATCGGCCTGCGATGCCACCCATTCGAGCCGCGTCCGCAAATCGGACATTTCCCGCGTTTTCGGTACTTCGGTCTCGCCGGACACCGCGCCCAGCACGAACTTACTACGGTCGAAAAATCCGATTACGCACCGCTCGAAGGGCACTACCGACGCTGCCTGATGCACCACGGTAGTCAGTACATGGTCCAGATCCAGCGTCGATGTAATTTCCTGCGAAATTTTCAGCAGGGCATCGAGCGATTGAACCTTCCGCTCGGCCTCTAGTAGGTTCGCGTTGTGCAGCGCGACGGCTGCCTGTTCGCTGATGCTCGCTAGGAAAAATAGATCGTCTTCGTTGAATGTCCCGCCGTCCAACTTATTGACGATCTCCACGACGCCCAGCACTTCGTCGTCTTTCCTGAGCGGCACTCCCATCCACGTCTGAATCTCGAATTCGCCGCCCGCTTCCTGCCGTTCCGCCAGCCACGGCTCGCTCGCAACATCCTCCACCAGTTTTGGCGCGGCCTTCTGCGCAATATCCGCCAGGAGTCCCTCGGTCAGCGGTACGCGCGCATCTTCTTCGATCGTCGGGTCCTCACCGATTTTCTTCGCGAGGTACATATCGTCCGAACCGGCGTCGGCCAGCCACAAATTGCACGAACCCGCTCCCAGAATGTCGCGAATTTTCCCCGCCACCACCGGCAGCAGTTGGCCCATCTCGAGCGTGGACGTAAACGTCCGCCCCAGGTCGTACAGCGCGGTTAATCGTTCCAGGGTAAAAAGTTGGGTGTGACGCTCGGCTTCGATCGCGCCCAAATTGGTGAACGCGTATCCTGCCAGGCGGCTCGCTTCCTCCACGAAATGCGTCTCTTCGGCAGTGAAGCTACCCGTGCGTTTGTTCAGCACCTCCACGACGCCCTCGGTGCTCTGCGCTCCCGGTAACGCCGCGAATAGCGCGGACTTCAATCGCGCGCGGCCCGCTTCTTCAATGTGCTCGAACCCGCCCTCGGCAATTTCCGCCGCATGGACCGTGCGGCTGGAACCGGAGTCGTACACCTCATATAGAATGCCGTCGTTCACCGCCTCGGAAATCGGGCTGATTCTCTCGCCCGGCTCAGTCCACACCTTCCGGCACACCAATCCCTCGGCCGTCGCGTCGTAGGTCCACACAAATACCGCGCGGGCCCCTAGGGTCGCGCCAATTCGCGCAGCAAAAGTTTTCAGCAGGGTATCCTGGTCGCGGCAGGCTAAAGACACGCTCGCTAGTTCAAAGAGCGCGGAAGATGTTTCCATGACTCTCCCAGGAGGAAGGGGGCACTTCCGTTCTTCCGTTGCTGGCGATAGCGGTCGCATCCAACCAACGGAATGCGCGAGACTAGCAAATCCCCCGCTCACCCGTCAAGGAAGCGTCGAGACACAACCGTGCGATCGAGTGGCGCGCGGCTTTTCCCCTCGAAACTTTTTCGCGTTCACTTGATTGCCAGCTATAATTCGGTTAGCTTTGCACCTGCGGCGGGGGAACTTGTGAACATTAGCATTCGGAAGGCGGGCCGGGCCACGATCTTGGATCTGGAAGGTCCGCTGAAATTGGGCGACGCAGAAGAAGCTTTCCGCACTCAAATCCAGCAGTTGGTGGATGCCGGCTCGACGCACGTGGCCGTCAACCTTGCTGGTGTGACCGAACTCGATAGCTCCGGCATCGGGGCGCTGGTCCGCGCCTTTACAACCCTGAAACGCGCCGGTGGTAAAGCCACCTACTTCGCTCCCTCAAAACGCGTCATGATGCTGCTGAAAATGGTCCGCCTCGACACAATCTTGGACCTCGCCGACGACGAAGCCGCCGCCCTAGCACGAATCTAGACACACCCGCACGCAGATTGAGACGCTGGAAGGAATTTCAAAAAGGGAAAGCTGTGTGGGAAGTCCTGCGAGGGACCACGTACCGCGGTCCCTCGTCCTATCATTCGGAGAATTAGCGCCGGTCGAGCGCCGGGTGCCGCACGTCGCGCCCCGCAATATAATAGATAACGTCCTCGGCGATATTCGTCGCGTGGTCGCCGATCCGTTCCAGATTCTTCGCCACCAGAATCAACTCAAACGCCGCAAACACCTGCGCCGAGTCCTCCATCATGTAGGTCAACAGTTCGCGGAACAGTTGATCGCGCAGCCGGTCCACCTGGTCGTCGCGTCGCAGTACGCTCTGCGCCAGATCCTGGTCGCCTCGCACCAGCGCATTTAAACTGTCGCGCACCATCGCTTCCGCCAGTTCGCTCATCCGCGGCAAATCGACGTAGGGTTTCACCTGCGGATGCCGCAGAATCCGCATCGCCGACTGCGCGATATTTACGGCCTGGTCGCCAATCCGTTCCAGATCGCCATTGATTCGCGACACCGCTAGCAAGAATCGCAGATCCGCCGCCATCGGCTGTTGCAGCGCTAGCAACCTTTGCACGCGGTCGTCGATCTCGATCTGCATCTCGTTGATGGCGCTCTCTTCCGTCAGCACGGAGTCCGCCAGGTTCTCTTCCGCGTCCAGCACCGCGTGCACCGCCTGATGCACCGCGCGCTCGGCAAGGCTGCCCATCCACAGCAGCCGCTGCTTCAGTTCTTCCAGATCGTGTTCGAAATGTCGTTCCATTTTTCCTCAGTCAACTTAGACGCTGCAGGGCCCCTTGACAGTCGCCTCAACTCCCACGCCCCAATTCTTAATTCTCATCCAAACCGGCCGGTGATGTACGCCTCTGTGCGGGGGTCCGTCGGGGTGGTAAACAGTCTGGATGTCTCACTATGCTCGATCAATCTTCCATCCAGCATGAACGCCGTGTAGTCGCTCGCTCGCGCCGCCTGCTGCATGTTGTGCGTCACGATCGCCATCGTGCAGCTGTCTTTCAGTTGGAACATCAACTCTTCGATCTTCGCCGTCGTCACCGGATCGAGCGCCGAGCAAGGCTCGTCGAGCAGCAGCACCTCAGGATCCACCGCTAACGCCCTTGCGATACATAGCCGCTGTTGTTGTCCGCCCGATAGCGCGAACGCGGACTTCTTCAGCACGTCCTTCACTTCGTCCCACAGCGCTGCGCGTCGCAGGCTCTGCTCCACCAGATCGTCCAGCCGTCCTTTATATCCGTTGATGCGAAGCCCGTACGCCACATTGTCGTAGATCGACTTCGGAAACGGGTTCGGGCGCTGGAACACCATCCCCACGCGCCGCCGCAACCCCACCACATCCATTCCGAGGATGTCCTGACCATCCAGTTGAATATCCCCTTCGACGCGGGTATTGCGAATCGTCTCGTTCATGCGGTTCAGCGTCCGCAAAAATGTGGACTTTCCGCAGCCCGACGGTCCAATCAACGCCGTCACGCGGTTGGTCGGAATCTTCAGGCTCAACCCAAAGATCGCCTGCTTCGGACCGTAGAAGAAATTCAGATCCACGATCTTCAGACGTAACGCCAGTTCGGTTTTTTGCTGCGTCATATTTTCCATAGGCACCGGTACTCGCAGCGGGTTCGCGTACATCGCGGGTTGAGGAGCTCCACTCACGTATTCACCTTGGCTATCGTTGCCACAGCCTGCAAACTATACAGCCTTACTGCGCGCCAGAATAAATCGCGCGCCCAAATTTGAGAACAGCACCAGTGCCAGCAGCACCAGTCCCGCCGCCCATGCCTGCCGGTGCCAGTCATCGTACGGTGCGATCGCGTAGGTATAAATCATCACCGGTAGCGACGCAATCGGCTGGCCCCAACCTTGACCCCAATAGCGGTTGCTGAATGCTGTGAACAGCAGCGGCGCTGTTTCGCCCGCCACGCGTGCCAGCGCCAACAGCATTCCAGTCAGAATTCCGCCGCTCGCCGCGGGTAATACCACGGTCGCAATCGTCTTCCATTTACTCGCGCCCAGTGCCATCGCCGCTTCGCGCATGCTGCCCGGTACGGCCTTCAGGAATTCCTCCGTGCTGCGCACCGTTACCGGCACCACCATGATCGCCAGTGCCACCCCGCCGGCGAGCGCCGAAAAATGCTTCACCGGTAAAACCACCAGCGAGTAGGCGAAAATTCCGATTACGATCGACGGCACGCCATTCAGCAAATCGTTCGTGTACCGAATCACAAATGAAAATGTCTTTCCGCCGAACTCCGCCAGATACACTCCGGCCATCAATCCCACCGGCAACCCCATCACAGCCGCCAGCAGCAGCAACTTCAAGCTACCGACGATCGCATTTGCCATCCCACCGCCGGTTTCACCCACCGGTTTCGGTAGTTGCGTGAAAAACGCCCAATTCAGCGACGTTCCGCCGTTCCACAACAGATATCCCAGAATGAAGAACAGCACGCTCACCACGCCGAGCGCTGCGATGCCCGTCAGGCTCAGCATCACGATGTTGACCGATTTCCGCCACACGATCCGCGCGCTCATGCCGGCCGGCCTCCGCCACGTTCCGTGGCCACAATCAATATCCGCGCCAGGCCATTCAGGATGAACGTCATCAAAAACAGTACGAGTCCCAGCTCAATCAGCGCACTGAGGTACAAGTCGCCGGTCGCTTCCGTGAACTGGCTCGCAATCGTCGAGGCGATCGTGTCGCCCGGTGAAAACAGCGACGGGCTGATCGTTGCCGCGTTCCCGATCACCATCGTCACGGCCATCGTCTCGCCCAAGGCGCGCGCCAGCGCCAAAAAAATCGAACCCATAATTCCCGTCCGCGCCCACGGCACCACGACCTGCCAGGTCGCTTCCCAGCGCGTCGATCCCAGCGCCAACGCTGCTTCGCGTTGCTCGCGCGGCACCGTCAACAGCACTTCGCGCGACACCGAAATAATGTACGGCACGACCATGATCGCCAGCACAATCCCGGCGGTCAGAAATCCCACTCCGTAATTCGGCCCGCTGAAAATCGGCAAATATCCAAACGCGCCCTTTAGCGCCGGACCGATCTTCGTCCGCATTAGCGGCACTACGATAAAAATCCCCAGCAATCCGTAAATCACGCTGGGCACCGCCGCCAGCAGGTCGATCAAAAAGGAAACGATGTCGCTGAATTTTCGCGGCGCAAGCTCCGAAAGAAAAATTGCGCTTGCCAGTCCGAGCGGCACAGCCAGCGCCAGCGCAACCGCCGAAGTAACGAGCGTCCCATAAATAAACGGCGCCGCTCCGAAATTATCAAAAACCGGATCCCAAACCTTCGTGAAGAAAAACATCCATCCGAATTTCGTTCGCGATAGATGCGAGGTAACCCACAGCTCGTACACCAGCAGGGAAGTCAGCAGCAGAATTCCCGCCGCGAACGTTAGGGTGATTAAATGCGCGACCTCATCCCCCCCGCGCAGGCGGCGAAGAAACGAACGAGGCCCCGCCCGATGCGGAGCCTCGTGACCGATCGTAGTGGCTGCTGCTGACATGGAGTGGGTCGATTACGAGTGGCTACTGGATCAGCGAAATTGCCTTCAGTTCCTTCGTGATCACCGGCTTCGGAAGTTGTGCGTACGTGAGGCCTTCGTTGTAGCCCTGGCCCTGGGTCAGCATCCACTTCAGAAAATCCTTGATCGCTTCACGCTTCGCCGCATCCTGAATTTGCGCGGGTATCAACAGCCAGGTGAAGCTGGAGATCGGATAAGCGCCCGCTCCAGGCGCATTCGTGATCGAAACCCGGAAGTCTTCCGGCATATCCTTTGCTGCTCCCGCTGCCGCTG
>Ga0302320_10026041_pt1 | contig 11344 bp, 13 predicted proteins | sample Bog_T0_3_FD_202130 | JGI IMG/M metagenome (GOLD analysis project Ga0302320, IMG submission 202130) | Peat permafrost microbial communities from Stordalen Mire near Abisko, Sweden - Bog_T0_3 | ecosystem: Environmental > Terrestrial > Soil > Wetlands > Peat | place: Sweden: Abisko, Stordalen Mire... | reverse complement strand
TGCGTAAACATCACGCCCTGGCCTTGATCGACTCCACGCTGGAGTAATTGGTTAAAACCTCGCATAAATCGTTCGCAAACTTTACAAGGAGCATGCAATGAAACTGAGAAAAAGCAGCTGGAGTATCTGTGTCGCAGCGTCCCTGGTGCTGGCCGTGGCCGCACTTCCATCCGTACAGAAGGCAGTAGCCGCGGGTCCGTCAACCGTAGAAGTCAAGATCGATAATTTCAGCTACACGCCGGCGACGCTCACTGTGAAAGCAGGAACCCAGATCACCTGGACGAATGCGGATGACATTCCGCACACCGTCGTCAGCGACAACCAGAGCTTCAAGTCCCGAGTGCTCGACACCGACGAGAAGTTCACCTTCACCGCCAGCAAGCCCGGTACATACGCGTACTTCTGTTCGATTCACCCGAAGATGACCGGCAAACTGGTAGTTGAGTAAATTGGTTGAGTAAATTGCGTTGAGTCGTTGACCTCATGAATCCCTTTGATCCCAAGTCGGCTTTGCTCGCGAAACATGCACAACATGTCGTGCTGGTCCACTTCCCGATCGCACTCTTTCTGACCGGAGTCGCTTTCGATTTCGCGGCGCGCTGGGCAAAAGACGCCACGAACCGGGCAACGCTAGCGGCAGCGGCACGCCTCAACCTGATCGCCGCCGCAGCTTTTGTGCTACCGACGCTAGCCACCGGCATCGCAGCATGGCGGTGGCAACTCGCGGGCCAGAAATTGAAGGGAATATTACTGCTCCACCTCTTGATGGCGTCCGTCTCCGCTTTTCTGATCTCTTTGCTTGGGTGGATTAACCTTCGCCGCCGTCGTGCCCCAGGTTCCGCGTTTCCGGCTGGCTACCTGCTGCTGGAAATTCTGACCGCAGTGGTCGTTGCTCTTGCCGCTCATCTCGGCGGGTTCCTGAGCGGCGTCAACGTTCCTGGTTAGGACTGCGGCTCTTACCGCCCAAACTCCGCGGGCCTTCCCGTCAACCGCTCGATCCGCTTCGCGGTTGGCGGATGGGTCGAGAACAGGTTGCCGAAGCTCATCCCGCCCAAGAATGGCGCAATGATAAAAAGATGCGCCGTCGACGGGCTCGCGATGAGCGGGCGCTGTTTGGAATAGGCGTCGATTTTCGCCAGGGCGCTGGCCAGGGCATAGGGATTGCCAGTCCAGTGGGCTCCCGTGTCGTCGGCTCCATATTCGCGCGAGCGCGAGACCGCGAGTTGAATCAGCATCGCCGCAAAGGGAGCGAGGATAATCATGGCGATGGCTGCGATGCCGCTGCCTCCGCCGCGATCATCGCGTTCGCCGCGCATGCCTCCAAAAATCATTCCCCACTTGGCAATCGAGGCGAGCCATGTAATCGCGCCGGCTAAAGTGGCGGCGATCGAACTGATCAGGATGTCGCGATTCCGCACGTGGCCGAGTTCATGCGCCAGCACGCCTTCGAGTTCTTCGTCGTTGAGCAGTCCGAGAATGCCCTGAGTTACGGCGACTGACGCGTGGTTTGGATTGCGTCCAGTGGCGAAGGCGTTGGGCGAGTCGGTCGGGATGAGGTAGACCTTGGGCATCGGCAGGTTGACCTTTTGGGCCAGCCTCTCGACGATGTTGTAGACGCGTGGCAAGTCTTCGCGGCTGACGGCTTGCGCGCGGTAGGTGGCGAGCGCGATCTTGTCCGAGAAAAAGTAGGAAACAAAATTCATGACGGCGGCGACGCCGAGCGCCATCAGCATTCCGTTCTGGCCTCCGAAGGCGCGGCCAGCCAGCATGAGCAGGAGCGTCATGACGGTCAGCAGAAGAGTAGTTTTGAATACGTTGCTCATATAAGTTTGCCTGGTGACATAGTATTCGATGCTGTGGGTTCGGACTCGGCTCAGGTGGGACACTGCTGGCTGCGGACTCTTGCTCGCTTCGTCGGCCCTCGGCTAAAGTATTTATTTCTCAGCGGCTTAGCCGAAAATTTACCGCAAAAACAAGCCGGTAATTTATGCTAACTCATTGATTTATAAATACCTTACAGCTAATCCCTTATTTCTCAAAGACCTGGCGTCTATCGCACGCTAAGTCTTTGATTCTTAAAGACCGCCACCAGAGGGGTCTCTGCCCGTCGCTACACCGGTTCCAGCGCGGGGCTAAGTTGGATCGCATCTTCGGGACCGGCCGCGTTTTCATGCACTGAATCGACACCCAGCTATCCCTGTCGCTTCAGCGCCCGTTCGAGCGTCTGGTCGAGCGCCGCTTTGGCCTTGTCGTATTCGGCAGGTGTGATCTTGCCTTGTTTTTTTTCTACTTCAAGCTGGAACAGTTCTTCCTTCAGTGCTTCCAGCAGCATCGACGATTTTGCAGCCGGAGCGTTCGTCGCGGAATTCGCCGATATCGCAGCGGCTGAAGTCGTCGGACGGACGCTCCCTCTGCGATCCTCAGAGGCCGCGTCAGCCTTCGCAGCAGACATAGCCGCAGGCGATGTTGCAGGCTGCCGTTTCGTGACCACCCAGCCGCCAACGGCCAGCAGGACGGCGAATCCGCCAAGAATGGGCCAGCGATATTGCTGCAGAGCATCGGGCGCATCGATGGGGACGCCGAGTCCACCGCCCGGGCGATTATCGCCTTGCGGCTGTGCCTGTTCCTGCTGCGCCGCGCCTGAGGCGGTTTCTCCGGGAGACTCGGTGATGACTCCATTGCCCTTGAGCGTGAAAGCAAGCGGCTGGCCGGGCTTGGTCTGCTGCGCTACTTCGACATTGCTGTCGCCCTGGCGTGGGTCCTGCATCGACTGGTAACTGGACGGATTCGCGGCCGTGAACTGCATGGTTTTGGGGAGAACGATGACCAGGTGCGCGGCGGGATACAGCGGCTTGGGATCGATCGCGATTTCGCCCGAGTAGGGCAAAGTAAATTCAACCTGAAACTGCGTTTCACCGGGACGCAGCGGGAAGGCAATCGCGTAGCGGTTCTTCTCGGATTGGGGCTTGGCTTCAGCGGGGATCGGCTGGCCGTTCGGGGATTGCGCCTGCACCTGCTCAACCTTTGCTCCAGCGGGCAGATAGAACTCGAAGTTGTGATCGTTCATCTGCGTCTTCGCGGGAGAAGACGTGTTACTGACGACGAACAGGCGTATCCCCTGCATGGATCCGCTGTCGGCCTGGAAGCGAATGACGTCGGCGGTCACGCCAAGCTCGGCGACCTTCGTTGCCACATCATAGACCTGAACGTCAGCCGTGTTCGTGCCAGGAGGCGCCATTTGATGATAGGTAACTCCCTGATGGATGGCGCGGATGAGGTGCGGTCCGGCGACGGTCACTTTGAAGCTGAATTTACCGGCACTGTCGGCCTTGGTGCTGCCGCCGATATCCATGCCGTTGGCCAGATTGATGAGGATGACTTCATCACCGGCGGCGGGCTTGCCCGTGGTGCCATTGGTTACGGTGCCGGTTAGGGTCTGGGCGGCGGCGGTGGCTACGGCTAGCGTAAGGATCGCTGCCATGAATGCGGACTTTGCTAGTTTGGTCAAAAGAACTCCTTAGTCGTTAGGGACAGTCTTGAAGCCACGCGTACAGTTCCTCGATTTCGCGCGGCGTGAGCGCCCCGATGGCAGGTTCGATGGCGCTCAGGCTCATGGGCTGCTATTTTACCGATGTCGCTGACTCTGCTGTCAGGTGGATTATCTTATTTCGAGCCTGATCGTATAGCCAACACTCACAACTGCCAAACCGCATCAGTCTCAGGTGGAACTCCTCGGAAGCGGGGACATTGAGAGCCGATCGAAGCTTAGCTTCATTTTCTGCGGCTGTCCTTTGCCAGAAGGAGAGTTGGCTAAATATCCAGTCGCTGTTACACACATCAAGACTGCAGCGCCCCGACGACGACACTCCTCCTCCGGGTGCCAAGTAAACTGTGCCGTCCGGCATTGTCGTTGCAAAATTCACATTTTTACTGCGCAGGTTGATCCAAGGTGATGAAATCCCCAGTTATTGAGTGCTGCGTCGTTCTTATCGGCGCGGTTCCTTCGGATGTCGCGGCTGAGGTAGGGCCTCAAATCGCGGCCTCGCTAATGAGTTTCTTCAATAGGCGATAGTCGCCGGAATGCTTCTCCGGGATTTGGAGTTCCTTTGACTCGCGCAGTGTCCTTTTGCGGGGCGGCACCGCCCTTCTTTTGGCGTTTAGATATGTGATCGTGCTGTCTTTCAGGCTGCTCGATGGATCATATGACGATCCATACTCCGCCATCTCCTGCTCAAGAGATTCTCTCCAGTCGTTTTGAAAATCCGCTCTTATCATGGTGCCGATGCCGTTACGCCACCCGCCCCGACGACAACTCCAGGCACGCAATCTCGCATGATCGAGCTTTTCGCGGGCGGGGGCGCCCGCGCCACACTCGCCCGTTACGTATGATTGCCTCACTACGCGTGAAGTTCATGGAGCATGTGCTGGCGGCGGACTTTGATTTTTCTTTCGTCCTTGCGGGCCTGGGCGAGATCGTAGGCAAGCTGCATCCGGAGCCAGGTTTCGGGCGTGCTGCCAAAGGCTTTCGAGAGGCGGATTGCCATCTCGGGGCTGATGCCCGACTTGCCGTGAATGACGTTGTTGAGCGTTTGCCGGCTGACGCCGAGAACTTCCGCTCCCTCGGTTACGGACAGGCCCAAAGGCTCAAGACAATCATGCTGCACGATGCGACCCGGATGTGCGGGATTCTTCATGGGCATTGCGTTTCCCCCAATGTTTCTGCAGGCATTGCAGCTTAGGCCACCAGCCCCGCCGACTGCTCGAGTCGCGCGATCTCTGCCATGATCGCAGCCGCTTCCTCTTCGAGCGAGGCGCGCATGGATTGATAGTCCGCGTCGGGAACCTTGCCTGCTTTGTATTCGAAATTCAGGTCGCGGAGGTTTTCGTAGACGGCTTCCTTGCGCTCGCGGAGATAGCCCAGACGCGTCTTTTCTTCTCCGGCGTAGACTTCGCCGGGGAAGAAGAAAACATAGTAGAGACAGGCTAGCGTAACGGCACCGCAGACAAAGGCAATCATAAGTCGGTCTCCTTGCGAGCCTTGCGGCGGAACTCGTCTAGTTCGCTGCCATGCGGAATTACGATGCCATCGGCTAGAGCGGGTTCGGGCCGGTTCTTCCACGAGCGCACGATATGCACCGCGAACGCGATGCCGAGCGCTAAGACCAAAAAGGGCATGATCCACGCCACCCGATTGAAGCCGGTATTTGTGGGCGCGGCGATTACGGTCGGCCCGTATTGCTGTACGAAGCCTTGCAGGATGAGGTCGTCACTGTTACCGCCGCCCTTATCGATCGCCGCCTGCAGTTGATCGCGCATCTTGTCGGAGGACTGGCAGCCGACGTGATTGCATTCGAGCAAGACCTGACCGCATCCGCAAGTGCACATCATGCGATGGCCCAGGTCTTTGAAGCGGGCGGAATCGTCGCTGGCGCCCATGAAAACGATAACCGCGAGCATGAGAACGGCCGCCTGCAGCCAGCGACGCGGCGAGTTCCTCAATTTGCGGCAAAAAGCAGGTCCTTCGCTTCGCTCAGGAGGACAACTCGTAATATCAGGATGAAAGGTGGTATCAGGACGACAAGTAGCAAAAGAGGTCGACGATTTCATCTCAGTCCCCGGCTCCCACCTGCGCCGGTGTGCGAGCCGGCACGGGCGCAACGACCTGGACGGCCGCGGCATTCGGCACGAGTGCAGTGATGGTACCGAAGACCATGATGATCAGGCCGATCCAGATCCAGGGGACCAGCGGATTCAGATGGGCTTTGATGATGGGCCGTCCCGTGGCCTCGTTCTTGCCTTCATAGACGAGATAGACGTCCGTCACTAAGAACAAATCTTCGCGGAAGCTCGGGTAAATGCGTGGCAGCGTCTGCGGCTGCTGGCTGGCTTTATAAAAGCGGCGCTCGGGATACATGGTCGTAATCTGCTTGCCGCCGCGAAACACGTTGATGATCGCCCACTCGTTGGCGTAGTTGGGATTGTCGTCCTGCGTGTAGGACTGGCAGACCAGAGTGTAAGGACCGATGTTGATTTTGTCGCCAAAGCCCATTTCCTTTTCAACTTCTTTGTTGAAAGGGGTTCCAAGGATGCCGATGATCACCAATGCGACGCCGAAGTGAACGATGTAGCCGCCATAGCGCCGCGTGTTTCGGTGATAGAGGCGAACCATGGCAGAGAACAAATTCAGATCGCTTTTGCCGGCGATGACGCGGCCGCCGCGAACAAACTCCGAAATAACCGTGAAGATGACCAGCGCCGAGAGAACGGCCGCCATGGTGGCATAGAAATACGAGGGATCTTCCCAAGGCCGCACGCCGAACAAAATCATCATGCCGCCGACGGCAAGCGAGCCAATCGCGGGAAAGAGGAAATTCCGTTTGAGGCTTTCGACGGAAGTCTTACGCCACGCCAGCAGCGGCCCAACGGCGGTCAACAGCAGGAGCAGCAAGGCAACCGGGATCGCCACGCGATTGAAGAACGGCGGCCCGACCGTGACCTTGTGTCCCTGCACGAATTCCGACAGGATCGGAAAAAACGTGCCCCACAAGATGGTGAAGCAAACCACGAGCAAAAGAAGATTGTTGAACAGAAAACTGGATTCGCGCGAAACCAACGACTCCAGTTTGTGCTCGCTCTTGAGGTGCGACCGGTTCGCGATAAGGAAGAAGGTGCAGACCGCCAGCGTCAACCCGATGAAGACCAGAAACCACGTGCCGATCGAGGACTGCGCAAAGGCGTGCACCGAACTGATCACGCCCGAGCGCGTAAGGAATGTACCCAGCATCGACAGCAAAAACGTCGCGAAGATGAGCGCCATGTTCCACACTTTCAACATGCCGCGTTTTTCCTGCATCATGACGGAATGCAGAAACGCCGTGCCGGTAAGCCACGGCATGAGCGAGGCATTTTCCACCGGGTCCCAGCCCCAGTAGCCGCCCCATCCCAGCACGGCATAAGCCCAGTGCGCGCCGAGAAACACGCCGACGGTCAGGAAGCACCAGGTCACCATAGTCCAGCGGCGGGTGATCTGAATCCATTTTTCGCCGGGGTACTTCATGATGAGCGCGCCGAGGGCGAACGCAAAGGGAACCGTAAAGCCGACGTATCCCAGATACAGCATGGGAGGATGAATGACCATCTCGGGATACTGCAGAAGCGGGTTCAGGCCGGTGCCATCGGCGGGGAGGGCGCCTTGCATGACGGCAAACGGGTGTGCCGCAAAATTCAGAATCAGCAAAAAGAAAACCTGCACCGAGGCGATGATCACCGAAGCGTAGGCGAACAGCCGCTGATCGGTCTTGTAACGCAAGCGCAGAACGAATCCATATCCGGCCAGCAGCAGGGACCAGAACAGCAGCGACCCTTCCTGACCCGACCACAGAACGGCAAACTTATAAGCGGCGGGCAATTCGCGATTGCTGTGGTGAAAAATGTAGGCGATGGAGAAATCGTCGTTGAACGCCGCGACTACGAGGACGATGCCCGCCAGCAGCACTGCGGCAAAAGTGGCGATTCCGGCGCGCCGCGCAGTCTCACCGAGCCGAGCCGATACGGCATCCCGACGGAACAACGCCAAAAAGCCCGCCAGAAACGAATACGCACTCAGGCCGAGCGCCAGCAGCAGCGCAAAGCTCCCTATTTGAGACATCGCTGAAACCCCACTTTATGTGTACCTATCTTTGCAGAGAAGCGGTTGGTATGCAAACCAGCGGACGCTCGCCCGCTGCCGTCACTTCTCCAGCGGAAGACCCTTTTCGCGCCAATCGCGGATTCCGCCGTCCATGGAAATGACATTCGTGTAGCCCATTCTTTGCAGGTTATCGGCAGCCAGCGCGGAGCGGAAACCGCCGCCGCAATAAAGGACGAGTTCAGTCTGTAGATCGGGATACTTGCCCTCGATATCGCGCTCGATTATGCCCTTGCCAAGGTGGACCGCTCCGGGCAGATGGTCGGCCTCGAATTCGCGGTCTTCGCGCACGTCGACCAGTACAAATTTGTCGCCGCGATCAAGCCGCGCTTTGACCGCGTCCACATTCGTTTCGCGGACGCGCCCTTTGGCCTCCTCGACAATCTTCAGAAACCGCGGTGGATGCTGATGAGCCATGGTTGCCGTTCCCCCACTTCGATGCTTGATTTTTGCCCCCGAGCATAATAGCAGGGGATCCGCGTGCGGGCAGGTGCCCGCACCAGTTCAGTCAAGCGCAAATAGGGCCCCGTTTCTTCCCCGGCCCCATACCCCATGTGCTAAAGATGATGGGGACAGATAAAATCGATCAACGTTCCTGATCGGACCTGAATCGACCCATGACCCTCACCATTCGCCAGTCGCGCATTCACTCCTATGGTTGCTACAGCACTCGCCCGATCCGCAAAGGGACGCTGATCGTCGAATACGTTGGCGAGTATCTCACCTACGAACAGGCCGACGATCTATACGACGACTTTCCGAACACGTATTTATTCGGACTCGACGGCGGCAAACGCATCATCGACGGCTTCGGCGTGGCCGCCTTCGTCAATCATTCCTGCCAGCCGAACTGCGAGACCGATCAGATCCGGGGCAAGATGTGGATCATCGCGCTGCGCGATATTGAGCCCGGCGAAGAATTGACCTATGACTACAACCTCTATGATGGCGAGGATGACGCACCCTGTTTATGCGGTGCTCCACGCTGCCGGAGAAGCCTGTATTCGGCAACGCATCTGCGCAAACTGGCGAAGAAGCGCGCCAAAGCCGCGGCGGCCTCTGCCGCGTAAAGAGACAAAGTTTTGGATGCTACAATCGTCTCGTTCTAACCGCCGTTCTGATCGCGTTCCGAACTCTGGAGTCATGCCTTGAACCGTGCTTCCGCCGGCCTCGAAACCATCATCGCCAAAGCTCTGCATAGCGCGCCGGCAAGCGAGAGCGCCTTGCTGGCGTGGCCGGTCGCGTGTGGCAGCAAGGTGGCTGAGCGGACTCGCGCGCTAAGTTTTTCCGACGGAATTCTGCGAGTGGAAGTTGCCGACGCGGGATGGCGGCGGGAACTCGCCAACCTGGCGCCGCGTTACGTAGCCTTGATCAACAAGTATTCCGCGACTTCGGTCAAGCGGATTGAATTCGTGGTGAAGGCTGCACTGTAGATTATGAAAGTTACCGACAAGGACGTTGCCTACGTAGCAGACTTGGCCAACCTCGAGTTGACCGAGGACGAGCGCGCTCGTATGTCGCGCGATTTGAACTCCATTCTGGAATATGTCGCGCGACTCAGCGAACTGGAGACCGATAACATCGCGCCCATGGCGCAGGTCTCGGATCGCTATGGCGTGGACGAATCGCGGCAGGGGAGCGATCGCTTCGCTTACGCCATACGCGACGATGTCAAAGACGGTCTGCGGAAATCGCTACCACACGAGGCTGCCGTGAAAAATGCTCCGGACACGGACGGGACGTTTTTCGAAGTGCCGAAGGTGATTGAGAGATAGCGATCAAGAGCCCGATGCCTGCGCCGATGATGAACCCAATGACGATCGATGATATTCGGAGCTGCATCGCAGAACGAACGACGACCGCCACGGCTCTCGCCCAGGATTTCTACACACGGATCAGAAAAGAAGATCCGGAAATTGGCGCGTTTTTGACTCTCTGCGAGGAACGCGCTCTGGCCCAGGCCGGGCGTATCGACGCGATCGCCGCAGCCGGTAAGCCTTTGCCGCCGCTCGCGGGAGTCCCGGTTGCGATCAAAGACGTCATGGTGACGAGCGGCGTGCGCACTACAGCCGGATCGAAAATTCTGGAGAATTTTATTCCGCCGTATGACTGCACGGCAGTCGCTCGCCTGGAAGCGGCGGGCGCGGTGATCTTGGGCAAGCTTAACTGCGACGAGTTTGCCATGGGCTCGTCCAATGAGAACTCGGCATATCACCCGGTGCACAATCCGTGCGACAAGAGCCGCGTGCCCGGCGGATCGTCGGGCGGATCGGCGGCAGCGGTTGCCGCGGAGATGGCGGTGGCGACGCTCGGTTCCGACACGGGCGGATCGATTCGCCAGCCCGCGTCGTTTTGCGGCGTGGTCGGGTTGAAGCCAAGCTATGGCCGCGTGTCGCGCTACGGCCTGATTGCGTTCGCGTCGTCGCTCGATCACATTGGGCCGTTTGCGAAAACGGTGAAGGAGGTTGCGCTGGTGCTGCGCACAATTGCGGGACGCGATCCCATGGATTCGACTTCCGCCGAGGTGCCCGTGCCCGACTACGTCGCGGAACTCGAGAAGCCGGTGCAAGGTTTGAAAGTTGGAGTCGCCAAAGAATATTTCGGCTCGGGACTGGATCCCGAGGTGCGCGCGGCGGTGGAAGCGGCAATTCAGAAACTGGCTGAGTTGGGATGCGAAATTGTGCCGGTGAATTTGCCGCACACCGAGTACGCCATTCCCACGTATTACATCGTGGCCACGGCGGAAGCGTCGGCGAACCTGGCGCGCTACGACGGCGTGCGTTACGGCTTCAGGGCCAAGGCGAATACGCTTTCCGAGATGTACCGCTTGAGCCGCGACGGCGGATTCGGCGTGGAAGTCAAGCGCCGCATCATGCTCGGCACCTACGCGCTGAGCGCTGGATACTATGACGCCTACTATCTGAAAGCGCAGAAAGTGCGCACGCTCCTGACACGGGACTTCGATGAGGCGTTCAAGAAAGTAGATGTGATCGCCGCGCCAACTTGCCCTACTCCGGCGTTCCGGTTGGGCGAGAAGGTGAATGATCCGCTGGCCATGTATCTCGCCGATATCTACACCGTAACTGCTAACCTGGCGGGCATTCCGGGAATTTCAATTCCGTGCGGCGAGAATCACGAGAAGCTGCCGATTGGATTGCAGCTGTTTGGACGGCACTTCGATGAGGCTACGCTGCTGCGAGTCGCGCATGCTTACGAGCAGGTGAGAGTGTCGTTGGTCGTTCGTCGTTAGTCGCTCGCTTTCAGGTTCCAGCTAAGGGCCGCAAACGGGTGATCGGAATCATGGCATCAATTCTGGCAAGCTACAGCGGTTCGTAATATGTTTCTCCGGAGCAGGCGCGGCACAGCACTCGCCCGTCGCGCACGACCTCACGCCGGAAATTTATGCCTTCGCCGCACTCGGCGCAGACGATGCGCTCGCCTTTGTATCCGGGGAACTCTTCGGCGGGGAGTTCGACTTTCACCCACTGCTTCGTGAATAAGTCGTCTTCCGGCATTTCGCGATAGGCCAGCATCTGCTGCTGGTTTTTGCTTTCGATTTCCGGATGCATCGATCGCGCCCGCCCCTTGGACGACTCTTTCGCGGCGATGCGGATGGCTTTGTACCAGTGGTCGGAAGTGGACCCACTCAAGCCAAAG
>Ga0302320_10026040_pt1 | contig 11344 bp, 11 predicted proteins | sample Bog_T0_3_FD_202130 | JGI IMG/M metagenome (GOLD analysis project Ga0302320, IMG submission 202130) | Peat permafrost microbial communities from Stordalen Mire near Abisko, Sweden - Bog_T0_3 | ecosystem: Environmental > Terrestrial > Soil > Wetlands > Peat | place: Sweden: Abisko, Stordalen Mire... | reverse complement strand
TGCGCAGTAAAAAACATACCGAAATCCCTTTAAATTCAGGATTGCAGATTGATTGCTTTATGATTGCTTTATCTGCAATGCTTGAGACAGGAAGGGAAGAGAACGGAAGAGCATAAAAGCTCAAATGCTGTTTGAAACAAACCCAAAAAGCGCAATGTTTATTGGGCTTTTATCGGTTTCCCCCTGCAAAGGAAAGGTGGTGGTAGGTGATGGATTCGAACCATCGAAGGCATAGCCAGCAGATTTACAGTCTGCCCCCGTTGGCCACTTGGGTAACCTACCATCCGTAGTAAAATCAAGCACTTGACGAGCTTTTCGGTTTGTGTTTTTCTAGCCGTTGTATCCGGTGATTGTATCCCGGACGAAAAACATGGCCGAAACCGAAAACCAGCCCGCGACTACCGGTAAAAAAACCGCCGTTCGCATCTCAAAAGACGGCAAATGGCGATCATTCACACGGGTCCCGCATTTGCTGCAATATGTAAGCAGCGGGGCATATTTTGCACGAATAAAGATCAGGGGCAAGATTTTTCGTCAAAGTTTGGAAACTGATGTTTGGTCGGACGCGCAGTTGAGACTGGTGGATTTTCTGAAAGAAAAGCAGACCATCCGGGAAGCCGGCAACGAACAAAAAGTGCCTTTCAGCACCGCGACGGAGCTTTACAAGAAGCGGGTGGAAAACGATCACTCAATGAAGAAACGGAGCAAGGGGTATCGCTTCCTTTGTATCCGCAAAATCGAATCGTCATGGCCGGGCATCACCAGTCGCATTTTGGGTGAAATCACAGAAGCAGAATGCCGGGAGTGGGCAACAAAGTTGAAGGCCGAACTTGCCAGCCAATACTTCAACAATGTACTTGATACGTTTAAGCTGATAATTGCTGAGGGCATCAAGGAACAAAAGCGGCTTGGCGGAAAGGTGATTGAAAATCCGGCGGCGGAACTCGCTAGAGTGAAGATTCAACAAAAAGAACTGCATCTGCCGGATCGGGATCAATTCAAATTGCTGGTTTCAAACATCTGCAATGACAATTCGAACGGTTGGGGACCAAAAGCCGCCGACTTGGTTGAATTCCTCGCATACGGCGGTTTCCGTCTCTACACGGAAGCCCAGTGGATAACGGGCGATGACATTGATTGGCAGCGGAAGGAAATCATCGTTCGCGGCGATCCCAAGGAGGGGACCAAAAACGGGGAAATGCGGCGCGTGCCAATAAATCACGGTATGGAAGACTTGTTGAAACGGATACAGGCAAAACGTGGAGGTGAAATCAAAGGAAAGGTGCTTGAGATCGTCGAATGCCCTATGGCTGGCTGCGGGTCGTCAATGTCGAGCGCTGAGCAAACCGCCACAAGCTCGACACGTTTGGCGCTGCGGTTATCGTTGCGAACGTAAAGCACAACCGGAATTCGGTCTGTGCCCTGCGGGCTGCGCTTGATCGCCATGCGGGTCATCCAAATCAAATCCCATAATCTTCCGGTTTCATCCTGACCGGTGACACCCACCGGAACGGTGACATAATTTTCAAATACGGCGCGGGTAATAAACATAGGGAAACGGATTCCGCCTTCTTTGGCAGCGGTGCTCACGTCAATTTGTTCGCCATCGGCAAGGGCTTGTTTGCGGGTGTAGGCGTAAATGACTGGGCCAAAATCGGGGTTGGTCTTCATGGAAATTTCCACGGGTTGGGTTTCGATAAAATCAACGGGGATCTTCATAGGTCAATAAAAGTAGCCAAGAGCCCGTAGGCTCTGGTGTCCGGGGTAGCCCATGACCAGATGGTCAACAACTTCGATTTTCAAGAGTTGACCGGCCCGGATAAGATCGCGGGTGACTTTGATGTCTGCCTCGCTGGGCGTGGGGTCGCCGCTGGGGTGATTGTGAACCAAAATAATCGAGGCGGCGGCGGTCATGATAGCCACCCGAAAGACTTCGCGGGGATGGACAAGCACGGTATCCATCAAGCCGACACTGACAAGGTAATGCCCCTTGAGCCGCTTGCGGGTGTTCAGGATCAGCACCACGAAGCATTCAGACTCCGGGTTGAAATAAGGGTGTGTCGGAATGTGCAACCGCCAGTAGTCGGCGGCTTGCTCCGGCGTTTCACATTGTTGAATCTGGCTGGGCGTGGGGCATTCCCGCAAGGGTGTCACCTTGTATTCATGGGGCTGGTTTTCAAACCGGAACGGCTTTACAAGGGTGCCAAAGCCGGGAAGGGTAGGCATCTCTTCGTTCAAAACCATCGCCGCGCTTTTTGATTCCGATGTGCAACCATTGCAACCGCCCCGAATCGCCGCCAATGCGGTGGATGCGTTGATGGGGTTCGGATTGGGCGGACTGATCCACCCATTTGACTTTAAGCAGCAGGGCCATAAAAGCTGTTTCAATTAATTTGTTTTACCGACCCTCCGCAAATATTTCCATCAGATGATGTCCCTGTCTGTCCTGCTCAATCAAGTTGTATTTTATTAAGATTAGATTACAAAATTGTCATACTTCCTTATTCTCGGTTGTCTTCAAAATATCGCTGGGAGTTGTCACCGGCATTGCATAAGAGGCAATGTTTCAACGATTGGCCTGTCGCCTCAATCCCGGCCACATGCACCATTTTTGACCCCTTCAAACCTAAAATTTCACTTTTTGCTTGCAGAAGCTGTCTGGAGAGGCAAAAAACGCTTTGTATTTCACAATAAATGGCTTGCGCAAATTTCGCTGATCAATCATAAATTTTCCGTTAAAGCAGCAACGGACTCTTACGAGTTTGCCAGCGGGAGAGTGTATGCATGGGACGGGTTTAACAATGTCGCGGAATGTTGACGACAATCATCCGGTCAGGAAATCGGCCGGATGCGCGGGAAGGTTTTGCGATGCTCCCGCCTTTACGTTGATCGAACTTCTGGTCGTCATCGCCATCATCGCCATCCTGGCGGCTCTTATCATGCCAGTGTTGAGCAAGGCCAAGGACGCCGCCGCCCGCACTCAAGATATCGACAACCTCAAGCAAATTATGGTCACGACGCACTTGTATGCGGCGGACAATCAGGACCTGATGCCCTGGCCCAACTGGGCTTCGGGCGATGAGCCCGGGCGTGCCGGGTGGCTGTATACTCTGCCCAGCAGCTTGGTGGTGTTGCCGCCGGGCGAGTCGCCGTTCAAGGTTCAAACCGGGATATTCTGGGCCGCCTTGAAGACTCCCACCATATATTTTTGCCCCAGGGACAACACCAACGGTGCGCTGTTTGCCCAACGCGCGCAGAAGTGTTCCAGCTACGCGATGAATGGCGCGGTCTGCGGCTATACCAACATCTTGTATCCCCCGGTCAAACTCGGCCATATGAGTCCCACCAGCATCATTTTTTGGGAAACGGATGAAACGCAGCCCTTTTATTTCAACGACGGGGCCAATTACCCCAGCGAAGGCGTCAGCCATCGGCACAATCAGGGTGGCATTTATGGCGCGGCGGACGGCTCGGTGAGTTTCATCAAATTTATGGATTGGTATGCCCAAGTGGCTGATCTCAACATGAACCGGCTCTGGTGCTACCCCGGCAGCCCGGATGGCCGTTGACGGGTTAATTCTCTGTGACCATGAATCAGTTGAAACGAAAACTTGCAGAATGTAGCGGGCTGGCACTGGCGCTGGCTGCGGCTCTTTCCGTCCTTGCCTGGCGCGGCTGGGTGGTTGTCCACAAGCCGGCTCATCTTATGGAAATGGCCTATGAACTGGGGTCCGTTGGTGAATTTCAGCACCTGGACGACAGCTTGTTTCCAAACCATTCGAACACTTGCCTGGTTTATTCCCAATACACCGAAAAGGGGGTGGGCTTTTTTTTCTGTAATCTGGCGGACGAGAAGAAAAAACTGGTCTGTGAGCAAGCCGAAAAAGGCTGGTCCTGGCAAAAGTATGGTATGTTGGGCTGGTCTCCGGATGATCAATTTTTTGCGTGTGCATATCCGCCAAAGGATCCCGGGCAGCCGGCTGAAGAAATCATGGTGGTCAATGGTGTCACCGGCGGAGTGGTCGTCAAACTGGTGGCCAGCAATATGCTGACGGAGTTTGCGTGGTTGACGGGCCATTCCTTTGCTGATGCGTTCTGGGACGGGGAAAACCGTGACGTGGCGGTGGTGGAACAAAAGCCAGATGGCAGCTGGATTCAAACGCGAGTTTTCAAACAACTGGAGGACAAGGACATGTCTGATCTGATGGCGACTTCCGATCATTCCGTGGCCTGGCGGCAAGGGGCCAGCCTGCGGTCGCTGGATTTTGCGGTTGGTCGCGCCGAAAAAATCTGGGAGTCCACCTCCAATAAACTGGAACGGGTTTCCTATGTCGGCAAAGAGGGGCTGTTTCACTTGACCTGTAGTGATGCCAGGCACTGGTTTGAAATCCGTTTTCGTGCCCCGACCAAACAAAACCCGCAGGGAACGGTGGTGGACAAATTGCCGCAATCGGGCGAGGAGACGAAACACGCCTATTTACGCACCGAAGGCGGGACCAACCGGTTTCAAGTCGGCCCCGACCGCAATCCGTCCCAGGTGGTTTTTTCGTGGCTGGGCCAGGTGATGAATTACCAAATGAATGGCGACAGCCTTTATGTCATCAGCGATATGCCCGGTGAAGCGTATGGAATCTGGAAATATGATTTTAACGCCGGCACCTCCAACCGGGTGGTTTCGGCTTTGGATCATCCGCTCAAATACGCCAAAATCGCTCGTGGAATATTCGGGAGTTTCACGAACTCGACCGGGCGGGTGGCGCACTATCAAATCTGGCCGCCGACGCACCACACCGCGGGAAAGAAATATCCGCTGGTGCTCGGTCAGACGCCATACCTTTTTTTGGGCTGGATGCCTTACCCGCAGATCGCGGCCAATGGCGGCTGCTATTGTGTGCTGGTGGACCGAGCCTCGTGGTTTGGCGGGCTGGAAAATTGGAGCGAAGACGTGATGGCCGCGCACGACTTGATGAAGAAAGATCCCAATCTGGATGCGGGCCAGGTTTACCTTTTTGGAGCCAGCGCAGAAACCGCACCGTTGACCAGATTACTGGCTGAAAAACCGGACTTGTGGCTGGGAGCCATCCTTTTTAATCCATCGGCTGTGCCCGATCCATCCGCCGTGCGGATATCCAAACTGATGATTCTTGACGGAACTGATGATGGTGATGCCGTTGTGCGATGGACGCGGTATCAAAACGAAGCCGCTCAAGCAGGCATTGAGGTAAACCTTGCGCTGATAAATGGCGCTCAGCATATTGCCAAATCAACCGGTTCCGAACGCGAAAAGACCACCCAACTGGCCCGCTTCCTGTTTGGGGATTGACTTTCAAGGCGCGGCAAAAATGAATTTCACCTTGTGCCCACCAAATTAAACCGAATTTTTACCGAGCGCCGACGGCCATCAATGGCAAACGAATCCAAATATGAACCCATATACTAAACGACAGATCCAAAGCCTAAGCGGCCTCTGGCTGGCCATACTGTCCGTCGCCCTGGTCATCGCCTGGCGCGAACGGGTGGTGGCGCATAAGCCGGCGCACCTCATGAAAATGGCTGATGAACTCGGCTGGATCGGACACTTTCACTCCGGCCTTTACCCCAACCATTCCAACACCGGGCTGCTTTTTTCCCAAACGACCGAAACGGGTGTGGGGGTTTATTTTTGCAGTGCGACCGGCGGGAAGAAAAAACTGATATGTGAGCAAGCTGAAAAAGGCTGGTCCTGGCAAAAATATGGAATGTTGGGCTGGTCACCTGACGACCATTTTTTCGCCTGTGCGTTCCCGCCCAACGACCCCAAACAGCCCGACGAGGAAATCATAATCGGCAATGGCCTCAGTGGTGAAAGGGTCGTTACACTGGCGGCCGACCGCAAGCTTTCAGAATTGGCCTGGCTGTCGCCCGGGTTATTTGCCTATTCGTTCTGGAATGGGAGCAATCATGGTGTGGCCGTAATCGAACAAAAGCCGGATGGGAACTGGGTGCTGACGAAAGTTTTCAAGCAAATAGGCGACAAAGATATGACCGGTCTGGCGGCCGTCTCCGCCCATTCGGTGGCTTGGCGGCAGGGGCCGAGCCTCTGGGTGATGGACCTTGCAGATACAACCCCAAAAAAAATCTGGGAGTCCCACACCAACAAATTACAGGCGTTCACCTATTCAGACAAAGACGGGACGTATGACCTGACTTGCAGCGACGAAACCCACTGGTATCAAGTCCGTTTTCGCCCTCCCACCCCGGGGAATCCTCAAGGCACCGTGCTGGACAATTTGACACCCGCAGGCAACGAAACGACCTACGCAAATTTGCGCAACGATGGCGGTTTCAACACTTTTCATATCAACACGGGTGTGCAATCGCCGCCCATTGACCTGCCCTGGCCCGGGCTTGTCATGAGTTACACGATGAATGGTGACTCCCTGTATGTTACCGGCGATCTAACTAATCAGCCGCCCGGTATCTTTCGGTATAATCTTGTTTCGAAAGAAACCACTTGTTTTGTTTCAGCCTTGGATCATCCGCTCAAACACGCCCAAATCGTCGGCGCGGTGACCAGGACGTTCACCAATTCAGCGGGCAAGTTAGGCCATTACTTCGTTTGGCAGCCGGTGAAGCTTGAAGCGGGGAAGAAACATCCGCTCATCATAGGCCAAACCACCTACAATTGGTGGTTGCCGTATCCGCAGGTGGCGGCCAATGGCGGCTGCTATTTTGTGTTTGTGAACCGTCCCACCTGGTGGGATGGCTTGGAAAACTGGGGGAATGACGTCATGCAAGTCTATGAAATGATGGCGAAAAATCCCCATGTGGACACGAATCAGGTTTACCTTTACGGCATGAGCGCCGAAACCAGGCCTTTGAGCCGGTTGCTTGCCGAGGTCCCAACACTGTGGCAAGGGGCGATTCTTTTCAATCCCACGGCCACACCTGACCCCCCGGTGGTGCATATATCAAAAATTCTGGTGCTGGATGGAACTGCTGACGGGAATGCGAACAAAAGATGGCCCGACTACCAAGACCGGGCTGTGCAGGCAGGCTTGACCGTCAAATTGGCATTAGTGGACGGTGCCCAGCATGTTTCAAACTCCACCGCCAATGAACACGCAAAAACCGAACAAATCGCCCGGTTCCTGTTTGGCGATTGATCTGGCAGGCATCTGAAAAACGCGTTAAATTTATGCTCGCCAAACTGACCCGTTGTTTTACTGATTCCGCCGCTGCACTGCTGGCAGCCTTCGCCACCGCGCTGTTCATTGGCAATGTCGCCAGCGCCGGACTAGTCCCGCCACATGACCCAGTTTTTGACCTGTCCATGCGCCTGCTGTTCTGGATTTTATGTGCAGGCGCGATTGCCGTCGTATTGGTCTCAATTTCTGTGCGGCGGCCCCCCTTCCAACTGGCTCTCATCTTCTGTTTCGCCTTCGACGTGATAAGTTACGCATTGCGAATTCAATGGCAGGGTCACAACTTGGGAGGATATCTTGGTGGCATGGCGAATGCCTTTGACCTTTCTGCGGGTTTCGTCAACCACTCGATCAGCCTGTTTTATTTGTACCTATTCTTTGCCAGCGGCGCCCTGTTACTCTGCAATTTTCTGGCCAAGCCGGAGGAAATCCCGCTGAAGATGACTTGTTATCAGTGCGGCGGGCACGTTGCGTTTTCGGCCAGGAACCTCGGACAAAAAATTGCTTGCCCGCATTGTGAGACCAGCATAACCTTGCGGCGACCCGAAAATTTGAAAATGTCCTGCTTCTTTTGCCATGAGCATATCGAGTTTCCCGTCCACGCAATCGGGGAAAAAATAATATGCCCGCATTGCAAAATGGATATTAGCTTGAAGGAGCCTGCATGAATACAAAATTGAACCATGCCTACGACTGGCAGGAGTGGACGCGAAGTGCCCAAACTCAATACCGGCTGCGCGGCAAACTTCCAACCATTTGGGACAATGACAACGGATGTCACCTTCGGAGACGGCCACGTGGAGGTCGTTACCCGGTCGTTTCGCGCGGACAGGAATAATATCTTTCGAATTTATGAATCTCACTTGGTTGCCGACCAGGCAAATTTTTAATTGGTTGATACAGAATAGAATTGGTTTGGGCCTTGCGATTTGTGTCCCCGTTTTGGTTTGCGGCGATTGGCAATGGAATAATTGGCAAAGGATGCGGCGATGGAAAATGGCGGATGAACTTTCCGGTGCCGCCGTTTTTTGGGGAGTGCCTAAGGCGAATCCCGCCAACAATGAATACGTCTATGGTAAACGCACGCAAGATGGGCTAGCGGTGTATTGGCAGAATGCGGCCGGCAACAAATCTTTGATTTGGAACAGAAAGGAAGGGGACTTCAACCCGAGCACTTTCCGGATTCATGACTGGTCGCCGGATGGCAAATACTTTGTTTTTACCACTGACGGCCATGTGTGCGTCCGAGAAAGCAATGATGGCCAGCAGGTGGCCGACCTCAACGTCGGCGGCGGCCTCATCAATTTGGTCTGGCTTTCGCCCTCTAATATTGTCACGTTTACCTGGAGGGATTTGTATTTATTGCAACACAAACAAAAAGAATGGAGCAAGACAAAACTTTCTACCGTCAAGAACGCCAATCCTCGCATGCTCACCCGGCTTTCTGGCACCTCGGTCGCTTGGTTGCAGGGCAATGATGTCTGGACGTGTGACATTCCGGCTGGTGGCCCACGCAAAATCTCCGATTCAACCACCAACCCGGTTGTCGCCATTTCTGTGGCCGCCGGTGGCGCGCTCCTGATGGATTGCGGTACGAACGGCGGAGATTTGTACCGTTGCGTTCCAGCCGCACCGGAAATGCCCTTGGTTCATCTTGGCGTAGTCGGAAAGCGAGGCGATTTCATTTACAAAGTTTATGGAATCAACAACGGTGGTTATGCTTGGTTGGAGTCCAATCAGCGTGACCGAGACTCGCGGCCCGCCGTAGAGAACAAAAACTTTACTCTTTATGTCCAAAATCCTGGCAAAAAGGCACCGGAAAGAGTCCTTGGCGACCGCGAGATCGAAGATTGCGAGCAGAACGGCGAGCATTTGTACATTCTGGGCACGCAAACCAATGAGCCGCCCGGTTTATGGGATTATAATGTTAATTCGGAATTGTTGAATTGCCTTTTACCCGCCTTGCCTCCGCTTAGATACGCGGCCTTTGCCGCCGTCACTTATCATGTCACCACCAATGACTTGGACCAAGCAGTGGGCTACTACATCTGGGCACCGACATGCTTGATTCCAGGGAAAAAATATCCGCTGATGCTGGGGCAATCAACCTACCGGTGGGTATTGGAAGCCGAAGTGGCGGCCAACAGCGGGTACTACTTCGCCATGGCCGAACGGCCGACTTGGTCATCCGAAAGGTTCAGGAATTGGGGTGAAGATGTTCAAAGCGTGTGTACAGCTCTGATTAAGAATGAAAACATAGATACTAACCGGATCGTTCTTTCCAGCACGAGCACCGCAGAAGGATGGCCTCTGCAACAATTGATGGAAAATGATCCAGCATTCGCGGCAGGCGCATTCCTTTCAGGCGGTATGGGCCCGAAAACGACATGTGGATATCCGGCGAATATTGAGATGCTGGTTGGCGACAAGGACCAATATTTCAAATTGGACGCGCTCAAAAGGTACCTGGAGGATGCGGCGCATAATGGAATTGCTGTAAAAATCGTCCTGAGAAATGGGCCACATTCAACCATCGCTTTAGAAAACCAGATTCTTTTGGCGCGGGAGTACGCCGATTTTTTGCGCGATAACAAATAAATATGTCTCGCTTTTTCCCAATCAATCTGACCCGGCTCTTCATTTATGCCTCAGGCACTCTGTTGCTCGCCTGGTCATTGGCAGTGTTCATCAGTTGCTCGAGCGACCGGCGCAGCATTCATCCGCATGATCCAATATTTGCGCTTTCGCTTCCAATCTTTTCAAGGATCGCGGCGGGAGTCGCCTTGGTTGTTGCTGTAGTTTGTTTCTTTGGAAAGAATATGTTTGTCCAACTTTCGATCATCTTTGCGTTTATCTTAAGCTTTTGGATTTATCGGGTAGGGATGGCACTCAAAGGAGTGTTGGGAGGATTTGATGGTTATCTCGGCAACCTGCCGGATGCTTTTGGCGTGTCGAATCATTTCTTGAATGTCCTCTTTCAAATAGTTCCTTTGTGTTTGGCGGTCGGCTGCCCGGTCATTGTGGCCTGGTCATGGTGGTATCAGCATCAACAGAGGTTGCATCCAGTTGAAGAGATGCGACCTTCATCCTGCGGCATTCACATGAGTTTTCTGTCCACTCTGTGGGCCAGAGCCTTTCCTGCCTTCAATACCAGCGCATCCATCGCGCTGCGCAAGTCTGCATATCTCAAGACACATTGTTCCTTTTGCAAAAACCACATTGAATTCCCGGCCCACGCTTTAGGCCAAAACGCCAAATGTCCGCACTGCAAACGGGACATAACATTGAGGGTCCCGGTATGACCAATTTACCATCAACAGAATTCGTTCGAACTGGCAAGGCAAGCCGATTGGCCGGCTGTTACAAAGCAAGGAAAATCGGCGTTTGTGATGCCTCATTTATTATCTATCATGCCTACAGAAATTAGAAAACCACATTTCAGCTCGCACCCAAGGTCTGCTTTTAATAAGCGGTCGGATGAAGTGAGGCCGCCTGCTTCTCCGGTGCATATCATATTGGTGGACGATGATGAACGGATTCAATTTCTCATGTGCGATATGATTCGACAATTTGCCGCGAATTGGACCCTACACGTTTGCATGAGTTATCAAACGGTAGCAGTTGGTCCTCCCATGCAGCCGCGTGTTTTGATCACGGAGATTGCGGGGTCTTATACTTCCTGTTTTGATTTTATACGAAAACTGACGCTCTCATCGCCCGACATTCCGGTCATCGTATTCACGAATCGAAACGACGGAACGACAATGTTCAATTTGATCATGGCGGGAGCCAGTGGTTACCTTGTCAAACCTCTGCCGCCCGCGGAGATTATGTTGGCGATTGGAAGGGCCGTGAATGGCTGGCCATCCTTCTGTCAGTTGACTGAAAAATCACTTTTGTTGACCTTGCACAGCTTCGGACGGAATATCGCAATATGGCATTTAACTTGTCGCGAACAAGAAATCATGGGGAGTATCTGTTCCAATAAATCTGATAAGGAAATCGCCGAGTGCTTCAAGATATCAGTAGGAACAGTTCGATCTCATTTATCCAACATTTTTAGAAAAGTTGCAGTAAGGAGTCGGTAACTATTCAGGTCGTTTTAATCTGAATGCAGAGTAGCTCCTGCGATTTATTAGGTCAACGGTAATTTTTGATAG
>Ga0302320_10026035_pt1 | contig 11345 bp, 10 predicted proteins | sample Bog_T0_3_FD_202130 | JGI IMG/M metagenome (GOLD analysis project Ga0302320, IMG submission 202130) | Peat permafrost microbial communities from Stordalen Mire near Abisko, Sweden - Bog_T0_3 | ecosystem: Environmental > Terrestrial > Soil > Wetlands > Peat | place: Sweden: Abisko, Stordalen Mire... | reverse complement strand
GTGGATCTTGATCATGAAAGCATCTGGATTTCCTACTGCCCGATGGCCCTCGACGGCCCCGAACCTGGTCGCCTCGGCTTGTTTAATTCGCATCATCGGTTGGCCGCCCCCGTATCGCCGTGGGAGCGGCTCAAGATCGGCGGAGGCGCTCCGCCCATCCTGACGCGGCACGGCTGGCTGATCCTCTATCACGGCGTCAGCGAAATCGAAAGCGCGAACCACGACGAACACCCTCTCTGCTACTCGGCCGGGGTGATGGTGCTCTCGAAAGAGAATCCGCAAAAAATCCTCTATCGCTCCGTGGAGCCGGTGTTGTCGCCAACGCAGCCGCAGGAGCGCAGCGGGACGGTCGCGCACGTTGTATTCCCTACCGGTATCGATCGTCGCGGCGATCTCGGTTTACCGAATCGCTTCGACGTCTATTATGGGATGGCTGACTACCGGATCGGCGTCGCACGTCTTGACATGCCGGAGGTGTTGCCGCCGGAATGCGTCGCCGACCCGCCGGAAGCAAAGGTATAACGCATTTGATTTGTCTGGCCGAGGCCGCTCTAGGGGAGCGTCAATCCGTTAGACCCACTGCCTCGATTTCGCGGGCAATACATCAGTTCTCGCGTGTCTGCAAGCGCCTGGCTCCTCGCGGGGGAGCCCATTTTGTTGCAGGCATGAAGGAAACTTATCCAGCGACTGCTGGGTTGTGTAGGTCGTGCCCGCATACCCGGCCATCGGGCCCATCTGTAGTTACGAAATGCCAAGGCTAGCAAAGACCGGGATCTTCACTCCATCCAAAATCACTCCGAAAGCAATCGCCGCTACGAATTCAACGGCCAGGACTGAGAGTGGCAGTGGCGCCATGGCAATCCCTCGAATAGCCAAGGTCGAAATGATAATAATGTCCGCAATCGACGACGCTACGAGCCATACGGTCGGGCGCAGTCCCCAGAGATGGCGACGAGCTCGCATGGCGTAAATGGCGGCTTGGCTGCCATAAACGATGGCAACGACAGAGAGCGTTCTCAGCGCTTCAATCCCGAATTGCATTTCGAACTTGCCGACCGCCAGGACCGCTGTACAAAACGCGAGAAGGCAGCCTCCCAGAATGGTACCCGCCATCGTAATCCTGCCGACTTGCCAGGAATTTGGCATCGGTGATGGCCGCACTCTGTCCGTGGTCAATGACATGGCAAGGAAGTCGCCGGTGATCATCACAATGACCATTAGCATAGGCGTCAAAACCGCGTGTCCGGTTATGACCAGGCCAATTGCTAGCAAGAGCACCTGCACGATCTTTTTGAGGACGGAGTTCAGTGTGTAGGTAAGAATGCGCTGAAACGTAGTCCTGCCCTCTTTGACTGCGGCGACGATGCCGCCAAGCCCAGCCTTCGTCAGCACGATGCCAGCCGCCGACTTCGCGACGTCGGTTGCGGTCGATACAGCAATCCCCATTTGTGCCTGACGCAGCGCGGGTGCATCATTGGCTCCATCACCGCACATTCCAACTGTATGTCCGTTCTTCTGGAAGGCCTTGACCAGGTTAAATTTTCCTTCGGGAAGAATGCTTGCAAATACCGCAAAATCCTTCGGCTTTACGCCATTCGGGATCGGCCCGGGCGGACATACGGCCCCATCCAATCCAACTGCGCGGGCTACGATTTCCGCCGTAGCCGGAGCGTCACCCGTCACCATAACCGTGCGCACGCCGAGAGTCTTGAGTTCGGAAATGAGAGAGGTCGAGTCCTTACGGGGCGGGTCGCTGAGCGCAATAAGACCCATAAGCTTCAGCGATGTTGGAGAACCCGCAGCTACTGCCAAGACTCTGAAGCCTTGCTTTTCAAGTTCGTCAGCTAAACCGGCCGCGGTGGGCGACGGAGCGGTGAGGCTCGCGACTACCGTGAAGGCTCCCTTGACGATACGCTCTACTCCAGCCTTTGCATCGGTTGCGGTTGCTTCGGAAGTTTTCTTGGCAGGATCGAAGGGCACGAACGCGATTAGCTTAGGCAAGTCCGATGCAGGCTTGTTTTTGGAGGCAGAGCGAATCGCTGCATCCACGGCGTCGTCCCCACCCTCAGAACTGGCGAGGGCTGCCATGCCGAGAACGTGGGCTTCGTCAAACCCGGGCATCGGTTTGACGCTGGTGACCGAAAGTTCATTGCGGGTAAGCGTGCCGGTTTTGTCGGAGCACAAGACATCAATTGTCGCAGCCTCATCCACAGCCGATAGCCGCGTCGGCAGGACACCAAGCTTGGCCAGAGATCGCGCTCCCAGTGCGGCCGCCAGCGTGAATGTTGCCGGCAACGCCACGGGTATTGCCGCAAGAACCGACGTGAGCAGCAGAGGGATGATCTCGCTCCACGGCATCGCATGAAAATAGGCATACGCTCCTATAAGATTGACTTACGCCTTCTCTTCCATCGCAGTTTCTTTAGATGACGATCCAGTGTGCTGAAGCTCAAACCTCGACTCTGGCAAAATTCGCTCCGCCGCATATCGCTGCTCACAAACTCGGCCACTAACTGCTGAACTTCCGCCCGGGTACGTCGCTTGGGCACTGACAACTCTGTTTTTCCGGTCATCCGGACACTACAACACAGACCCCGCCATTCGAACAGGTGGGTTGGTCAGACGCTTTCGATCAAAACTCATTATTTCTCTCCAAACGACCACGATTCTTGATCCCCGACCACATGTGCAATCTGAGAACGCCAAGCATGAGTCAGCCCATGCGAGCTGGAAGGTTACATTCCAGGCACGCTCCACTTCTAGTCGAAGTACACTTTCGGTTCCACCGACATGCCGGGGCGCAGCTTGTCCATGTCCGCTTGCCCTTTGTCGAAGCGAATGCGGACCGGCAGGCGTTGAATCACCTTCACATAATTTCCCGTGGCGTTCTCCGCAGGCAGAACACTGGCCCGGTCACCGGTAGCGGCTGGCATGTCCTCGACCGTGCCATCGAAGGATCGGTCGAGAGCGTCTACGGTGATTTTTACTTTTTGCCCGGAGTGCATTTTTCTCACCTGAGTCTCTTTGAAATTTGCCGTGACCCACGGATCGCCGATCTGCGCGATCATGAGCAATTGCTGGCCGGCGGATATCCGTCCGCCAATCTCGGCGCTGCGCTGCATCACAATGCCGGAGACGGGAGCAACAACATGGCAGTAGGCCAAACTTAACTGCGCCTGCTCCAGTTGGGCTCTATAAGATTCCACGCTGGCTTTTCGCGTGGCCAGGTTGGCGTGCTTGATCACGAGTTGCCGGGGAGCATTGTTTTTCGTCTCGTCATATTTCGCCTGGTTTTGCAACAGCTGGGCTCGCTTTTGCTCGATCGTCTTTTGAGCGGACTCGACCGTGGCGGCAGCCGCATCCTTGGCGGCTTCCTGCGATCGCGCATTCGAAAGATACTGGTCGTAATCCGAGGGAGCGATCGCTTCCTCGTCGAGCAGTTGCTTATAACGCTTCAGGTCGCTCTGACTCTTGAGATTGGTGGCTTCCGCCTGGCGCAGCTTGGCCACGGAGCTGTCATAGTCGCGCTGCGCCGCCGCCACCGCAGCCTCGGCGTTCGTCACTTCGGCGGCGCTGGTCGAGAGGTCGCTGGCATTGCTGGTTACGGTAATAGCGACATTCGGATCTTCGGCGTTGAGCGAGGCTACCGCCTGATCGTAGGCGGCCTGGGCCTGCGCGAGTTGAACCTGCGCATCTTTCGGATCGAGATCGACCAGGGCTTGGCCGGCTTGCACCATTTGATTGTCTTCAACGTAAACCGCCTGCACGGTGCCAGATACGCGCGCCGCAATCGGATTCAGATGCGAATCCACCTGCGCGTCATCGGTCGATTCATAAGTTCTGGAGTACAAGTACCATGCCAGCGCACCGATTGAGACGACGATGCCGGCCACGACGGCGATGAGAATCATGCGGCGACGCTTCGCAGGGTCAACAGGCTTCGGCTCTTCTTTCTTATCGCCTTCTTCCCTGTTTTCTTCGTTTTCGTCCGTCTGCTTTTTTCCGTCCCGGCTGTCGGCTTTGCCCTTTCCATCTCGCTCGCGATTCCGATCCGCATGATTGCTTTCGCCGTGACGATTTTGATCTTGCTCGTGGTGGTTGCGAACATCCGTCTCATCTTGCGTAGTGTAAGTGGCCATCGTCATTGTCCTTTCAACAAGCTCGGGATTGAGGTTTCCGCTTGACCGGTGGCGCGGGCCAAACTGATCTTTGCTAGGTTCAGCGAGTAAAGCGCGTTAATGTAATCGGTTTCGGCCGACGCCAGGCTCTCTTGCGATTGCACCACTTCCACGGAGGTAGTCACCCCGGCGGCAAAGCGATCCTGGGACTGTTTTAGCGTGCTCAATGAGAGCTCCCGGTTACTCTCCGCTACGCCAACCTGCTGGACGGCAACTTGCAGATCGATTGCGGCAGTCCGAACGTCGGTTTCCACCACATCTTTTTGATTTTCATATTCGGCCTTGCGCTGGGTCAGCGCGGCATTCGCCTGTTCCACGTCGGCCCGAGTGCGGCCGAAGTTAAAAATTGGAATGTTCACGGAAGCACTGGCTTGAAAAACTCCAACCCCCTTCGACGGATCTACACCTTGCAAACCGTAATATCCGTTTACTCCCAGCGACGGAAGATATTCTGCGTGTGAAGCATGCAGGCTTTCCTCCGCAGCTTTCACCTGCCGGTCCGCGGCACGCAAATCGGCGCGATGGTCAAGGCCATAAACGATCTCGGCTGCAAGGTCGGTGGGCGGCGGAGGCGCGGAAGGAAGGGTTTGGTCGATGCGCAGTTCCCGTCCTGGAGGTAGGCCAATTAGCCTCGCCAGCGTCATCTTCTGTTTCATCAAGTCGGCTTGCTGCGAAGACAATCGCTGCTGCTGGGTTTGCAGTTCGACCAGGCTGCGGTTGGCATCGATGGTCGCTTTGGTGCCCGCCCGGTTCTGAGCGGCCGCTTGTTTGTAGCTGACGTCGGCGTAATTTACCTGCGCCTGCTGCGAGGCCACCAGAGCCTGCGTAGCCAGGACTCGCAGGTAAGAGCCGCCCACCGCCAGAATGATCAACTCGCGTGCATCACGGAGGTTGAGCTTTCCCGCCTCACCCGAGGCCGCGGCGGCACGCAGGTTATGCAGACCGGTCAGGCTGAGTTGCTCCGAAAGGTTCGCCTGTGCGCTGTTATAATGATAGGGGCCGACCGTGACGGGTAGAGGAATGTTGCCGCCGAAGGTGCCCGTGCTCAAGCCTTGCGTCTGCAAGTCGGTCTTCGCCCCGGTTTCCGAAATCGTGGCATAAATATTGGGCAGCAACTCCGCCAGCGCAGCCAGTCGCTGTCCGCGCAGCTGTTGCAGCGACGCGCCGGAAGCGACTCCGCCAAGGTTGTAGCGCAGGCCGAGCCGGATGGCCTCATCGAGCGTCAAAGGCAACGCTGCACTGCCTTCAATCTCTGCGCGGACGCTGCCTTGGTACGCACCCTGCACTTGGATGGTGCTGTTCACGGTATTGTTGCTTGAACTTCCGCTGACCGCATTCTGCTGAGCCTGCACCGAAGAACCGCCTTGAGGCAGACCGCTCAGAGTCAACAACTGCGCCCGCGGAGCTTGCGAGGAACCTGCTCCTCCACCGGAGCCTTGACCCCACAACGAAACGGCAGCCGTGCAAAACACTACCAGGATCGAAATCGTCCGCCATCTCTCGAATTGTGAATACCCTTGCTTCATAAGAAAGCTCCTGTTACAAGAACAAGCATCGCGTCAAGCCGTTCAAGAAAATAACGATTAGTGCATTGCCACTTCGCCGCCTCCCGTGTATTTCTTCATCAGGAAAGCGACCGGCACCATGCCCATGCAGGCGATGGCAAAGATCCAAATAATGTCGAGGTAGGAAAGCAGGCTGGCCTGTTGCTGTACCGTCTGATAAATCTGCGCCAGAGCGTGCTTGTTGGCCTCGGCCATGGAAAGGCCGTTCGCCAATTGCTTCTGCAACAAAGCATTGAAACGTTCCGTATAAAAGACGTTGCCCAGAGCCGCGTGCACACCGAGGTAGCGTTGATGCACTTGCTGGTGCCGCGCCAGAGTCGTCGTAAAGAACGCGGTGCCGCAGGATCCTCCCACATTGCGCGCCAGGTTGGTCATGCCGGCAACGTCGTTGTTCTTTTCCGCAGGCACGCCCACATACGCCATGGTGTTGATGGGAACAAACAAAAATCCCAGGCCTAGGCACTGAATGAAGCGCAGCTCCGCCGCGTAGCCCATGTTCATTTGCAGGTTGAGCCCGCTCATGTACCACAAGCCCATGGCGGTCACCAAGAAGCCGAAAGCGATGAGCTTGCGAGGATCGATCTTACTCACCAAAAGCCCCACCAGCGGCATGCACAGCAGCGTGGCCAGCCCACCGCTGGAGAGCGCAATCCCCGACTGCTCCGCGCTGTAACCCATCAGATTTTGCAGAAGCTGGGGCAGCAACGTGTTGATCCCATACAGCGCTGCACCCAGCACGAACATCATCGAAAAGGAAACGGCGAAGGTGCGGTTGGTGAACAGGCCGAGATCGAGAATGGGGCGCTGCTTCTTTCGTACCAGCCACAGCTCCCATAAAATGACGGCAACCATCGATATGGCGCAGATCACGATAAAAGTGGTAATGAAACTGGAACCGAACCAGTCGTCTTCCTGCCCCTTGTCGAGTACCACCTCCAAAGTTCCAAAGGCGAGAGCCAGAAGGCCGAAACCGACGTAGTCAAGATTGAATTTTCCGCGCCGTGCTTCGCGTACTTCTTTCTGAAGCGCGGGCGGATCTTCGACCAGCCTGTGCGTGAGAAACAGGGATAGAACCACGACCGGCAGGTTAATGAAGAAAATCCAGCGCCAGCTAAAGCTGTCTGTAATCCACCCACCCAAAGTAGGCCCGAGGGTCGGTGCCGTGACCACCGCGAAGCCGTAGAGCGCGAAAGCGCCTCCGCGCTTCTCGGGGGGAAACGTATCGGCCAGGATGGATTGTTCCGACGGACCTAAGCCGCCACCGCCAATACCTTGCAGCACGCGGAAAAAGAGAAGCAGCGGAAGGCTGGGAGCGAGTCCGCACATTAGCGAACTGATGCCGAACAAGGCCACGCACGACATATAAAACTGTTTGCGGCCGATCAGGACGGAAAGATACGAGGCGACGGGAAGAACCACGGCGTTCGAAACCAGGTAAGAAGTGAGCACCCATGTGGCTTCCTCCTGGCTGGCCCCTAGCGATCCGCCGATGTGCGGCAGGGCGACATTGGCCACCGAAGTGTCCAGCACTTCCATAAAGGTGGCCAGGCTGACGGTAACGGCAATCAACCACGGATTGTGTTTTGGAACCCAGCGCTGCTCGGACATCCCTGTCTCCTGCATCGGTCAACCGTCGCCGAATGCCAAGTACCGTACCGTATAGTACTTATTGATGAACGAATTTGCCGCTTCCGTTTACATCTTTCTTGCAAAGCCAGGCGTCGTTTTCAGCCCCGCGTACATCCATCCAAGAATGATGTATACTGTACTGTACAGTATAGACGCAGTCATCTCAGGAAAGGATGCGCAAAAAATGTTGGGAAAATTGACTTTTTCGCCCGATTCAAAAAAGTCTCTCCGCGAGGACCGTGATGAAACCCTCCGCCAGCGGCTGCTTATCGCCGCCACCCAAGTCTTCCTCGAACGCGGATTTTCGGCGGCCAGCGTAGATGAAATGGCCAGCCGAGCTAAGGCTTCCAAGATCACCTTCTACAACCACTTTGGCAATAAGGAAAAGCTCTTTGAGGCCGTGATTCTCCGCCAGACGCAAAAAATATTGGCAGAGTTCTCGATCCCGCTTGGCGCAGAGCCCAGGTCATTAAGAGAGATGCTTGAAACTGCCGCGCAGAGAATTCTGCAAATTCTCATGGCGCAGGAGAACGTGCGCTTTCTTCGCGTCCTCCATGCCGAAGCGGAGCGCTTCCCCCGGTTCGGGGAAGTCTTTGAGGAATCCGGACCGTTGCAGGGCCAGAGGCTCATCGCCAGCCAGCTCGCAAAGCAGATGGCGAAGGGTGCATTAAAAAAGTCGGACCCACTTCTGGCGGCTCAGCATTTTCTCAGCCTGACCGTCGGCGAAGTCTCGCGGCGTGTTCTTCTAGGTCTCCGTCCCTCGCCCACTAAAGCAGAAATTAAACGAAGCATCGAGTCGGCCGTCGATGTTTTTTTAGCGGCCTACGCGCGCTAACGGCAGACTGATCAGCGGAGTAGTCAAGAACTCACCAGCCGCAGTGCGCTTTCAACTTCGTCCGCCTCCAATGTTGTATTTTTCGTTAATTCGATCAGCCTTGCGGCTAGTGTTCGCTCCGAAAAACCAAAACCTTCGCCGGAGTGTCCCCAAAGTGTGGAATCGATACGAAAAGCAGGTGTAAATCCGGAACGAACAGTCCGGTCTTTCCTTTGGGCGCGGTGGCTACTTTCCCCAGCAAATGATAGTAATTCGCAGCCGCCTCTTCATACACGTAAGCCCACCCGTTTCCCTCCGGCCCTTGCCCACAAGTGGCGTAAAGCAGCCTGCTGGCCGGGTCATAGGCGAGATAGTCAACCCAACCTGCGATGGGCAGCGCCTGCAACTCTTTTCCGGTAAGAGTATCGAACACAACAATTACACCGCTGCTATCGGTATTCCGGCAACGACGTCATTGTCCCCGGAAAGCCCAAAAGACGGCCCCCAGTTGTCATCTTCTAGGCGGTATCTGACCCGACGTGCCCCCAAATCGTTCTAATGTTCTCCTTAGCGTCGCGCAGATATATGAAAGGCTCCCCGACATTTTCCAGATCGAGCGAAAGTCTGTGACCACCATCGGGTGCAAATAACTCAAGCGACGGGTAGTCCCCGCTCTTTAGACCAAGTCGAGCACGCACTATTCCGCTCGTCGTGACAACTTCAAACTGCTTGGCTCGCACCACATCAGCGGAAGGCTGCACTCCGTGGGTGTGCCGCATAGCGAGCACCACCATTCCGCCTCCGCCGAACCCTGCGAACAAACCTACCAGAAACAAGACTATCAATTGCTTTTTATTGAACATGCCTAATTAGACACCGGCTCGCTCGTCTTTGAAAATCGCAGCGTAATGCCTAATTGCAGCTTGTGACACTCGCGGTGGACCTGTCCATTGTTGAAACATCGCGATTACACTCGTTGACCGAAACGGGTCTACATTCACGGAAGTGCTGGATCGTCATTTGCTTTACCAAACCCTGGGGCTAACGTCTATTTCGGTGTCTTCTTCTCGCGTCGAAGGTACGACAGCCCACGCCTTAACTCTGCCATCAAATCGCTACTCTCCGTGACGGTGGTGTACCGGTTTTCCCGACTCCCTCCCAAGCCATGCATCGAGCTCCTCGGACGTTGTCTCCACATACCGGCCCTCTTTGCGGACCGGCATTCCTTCGGAAGCCCATCTTTGAACCACTGAGGTGGGCTCGCCCAGAAATCCTGAAATTTGCCTCCATCCTTTCAAGATCTCTCGCTTCCTCTTCTTATGCGCTGAAGACTTTGGCATATTTCAGGAAAACAGACTCGGTTGTCCCTGCTGCAATTCTGTTGGGGTAGAACACGCTTCGTCGTCATTGGCGACATGGTTGACTCGCGTGCTCACGGGATAAGAACGCATGAGGCGGGCGTCATAAGGCTTCAAGAGATCACACGCAACATCGACATTGAACATTTGCGGGTCCAGCCACAAGTCGTAATCTCCTGGATCGAGGATTACAGGCATGCGGTCAGGGACGGAACTGGTGACTGCGTTCGGAGTGGTAGTCAAAATTAAGCAGGAGTCCATGTTCCGCTGGGACCTTTCCAGCGATCCCATAGTCCAGCAAACGCGAACAGTGCGCCGTCATTAACCTCGAAGCAGAATGGCTGTTTCGTCTTGCCCGTTCTTTGCCATTCATAAATGCCATTGGCTGGCACCAGGCAGCGCCGCGATCTCAGCGCATCCCGGAATGCAGGTTTCGTTGCTGCCGTTTCGGCTCTGGCGTTTATTAGAGGAGCAGCACTGGATGCTTCCTTCGTCCAGGACGGAATCAGACCCCAACGAACCAAATACAATCGGCGAACAGGTTCTCTGGGATTTTGCCTGATAATCGGTACGGATTGGGTGGGTGCAACGTTATAGCGTGGAGCCCAGTCTTCCTTCCCTGAAACACTATCGAAGTGTTCCTCAACAACCTGCTTCCTTCTTGATAGTCGATAGCGTCCGCACATGAGTGCAAGAAAAATCCCAGAATCCTTGAACTCGCTTTACCTCTGCACCGGCTCAACACTCCCATGCGGGCTGGAGCGTTGAGCCGTAGCGTTGCAACAGTGATGTCACGAGCGATTCCCTAGGCAGGCTAGGCGGCTTTTTTCTGCTGCGCCCGTACTTTCGCCCAGCGTTCTCGCTGCGCCGCCGCGATCTTCTTTCGGGCCGAAACGGATAGGATCCGCTTGGGTTTGGCGATAACTTCCGTTTTGGCGGCTGCATTCTTAGCCCAGCGCGCTTTCTGAGCGAGGCTCATCTTCTGGCGCGCTGCCGCACTGATTCCCCGAGGCTTGTCGCTCGGCATTCCATTGTCCGTGGCTATACCCCGCAAAACATCCGCGACTCGTTGTAACTTTGCAATTTCTGTTTCAATCTCCCGCAACATTCTCTGTGTATCCAAATAACTCCTCCCTGGGGTTCGGCCCGACTGCCCTGAAATTGTACATGAATGGTTGGCGAGCCCCTTTCATACTGCATTGTTAATTCAAGGCGGCGATTCCTCTTTGATTTCGTGTACCTTGGGCGGCGGCGACGGCCTCGCATTCTGCTTCCATTTCCAAAGCACCTTCCAAATTGCTAGAAAAGACTGTATAGCGAGAACCGGTCCTCCACCTTGAGCCTGAAGTGCGTGGTAACTCTGTCCAAAAGTGGTTTGGGTTCGTTCAGGCCGAATGGCTCTGACATGTAGTCGTACGCACCTGATCTTCATTGCCTCGACGGCTGACGGGACCGTGGCGCTGGCGGACATGACGATGACCTCGATGTCTGGTGCAGGCGTTGGATCCGCGGTGGGCCGCTAGGGCCGTTGCGTTCCCTATAGTTCCAACTCGCCAGGTCCCTCAGAACCGTCGAGCGATTCTCCCGCCCTGCTCGGATCAATTTCCGCCCTTACTGATTGTTTGTTATACGTTCCTCGGACCGATAGCAGTTCTGCGTGGCTTGGCGGGAACACATAATTCTGCACAAACCAAAGTGTGTCATAGGTGAGGCGGCGGCCCACCACGGAACGCCCATGTTGTTTAACAAACTCGCAGAAATCATCGGGGTAGATGACATGCACCTGTACGCCGTCAGTGGT
>Ga0302320_10026034_pt1 | contig 11345 bp, 8 predicted proteins | sample Bog_T0_3_FD_202130 | JGI IMG/M metagenome (GOLD analysis project Ga0302320, IMG submission 202130) | Peat permafrost microbial communities from Stordalen Mire near Abisko, Sweden - Bog_T0_3 | ecosystem: Environmental > Terrestrial > Soil > Wetlands > Peat | place: Sweden: Abisko, Stordalen Mire... | reverse complement strand
TGCGATGAAAGATAAATGCTGAACCCCGTGCTATCATACGCACTCCCGAGGACATTTTCCAACTGATGGCTCCCGAGCGAATACTCGTTGGCGCCGTAGAAGGTGTTCCCGCTATTGGGCACAACATAGCCCGACTGGTTGTACACCGTCAGCGACCACCACCCGTTCGACCCGCTCACAGGCGGCAAATCACCAGCCGGAAAGCTAATCGCGTAGGAGTTGCTTCCGTTCAATTTAAGCCCATTCGAGTCCGTTGTGGTTGTCGGATAAGTGGCCTCCTGGGCAACGTTGGCCCCCAGGAATGCTTTGGACTCAACCGCGTTCCCCAACCAACCGCTGTAGTTAGCCGCATTTTGGCCCCAATTCGTGCTGATTTGCCAGCCAGTGCCGCTTGATGCAATCCCCGAAACAATGCTGAGGGCAGCCGTGGACGCCGAATTGATGTCAGAAAGGGTTCCCGAATCCGTCGGGGCTGTATAGCCGCTGGTTGTCAGTCCGATGGAGGCAAAACTCTGGAAGAGAGCGAGTTGATTATTCGAGGTGGTCGAGAGAACGCCGTTTTCAGCCACACTGTTCCCCAAATACTGATAAAACGTCTGGCCCGTCTTGGTCGTGGCATTGGCCACATAGGTGCCCAGTTGCGTCTGTGTCGGCGGGGTAACACTGGTGCTCGGAGTAACCAGGGTCTGGCTGCCGGAAAGGTACGTGCTCAATGGCGTGAAGGTGTACGAGTCCTCGAACGTCCGGGAATTATTCAACGAGAGAGGATTGCTGGCTCCGCCGACTAGCTGGCTGTAGGGCGCGGCCTGCCCATTAGCCAGGGTGCCCGTGGCGTACGGATCCACGGCCACTCTGCCGATAAGCCAATTCTGGACAGTATCACTCTGGATATAGCCGGCGATGCCGGTAGGCAGGGGCTGGGAGGTATCGTACTGAGGTCCCACCACGAGGTAGTTGCCACCCGTGTTATCGATGCTGTCGTTCGTGAAATTCCTGGTGCCGACAGAGTCGTACACATTGGTGTAGGAATCCAAAAACGCCACGACGTTGTATGGGCCGCCCGCGGTCGCGTTTGGCACTCCGAGCACAAAAGCGTTGTTCCCCGAAAGATTCAGGAAGCTGGTCGAGTAAAGCAGATCCGTGGAAGGCGCCACCACAGTCGTGGACGCGTTTATGTTCTGCAATGCATAGACGGAATTCACCGGGTCATTGTAACCATTGTTGATGAGAATCTGGGTGCGCCACGTCTCCTCTTGCGGCAATCCCCACACATAAGCGTCGAATGCCGTCTTGAACGTCTCGTCCGGGTTGGCGGGAAGAGAACTGGTGTTGACCCCGTCCGCCGCCGCGGTGCTGACGATGTAGTTGTAGAAGTCATCGACATCGACGCCCTGCGCCCTCACGCTATGTCCGGAGAGTGCAAGTACAACTATTATCAGAGGCAATATGGCGGGAAAAGCCCTCCATTTTTTTGATGTGGTGGAGAGGTTTGAGCGGATCGGATTTTCCGCTTGGTTTGTTTTCTCCGGGGTTTTCGGACCTTCTCTTTTCAGGAAGATTCCGTAGGCCCCGGAGGCTTTTTCGGCAGTCTCGTGGTGAGTTTGCGAATTCATGTTGATATGGATTTTGGTTGCGGGTGAGCGGTTTCAGGTGTCGGTGCGGCAGGGAGAGAAGGGAGTCCCTACTAAGCCGATATACTATATCTTGTCTATTGGTTTGATAGACATTACGTCAATGAAAAAATTATCGTATTTTTTGGCCGCTTTTTTTCGCACCCCGGATTCGGTCTCGTCCTCGGGCATGACGAGTTCCGCAACCAGCCAGCGCAAAGATCCTTGGATAAAGAAAATTTCTCCCGTATGAAGACTGCGCAAGATCGGACAGGGCTCCTTTTAGCGGCGGCTTTGCGGCCGCCGCCACTCGCATGCGCGGAGAAATCTTTCCACTCCTATCGCCAGATCGGCCAGTCCAGGCCAGCGGTTGGTAACAATGTCCTGGGAGTGAGCCAGTGTGTTCCGAAGATCCTCAAATTTCGAAAAGAAACTCGCCGCCTTGGCGTTCGAATCGAAGCCAAGCTCCGCGAAGATTCCTCGCCGCTTCTTCAGGATCGTTGCCCGGTCGCAAAGTTGTAGGCAGTCGGTTAGGTCCGTTTCATGGCCCTTCCTGCGGCGTTTTTCAAAAAGCCTCCTGGCATCCGCCATGCGCGCCGGCGCGAGCAAATTCTCGGCGATCCATTCTTCCTGCGGAAAAGATTCGCGCACTAACCGTAGTGTGTGCATTTCGGCAAGGGATATGAGACCGAAGAGCCACATCCGCACGGGCGCCTTTTGGAGATCGGCCAGGGAGATGAATCCCCAGACGCCGCCCAAGATGCTAACCAGAACCCATGGCCGGGTCCGCAGTATTTCGAAAGCACTCAGCAGCGCGCTGGAATCCGAAAGCAATATCTCCGGCGGGATGGGCCTGGCGTGATCGCCCAATTGGCCCCCGGAAAGCTCCACCCGCAAAGCGTAACTTTCGACCAAGCCCTCGGACCGGACGCCGATCACATCGTATCCCTTCGCATCCATGAACTGCCTAATCTCAGCGCACGACCGGTGAGCATCGAACGACGCGAAGGGCTCGGCAATATCACGGACTGTGATGCATCGCTCGAAGATGCGCCGAAGATCCTCCACTGAAGTGCGCAGGTATTTCACGGAGGCGAAGCTACAACGCCGCAGGGCGGATCGAAATCCCCAAATCCGTCGCCGCGGAGGCTAAAATGACGCGGCACTTCCCTTTTGATGCGCGTGTAATGCATGGCGCCCCGGCGCGCCATGCGCGGCAGAAGGAATGCCGTGGAAGCGTCAGGTATCTTCGAGTTTCGGCTCCGCCGGACGCGCCAGAAGATTGAGAACCACTTCGACAACATCGGGGCTCGGGTCATTGAGTAGCGCCACAATGTGAAATCGAAATGCCGGATCGCCAATATCGCGGAGAGCCTTTACCACCGCCAGCCGAACGGCAGGCAGTTGGTGTTGAAGAAAGGGGACGAGTGCGAAACTTACGGGTGCGCGAAGTTGGCCCAAGCCGGAGATCGCTTCCCTCAACACCTCTGGATGCGGATCGCGCAAGGCCCGACGCAAGCCAAGAACGGTCCCAGGATATGGAAAATGCACCAATGCTACAGCCGCCGTTCTGCGCACAGACCAGTCCGCGTCGCGCAAACTGCGCAAGAGGTACGAGAGCGTTTCGGGCGCCCGGAGAGATGCCACCGCCACGACGGCGTTGCGGCGCACTTCCGGGTCGGAATCGTACAAACTCCGGATGAGAATCTCGCGGATGTTCTGATCCGGAACGCGAGGGAGGGCCAGTACGGCCTCGCGCCGCACGGCAGCCGCGGAATCCTCCAGGGCTCTCCGCAATGCGGGAATGGCGCGCGGGCTTCTCAACTCGCGCAAGCCGGCTACCGCGGCCTCCCTCGCCTTGGGCGAAGGATGGGCCACGCCGACGATAAACGGATCGACGGCGTCGCGTGTCCGAAATTCGAGCAATGCAGTGCGCGCCGCCGCTGAGACCTCGGGGTCGGAGTCGGCCACGGTATCGAGCAAGGGTGGAATCGCAGCGACGTCGTTCAATTCGACAAGAGCGCCAATCGCCAGCCGGCGAATGGCGAATTCCTCATCCGTAAGCAACGGAAGAATATCTTCGACCTGAAGGAGATCGAAGTCGTTTTCATCAAGTTTGGCAAGGGTCAGGCGGCGCCTTTCGGCGTCTTCGCTCGAAAGGTCTATGAGTCTTGGAAAGGCAATGGTTTGGTTCACGGGATTCAAGAATGGTTGTGGGTGAATTGACTAAATGGAAAAATACGAAGGGAGAGGTGTGTGAAATCACACCTTCGGGCGAGGAGATCGGGAGTTGGCGCAATGCGGGTCAACGGCCCGGATGGCGACACCAACTGGCTGGACATCGGCCCTGCGGAATAATCTCCGAGGCCCGATTGCAAATAAAAATGGACTGAAAAAATCTCATTCGAATGCCGGTGCGAATTGAACGTCCGACGGTCCGGAACGCTTCAACGGCTTAATCCATATCAATCCGATATAGTATCGCAAGATATTTTTTGAAAATTTATCTCAAGCCTGATTCACCCGGCGCCTCCCGATGCATTTCTTTGTCTTCCTTTGAACGAACGGCCTATTTTAGCTTCTTCAGACACTGGCCGAGATCGTCGATCAGATCCGCCGGATCCTCCAGCCCGGTTGAGAACCTGAAAATTCCGTCACCCGCATAGGCGCGGTAAGACATCGCCTGGTTGCGGTTCAGTTTGAATGAAGTCGCAAGCAATTCGTCTGTCGGCAGATAAAATATCAGACTTCTGTGGTGCCCCAGCGAAACCGCGTAATGAATGACACGCAATCGCCGGGCAAACACCTTCGCAGCGGAACCTCCGTCCTTCACCTGAAACGTCAGCATGCCGGAAAAGAGTTTCATCTGGCGCCGCGCCAGTGCGTGACCGGGATGCGAAGGCAATCCCGGATAGATGACGCGCGTCACCTTGGGGCTACTCTCCAGGAATTCTGCCACGTGCCGAGCGCCTTCGGAATGGGCCTTCATGCGAATGGGCAGGGTCGCCATGCCGCGCATCACAAGCCATGCATTAAAGGGACTGAGGATGCCGCCTATCCGGATGGCAACATTCTTGCGCAGCAGCGCGAGATCGTTTGCCGACCCCAGAATTGCCCCGCCGATGGCGTCTCCATGACCGCCAAGATATTTCGATAGAGAATGGATGACATAATCTGCGCCGAGCTTGAGCGGCTGTGTGGCGATGGGTGTCGCGAATGTCGAGTCCACCGCCAGCTTTGCACCGGCATCCTTCGCAATCTTCGACACGGCGCCAATATCGGTAAGGCGGAGCAACGGATTGCAGGGCGTCTCGACGTAAACCAACCTGGTCTTCGACGAGACCGCGGATTTCACAGCGCCAACGTCGGCGGTATCGACCTTGGTCACCTTGATCCCGAGTCGGGGCAGCAGAGTCGCCGTGAGTTCGGAGGCGGCTGCATAAGCAACATCGCTCATTACCAAATGGTCGCCTTTGCCGAGCAGATGAAAAAACAGGCCGGATATGGCCGCCATACCGCTGCCAAATGCGACACAGGTCTCCGCCTCCTCCAGCGCGGCGAGCTTTTGTTCCAATTGCCTCACGGTCGGATTTCCCCACCTGGTATAAACAAACGATGCGTCTTCTTTCATTCCCTCCAAAGAAAATGAGGCATCCGGGTCCGCAAGGAACGTCGTTGACAGTACGATGTTCGGGGCAGATGCGCCGGTGATGGCATCGGGTTTCTCGCCGGCGTGGATGGCAATTGTCTGCACGCCCATCGGTTTTTCTGACTTCCTCATAGGTCAGGCTTTCTCTTTCAGCGAAAGAAGCCGCTGCCCGGCTTCGCGCAGGGTTTCGTCCCGTTTCGCAAAATGGAATCGGATCAAATGATTCACCGGTTCGGCAAAGAAACTTGAACCCGGCACCGCGGCGACGCCGATCTCACGCGCCAGCCAGTGGGCGAAAGCAGTATCGTCCTCGTGACCGAAAGCAGAAATATCCACCATGACATAGTAGGCTCCCTGCGGAGTCGTGTATTCAAGCCCTGCGTCACGCAAATAACCAAGGAACAGGTCACGACGCCGAGTATAGGAGGCGGTCAGCCCTTCATAGTAGGAAGGAGGAAAACGCAGGGCGGTCACCGCGGCTTCCTGTAGGGGATGAGGCGCGCCGACGGTAAGAAAATCATGCACCTTGCGCGCCTGTGCGATTATCGAAGGAGCTGAGATGATGAATCCCAGCCGCCAGCCTGTGATGGCGTAGGTTTTCGAGAGCGATCCCACCGTAATCGTTCGTTCGAACAATCCAGGCAGCGATGCGGTGTAAACGTGCCTGTTCGGCTCATAGACGATGTGCTCGTAAACCTCATCGGTAATGATGAACGCATCCGCCTCCGTCGCCAGTTCGCCGATGAACAGAAGTTCCTCATGGGTGAAAACCTTTCCGGTCGGATTGGATGGATTGCAAATCACGATCGCCTTCGGCCCTTGCGCAAATGCGCGGCACAATTCGTCCCGATCAAATCGAAAGTCAGGAGGGTGGAGCGGGACATAGATCGGAGTCGCTCCGGAGAGAATCGCGTCGGCGCCATAGTTTTCGTAAAACGGAGAAAAGATCACGACCTTGTCACCCGGGTTGCGCACCGTCATGAGGGCCACCATCATCGCCTCGGTGGCGCCGCACGTGGCGATCAGGTGCGTATCAGGGTCGATATCGAGCCCCATCAAGCGCGATTGTTTTTCCGCGAGCGCCTGCCGGAAATTCGGCGCGCCCCATGTGATTGCGTATTGATGATGAGGTCCCTGCAGGGCGTCGGATGCAGCCTTCACGAGTTCTTCGGGCGGATCAAAATCCGGGAAGCCTTGCGAGAGATTGATCGCATCGTGTGCGTTCGAAATCCGCGTCATCTGGCGGATTACTGATTCCGTAAAGGCACCGGTGCGCCGGCTCGTCTGGGGCATGGCTACGCTTTCAAGGCTTCCAGCAAATCGGATTCCAGGTCGCTTGCAGCCTCCAGGCCGACAGAGAGGCGCACGAGGTTGTCATGGATGCCGCGCCGGGCGCGTTCCTCCGGCGAAAGCGAAGCGTGAGTCATCCGCGGAGGGTAACACAAAAGCGACTCCACACCGCCCAGGCTTTCCGCCAGCACGAAGAGTTTCAGACGAGAAATGAGCCGCTCGACTGCCGGGAATCCTCCCTTGACTTCAAAACTGATCATCGCGCCGAAACCGCGCATCTGCCGTTTGGCGAGTTCGTGCTGCGGGTGATTCGGCAGGCCCGGATAATACACGCGCTTCACCGCCGGATGGGACTCCAACACATGCGCCAGATGCAAGGCGGTGGCCTGTTGTTCACACATCCGGACTTTGAGGGTTTTCAGGCCGCGCAGCACCAGCCACGAATCCCACGGCCCCGGGACGGCTCCCGCTGCATTCTGGTAGAATTTGACCGTATCGTAAATCGCTTGGTCCGATGTGATGAACGCGCCGCCAACCACGTCGCTGTGGCCGCCGAGGTATTTGGTCGTGCTATGCACGACGACATGAGCCCCTAGATTCAGCGGTTGTTGCAGGTAGGGACTGGCGAAGGTGTTGTCCACAACAAGGAGCAGGTTGTGACGGTTGGCCAGTTCCGCCAGCGCGGCGATGTCCACCAGCTTGAGCAATGGGTTGGTGGGAGTCTCGACCCATATCAACCGCGTTTTCGCATGAAAGGCTTGCTCAAATGCGCCAAGGTCCGCGGCATCGACATAGCGGGTATCGACGCCCCAGGGCCGCAGGATGCGCTCAAAAATGCGGTAGCTGCCGCCGTAGGTGTCGTTGCCCGCGAGGATGGCGTCGCCCGGCTTCAAGACTTGGAGCGCGGCCAGCGTGGCGGCCGAACCGGAGGAGAAGGCGAGTCCGTATTTCCCGTTCTCCACGAGGGCAAGCGCGGCTTCGAGCGCCTGGCGGGTCGGGTTGCTGCTGCGGGAATAGTCAAAGCCGAGGCGTGGTTGGCCAATACCGTCCTGCTGGAAGGTCGAAGTCTGGTAAACCGGCACGCTCACGGCGCCGGTGCGTGGCTCCGGAGCCTGGTCGTCGTGAATGGCGAGAGTCTCAAATTCCATGATCTTCTTCCTTGTTGATGAGTGTGTTGATGAGGTCGAACCGGCTGATCAGGCCGAAAGGCGCGCCATCGCGAGTGACGACCAACGCGGGGCTGCCGCCGAGCAGCAGGCGGTAAGCTTCGGATATATCCGTCCCTTCGTCGAGCACGGGCAGCGGGTTGCCCATGACTACGCCGATGTCCTGGTTGTTGAGGTCCACGCCGTCGTGCAGGCTTTTCATAATCGAGGCTTCGTTGAGAGCGCCGACCACCTTCCCGCCTTCGATCACCGGCAATTGCGAAATATTGTGCCGATGAAAAAGTTGAACCGCCAGTTTCAGTTTGTCCTGTGGCGTAACTGAGACGAGTGAGGGTGCGCCTTTTTTTTCGTCGAGCACTTGCGAGATTTTCACGGAACGCTCCTGACGGCCTTGCCAAAAGCCATTCTGGCGCATCCAATCGTCGGAGTAAAGCTTGCTGATGTAATTGCGGCCCGTGTCAGGCAGCAGCACGACGATATTGAGGGGCTTGTCGAGGCGCTGGGCATACTTTAAGGCCGCCGCCACCGCGGTGCCGCTGGAGCCGCCGACGAGAATTCCTTCTTCGCGGGCCAGGCGGCGCGCGGTGTTGAAAGAGTCCTTGTCACTGACGCGGATCATTTCATCCACAACCTGCCGGTTGAACGTCTTGGGAATGAAGTCCTCGCCAATGCCTTCGACTTTGAAGGAATGCGGGCTGTCGCCTGATAGAATGGACCCTTCCGGGTCGGCGCCCACGATGATTACTTCGGGATTTTTCTCCTTCAGATAGCGGGCGACACCGGAAATGGTCCCTCCCGTGCCCATCCCGGCGACGAATACGTCGACCTGCTCCTTGCTGTCCTCCCAGATTTCCGGGCCAGTCGTCTGATAATGGGCCCGCGGGTTGCGCGGGTTATTGAATTGGTCGGGGCGGAACGCACCGGGAATCTCGCGCGCGAGCCGGTCGGCCACGCCATTGTAACTCTCGGGGGAGTCGGGCGGGACATTGGTGGCCGTGACGACTACTTCTGCTCCGTAAGCGCGCAGGAGGGCGATTTTCTCGCCACTCATCTTGTCCGGCAGAACGACGATGAGCCGATAGCCCTTCACCGCCGCAGTCAATGCCAGTCCAACGCCGGTGTTGCCCGCCGTTGCCTCGACAATGGTGCCGCCCGGTTTCAAGAGTCCGGCTTCCTCCGCGGCCCGTATCATTTCGATGCCGATTCGGTCCTTGGAACTGCCGCCAGGATTTAGGGATTCAACTTTGACATAAATCGGTGAACTAAGCTCCGAACCGATCCGGTTGAGTCGAATGAGTGGCGTCCGTCCCACCGCTTCGAGGATATTGTGATATTGAGCCATGGAGTATGTGTCGAGAATCGCTAGCGGCCCGGGTCCCCTGGAAGATGTTGCCGAAAGCGAACTTTTTGACAACCTGGTCGGAAATGAAATGCGGCAGAAACGTTGTGTTCATGCGTCGGTGTATTCTTTCAAACGCTCCAGGGTTTCCGCAATACGCTCAGCCTTTTCCGCGTGAGCCGCGGCACAGAGGCCGCAGTCCAGTGACGAAAGACGGCATCATATCCCGTCCCCGTGGCATAGCATCCGCCGGTAGCTCCTGAGAATCTCGTGCGACGCGATGAACAAGCTTCGTATCCTCTCGTCCTTCGACGCCGACCCTGGGGCGAAAAGCTCAACCTCGAACGGATAGGGACGAAGCTCCGGCGGAGGCGTCAGCCGTCCGTCCGCACTGTCCGCCCGTCTGGACCTCACGTCGCCGGGGCGCACCAATATGGGCCTTTTTCCAATGGGTACGATCTTCGCAACCACGTCAAGGGCGGGAGCAACCACCTCTTTGGCGATGAGCGCGCTTCTCACGACGGCGTGAAATCCGTCGGCATGACAATCGGTCCTGACGGTCACAAGGCCGTCAAAGCGCCATTTTTCAAGCTCTGTTTGGAAAAAGCGGATATCGGAGTCCGACTTCCCTGTGGCAAGCCGCCGCTCGAACCCTTCCGGCCTAGACACCCCCTCCGTGTGCTCGAAGACGTTGACGATCGGATACGCGAAGAGCGCATAGTCGCGCACGAGCGTCGACCTTAGCTCCGCCTCCAGCAGCAGCCTTGCTATGGCCGACGGACCGGCGAGCGAGCCGTGGTCCCCTATCCCGCCGAGGAAGGCTACGCGTATCGGTTTCCCGCCGAAGCGCGGACCGAGCAGTACGAACTTCGAGATATTGGCGTGGCAGCCCGCAACACGCACCGGATGCCTCGTCGCCATGAGGCTTGACGAGTTTGAGGACGTGTCGAACAGGATGTCCAGCAGCCCCGAGGCGGTTTCCCCTTTGGAGGGCACCTGGGTTTCCGCAAGACCGTGCGCGGTTTGTATCGCCTGTATCATTCCCTTATTCTATATGGATTTAGTATAGATTCAAGGTAAATTCTTCTTTTTCTGCGCCCCCATCGTTCCGCTATCGTAAGCACCACATCCAATGACCTCAAAACCAAGCCGCTGGAGCATCATCGCCGGCCTTCTGGCCGCTGTGGCGCTTTGGGGCGGCAACAATGCGGGTGCAAAATTCCTGGTACACGATTGGCCGCCGTTGTTCACCGGCAGCACTCGCTTTTTCTGTGCGGGGCTGTTGATGTTCGCCCTGTTGCGCTGGACCCGCTGTCTGGGGCCGGCCAGCCGAATTTCGCCGGAAACGAATCGCCGCCTGTGGCTGCGGGGCGGACTGGGGCTGGCTGCGTATGTCGCCCTGTTCAATCTGGCGCTGCGGTTCACGGCCGCGTCGCATGTCGCGCTCTACCTCGCGGCGTCGCCGGTCTGGGCGTTGCTTTGGGAAGGGGGCGCGGGCGCAGGCGCACGGGAGCGATTGAAACGTGGAGGCGCGGCGCTGCTCGCGCTGTCAGGGGTGGCGGTGCTGTTTTGGCCCACGCTTCATACGTCAACCGGATCAGTGACCGGGGAACTGCTCGGGCTGGCGGCGAGTATCCTCTGGACCCATTACGGGCGGCAGTGCCGTGCGCTCGGCGAAGCAGCCGCATCGACTGCGCTCTCGGGCGCGGAGATCGCCGCGCATACGATGTGGCGGGCGGGTTTCCTCCTGCTTCCATTTGCGCTTCTGGAGGCGACCAGGCAGCCACCGCGCTGGAGCCCGACGCTGCTGGCGGTACAAGGCTATTGTGTCATCGCGGGCGGCATTCTCGCATTCGCGCTCTGGAACCATGCCCTGCGCCACTGGAAAACCAGCGAGGTCTATCTGTTCAACAATTTGATCCCGCTGAGCACCGCCACTTGGGCGCGCTTCTGCCTTGGCGAGACGATCAGCCCGACCTTCTGGCCAGCCATGGTTCTGATCGTCGCGGGAGTCCTGGCCGGCCAGGCCGATTGGTCAAGGCTGCTCGGGAACAATTGGCTTCCAGAGGAATAGAACGCCCGGCCATCGATTCGCGCACCATCGTGAGCACCTTTGCAATGCCCTTATTTGAAATCCGCCATCTGTAATTTACCAACGTGTTTCGCCGAGAGGAAACTGGGACAGCTATCGCGGGACGAGAGATAAAGGTTGAGCCGACTACAGATTCCATCCGCTGCCCGCACCGATGCAAACCCGGAACTCATGGAGGTGAGTCCCGGATAGGTATTTT
>Ga0302320_10026032_pt1 | contig 11345 bp, 8 predicted proteins | sample Bog_T0_3_FD_202130 | JGI IMG/M metagenome (GOLD analysis project Ga0302320, IMG submission 202130) | Peat permafrost microbial communities from Stordalen Mire near Abisko, Sweden - Bog_T0_3 | ecosystem: Environmental > Terrestrial > Soil > Wetlands > Peat | place: Sweden: Abisko, Stordalen Mire... | reverse complement strand
TCGGGCACTATGTAATATATTGAGCATTTGTAAAGGAAAATCGGTGCATAAGCGACATATATTGGGCATTCAATGGATCGCCGATAATCCCACGCATGGCTGAAGACGTACGCGGAGGCGAGAAGGGAGAGATTCTTGCATGGCTACGAACGCAAATCTCTAAAGCATGTAACCTTTTCCACCACCGTGCGGTCATCTCCCGTACAGCCCCTCAAAAACAACATCGAGCGGACTTTCGGAACCAACAAAACCAACCATCCTATGAAAAGAAAACTCCTCCTCACCCTCATCGCCTGCGGCACGAGCCTTGCGCTCTGCCCGGCACTACTCGCCCAGGACGCCTCACCCGCGCCTTCGACCGCCGCGGCCGGCGGCGGTGGACAACAGGGCGGCCGTCGCGGCGGCGGCATGAGCATCGATCGCCTGACTACGGAACTGACCCTTACTCCCGATGAGGTCACAAAGATCACGCCGATCCTCAGTGACTTCCGCACCCAGGTGCAGACCATCCGCGCCGACACGTCGCTGAGCCAGACCGACAGGATGAGCAAGATGAAGGACGCCCGGGATACAATGACCGCCGCGGTCAACGCGATCCTGACTCCCGACCAGCAGACCAAATTTGCCGCATTGCAGGCCAAGCGTGGCCGTCGTGGTGGTGGTGGTGGCGGAGGAGGCGGAGCGGACTCCTCCCCGGCGGCATCAGCCACTCCGTAATCAGAATACAACTCAAAGCGTGAAGCGCCGCCCTGTGAGAACGGAGCGGCGCTTTTCGTTTGGCCCGGCTGGCATCCCATCCCATAGTGTCATTGCATGGAGATTTTCGTTTTAAGGAAAAATGCGGCCTTGGGGCCCTTTGATGAACAGGAGATTTTGGACAAGGTCGAACGGGGCGAGTTATCCGAGGACGACCTGGTGATGACCGAGGGATTGCACCAGTGGACCACGCTTCGGTCCGTAATCGTGCGTGAGGGCGCCGAGCCCAGCACCTTCCGTATCTCCATCGATAACTGGGTCAACGTGGCGGAAGTCTCCTCGCTCAACCTACGATCGGTCTATGACACCCAGCCGCTCGGCTGCGGCATCATCGCACTAGTCCTCTGCTGCCTGATGATCATCCTGTGGCAATGGCCAATTTTTCTCTATGGGCCGTTTTTCCTCGTCGCGATCAGTGCCGGCATCCTGCTGATCCGCCGCCAGCGCTATGTGCCCGGGATCCTTTTCCTTGCCCTTGCGATCATCATCCCCGGCGCCCTCCGGCAATTGATCTTCCACCGCATGCCGGACTTCGGCTCGATGAACGCCGCCCTTTATCAGTCGACGGCCATAGCCCCGCCCCACCCGGGGCTTCCGCCGTCGCCCCCGCCTACGCGTCCGGCTCCTGCAAACCCGCCGCAACCGTAAACGCCGGCCGCGACTCGCGATTCTCCAGCTCGTTCATCTGCTGCTCGAAACACTCCGGGCATACCCCGTGGGAGAAGTTTGAGCCTGTGTGCTCCTGGATATAAGCCTCGAACTGCTTCCAGTACGTGCCGTCATCGCGGATCTTCTTGCAGAAGGCGCAGATCGGTAGCAACTCGCCCAATTGCCGGATCTGACGCGTAAATGACAGGATCCGTTCGGCGACCCGGAGCCGCATCCAGATCGCTTCGCGATCCAGTGGTTTTTGCAAAAAGTCATCGATACCGGCCTCCATGGCCAGGGTGAGGTTCTCGCGCCGCGCATGATTGGCCGTCAGCAGGATAAAGTAGGTGTAATCGCGGTCAGCCCGCTCACGGACACGCCGGCAGAATTGCAATCCGTCCAGCTCAGGCATCATCCAGTCGCTGACGATCACGGAGACCTGCTCCTTGAGGTACGCCTCCCATGCCGCCGCTCCGTTCGAGACGACAATTACTTCGTGCCCCACTTGTTCAAGCGTCAACCGTAGAATCTTCGAGGCGACGGGATCGTCCTCTGCAATCAATATCTTCATGTTTAGCTCCGGTATTGTGCAAGCGCCAGGTCCACCCGGTCCAGTTCCGCCTGCATGGCTTTGATCAACTTCCTGGCCGCGGGCTCCGACTTTGGGGAATCAGAAAACTCCTTCGAGTGCGCCAGCGTCTCGAGTTGCCGGCACAAATCCTGGAGCGGCTTTGCGCCGAAGTTCGAGCAACTGCCTCTCAACGTGTGGGCGGCCTGGGCCAACGCCTCAGGCGACCCCGAGGTGAGCGCATCGCCAGCTTCCGTGAGGATGCGCGGGGCATTTTCCATGAAGGTATCGATCAACTCCGCCAGGATGTCGTCAGTCCCGTCGGTCCCCAGGTCGCGAAGCGCCTCGATGCTCTCCGCCGTGATAGCCGGCTCATCGCCGGGGCGCGTGGGCTGGTACCGTCTCACCACCGTGCGCAGGTCCTCAAACCGCAGCGGCTTGCTCAAATAATCGTCCATCCCGGCCGCCAGGCATTTTTCCCGGTCGCCCTCGATCGCATGGGCCGTCATGGCCACGATAATCGTATGCCGCTCCGCGCCTTCCCGCGCGCGGATCTGCCCCGTCGCCTCGTATCCGTCCAGCTCCGGCATCTGGCAATCCATCAGGACAAGGTCGTAATGCGCCGCCCCCAGCGCGTCGAGCGCCTCCCGCCCGTTGCCGACGACGTCTGCGTGGCAGCCCAGCTTGTTGACCTGGCTCACCGCGACCTTCTGGTTCACGATATTGTCCTCGGCGATCAGGATACGCATCCCGTTCATGGCCGCGCCCGGGCGGGCGGTGGTGCGGCCCGGGTCGGCCGCGCGGGCGGGCTGACACGGCTCGCTGGCGATGACCTTGCCAAGCGACTCGAATAACTGCACATGCCTCACCGGCTTGGTCAGGTAGGCGTCGAGGCCCGCGGCCTGCATGGAAACCGCGTCCTCATGGCGGTCAAGCGAAGTCATCATCACAAGGCGGACGCCCGCGATCAACGGGTCGGCCTTGATGGCCTTTGCCAGCATCCAGCCATCCATCCCGGCCATCTGCATATCCAGGATGGCGATCTGGAAGGGCCGTCCCGCCCGGGCTTCCCGGTGCAGGGCCACCAACGCCTCGATCCCGCTGGCCGCTTCCTCATTGGGCATCCGCCATTGGCTCAATTGATGGTGCAAAATTTTACGGTTGGTCGCGTTGTCGTCCACGATCAGCGCGCGGACGCCATCCAGGCTTCCCGCCTTCTGCGGCGCCATGGCCATCAGGCCCGTCTGCTTCTCAAATTGCGCTGTAAACCAGAACGTCGAGCCTTCCCCCGGCACACTCTCCACCCCGATCTCCCCGTTCATCCGCCGCACCAGTTGCCGGCAAATCGCCAGCCCCAGCCCCGTGCCGCCGTACCGGCGCGTCGTCGATCCATCGGCTTGCGAAAACGCCAGGAACAACCGTGACTGTGCCTCCTGCGGGATCCCGATCCCCGTATCCGTCACCGAAAACCGGATGGTGGCATGCGTGGAGGTCTCCTCGACCAACGTCGCCCGCACCACAACCTCGCCGCATTCGGTAAATTTCACCGCATTGCCGACCAGGTTCGTCAACACCTGGCGGACACGGTGCGGATCGCCCTGCACGGCGGTCGGCACATCCGCATAGACCAGTGAAGCCAGCTCCAGGTGCTTTGCGAGCGCCTTTTCCGCCAGCAATCCCACCGAGCCTTCCACGGTCGCCCGCAGATCAAAGTCAATATTCTCAAAGGTCATCATCCCCGCCTCAATCTTCGAGAAATCCAGGATGTCGTTGATGATCGTCAGCAGCCCGTCGGCACTATACTCGATCGTCTCGGCAAAATCGCGTTGTTGCTCGGACAGTTCCGTGTCCAGGAGCAGGCCCACCATACCGATGATCCCATTCATCGGTGTCCGGATCTCGTGGCTCATGTTCGCCAGGAATTCGCTCTTGAGCCGCGCGGAATCCAGCGCCGCGTCGCGCGCATGTTCCAGCTCCTCCTCCATGTGCTTGCGCACGTGGATATCAATGCTGGTGGTCCGGAGCCCATGCACAACGCCCTCGCGGTCCCGGATCAGCCGGTCCTGCATGAGGACGGGAATGGTCGAGCCATCCTTGCGGCGGAGCGTGCGCTCGAAGGGCTCGAGCGGCATTGTGCCCGCGATTTTCTGGGCAATCGCGTCGCGGGCAACCTTCTCCACGATAAATTCCCATACCGGCCGGCCCACCATCTCGCCCGGCGCATAGCCGAGCATCGTCAGCTCCGTGCGGTTAACGCGTGTAATGAGCCCATGTTCGTCCAGCTCGTGATACGCCACCGGCGCGTCATAGAACAGGTCCTCAAAAATGGGATCGTGTTGGGTCTCGAATTCCAGGGCTGGCGGGCTAAGTTGGGACATCTCATGCATGAAAAAGCAGGCTCCGTGCACATCGGCGGAAAATTTTCCGGACCTGCCCTGCGGCGGCCGCCCGCTATTTGAAATAAATCTGCGAAGTCCGCCGCGCCGCAAGCGTCCCCTCCGTCACCTTCCCGGTCCGCATTCCTGGGTCGAGCGTCATCCGGTACTTGTTTCCATTCCATGCCTTCCCCTCGATGGTGGCCGGGTTGGTGCCCACGATTTTCCACGTGAACGCCTCGTTGTGATTGCCGCTCCAGCGCGCCATCCCGTCGGGCAGCAGCGTAATCGTTTGGCTCGCATACCAGACCCAGGTCGTATTGATGAGGTCCTCCTTCAGGCTGGCATCCGCGTACCCCACCCCGTCGAGATCTGCCAGCCCGTTTTCCTTCCCGCCGAGCGAGGCGATTTCATTGCCCACCGCAAATGCCAGGTCGGCATTCTTCGTCGCAAACGCCGTCGCCCTCAGTTGCTCCAACTCCTCGATGTACCGCTCCCGGATCGGCTTTACCGCATCCGCCACCGCCGCCTCATAGCGCGCCCGCGCATCCAGCAATTCTGCCGGCGTCGAGTTATCCGCCTCCTGCCCATGGGCGGGGAAAACCCTCGCCGCCAGCAGCGCGGCCAGCAACAGCATCTTCATGCGCACACCTTTGCCATCCGCCCCCATCGCCGCGCAACTGCATAGTTGCCCGCCTCCACCTCCTCCGGGGCGGAAAAATCGGGCTTAAGCCTTCCCCGCCGTCTCCATCTCCTCCGGCGGGAACACGTGGCGCAGAATCTCGCTCAGCCGCTCCAGGTTCACCGGCTTGATCAGGTGCTCCTCAAAGCCCGCTTCCATCGACTTCTCAATGTCGCTCTCCATCCCGAATCCGCTCAGCGCCACCCCGCGAAAGGTATCCCCACGCCTCAGTTTCAACTCCTTCATCAGGTCGAACCCCGTCCTGTCAGGCAGCCCCAGGTCGCTGATCAGCAACTCAAACGGATAATCGTCCGCCCGCGCCAGCGCGCTCTCCACGTCGTGTGCCGTCTCCACCCGGTACCCACGCCGTTCCAGGATCATCCGCATTCCCGTGCAGGTATCCTCATGATCGTCCACGAGCAAAATCTTGTGCTGCAATGATCCCCCCGCAATCGCCGGCGCCCGCAGGATATCCTCCACTTCCACCGGTGCCTCCACAGTCTCCAGTTCCACCGCGAATGTCGCTCCCTTGTCCACTCCAACACTCCGGACCTTGAGCGCGCCGCCATGCGCCTCGATCATCGCCTTGGAAATCGCCAAACCCAGTCCCAGTCCCCCAAAGCGCCGCGTGATCGCGCTTTCTCCCTGCTCGAACGGCTTGAAGATCCGACCCAGCCTCTCCTTCGTAATCCCGATCCCCGTATCCTCCACCTCGATGATGAGCCAGCCCGTCCCACTGTTCTGCGAGCGGATGGTGATGGATCCCTTCAGCGTGAACTTCACCGCGTTCTTGATCAGGTTCCAGAGCACCTGCTGGAAGCGGGCCGGGTCCGCGTTCACGTGGTAAGCGGACGCGGCAAGGTCCAGACGCACCTCCAGCTTTTTCGCCGCGATCTCCCCCTGGCAAATTTCCAGAGCCCGGTGGATCGCCCGGTGCGCGTTGATTGTCTCCGGCGTCAATTGCAGCTTCCCGTGGGCGATGCGCGTAATATCCAGAAGATCGTCGATCAGCCGCGCCTCCAGCTCCACGTTGCGCCGGATGATCTCCAGCGCATTGCGCGCCCCGGGCGAGTCGGTCATCTTGTCCAGCTCCGCGACCATGGTAATCACCGGCGAGAGCGGGTTGCGCAACTCATGGGAGAGGAGCGCAAGGAACTGGTCCTTGGCCGTGTTTGCCGCGATCAAGTCCCGCCGCGTCTCCACGTCGTGCGTCGCGTCCTCCATCAGCAGCAGCACCCCGTGCGTACGCTCCCGGGTGTCCTGCAGCCTCAGCAGATTCACGGAAAGGAAATGCGTCCGCTGCGCCGCATCCTGCACGGTCTGCTCGCGTGTCTGGAAGGATTCCCCCGTGTCCCTCACCCGCTCCACCGCCGCGTCGATCCCCAGGTTCGGCAGGTCCCGCAGGTTTAATTCGCTGCCATTCCGGTCCCCCGGCACCCCGCCGAATTCCTGCGCCATCTCAAGGAACTTTCCGTTCGCCTCGAGCACCTTCCCGCTCTCGGTGTTCAGCAGCGCAATGCCGATGGGCATGTGCGCGAGGATGGTCTGGCTGAACGAGGTTTCCCGCTCGATCCGCTCCGCCGCCTCCAGGTGGTGACGGTACAGCCAGCTCACCAGCCAGGAGCCGACCGCGTACAGCGCCACCAGCCAAGTCGCGATGATCGCCTCCTTGCCGACCAGGTCCCAGACCGGCTTGTACGCCACCGCTATGGGCTGGCGCAGCAGCGTGATCCAGTTCGCCCCGTCGATCCACTGGTAAGTCACCAGGTCATTGTGCCAGTGAAAGTGTTCCCCCGTGGATTGATCCAGCGATTTCAGCAGATCCGGGTCGGCCCGCTGCGTGTCCGTATTTGGCGCAAGATTGTCGTCGAAAATCGGAAATCCCGTCTGGTCGATCACCTGCACCACTGCATCCTCGGCAAAGTTCAGCGTCCCCAGCCGTTTGCCAATTCGCTCCACCAGCTTGTGCAGGCCGATGTAGCCGAGAATCTCGCCCTTCGGTCCACGAACAGACACGACGATCGACGCGCAGAGCCGGTTGTCCTGGATCCGTGCATAGACCGGCGAGACATAGTAATCCTGGCGCTTGCCGGCCTGCGCCAGCCATTCGGAGGTTGAATAATCGCGCCCCAATTGCGCCTCCGTCGCCACCGGCACGGAGACAATGAGCCGCCCCGCCGCATCCGTGAGGAACATTCCATCCACCCGCGGATGCGAGTAAAACGCATCATTCAGCCACGCCTGCGCCTGGGGATCGCCCGGCGGCCGCTGCACGTATTGCTGCACCAGCGGATTATTCCGGTAATAATCCAGCGACTCGCCCGGCCCGCTCACCTCGGAGTTTACCAGCCGCGCAAGGGAGAGCACCAGGGTGTGTCGATCCCGGATAATGCTGCTCTCCAGGGTCCCGCGCAGGATCGAGTAGGAGATCACCGCCATCAACACCGTCGGCACGCACCCGGCGAGAAACAGCGCCAATGCTACATCCAGCGGCTTGAAGGGACCTTTTCTGAAGATACTTGGCACGGTTTGATTTTAATTCGTCGCTGGCCGGAGTTGCGCGTCCCAGATCCAGCTCCAGGGGATTGCGCCGAATGACAGGATGTAATCATTGAACCGGCGCTCCGTCCATCCCTCGGTTCCAGTCAGCCGCGCATGCAGCCGCTCGAGTTCCAGGCGCCCCAGCAGGTAGCTCATCGGCACCGTGGGCGCGGAGGTGTACCAGTTGACATCCCCCTCGGCGCGCGCCTGGGTGAAGCCGGCCCGCTTCATCAGCAGCCGCACCGCCCCCCGGTAGGAAAGCGTCCCGGCCTGCAAGCCGCAATCGATCACGATCCGGCATGCCCGCCACAACGCATCCCTGAGCTGCTGCAGCCTCGCCTCCGGAGTATCCAGGATATCGTGGTCGATGCACATCTTCTCGCACCAGAGGGTCCAGCCCTCGTAAAAGATGGCGTGCGCGAATAGCCGCCTCAGCTTACTGGGGTGCCGGTTCTGGATCACGAATTGCACGTGATGGCCGGGATACGCCTCATGGGCGCAGGTCAGTTCCAGCCCGTAATGCTGCCGCACTTCCGCCCGCTTCTTCGCCGGGTCGCGCATCCGGGCGCTGAGGTCGTTCACCCAAAAAATACCCGTCTGATCCCGCGAGAATGGTCCCGGCTGCCGGTAGGCGGCCGTGGGGAATTGATGCTTGAGGAAGTCGGGCACGGGCAGCACACGCAACCTCTCCCCGGGTGGCAAGGTCAGCAAACCCTTTTTGGCAAATGCCTCCCGCATGGTAGTCGTGACACGCTCGTATTCCGCAAGGAGCGATGGGCCCTGCGGCTCCCATTTTTCCGCAGCCTCCTCGATGATGGCCGCCGCGCTTTTGCGGCCAAATTTGCGCGCCTCCCGTCGCAGGTCCTCCTCCAGGCGCCGCACCAGCATCCACCCCGTTGCCTCGATCTCCGCCAGCGACCGCGAGATCCCAAGCCGTTCCCGCACCAGCAGTTCCATATTTTCCCGCCCCACGGCAAAGCCCCCAGCCGGACCCGCGCGCTTCTCCGCAACGGCCCCCGCATATGCGGCAAAGGCTTTGCGCGCCCCCTCGAACAGCGCCGCCGTCTTGTCCTGGTGGGCGGAGAGCGGCTTCAGCTTCAACTCGATCTCCGTGAGAAACGTCCCCGCTCCCTCGCACGTCTGCCGCGCCAGTTTTGTCCAGAGCGGCACCGGCTCCCGAACCACCCCCGCCCCTTCCCGCAGGAAATCCGGGATGCGCGCGATGCGGCTCTCGATCTTCGGAAGCGCCGCCGGCAACCGGTCGGCATACCGCGTCACGAGGTCGAAGATGCACCCCACCGCGGCGTCGCAATGACGCTGTGGGTTGGTCCGCCAGTGGTTCAGGTCCCGGTCATGCAGCAGTCCGGTCCTCAACATTGAAATAAATCCGCGACGGTCCAGCCAGTCATCCCCCTGGAATGCCGCCTCCGGCAATTGCTCGGTCGCCGCTAGCGCCCTCTCCATCAACGCGATATGGGTTTGATGCGTCGCCGCCCCGTTTTCCCCCAGGCGATCCTCGTATTTTACAAGGCCCAGTTCGCTCGCCTCCTGTGGGAAAAGCTCGTGCGTTGCCTCGAGGAAATGCCGGGTCAGCCGTTCAAAAGTACCCACCTCCCGGGATTTTACCCTTATTTTTGACCCGTTCATTGCTCTTGACCCTAGGAAGTAAACCGGCATCATTCGCCCCGAAATTGGCGGCAATCGCCTTTAGGGAACTGTTGAACCACCATGTGCACCGCGTTGTTGATTCATTTTGAACCTGCGCAAGGCGCCAGGGAGGTGAGATGTTCCCTCAAGCATCGCCGGGACGGGGAGGCTTTCGGAGGGCGGCATGCAGCAACAAGAAACGCAAACCACCGGTATTTCAACCGGCTTCTGATGATCTCTAAGAACTGAACTATGGACGAACGCGCCGGACACTTCATTTGGGCTATCTGTTACCTCGCCGTGCTTTTTGGCCTCTCCCTCTACGGGGTTCACCGGTATGTGATCGTTTACCTCTTCTTCAAGCATCGTAAGAATGTGCCCGTACCGGTGCGTCATTTTGAGACGCTGCCCCTGGTCACCGTTCAGCTCCCTATCTTTAACGAGCTCTACGTCGTCGAGCGCCTCCTGGAGTGCGTCTCAAAGCTCGATTATCCCCGCGATCTCCTTCAGATTCAGGTCCTCGACGATTCCACCGACGAGACCCGTTCCATCACAGAGGCCGAGGTCGTGCGCCTCCGCGCCGCCGGCTTCGATATCGAGCATGTCCATCGCGTGGACCGGACCGGCTTTAAGGCAGGGGCCCTCAGTGCCGGCCTCGATTCCTGCAAGGGTGATTACGTCCTCATTCTCGACGCTGATTTCCTGCCTCCGCCCAATCTACTCAAGGAGACCATCCATTTCTTCACCGATCCCGGCATCGGCATGATCCAGTCCCGCTGGGGTCACGTGAATCGCACCTACTCGCTGCTGACGCGCGTCCAGGCGATGTTCCTGGACGGCCATCTGGTCCTCGAGCAGACCGCCCGCAGCCGCGCCGGGCGGTTTTTTAATTTTAACGGGACCGCCGGCCTCTGGCGCCGTTCCTGCATCGAGGATAGCGGCGGCTGGCAGCATGACACGCTCACGGAGGATCTCGACCTCAGCTACCGCGCGCAGATCAAAGGCTGGAAGTTCATTTACCTCGCGGACCTCGTCACCCCCGCCGAGCTTCCCTCCGAGATCAACGGCTTCAAGTCCCAGCAGCACCGCTGGACCAAGGGCTCCATCCAGACCTGCAAGAAACTCCTGCCTGCCATCTGGAAAGGCGATCTTCCGCTGCTCATCAAGCTCGAGGCTACCGCGCATCTCACGTCGAACTTCGCCTACCTGCTCCTCGCCTTCCTTTGCGTATTGCTGCATCCAATCAGTGGCGGTCTTGGCAGTGGCATCTGGCGCACCGTCCTACTGGATATCCCGATCTTCGTCGCCGCATCGCTCTCGGCCTGCGTCTTTTACGTCTGCGCCCAGCGTGTCCTCTACCCGCGGACATGGATGAAGGAGATGCTGCTCCTCCCCCTCCTGCTTGCCCTCGGTATCGGCCTCGCCATCAACAACGGGCGCGCCGTCCTCGAGGCACTTTTCAATCACGCCAGCGATTTTACCCGCACGCCCAAGTACGGCATCATCCGCAAAAACCAGTCCTGGCGCTCCAGCCGTTATAGCGCCCTCAAGACAGCCCTGCCTCTCATCGAACTCGGTTTTGCCGCCTACTTCACGATGGTCCTGTTGGAAGCCATGTTCCTGGGTCAATGGGGTTCCGTCCCCTTCCTGCTCCTCTTCCAGGGCGGCTTCACCTACGTAGGCCTCGCATCCATCACCCAGTGGCGCCCGCGCACCCCGGAGCCCGCCCCGTCGGAAGCCGACGAAGACGCGCTGCTGCCCGCCTAGGGGCCGCTATTCCGCGGAGTCGATTCCCGCCCAGTCCAAAGGTGTGCCCCCGTGGTCCGCTCCGGCCCAATTGCACATCCTTTGACCTGCACTTGTACCTTCCCTCCGCTGGTTTGCTTCAGGTCACTGTCCGCACCTTCTAAACCATCAGGGTTTACCCCATCCCCCCAGCGGCATGCCGGATGCTTTCTCATATGCCATGAGGCGACTCCTCTTTCCTGGCATTCTCTGCCTCTGGCTGCTCTCAGCCCTCCCTCTTCTCGCCTGGAATTCTCCCCGTTGCGCCGTCGTCAGCATCGCCGACCAGCAAATCGCCGTCATCGACAACGGCTGCACCGTCGCCCGTTTCCCCGTCTCCACC
>Ga0302320_10026030_pt1 | contig 11345 bp, 6 predicted proteins | sample Bog_T0_3_FD_202130 | JGI IMG/M metagenome (GOLD analysis project Ga0302320, IMG submission 202130) | Peat permafrost microbial communities from Stordalen Mire near Abisko, Sweden - Bog_T0_3 | ecosystem: Environmental > Terrestrial > Soil > Wetlands > Peat | place: Sweden: Abisko, Stordalen Mire... | reverse complement strand
AAGGCCGACCTTTCCATCCAAAGCATCATCCAACTGCTCGAAGCCGCATGATTTTGTTGAAGTATTTCTATTTACGAGTGAAACGGTAAGAATCTAACAGGCGAGGCAGACCCCCCAACGTTCCAAACTCCTGCTTGTTGAAGCGATATTTACCGCAGGCCAGAGTCAGAATGATGCAGTCCTGGGGAACCTGTTCGGCGAGTTCGGTGTAGTAGGAGCGTCCCGACCGTGCGCCGTCGCAGCCGCCGATCAGGAAGAAGCGACGCAGCGCGCCCGACTTCACCGCATCGATGATTGTGCCGCCGTGGCCCAGAACCGCTTCGTGGCCGAAGCCGACCGTGATGCTGTCGGCGGGGCCGTCTTCGGCGAAGCCCGGCGCAGCCAGCGCCGCCGCAATCACCACCGAAAAGTCCGTCCCGTTGATGTGCTGCACGCCCGGCCACTCCACCGCGTTCACCGTGAAGATGCGGCTCATGTACGAGTCCTTCGGCTTTTGAATGCAGTTGGAGGTCATCAGGACCGCGCCCGGGAACCCTGCGAAATCGTCCGCCTGATCCACCCATGCGCCGCCGAAGTTGCCCGCCAGATGCTGGAACGCCTTCAGCTTCGGATACCCGTGCGCAGGCAGCATCTCGCCGTGGGTGTAGATGTTGATCCCCAAACCTTCCGTCTGCACCAGCAACTGGTAGAGATCGTGCAGATCGTGGCCGCTCACCAGAATCGCCTTGCCCTTCAGCGGATGCAGGCGAACCGAAGCAGGCGTGGGCGCGCCGAAGGTCTCCGTGTGGGCGCGGTCCAACTGTTCCAGCACAGCAAAATTCAATTCGCCGACCTTCAGCGACAGCCCGAGCAGTTCTTCGGCGGTCTTCTTCTCGGTCAGTGCGGAAAGAATCTCGTAAATGGTGGCGTACGATGCCGGAGCGCTTGAACCGAGCATCATCGCATGATAGGCATACGCCGCGACGCCTTTCAGACCATAGATCGCCAACTCTTCCAGGTTCTTGAGTTCCTTGTTCTCCGCAATCACGCCGTTGCCCGCCAGATAAGTCAGCGGAATCAGTTGTTCCCGGCCCTGGGCAAGCAGGGCGAGACGCTCCTGTGCAGGTTCGAACGCCGCCGGGCCAGAGAGTACCTCGACCGGAACGCCCGCCTTCACCGCGGCGTCGGTATATAGAGCCCGCGCCAGGTTGCGCATCTCTGCGGCCTTGTACACCAGCGCGGCAACCTTGTCGGCGTCAAAGTTCACGTTGGTCAGCGTCCTGAAGATGGCCTCGATGACGAAGGCGTCGAGTTCAGGGTTACCTGCGCCGAGCAGGCGGGCGCGATGCGCGTACTGGCTGACACCCTTGAGGGCGTGAATCAGCAGGTCCTGAAGCGTTGCCGTGTTCTCGTCTTTGCCGCAGACGCCGATGGTCTGGCAGCCCTGGCCCTGCGATGTCTGTTCACATTGGTAGCAAAACATTTCCCCTCCGGGGTGCTAAGAAGTTGTCTGAAACGAACATTAAGATGAGTCGCCCAGGCGCCGAAGCGACTAAAGTCACACCGGCACAGAAATCCTGAATGCGGAAGCAGGAACCGAGCCCCGTGTCACCGTCTTCCCCGCAGCTCGCCGAGCACAACGAACTCTGCGAACTTGCGAACGCCGCCAACTTGCGAACTCCGCCAACTTGCGAACCCGCCAACTTGCGAACCCGCGAACTCGCGAACTCGCCAAACCCCGCACCAAGTTTTTCCCGTGCCATTTTCGCGAGGTTCGAGATAAAATCGCGCCATGAAGGGCAACCCGAAAGTCATTGAGCAACTGAATCGTGCGCTTCGCGAGGAGCTCACCGCCATCAATCAGTACTTTGTTCACGCCGAAATGTGCGAGAACTGGGGCTATGACAAACTCTCCAAATACATCCGGAAACAGTCCATCGATGAGATGAAACATGCCGAAAAGCTGATGGAGCGCATCCTCTTTCTCGACGCGACCCCGAGCATGGAGCCGATGGCGCTGTCGATTGGCAGCAACGTGCGCGCGATGGTGGAGTCTGACCTCAAGCTGGAGATCGACGCGGTCGCCATGTATAACGAAGCGGTCAAAATCGCCTATGAGAACCACGACAATGGCTCCCGCGACCTCTTCGTGACCCTGCTCAAAGATGAGGAAGAGCACGTGGACTGGCTCGAAGCCCAGGCCCATCAGATCAAGGAACTCGGCTACGAGCGCTATCTCACCATGCAGATCACCGAAGAGGCCTAGTGCCTTGACCGGGTGATTTCATATATCCGGCCGAGAAAGTGATTGCCCTGGGCCCTTCGCGTTTGAGGACACGGGAAAGCACCAATATACCGGTTACGGTACTTGTGCTTTCCCTCTGAAGGAATCACCACAAAATCGCTCTGAAGGAATCACCACAAAATCCCTCTGAAGGAATCACCACAAAATCCCTCTGAAGGAATCACCGCAAAATCTCTCTGAAGGAATCACCACAAAATCGCTCTGAAGGAATCACCACAAAACCGCTGTCATCCTGAGCGGAGCGCAGCGTAGTCGAAGGACCTGCATTTTGAAATGAACAGCGAGTCGAAAGCCAGCCCTGAGCGTAGTCGAAGGGGACCTGCATTTGTTTTTCTCGCTTTTAACGAACTTCAAAGACAGCCCATGGCCTCCACAACGACGGAGCGCAGCCACTCCAAGCCTGAGAATCTCGCGAAGCCTTTCGCACATGGGAACCATTTCCGTCCCGCCGGGGTCTAACGGAGTAGCATCTCCATTGGTCCGCCGAGGAGGCTCCCTTGCGTTATGTGTTAGCGGTAGTCTGTCTTTTTTCCTGCAGTTTGACCCTTGCCGCACAGTCCGCGGCCCCCACTCCCAAAGTGAAAACCCCTGCATCGGCGGCCTCTCCGTCGGGTTCGTCTGTCGTTAAAGATCTGCCCGTGCGCAAGGTCGTGCTCTACAAAAATGGTGTGGGCTATTTCGAACATGCCGGCACAGTCACGGGCAATCAGAAGGTGAGCATCGACTTCACCTCGTCACAGCTGAACGATGTCTTGCAGTCCCTCACCGTCCTCGACAACGGCGGCGGGCGCTTCGGCGGAGTCAACTATAACTCCACCACGCCTCTCGCCGAGCAGCTCAAGTCGCTCTCCCTCGGTATGACCGACGACCCCACATCGACCGAGTTATTCCAGGCTCTGCGCGGCCAGCGTGTCGAGGTCACCGGCGCGCCGGGTGGCCCAATCTCCGGCCGCCTCCTGTCCATCGAGTCGCGCACGGAGAAGGCCGCAAAGGCCGATGATTCCGGCGACGGCGGCACAGTGGAGAAGTTCTATCTCACCGTGGTTGCCTTCTCCGGAGCGGTCCGCGTCATCGAGCTGACCCCGTTGCTCAGCGTGCGCCCGGTTGACGGCAGCCTGCAGGGCGAGATCGATCGCTATCTGCAGTTGCTCAGTTCCACCCGGTCCAACGGGCTGCGTCATCTTTCCATGGATGCTCTCGGACAGGGGCAACGGGAGCTGCAGGTGAGTTATATCAGCGAGGTGCCGGTGTGGAAGTCGACCTACCGGCTGGTCTTTCCTCGCACCGCCAACGGCTCGGCCACCATGCAGGGCTGGGCGGTGGTGGATAACACCGTGGGCGCGGACTGGAACAACGTTCAGCTTTCCCTCGTCGCCGGTGCGCCCCAGAGCTTCATTCAGCCGCTTTCGCAACCCATCTATACCCACCGGCCGGAGATCCCTATCGCGATCATGACGCAGAATGCGCCGGAGACCCATGAGGCGGCCGAGTCGGACTCGGCGGGTTCCTCCTTTCATGGTCCTGTGACTGTCGCGCAGCGGCCGATGGTGGCACAGCAGCTGATCGGGGCGTATTCCAGCGCAAAGGCAGATCGCCTTGCCGGTGGCGGGAGTGCCGGCGGCTTCGGTGTCGGCTCGGGCGGAAATATCGGCGGCGGAATCATGCTGACCGACGGTGTGAGCCGCGTGACCGATGCGATTCAGCCCAGCGACGTCTCTACGAATGCCTTCGACGACTTCTTCCAATACATTCTTACCCAGCCGGTAACCATTCATAAGAACGAGTCGGCGATGGTGCCCATCTTGCAGCAGGATCTCCCCGCCGAGCATGTGACGCTGTGGTCTCCCAAAGACCGCGTGCCGTTCCGCGCCGTGTGGCTCGAAAACAACTCGAAGCTGACGTTGGACTCCGGCAGCTTCTCGATCTTCGAGAGTGGGGAGTTCGCAGGCGAGGGCTTGCTCGATCCCATCCACCCCGGCGAAAAGCGGTTGCTCTCCTATGCCGCCGACGAGGCCGTGCGTGTGCATTCCGGCGGCTTTGCCTTGACCCGAAAACTGCACCACATCGCGATGCACGAGGGCATCCTGGTGGAGTCGACCAGCGAGGTCACCGAGAACAATTACACCGTGACCAATGCCGCCGACGAAGCGCGCACGGTTCTTGTGGAGCATCCCCGCAAGGCCAACGCCACGCTTGATTCTGAAACAAAGCCCGCCGAGACAACGGCCACGGCCTACCGTTTCCGGGTGGTTGTTGAACCGCACCAGTCCGTCAACCTGCACGTCGGAGAGCGGGCCACCGGGCAGGAAAGAATCATCATCAATCCCAGCGACGACCGCACCGCGTTCCTGATCGGTGTGACAAAGTACTCCCCCGAGTTGGAGGAGAAGTTGAAGCCTTTGCTCGCCGCAGAGGTTGCTGTCAGCGATCTCAACCGCAAGATCGGCGAAATCCAGGCGAAGGGAAAGACTCTCTCCGACGACGAGGCCCGCGCTCGTGAAAACCTCACCGCACTCAAGGGCAACGATGCCGGCAAGCGCTTTGTCGAAGAGCTGAACCGGGCGGAAGACGACCTGCAGGCCGCGCGCAAAGATCAGGCAAGTCTGGAAAAGGATCGGGAAACAGCACGGGCCAAATTGGAAAGCATCATTGGCCAGCTCTCCTTCGATTCCGATCTGGATGTCGTGATGGAGAGCAATCAATCAGGAGATCGTCGCCCGCGGAACTATTGATCTGGTCCTCATAGTGAAACAAGGTCGATGTATCTCGAAGCTAGAGCATTTTTGCTTTTACTATAGACTTCGGTGCCCCATCCATTCCGCGTCTTTCTGCGGAATGGGTGGGAAGCCCATGAAACTCCGCTCTACACTCTTTGCGAAAATGCGCTAAAACTTGTCCCTCAGGCCGAAACCTGCGCCGGCCTGGTTTGTCCTGTCATCGCAAGCAAAATGATCTCCGCGGTGGACTCCTCATCCTCGCGGGACGAGACCATCAAGTCATACAAGTGCGGATTGCACCAGCTCTTGCCGAAGTACTGCTGCAGATATTTGGCGCGCTCTTCATCCACGGTGCGCAGTCGCTGCTCGGGGTTGGCGCCGGGTTCCAGGCGCATGTGCAGACGTCTGAGTCGTTCCTTCAACGGCGCATACACAAAGACATGGTAGACGTCCGGCTTGTGCTGCAGCACGCATTGCGAGCCGCGGCCCACGATCACGCAGTTGCCCTCGGCGTAGGCTTCTTCCAGAACCTTCTGCGTGATTTTGACCATTGCCCCGGCGTCAAAGACCGAGTCGTCTCCGATCTCCAGGCCAGCCGCCAGCGCGGCGCTGCGCATGGCCTGCTGGTTCAGGCGGGTCAGCCACGATTCCACATGCTCGTCGTATCGACTCACTACCTTCTTCTCCACATGGGCGGCGTAGGCGATGGCGTCGATGATCTCCCGATCCAGCAGTTTCCAGCCCAGCCACTGAGCGATGGTCTGGGCAATGCGCCCTCCGCCGCTGCCAAACTCCCTGTTCACGGTGAGAATCCGATACTTCATGCCGTACCTCCCTGCGACTCGTTTGCCAGACGGCCCGGGATGAAAGGCCGTGACGCATTCATTGTAGGCCTATCGCTCGGTGATTTCAGGCTCACCCGCGCCACGCTCTGCAGTGGAAAACAAAAAAAACAGCCCGCGCTGCGCACGCGGGCTGTTGGAGGAAGATCTCTATCTATAGGTTAGTAAACAATCTTCAAGCCGAACTGCAGAATACGCGGCTCGAAGGTGGAGGAAACCGCCGCGCTGTGGGCCGTGGGGGCGCCGGTGGCGTTGGTTCCGGTAGCGGGGCCCAGCTCGCTGGTCGAGGAGCCGGGGAAGTAGAGGTTGGTGTGGTTGAAGACGTTGTACGCCTCGGCTCGGAACTCAATCTTCATCCGCTCCACCGGCGTGCTGAAGCGCTTGTTGAGGTCCAAGTCCGTCTGGTAGAAGAGCGGCGTCCGCACCGAGTTGCGGGCCAGATTGCCGAACGGGCTCAGCAGGTTGCCGTTGCCGTCCTTGGTGGCCGGCAGGGTCAGAGCTGCCAGGTTGAGGTAGTCGATGGTGCCGTTGGCCGGGTTTCTCTGGTTCAGGCAGGTGTGACCGGAGTTGCACAGACGATAAGGCTGACCCGGAACCACATTGGGGCGGTACTCGTTGGCCCCGCGATAGGTCGCGGAGATCTGCGGAGAAACCGCGTTGGCGCTGTTGGGGCCATAGGTGAGGTTATAGGGCGTGCCGCCCTGCATGGTGTTGACCGTGCTGATCTGCCATCCACCCAGAAGAGCATCCACAGCAGGATTGGCGCTGCCCAGATACGTTTTGCCGTGGCCCACCGGCACTTCGTAGACCAGGCTGGTGACGTTCGAAACCGGCAGGTTATAGTCCGACTGGCCGTAGTCGGCATTCAGGTTGTTCGCGTCCTGCGGGGAAGGCGTGTTGGCTTCCAACGAGGCCGAAGCGTTATCCAGAGCGTGTTCCCAGGTAAACGAGTTCAACAGCGTCAAGCCGCTGACGAAGCGCTGTTCGTAACGCACCTGCAGGGAGTTGTAGTGAGAATAGAACTCGTTGATCGCCGCGGTAATGTCGCTGGGCCAATTGCCGTAAGGGCGATTGAAGCCGGCGGACGGGTTCTTCTGGTTGGCGTTGAGAAAGCCCTGCAGCTTCAGCCCGTGGTTGCCCACGTAGGCGATGTCCACCAGCGTGTTCTTGGCCAGCGCCTTCTGCACGCTCAGGAAGTAGCTCTCCACGTAGCTGTCTTTTGTGTCTTTGGGGATGTAGGTGATGTTGTCGGTCGCCGGATTGAACGTGGTGGCCTGGTTGGGAATGAAACCCTGATCCATCGTCCGGTAGCCGGCTGTCGAAACCGTCGCCGGCTGCGAGACCGAGACAAACAGCGCCGAGGGCGCGTTGATGGGCAGAATGTCGCCCGATCCGGCGCGCGTGTAGTGAACGTAGCTGGTTCCGAAGCCACCGCGGACGGCAACCGTCGGCGTCAGCGCATAGGCAAAGCCGACGCGCGGAGCGTAATCACCCAGCGAGGGATTGACAAGCGTCTTGCCGTAGACTCCGCCGCCGCTATAAGGAGTGATGGCTCCCGGAACAGCCACCGCTCCCGGCGTGATGGTCAGCACCGTCTGCGTGACCGGGTCAAAGTTCGACAGGTTGTTGTGGACCTCCGAGTAGGGCGAACCATACTCCCAACGCACGCCCAGGTTGAGCGTCAGTTTGTTGTTCACCTTCCAGTCGTCCTGAACGTAGACGCTGTCCATACTCTGCAGCAGGTGGGCCTTGAAGTAGGTAGCCAGGGCATACGCGCTGGTGGTGCCGAACAAAAAGTCAGCCCAATAGGTGTCTGCAACCGCCGCGGTGTTGGCGCAGGCGCTTCCCGCCGTCGCCGGGCAGGCGCTATAACCCTTGCCAAACGTGAACGAGCCAAACAGCGGGTTCGAGTCCTGCACTTCCATCCAGATGTGCTCGTACTCGTAGCCGACTTTGAGGGAATGGTGCCCTCTTACCCAACTGAAGTTCACCTTGGGGTCCAGCAGCGAGGGGTTCTGCCACTGCGGGTTGGTGCTTTGGCGTCCGAAGGGGGTGAAGCCGCCCGAGATGCCGATGGAAGGCAATCCGCCGGCAACGGTCGAGTCGTTGGGCAAGTTCGGAATGGTGATCGCATTGTCGCCGATGGAGAGCGTGTACTTGCCGGCGCGCGTCCCGGAGAGTCCGAGGCGGGCGTCGATCACCTTGTTGGCGCCCATGGTGTGCGTGAAGCCAAGCGCAACCTGCTGATCCAGAATCTTGATGCGGCCGTTGGTCTGTCCGTCCAGCGGCAGCGGCAGCGTGGGATAGTTGATGCCCGTCTCCTTGCGGTCGCTGACCTTCAGGAACCACGAACTCCGGTCGCTCTGCTGAAAGTCCACGCGCAGATCGCCCTTGTCGGCGTTGTCGGTAAACGGGGCGTTGGTGGCGCAATCGGAAGAGGCCAGGCCAGTCGAAGTGTTGATGCCCGCCGTCCCCGGAGCAACCTGGCATTGTGCCGGCAGCTTGCTGTAGTAGGCGAGCACCTGCTTGGCAATCGGGCTCGCATCAGGCGATTTCAGAATCGAGGTTCCGGCCTTGTAGTAGGTTCCCGGCTTGAATGGGTCCTGCACATCCACGGCCAGAATGCCGTTGATCTCATTCTGCGTGGGTACGGTCAGCACCACGGTCGGGGTCAGCTTCTGGCGGAAGCCCTCATAATCGACAAAATAAAACAGCCGGTTCTTCGCGATAGGGCCGCCGAAGTCTGCGCCAAACTGGTTGCGGTTGAAGCCCGGCTTCGGAAAGGTAAACGCCTGGCCCTGCACGTTGCTGACCGCCTTGTAATAGCCGTAAGCGTTCACTTCCGTGTTGCGGTTGAATTCATACAGCGTAGTGTGGAACTGGTTCGAGCCGCTGCGCGAAGCCACGTTGATCGTCGCGCCCGATGACCGCCCATACTCCGCGCTCTCGTTATTCGTTACCACCTGAAACTGGTTGATGGAGTCCGGCGGAGGCTGAATGATCTGGTTGTCGAATCCCTGGTTGCTTTCCCCATAGGCATTGTTGTCCATGCCATCGAGCAGATAGTTGTTGAACATGCTGCGCTGCCCGTTCACGTTGTAGGCGCCGGCACGCACCAGGCTGGTGATGGCCGTGGTCGTGGCGGCCGTGGGAGCCTGACGCGATCCGGTCACCAGCCCCAGCAGATCGGAATAGTTGCGGCTCACCAGCGGCAGCGATTCGGTCTGATACTCGCTCACGTTCTGGCCGCGTTCGCTGGTCTCGGTCTCAAGCTGCAGCGCTACGTCGCTGACCTCGACCGTGGTCACATCTGCCTGCCCGACTTTCAGCGTCAGATCGATATGCTGACGCCCCGCCACCGAAATGGTGATGTTCTTGGCAATGGCCGGCGTGAAGTTCGGCGCCTCGGCCTCAATCGAATAGACTCCGACACGAAGCGTGGGAATCTCGTAGTCTCCCGACCCGTTCGCGGTGGTCTTGATGACGATGCCGGTGTTGACGTTGGTGACAGTGACAGCAGCGTTCCCAATTGCCGCACCGGTGGCGTCGTGGATGGACCCGATCAAGCTTCCATCCTCATACTGCGCTCTTGAGAATGTGCCACACGTTGCGATCAAGAGGCCAACGACAAGCAAAGTCCTGCAAAACTTCTCTATATTCCTCATGCTTGCGAGGCTACAGAGCGATTTTCACGGTTCGTTGAATGGAAGATGAACGCAGCGTGAATACCGGCGCCTCGGCGATACGCTTTTCCTGTACAAGCGATACGCAAGCCAACTCGCCAATGCGCGTAGCGCGCTCACCCGCCAGGCCTCTTTCCCATTGAATCCGCACCATCCTGGGTGCCCCTGATCCGCGCCTCCCACCGGCAGGTCACAGTCCGTCCGATGGATGGTCCGTTTCTGGGACCTGGAAAAGCACAAATCTCTCCGCTCTGGCTATCGGTCAACCATTTCCTGCGGCGATACCTCGCGGTAATTGCCGTACACTGTTTCCGTGCGGGCGCACCAGTCCCGGATGAAGCCGGCCCCCAGGAGGCAATTCGGAATGAAAAAGATCGGCGTACTCTTTGGAATTGAGAACAGTTTCCCCAGCGCACTGGTTGAATCCATCAACGCTCGCAATCTGCCCGGCATCGTGGCCGAATACCTGCAGACCGGGGCGGTGAACATGGAGAAGGCTCCGCCCTATGCGGTCATCGTGGACCGCATCTCGCACGAAGTCCCTTTCTTTCGCACCTTGCTGAAGCACGCTGCCCTCCATGGGACCGTGGTCCTGAACAACCCGCTCTGGAGTTCGACCGACGACAAATTCCTCAACTACACCCTGGCCGACAAACTCGGAGTGGCCGTGCCCCAAACCATGATCCTGCCCCACAAGCAGTTGCCCGGCGAAACCACGGAAAGATCCATGCGCAACCTGGAGTTTCCCCTCGACTGGGAGGCCGTCTTTGCCTACGTCGGCGAACATGGATTCCTCAAGCCAGTCAACGGCCGCGGCTGGCAAGATGTGCATGAAGTGCACAACCGCGAGCAGTTCTTCCGCGCCTACGATGAGTCCCGCGACCTGTGCATGATCTATCAACGGGCCATCGACTACACCGAGTACTACCGCTGCTACGTGGTGGGTCAAAAGAAGGTGCGCGTCATGGCCTATGACCCGCACCGCCCGCACGAAGAGCGCTACCTGAAGGATGCTCCGCCCCCCGGCAAAAAGCTGCTCAAACAGATCGAGCACAACGCCTTGACGCTCTGTCAGGCCTTGGGCTACGACATGAATACCGTGGAGTTCGCCGTCGAGAACGGCGTCCCCTACGCCATTGACTTCATGAATCCCGTGCCCGATGCGAACATCGTCTCCGTCGGTCAGGAAAACTTCGATTGGCTCGTCGACGAAGTGGCCGAACTGGCCATCGCCAAGGCCAAAGACGCGCCCGTTGCAATGGAAATGCGCTGGTCCGCGTTGCTGGGAGCCGCGCCGGTCTTGGAGGCGGGAGCGAAAAAGGCGAAGAAGCCGATGACAGCGGCAAAGAAGCCTGCCGAGAAGAAGAAGATTGCAGGGAAGGCGAAGTCCGCAAAGAAATAGGGGTTTGCTGGTTCGAGTTTGACAGGGTGTATCCCCTGGGATACAGCTAAGATGATCTCAATTCGGCAGACCGAAGTGTATTCGGAGTGGCTTCGAAAGCTGCGCGACCGGCGTGCAGTAGCCATTATTCTGGCCCGGGTGGAGCGATTGGCTTCCGGAAATCCCGGCGATGCGAAGCCCGTAGCAGCCCGTGGTTAAAGTCGAGTTTTGAAAGGGCACGACTTTAGTCGTGCCGTAAGTACCGTGAAATAAACGTGGCCTTTAGGCCCCGAGGGATGGTTTTCGGCATATTAGATTCTTACCGTTTCACTCGTAAATAGAAATACTTCAACAAAATCATGCGGCTTCGAGCAGTTGGATGATGCTTTGGATGGAAAGGTCGGCCTTGTGGAAGGCCTTTTCGAGCTTGCTGTTTGG
>Ga0302320_10026028_pt1 | contig 11346 bp, 10 predicted proteins | sample Bog_T0_3_FD_202130 | JGI IMG/M metagenome (GOLD analysis project Ga0302320, IMG submission 202130) | Peat permafrost microbial communities from Stordalen Mire near Abisko, Sweden - Bog_T0_3 | ecosystem: Environmental > Terrestrial > Soil > Wetlands > Peat | place: Sweden: Abisko, Stordalen Mire... | reverse complement strand
TGACGAGAATCTTCGCTGCCGCATAAATGCGGCATTCCAAGCCACGCTCTGCCCCAACTAAACTCATTCTGTTTCTGTTCTTCCCACGCTGCCTGTGATTGTCGTCGCATAACGCGTGAATCAAACCAAAAAACCAATGAGCCAAAAGGACAATCGGCTCCTGCTCGCTCCCCTGGAAATTTCGCAAGGCGTCTTTGGCATCGTCACCGACGACGCTCCGCGGCTTCGACCCGCCTGTCGGCGAGTAGTCTAAACTGAAGGAATCCACCGCGGAGATTTGCCACATCTTCAAACCCGTGTCCGTGGAGGGCGCACGCTGCCAGATAGCCGCGTTGCCCTTTCTGGCAGTAAGTCACGATGAGGCGATCGTGGGGTAACTCCGCCAGCCGGTCGCGCAATTGCGCCAGGGGGATGTTGATTGCGTTTTGGAGTTTGCCATATTCCTCCACTTCGTCCGGCTCGCGAACGTCGAGCAGAAATTCGCCGTCGGGTTGCCAGATTTCCGGCGCAATGGTGGCAAGGTCGCCCCGCGCGATATGGCTGGCTACGAATCCAGCCGTGTTCACGGGGTCATTCGCCGAACCAAACGGAGGCGAGTAGGCCAAATCAAGGGTTTCCAGATCGAACACGCTCATTTTGCCGGTGATCGCCGTCGCCAAAACATCCACCCGTTTGTCCACGCCGCATTCGCCCAAGACCTGCGCACCGAGCAGGCGGCCAGTGCCTTCTTCTGCGACGATTTTGATCAGCACTGGCTTTGCGCCGGGATAATAATGCGCGTGACTGTTGTCGCGCGTGAGACTGGTGAAGAAGCTGAACCCCGCCTTCTTGGCCTGCGCGCTGTTGAGACCGGTAAACCCGGCGGTCATGTTGAGAACCCTCACGATCGAGGTGCCGAGAGCACCGGGATAGATCAGTCGGACACCGGCTGCATTGGCGCCAGCAATGCGTCCCTGGCGGTTGGCCGGGCCCGCCAGCGCAATGCGCGCCCGTGCGCCCGTGAGGGCGTGCATTGTTTCTGCCGCGTCGCCCACCGCGTAGATATTCGGGTCGGACGATTCCAAACGGCCGTTGGTTTTTACGCCGCCAGTTTCGCCTATTTCCAGTCCTGCCGACCGCGCCAGTTCCACTTCTGCTTTCACACCCACGCTCATTAAAATCAAATCTGCCGGCAGCCGGCTGCCATCGGCGAACTCCACGCCGTCCGTGGTAAATCGTGTCGCTTCGGCGCTGGCTTTAAAGTCAAAATCATCGCGACGAATTTGATTTTGCAGATGAGCGGCCATGTCGCGGTCCAGCAACGGGAGAATGTGTGGATTGCGCTCCACAATGGTGACATGAAGGCCGCGATGATGAAATGCCTCCGCCATCTCCAACCCGATAAATCCGCCGCCGATGACGACTGCGTGGCGCGGTCGCCCTTCGTTCAGGAACTTGGCGATGCGGTCCATGTCCGGGATGTCGCGCAGTGTAAAGACATGCGGGAGATTCGCGCCGGGAATGGGCGGAACGATGGCCTTGGCGCCCTGGCTCAGGACAAGTTTGTCGTAAGGCACCTCGCGCTGTTTGCCATCCGGTTCTTTGACACAGATGGTTTTCGCGCCACGATTGATCGAAAGAACCTCATGGTTGACATGCGCCCCGACGCGCGAGCGCTCCCAGAATTTCTCCGGGGTCATGATAATCAATTTGGAACGGTCGTCAATTTCACCGGCGATAAAATACGGGAGGCCACAGTTGGCGAAGGAGATATAAGGGCCTCGCTCGAAAATATCGATTTCGGCGTTCTCATCAATCCGGCGGGCTTTGGCGGCGGCGGAAGCGCCTCCAGCCACGCCTCCCACAATCACAATGTGACGAGGATTTTTCACAGTTTTCCTTCACAACACGAACCGCAGCTTTGAGCCCGGTTCCAGGGCATTTTTGCGAGCAAGAGCGCCAATCCACAAATTCCGGTGAGCCCGGCAAACAGGAGACCGCACCCCATCACCAGCGGGATTATCGCAAAGAGCGGGTTGACAGTAAGCGCAAGAGCCGCGCCAGCCGCTGAAATGAGGCCGACCGTAATTTGCACCTGGCGCATCAGCGGCCAAACGGTGCTCGGAGCCCGTTCGGTCGGCAACCCGGCGTCGATCCAAGCCTGCGTGCCCCCTTCGACTAGAACGCAGCCATGAACACCGCCCAGTTCCAGCTTTTCAATGGCCTTGCGGGCCCGTCCGCCGGATTGGCAGAGCACGTAAACTGGAATTTCCTCCGAACCACGCTGACGTTGAAAGGCGCCCGGATTGAGGTCGTCGAGAGGGATCAGCTTCGCGCCCGGGACATGAGCGGCAGCAAACTCGCCCGGGGTGCGGACATCAAGCAGTTGGGCGGGCGTGTCCTCTGCCAGCAGGCGTTGGAGTTCGAGCGGTTTGATGGAAGTTTTAACTTGCAGAGTGTTCATATACGTAGTATGAACATATAACTATAAACGAATATGTCAACCGGAAAAGCCGATTATTTGTTGTCCGAAGAGCAATTGGAGCGGGTTGCTCTTCGCTTCCGTCTGCTGGGCGAGCCCATGCGGCTGAGGATTTTGCAGGCCGTCTGCCACAAACCGCGCACGGTCAACGAGGTGGTGAAGGCGGTCGGAGCGACCCAGGCCAATGTTTCCAAGCACCTCGCCTTGCTCGCGGGAGCTGACATCCTGGCGCGGCGAAAAGAGGGCCAAAGCGTTTACTATGGCATGAAGGACCAACTCGCGATGAAGCTGTGCGCCTTGGTCCACAAACATCTGGAATAAGAGTCCATTTTGCCGTCAGAGGCGTTGGCGGATGGATTTCAACTCCCGACGGCGTTTCGGAGTCGTCTTGGGATAGTCCATCTTCAGTCCATGGAGCGCATCCAGAACAATTTGGGAAACAATCACGTTGAGCGTCGCCAGCGTGTCGGGGACCGACGCGGAGGCGATGTCAGGCGCCTTCGCCGTCGCCGTCTTTAAAGCTGGGGCTTGCGCTGCGGATTTCTCAATGACCGTTTTCATGGTAACTTTGGTCTGCGGATAGGCCATTATACCATTACTTTGGCTGACGCAAAAACCTGCCGTCTCATTTAAGATAATCGGAGGAAAAGTCCGCCCGCTATGGGGTGAAATCCTACCGTCGTTGGTGTTTGAATAAGGCGGTAGGCAGCCTTCCGGACCCGTCCGCCAAGCACAGCCCGTTTGGCTGGCCGTCGCAATCCCTAAACTCCACCGACCCGCAAGGGCCGCTCCGCCCCTCTTACAATTCGTCGCATAATAATCGGTTTTGTTCCCAATTGGGCCCTTCGGGCATGTGCATCCTGCTTTTGCAAATTTAATGTTATTTTCATCATCTCTTCATGTTGGTGTGGTCAAATGAATTAGATGCACGAACTCGGTTGCACTTTGGTAATATAATGAAGACCTCATTCGAGAGGATGCTTTTGGTTCCCTGCCAAATGGCAAACGGTATCGTCAGAGTCGCCGAGTCGCTCTGGAGAGACGACGGCGGGTTCAATCTAGCCCTAACTGGACAAGCCAGACCTCCAGGTTCTTTCCTTTGCGATGAACGAAACCCTGCCGCCAATTCAATCCCCTCACTATTACCCAGAACGATCGCAGTTTTCGTCACCGCCCCGGCAGGTCCCGAGGGAAATCACGGTGGATGACCATTTGCGGGTGCAGGCGGCCATTGAGCGGCGCGCTTATGACCTGTGGCAGGCGGGCGGTGCGGGTCAAGGCGACGCTTTGTCCCACTGGCTCCAGGCTGAAGATGAGGTTCTACGGGAGTTCTGCCGGGTGCAGGAACGCGTTCGTCTGCTCTAACGCAGGCGGCCGAGTTGGAAATCCAGGGCGGCCCGTTGGATGTGGTAGTCATACTTCGCACCGGCGTCCTCGATTTGGGCGGAGGTTTGGTTCAGCTCGGCCTGGCTTAACTCTACGATGGAGCCTAAACCAAGTCTGATCCGCGCTTGCGCCAGTTCCAACGCCTTGTTGGCATTTTCCAACAGGCTGGCCGTCAAGGTCAGACGCGCGAACGCGTAATCGAGGTTGAGCTTGGAAATCTGCGTGTCGCGCGCAATGGTGTTTTCCTGATCGCGCACGGTTTGCTCCGCAGCCTCGGCGCTCAAGGACGCCTCACGCTGGCGGGCTCGGTATAGTCCGCCGGTGAAAATGGGGATACTAAGGTTTACGCCGGCGGCCGCGTAATTGTCCCCCAGTCGTGAGTCCCCCAACGGCATCAGGCCGCCATCGGCCACCGCGCTGAGTGTTGGATAGCTTAACTTGTTTTGCGCGCGCGCGAATTCCTTGGCGGCATCGCTTTGGTAACGAAAACGCGCCAAGTCCGGCCGGTTGGCCAGGGCTTCAAAGACCAATTCCATGGCGTTGTTGGTCAACGGCGCGGGCATCGGCTCCTCGGCCAGGTCGAAGCTCTGAGCCTGGCGCTCTCCCAGGACGGTGGTGAGGTTGGCAAAGGCCGACTGCAAATCATTATCCGCCTTGGCGACGAGCAATCGCGCCTGGCCAAGATCAACACTGCCAAAACTGACATCCAGTTCGGACCTCATTTTATTGGTCGCCATGGCCGTAATCTGGCTCAAGATGACCGAGCGATTGCTTTCCGTTTGACGCGCCGTGACCAGAACAGCCTGCGCGTTCAACGCCGAGAAATACGCGGCGTTGACTTCAAGGAGGATTTGTTCGCGGGTCGCCTCCCGGTTCATCTCCTCTGCCTTCGAGCGCAGTTTGGAGGTTTGGGTCAACTCCGAAGTGCGCCCGAAATCAGTGATGAGCTGCTGGATGGTGATGCCTCCGGCCACACGCTCAAAGACGTTGGGATTGTTGAGCAAACCCGCGGATATGCGGGTGTTGTTGGTGTCGGCCACGCCGACGGCAGTGCCACTGAGATAGACGTTGGGAAAAAAAGCCGCGCGCGACTCCTTGACGACTTGTTGGGCCGCCAGCGCCTCAAGGTTGGCAACGGAAATGCGCGGGTGCTGGGCCAGGGCAAGGTCCTCGGCTTCGCGCAAGGTCAGAGGTCGCGGCGCATCGGCGGCGCGAAGCCAGCCGGCGGCGCAAAACAAGAGCATGAAGCAAACGGCTTTTTTCATGTGGCGGGGATTTCTTTGGGTCCGACGGAACGGGTGGCATCGTGTTTTCCATAAATAATCAGATAAGCCGCCGGAACGATGAACACGGTCAGCACCACGGAAACAGCCAGTCCCCCAATGATAGCCTGCGCCAGCGGGGCGTAGGCTTCGCCGCCGGTGCCCAATTTCAGCGCCATCGGAATCAGACCCATCAACGTCGCCAGCGAGGTCATTAGGACCGGGCGCAAGCGCACCCGGCAGGCTAACGCCACCGCTTGGCGAACGGTCTTCCCCTCCGCCCGCAATCGCCGGGTAAAATCCACAATCAGGATGCTGTTGGAGACGACGATTCCCACCATCATAATAACGCCCATGAGTGACATGACATTGAGCGTCCCATGGCCCAGCCAAAGGATGAGCAGCACTCCGGTCAGCCCGGTCGGAACGGCCAGCAAGATCAGCAGAGGATCTACAAAGGACTGAAACTGCGCGACCAGGATCAGGTAAACCAGCAGGGTTGACAGAATCAGCCCGAAGCCGAAACTCTTGAAGGAGGTGCGCATGGACTGGACCGAGCCGCGCACGTTGACCACCATGTTTTCCGGCAGCTTGGTTTGGTCAATAATTTTTTGCACGCTGGCATAAACCCGGCTCAAGTCCTCGCCCGAGGGCGCCACATAAATATCCACCGTGCGTCGGATTTGGTAGTGATCCACCTCGGTAGGGCTGAGGATGTGGGAAAAGCGGACGACCGAATCCAGCCGGGTGGGGTCCTTGAGCTTGGGCGAGCGCAGCGGCATGGAGCCAAGGTCGGCTAGATTTTTGATGACATTCTCCGGGTATTGGACAGTGAGCAGATAATTGTTGCCCGTTTTGGGGTCAATCCAGTAACTCGGCGCGATCATGCCGCTGGAAGTCAGGGCGGTGATGAGGCTGTCCACCACTTCTTGGGCGGAAACGCCCAGTTCGCTCGCGCGCTCCCGGTCAATATCAATTTTCAACGCCGGATAATCCACGTCCTGCGGCACCAGCACGTCGCTCACCCCCGGCAGGGCGCGGACCTGCTGGGCGATTTTTGTGGCCACGGCATGGTCCCCCGGCATGTCCATGCCGCTCACTTGAATATCGAGTGGCGCGGGCATGCCCTGATTGAGAATGGCATCCACCAGACCGCCGGTCTGAAAATAGGCGCTCAGTTCCGGCAACTCTTTTTGCAGTTTGGAGCGCACCAGGTTCATGTAAGCGTAACTGCTGAGCGCGTGTCCGTCGTTCAGCCCGACCTGGAGGAAGCCCGTGTGCGGGGCAGAGTTGGGGGTGAGGATGGCGGAAAAGCCGGGAGTGATGCCGATGTTGGCCACCATGATTTTCAGGTCCTTCTTTGGCACTACCGAACGGACAATGTCCTCCACTTGGCCGATCAACTGGTCCGTTAATTCCAAACGGGTGCCGGAGGGGGCTTTGACGTTGATGACAAACTGGCCGGGATCGGTGCGCGGAAAGTAAGCCTGGCCGATGAGGGGATAGAGCGCCAAGCTGAGCAGAAAAAGGCCGCTGATGCCCAGGACCGTGGCCAGAGGGCGCAATAAAGCGATGTTCAACGCGCCCTCGTAGCGGTCAAGCATACCATGGAATTTGTGGTTGAACCACCGGTTGAATCTTCCGCCCCAGCCTTTCCCAGAAGAGGGCGCCGCCGCCTCTTCTCCCAGTTCCCCGTCAGCTTCGTGCCTCTTAATCCACTTCGCGCAGAACAAGGGCACCACGGTCATCGCGACGAAATAGGAGGCGAAGAGGGACAGAATGACCGCCAGCGCCAGCGCTCCGAAAAGATAGCGGCTCACGCCAAAAAGAAACGTGACCGGAAAGAAAACAATGACGGTGGCCAGCGTCGCCGCCAGCACCGGCAACGCGACTTCCTGGCCGCCGCGCTCTGCCGCCATCTCCGGCGATTCGCCCATTTCCAGATGACGGTAAATGTTTTCCAGGACTACCACCGAGTTGTCAATCAGACGGGAAAAGGCCAGGGCGAGCCCGCCCAGAACCATGGAATTGACCGTGCTGTTGCCCAGATCCAGCGCGAAAAAGGCGGCCAAAGCGGACAAGGGGATGGAGAGAAAAACCGCCGCCGTGGCGCGCACGCTGCCCAGAAAAATCAAAATCATCAGCCCGGTCAGAATTAAGCCGATGGCGCCCTCATGCACCAGGTTTTCAATGGCGGCTTTCACAAAGACGGACTGGTCAAAGACCACTTCCCGGACCAGTTCTTTGGGCACATCCAAAAGCTGGGCCACGACGTCTTTGACTCCGTTGACCACCGCGATCGTGTTGGCGTCGCCGCCCTGCTTTAAAACCGGCAAATAGACCGAAGGTTGGCTGTCAACCCGCACTTTGCAGAGCTGAATTTGCGAGGCATCCTGGGCCTTGCCCACATCGGCCACCAGCACGGAGGCATCCCCTTCCGTTTTGAGCGGAACCAGATTAACATCTTTCATGGCGTTAATCTGGCTGTCGGCATACACGTTGTAATCATAAGGCCCGATTTTCACGTCACCCGCCGGGAGAATAAGATTGGCCTGGTCCACTGTGCGCACCACATCCATCACGCTCAATTGATGCGCCTCCAATTTGAGCGGGTCCACATACACCATAATTTGCCGGTAACGCCCTCCAAACGCCGGCGGCACCGACGCCCCCGGCACGCCCGCCATCTGATTGCGGATGGTGAACTGGCCCAAATCGCGTAATTGCGCCTCGGACAATCTTTCGCCTTTCAAGGTGACAAGACAGACCGGCAGGCTGGAGGCGTCGAATTTCAGCACCATCGGCGGCAGTGTGCCCGAAGGCAGGTAGCGCAAGCTGGCCATCGCCAAATTGTTAATGCCCGTCGCGTCCGCATCCGGGTTCGTTCCTGGCTGGAAATAGACCTTGATCAAACTAACCCCCGGCAGCGAGCGCGACTCAATATGTTCAATGCCCGAAGCCAGGGTGAACATCCGCTCAAATTGCCCGGTGATGTCGTTCTCAATCTGCTCCGGCGGCATGCCCGAATAAAACGTCGCCACCACCACCACCGGAATATTGATGGGCGGAAACAAGTCCACCGGCATGTGGGTAATGCTGGTCACTCCCAGCACGCAAATCATCAGGGCGACGACTATGATGAAATAAGGATAGCGGATGGCAAAGCGCGACATAATGGGAAGGAGGGTTCAGTATTTGGTCCGGGCCACTGCCGCCTTCAATTTTTCGAGGGAGAAGCCGGCGGGCTGGCACAGAGCGATCAGCGTCTCCTCGACCCCCGCGATTTTCGCCGCCGCCGCCGGAAGTTGCGCCGCGAGCTCCAGCGGCACAGTTTGGACGCCGTGAATGTCCCCGTGCAATAAATCCCCGGACTGGATTTTCAATCCGCAGATATCCACCGGCCCCCCAAATTCGATGATGTGGACATAAGCGTGCGAGACGGACACATTGCCGGCAAAGAAAGGAAAACCAAGAGCCTCCACCGCTGGAAGATCGCGCGCGGACCCATTGGTGACCGCTCCAACGCAGCCAAGGGCGCGCAAAATATTGACATGCACTGCGCCCAGCAGCGAGCCAAGCCCAGGACGCGTCGCGCAGTCCTGCACCACCACCACGCGCGGCGCGGGCAGGGAGAGAATGTAGTCCCACCAGTCGGTGCGGTCGGGATAAATACCGTCGGCCACCGGAGGGGCCGAACCGCGAATCCGAAGGGTGGCGGCGTAGCCGACCATGGGCGGGAGAGACGGGAAAAGGCAATGGACGTCGCTGGCCACAAAGCCTTCGTTGCGCAGGCGCTTGTCGAAGGTTTCGATGGCGTTGGCCAGCAGACAGGCATTGATCCCGCGCAAGGCTTCCAATTGCCCTTCCGTCAATACTGTTTTAGTCGGTTTCACGGCATCCTCTCACTTTGTCAGGGCAGCACGGGCGCCACCCACGATTTTGTTTCAACTTTTTCCCCGGCCTGGACGGACGTGCGCCCGCCGATCATGACCAACTCCCCTTCTTGAAGGCCGGAAACTACTTCGCAGCGCGTCGGCGTTTCCACTCCCAACGTGACCGGGCGCTCCTCAATTTCACCGCCGCCGTTGATCACGAAAACGGTGGCCTTGGCTCCGATAGCCACCGCTTGGATCGGAATGGACAGCGCGTTCGGCTTATTTTCCAATTTGAAGGCGGCGGCGGCATACATGCCGGGGACCAGCGCAAGGTCTGGATTAGGAACTTCGATTTCGGTGATCATCGTCCGCGTGTCGTGATTCACCCGTGCCGTGAATCGGGAAACTTCGCCCGCAAAAGTTTTGTTGCCCAAAGATTGCACGCGCACTTCCACTTTGTCTCCCAGATGAATGGCTTTCACATCCCCCACGGAGACGGGAAAATCCAGCCGCAGCCGGTAGTTGTCCGAAACCCGCAACAACGCCCGTGCCTGGGTATCCGAAGTTGTCCCGGCCTGGATGAGCGCGCCGGGATCGGCATAGCGCGCCGTGACCACCCCGTCGAATGGCGCTGTGATCTGGGTGTAGCCAACCAGCGTCATATATTTCTCAACCTCCGCCTTGGCGGAGATCAACGCGGCGGCGGCGGTGCTGTCCTTCGCTTGGGCCGTGTCAATGTCCTGCTGCGCGACCAGGTTGGAATTCTGGCTATTCACCCCCTCCAGACGGCTGTAGATGAGGTGCGAATTGGTATAATCGGCCTCGGCGCGCGCTTGGGCGGCCTTGGCCGCATCCAGCTCATCGCGTAATTCCGGGACTTCCAGGGTGGCCAAAAGCTGGCCCGCCTTCACCTTGTCGCCGAAATCCACGTTCATCTTGTCCACATAACCGGAAACTTTGGCATGTAATTCCACCTCCACGAACGGGCGGAATTCCGCCGCAATGGTCACTTCGTTGGAAAGATCTTCGCGGTCCACCTTGGCCACCGCAACGATGGGCGGGTGGATTTCGGACGGAGCGGCCTCGGCCCCATTGTGTTTATGCGCATAAAGCCAAAGACCCCCGACAATGATTCCAACCCCCAGCACGGGCCAAATCAGACCTGGCCGTCGGCGCGCCGGGACCAAAGGTTGGGGTTCGGAGGGAGTGGCGGTTTCTGATTCCATAGAGTTCATTTGGTGATTGGGGATGCCAGCGGCAGTTCCACGCGAAACCGGCTCCCTTTCCCCTCCGCGCTTTCCACGTCCACCTTGCCGCCGTGCGCGGCGCAAATAGATTTGACAATGGCCAGCCCCAATCCGGCTCCGCCCGCGTCGCGCGAGCGGGCCTTGTCCACGCGAAAAAACCGCTCGAATATGTGCGGCAGCGCGCTCGCCGGAATCCCGATCCCGTGATCCACCACCTCGATGACTGCCTTCCCATCGTGGGAACAAATATTGAGGTCGATTGTCCCACGGGAAGGAGTGTATTTGATGGCGTTATCCAGCAGATTGACCACCACTTGTTTGATGCGAGAGCGATCTCCTTCCACCGTGACTTTGCCCTGCACATTGCAGGCCACCGCAATCCCCTTGTCCACCGCCAGCAAAGACATCTGCTCGGTTGTGCTGGCCGCCAGCGCGGCCAGGTCAAATCGGGACCACTCCTGTTGCGACTCCCCGGCATCGAGACGGGAAATGGCAAAAAGGGCATCCACAATGCGCGCCAACCGGTCCACCTCCTCCAACGCGCTGCCTGCCCGGTCGCTCAATTCCGGCAAAGTGCGGGTTTGTTCGACCACACTTTCCATCTCACCGCGCAACGCTGCCAGCGGCGTGCGCAGTTCGTGCGAGGCGTCCGCCAGGAAGCGGCGGTTATGTTCCAGCGCCTCGCTTAACCTTACGATCATGCGGTTCAGCGCCAGCGACAAATGCTCCAGTTCATCTCCTGTCTTCGTCACCAACAATCGCTCGTTCAGATTGTGCAGGCTGATTTGTTCGGCGCTTTGCGCAATTTGCACTACCGGAGCCAGTGCGCGTCCGACTAAGAGGAGGCCGCCGCCCACCGCCACCAGCGCGACCACCGGCACCCCAAGCAGCAGCGAGAAAAGCAACCGGGTCAATATCGTCTCGATCGGCGCCATCGGCCCGCCGCTCTCGATCAGGAACAGATGCCCTTCCTTGGACTGAAAGACCTTAACCGTCACCAGCAAACGGTTTCCGTCGTCCAGCAACTCCTTCTTAACGGAATCGCTGCTGGCAGAGTTCACTGTCAGAGGATCCAGCCTTGCGGGATCAAAACTCGCTGTCCGGCCCTAGGCGTA
>Ga0302320_10026025_pt1 | contig 11347 bp, 11 predicted proteins | sample Bog_T0_3_FD_202130 | JGI IMG/M metagenome (GOLD analysis project Ga0302320, IMG submission 202130) | Peat permafrost microbial communities from Stordalen Mire near Abisko, Sweden - Bog_T0_3 | ecosystem: Environmental > Terrestrial > Soil > Wetlands > Peat | place: Sweden: Abisko, Stordalen Mire... | reverse complement strand
TAAATTCATATTTTCATTTTATATAAAAAAATGATAATTTAAAAATATTAAAAAAAAAAAATTGATTTTGTTTTTTATGTCTAAATTTGATATTTTTTAAAAATCCTTAATATTTTCTTTTAATCCAATTAAAGTTAAGATGTAATTTAGCTCTATTTAGAATTTCTTTTTATGGGATGACCAATTAAATTGCAGATATTCCTCCCAATAAAGCTTAAATAAGTCATGTCATATGTTTAAGGTATAAATCAAAAAAGTTTTCTCTTTACAAATTAAAATGGAAATAGAAGAACAAGAAAATCATCCTTTGGAGGAAGAAATAAAAGATGAATATGAACTGAATCTTGATGACAACGAAGAAGATTCAAGAGAAGGCCAGTTGATTTTTCAGCCCAACCCAATAAATCAAAGACCACGAACATCAAATTCAAGAAGATTAGAGCTTGAACGGGAACAAATTGATTTTCAGAGACTTTTAAGTCACAATGATGAAGCCATTGAATTTTTAATACGAGAACGTCTTTTGATTGCCCCTCCTGTTGTAATTTGTTAACTCGTTTAGAGAGGTTTGATCGTGTACTTGATGGTTGGGGATTTTGATGTATTAATCGATCATGTCGGCACAGATTCACCATCAGTCAAGGCTTTTGGTCTCGGCAAAAAATCAGAATGGGGGAAATGGTATACCTCATCAACTTACGGTCAGACAAATTGTCAAAATTACCATGCTCAACCGTCAAACGATCATTAATATCAAAAAACGGTTTTGGGGTATATTGAGGAACCACTATTTTAATATAGAATCGTATGGTCAGTTAGGTTTGAATGGGGGACTCGTCGAAATGGACGAGTCCAAATTCAAAAGGAAAAATAACGTTGGAAGGATGCCTCAGGCTGGCTGGGTATTCGGCATGATAGAAAGGGGGCAAAACGGTAAAGCAATCATGATCGCGGTGCCAGATAGAAGAAGACTGACATTGGATCCTCTAATAAGACGATGGGTTTCCCCTGAGGCTTCGGCGGTTATTACCGATGAATGGAGGTCATATCGAGGTCTTCAACGAAGAATGGGGCTCAATCACTTTACTATTAACCACAGCCGGAATTTCGTTCGACGAGAACCTGAAATAATAAATAATATTAGAAGAAATGTTGTAGGAAGGTTCATAAGAGAGGCCAACTCATCCGAAGAGATACCGATACACACGCAGACAATAGAGGCCTATTGGTCGAACATAAAGCGAATTATGAAGAGGAAAGGGGGTTTAAGACAGGAAACACTGCAAAATCATTTGAACGAGGCCTCATGGATATTAAGAGAAAAGGATGATTTTATTGGAAGCATGTCTAATTTAATTAGGTTGAGCCAAATTTAATAAAAATCTTAAGTATTTATGATGGAACTAAACATAGAGAATTTTTTTTTTTTATTATTTGCTTAATAATGAAATATTTTTAATTTTTTTTTTTTTAGAAATTAAATTGTGATCGATTTCTTGGACAAAAAAGAAAAAATAATTAATCAGAATTTTAATATATATATCAGTTTTTTTTTGAAAAAATTTTGAAGGTTTAAATTTGAATTTTTTTATCGATTTAGCTTGTAAAAGGGTTTGAATCTTATAAAAAAAAAACTTAGATTCCGAAATTTAAAAAATGCATTTTAAAAGTCTTCTCGTTCTTCTTGTCATTAGTTCCCTCTTAAATGGACTTAATGCAGGCACGATTTGTCGAGCTTTGGTCTTGGAAGGTGGTGGTGATAAGGGTGCATATCAAGCAGGCGCATTATCTCAAATGTATGCCCAGATTCCTCAAGATATCCAATATGATGTCATGACCGGAGTTTCAGTTGGTTCCTTGAACACAGCAGGTTTGGCTATGTATGCCAAAGGAGACGAAGGAAATATGACTGCTTTCCTTCTCGATATTTGGAGAAACATCCAAGCAAGTGATGTCTACCAAGATTGGCCTGGTGGTATTATCGATGGTGTTTTGTTCCAACCAAGTATTTATGATACTTCTCCGTTGTTGACCTTTTTGCAAGAAAAATTCAACAAGCCCATTCAAAGAAAAATATCACTTGGAAGCTGCAATGCCAACAACGGGTCTTTTGTGAGATTTGACGAATCGTTGTCACATGATGATTTGATCACTGCTGTTAGAGCTTCTTCTGCTATGCCAATCCTCTTCCCTTACATTGAGTTCCAAGGAGAGACCTACATTGATGGTGGTAGTGTTTTGAATTTGGATGTGGGTGGTGCTGTTGAAAGATGCAGAGAAATCACTGACGATGATGCGGATATTACATTGGATGTCATCTTGTGCACTGGAGCCTATTTAAAAGATGTAGACCAAAGCCAGGATACTACCTTGCAAATGCTTGATAGATATCTACAAATTGATTCATTTGCCAACTCTTTGGATGATTTGCTTCATGCGAAAGACGATTACCCTTATATCGATTTTAGATATGTAATTATGCCTAGTTCTCCTTTGCCAAGTGGAGAAATTCCTTTGGGATTCAATCCTGCACAAATTGAAGAAATGATTTCGATGGGAGTGTCTGATGCCCAAAATGTGATCAACAATGGAACTGCTGTTAACTGGGACTCCATCAAAACTCAAAGAGATTCTAGAAGAAACAAAATTCCAACTTTAAGAAACAGGAGAAACAAATAGTAAAAAATTATACATGCAAAAATAATTAATATTTTTATTTTTTTTAAAAAATTATTTTTCAAACTTTGGAACCAAAAAAATTCTGGAAATTTTCAAAAAAAAACAAAAATTTTAATTTTATTGTTAAAAGATCAGAAAACTAATATTTCTTAACAAATTAGAATAGAAAAACAAAATTTAAAGAGAAATACGCCAAATTAAGCGGGTAATTTATAAAAGCAAAATATAAAAATTTTCAAAAACCATTTTTCACTCTTCGACTCCATTATGAGAAACGTACTATTAATAATGATAAAAACTAACTTTATAAAATGCTTTTTAAAAGTCTTCAGGAATGAAAGGAGGATTTTTGAGTCCTGAAAAATATGATCCACAGTCATCCCAAATACAAAATGGAAGAGTATATATTTTATTTTAAAAAATAATTATATTTTTTATGAAGTCAACCAATGAAAAGGACAAGAAAATAAATATGACCACCATAACACCAAGCTCCATCAAATATGTCATGGATTGTCTAAAAAACTCCTCAGATGATACTTTAATCATGGACGGTGTCAACTTGGATCACGTAATTTAAATGATTTTTATAAAATGACTAAAATTTTTAATTTAGTTTTCGATTTGTGGAAGAGTTTTAAAAATTTCTGAAGATCTAAGCAGAATTATCATAAAAATTGATGATGGAACTGGAAGCCTGAACTTTTACATTTATCTAAAAAGCAAAAATGAGCTTCCCTTATACTATCAAAAAGCTAATATCAAAGAAAATAGCTATATTAAAGCTATTTTGAATATTACCAACTTTCAAGACACCAAAATCTTCCTCTGCTCTTATTTTAATGAGGTAACCAACTTCAATGAAGTTTCTGCTCATATTTTGACAACAATCCAAACTCATTTGCACAGAACCAGAGGATATCTGAAATCCCATGATGAAGGAAACAAAGAGAATGTTTTTATTTTTTTTTAATAATTCATTTATTAAATGATCAACTTTAGGCCCTCAATAGTGAAAAAAAGACCACGAATAAAAAATCTGAAAATTTCGCAGGTGTTGGAAATATCGCAAAATTCAAGGAAATTCTGGATAAAGCAAATAATTTAAGTGAAAAGGTTCTTTTAATTTTTTCTTTTTCGTCATTTATAATCTCTTTCTGAAAAGGTCTATGAAATTTGCAAGGCACTTTCAGAAAACCATGAAAAACCAATCACTTTGGAAGAAGTCATTAGAATAACAAAAAGCAAATATGAAGAAAATGCAATTTCGTATAAATATTTTTTCCAGTATTTTTCTAATGAGGATTTTGTAGGAACGAATTAAAATTATTGGTTCAAAACGGTTTTTTGTATACATCTGGAAATGGATATAAAGTGTTAGATTAGCATATACATATAAAAGCCAAATTTAAAAAATCTTTATTTCCTGAAAATTTAAATTAGCATTTATTTCCAAAAAAATCAAATGAGATTTTTGTTTTTAATTTTGTGTCTTTCCATTTTTTTGAAAACTTTGCTTTCAGGCCCGGTGAAATTCCATGTTTTCTCTCCTGATGATTTGTCAAGACATTACAAATATCAGCGTTTCTCTTTTAAATTTTCCATTTAGCTGATTTTCAAATTTATTTTAGAACTTGATATTTCATTAGCGAATTATGGATACATTCCTTTTGGCCAAAGTCTCATTGGGAATTTGTACTTTGCAAATCCAAGAAACGCATGCTTGCCTTTGAATTCAGTTGCTATGAATGTGTCTGACCCAACTCCAATCATAGTTGTTGAAAGAGGGAGCTGTCATTTTGTGACAAAAAGCCATTATGCTCAACTTTTTGGAGCAAAAATGGCAATCATAGTAGATAATGAGATTGAAAAGGAAAATAGCGTTCTTATGATTGATGATGGATATGGTAATTTAATAATAATCAAGAATTGTTTTTTTTAATTTAGATTAGGATTTGATATCCATATTCCTACAATCATGATTTCCAAAAATGATGGAGATTTAATCAGCAGCTTCATGGTCAATCAAACAGTGACTATTTCATTTGAATTCGTTCTGGTTAATTTTGAGATTTTAACTTTCATTTAAAAGAATATTCAGGAAAAAAAAGAAAATTTTGTCAATGTTGAGTTTTGGATGTCTTCTTATGATGAAAAGTCTTATGATTTTTTGATTAAATTAAGGAAGTTTTTATCCAAACTTACAAATGAGATAGCAACATTCACTCCTCATTATGCCCTATGGACCTGCCCCTCCTGTAAAGAAACGAATTTCACCCTTTCAACGGATAATTGTTTATCTAATGGTAGATATTGCGCCCCTGATGGAGATATGAAAAGCCAAAACAATGTGCTCGGAAAAGAAGTTGTTTATGAAGACTTGACACAGCTTTGCCTCTATGAATTGGATAAATCTAAATGGTTGGACTATGTTGAAGGATTTTATAATAATTGTTTCAAACGCAAGATTGAAAACTTTAACTTGAGGAAATGTTCTGAATCTGTCTACACTTTGAATCATTATGATAAGGAAAAAGTTGAGACATGCATCAACGATAGTTTCATTGATAGAAGTTTATCGAATAGACATGATGGCGAAAATATTTTGCTCAGCCAAGAACAAAAGACTTTTATGACTGAAGGAATCCAAAGTTGGCCTACTCTTAGAGTTAATAATGAGACATATAGAGTATAATCCTAAATAAAATTCAAAATATTATATTTCATTTAGGGAAATTTACACCCACTCAAAGGTCCTATCACGGCAATTTGCCAAGCATACCCTCATGAAATGGAGTTTTGCAAGGAAGAATTAGGAAAATATTTCAGCAATAATAAAGGAAGTGTCGTCCAACAAGATGAAGGTGGAGTGAGCACGACAACTTTTGTGGTTGTTTCGGTTGTGTGCATTATCATTTTTGCCATGCTTTTGCTGTTCATATACCAAAGAAAAATCAGAAAAGAAATGGCCTTTGATTTACAAAACCAAGTCAACAGTCATTTGAGTAAATATTTCTCTTTGGGTGGAGAAAAAAAGGAAAACGTTGGCAGTGCAGTTTAAAAAAAAATATGTTAACTAAAGCGTTAAATTTCAAAAGTTCATTTTTATTCATTAGATATTTTTAAATCAGGCTCCGAAGCATTCTTTTGGAGTTTTTTCAAGTGTTTTTGTAAATGGGAACGAACTTGAGTTGCCGATCTTGTTTTTATATATTCTGCAATTTTCTTCAAATCTATAAATTTAAATTTTTAATTAAATTAAATATATTTTATGGTTTAAAATGCCTCTTTTGCCATATAGATCCAAGGCTTCTAAAAAGAGCTGATGTTCTTCTTTGGACCATAAATTTTTCTTTTTTTCTGATTTCTTTTGCTTCATCGATTTCTCAAAATTTTTAGAAAAACTAATAATTTTACTTCTAAAAAATGAATTTAATGCTGTTAATAAAATTAATTTTGCCTGGTTTTTTGTTGTACGTGCTCAAGATCACCTCCATATAATTTCTTTCGAACTTAAGAACATTTTTCATATGTTTTCATTTTATACATACAGTACATTATTGTTTAAATAATTGGGATATTTGATATTAAATTCATCATAAGAGTCTTTTGACAGAATCTCCTAAATATTTTTTTGATCAATATAAATTTTTTTTTTATTTATTCAACTCTATGATCTCTGTATATTGCATAAGTTGTCGATTGCTTATCAGCATTTTCTCCTAAAAACGTGAGATTGTTCGTTAATTTTTCCAATATTCTAAAAAAAAATAAATCTATTTAAGAAAAAAATAGTTATAACTCAAAAGCTTTATCATAATTTTCAGAACATTGCTGAACATAAACATCCTTGATCAGTTTATTGTTCTCGCTTAGTTGTTTTTGAATTGTTTGAGTATTTAAGGCTGGCATTTTATAGGGATGAGGATAATTTAGAAAATTCATTTTTTTTTAATTAGGAAATGTTCCGCGTATTTTATTTTTTTTTGCAAATTTTATATTTCTTAATATCGTAGGTAATTTATAGTCAAAATTTAATTAAAAATTTTTTAATGTCACTTACAAAAGAATTTGGTAAATCAATTTTTTTAAATGAGGCGATTTTTTTACAAAAAAAAAAAAAGCAATTGGGAAAGTTTGCTATATTTTACATCAAATGTTCTTTAAAATTACAATAGATCACTAAAAATAAAGAAAATTAAGAATAATAAACATCTTAAATAAAACCTGAGATTTCTTGGTCCATTTCCTTTAATATATTGAAATAATTATAAAGATTATAAAATAATTAATTTAAGTGTCTTGAAACTTGAAGAAGTTTTTGGAAATTTCAAAAATGAAAAACCAATTAATTAATTGATAAAAAATAATAAAAAATAGATAATCTCTTCTTCCAAATTTTATTTTTTTTGATCAAAATTAATATAGGGAAGATTTTCGGTTGTTTTATTTCGTTTCTCCCCAAAATGACTTTTTTTCCAGAATGAGCTTTAAAATATGATCATTGTTTCAAAATTTAAATATAACTAATTCTCTACCTATTGATATTCTAAAAACAAAAAATGATGAATTTCTAAATATATTTTATTTACTTGGAGTGATTTATTTTCTAGATTCACAGAAGGAGGATCGTTCACATTTTTTGAAGCATGTTTTTGGTTTGAAATTTGATCAGCAAAACTATTTTTTGATAATTGCGAAACATCTCTTGATCTAGACTGCATTTTGGCATCCATAAATGACATATTATTGTAGTTTAAAAAATCATCAATTCCACCAGAGTCAGCTATGATATTTTCATGTAAATATTTCTGACTTACATTTAAGGGAATGTTAGGAACCTAGAATTTAAAAATTGATGAGATATTGTAAAATAATAAAATACATTGTTTTTGGGTTTGGATTTAAGAATCGGAAGAAAGAAAAAAAAATAGCCAACCAATGAACATGAAATCAAGAAAATTAGATCTCGAAGGAATGCTGCGAATTCTCCTTTGAAATCTAAAATTTTCTGATATTTTGCACATTTCTTTTCTGTGGAACAAAAATTAAAATACCAATTCAATGTTATCCAAGCATTGATATTTATATTCCCAAACTGTTTGAGGCAACACATCAATAAGGAAAATTAGGATTGTGCAGAAAGGAAATACATAAATCAACCAAATCAGATGTTTATCTTTTAATTTATTCGTGTTTTTTTCTAAAACTAAGATGGATTCCCTTAAAAAAGTCGTCTTGAATTCATTCAACTTTTGAATTTTTCTCCTAAAAATTAATCATTTATCTTTTTTCCTTATGAAAATGAAAAATTTAATACTTCAAAACTAAAAATCCAAAGACTGATATCAGTCCGCTCATTGCAAACAAAAAAATAAAGAATATAATCCATAGGAAATCTAAAACATAATTCAATTAAAATATTATTTTTTGTAGTTATTACTCAAGTAAAATATGCAATCTGAACTTGAAATGTTCATCAATCCAATTAAATAGAAAATTGAGAGCATAAGTGCCACAATTATAAAAATGTGGATTGACAAACTAGATTTTAAAGAATTTATGAAATAAAAAATGATTTTTTTTAAAACATTTGATATCGTTTGTTTTTCTCCAACATATAGTACATTTTTATAAAACTAAAAGCTAAAACACTATATAATAACGCCAACAAATAGTAAGTAGAAGTAGTCAAAATGACATCCATTTCAATAATGTTTTCCAGAAATTGGACTAATGTCTATAAAATATAAAAAAAAAAATCATAATAATAATATCAAAATAAAAATAGCCAAACCCACCTCTGCCAGAATTAATCCATAGGGAACCACTTCAAAGATAAATCTTTTATGATAAAGAAATGACTTAATGCACCAAATTAGATTAAGAATGAAGATGCCAAGTATTAATAAAATGCGAATCAAAGAACTAAAATTTTGTATTTTTCAATATAGGTTTTCCAAAAAAAACCTGATGCATCCAAAAGACCCAAAATCATCACTACAAATTTCCGCGATTCTCATCAAATTTACCTTAATTTATGATGAATAGGAAAATTTTGGAAATTTTAATTAAAAAAAGAGGAAAATTTAATAGGAATATCTTAAAAATGGAAAAAGATGTTGTTCGAAAAAAATTTAAAAAAACTAACAATAATGAGCCAAACTTAGTTGAAGGGAATATTGATAAAAGGGTATTAGGCAATTTCATTTATTTTTAAGTTTATTTTAGATCCTCATAAAATTTAAAAACCCTGAAGGGAAAGAAATAGGATCACAATTAGATCTACCATTGAATACCTCAGTGAAAGAATTAGAAGAAATTGTCAATAAGTTGCTTGATAACGAAGACAAGATGATTTACTCTTTTTTTTTCGAGTCAACAGAAGTAATAGTTTTTTAAATATAAAAAAAAAATGGCCTCTAATTGTTTTCTAATAAAGATAAAAACCTCCTTGGAAGACTTTATAAAAAAAATCAAGAACTTTACAACTGAAAATATTTTTCCTATCACTTATCATCCGCAAAACTTATATTTTGTCAAGCCAATCACCAGATCAACCAGTTCCCTTCCAGGTTTCAAATGCATCTCTCTATAAATAATTTTTTTTTTTTTTTTTGACCAAAAGGACATACTGAGTCAGTTTTAAGTGTTGCTTTCAGTCCTGATTCTGGTCGTTTGGCATCTGGATCTGGAGATCATACAGTCAGATTTTGGGACATAAATACTGAAACTCCTCATTTTACATGCGAAGGTCATAAAAATTGGGTGTTATGCATCGCATGGTCCCCTGATGGTTCGATGTTAGCTTCTGGCTCAATGGATAATGAAATTAAGCTGTGGAATCCATTAGATGGAACACAGATAGGTAAAAATCTGAAGGGACATAGCAAATGGATTACCAGGTTTCTAAAATCGACTTTTAATTATCTCATTAAAACATTTAAGCTTATCATGGGAACCATTTCATAAAAACTCAAAATGTGAGTTTTTAGCATCTAGTTCAAAGGATTGCACGATAAAAATATGGAACACCTCGAATCAATTATGCCAATTGACATTTGGATTTCATAAGTCTTGCGTTACGAAAGTGATTTGGGGAGGACAAGATCATCTTTATTCAAGTTCAGAAGATAAAAGTATAAAAGTTTGGTCGAGCCAAGGTCTTTTGGTTCGGGAACTCAATGGACATGGTCATTGGGTGAATACCTTAGCACTTAACACAGATTTTGTTTTGAGGTAACCATAGAAATTAAAAAAAACAAAATTTCTTTCATAGAACAGGTTCTTTTGATGAAGAGAAAAAAGAGTTCAAAGGAAGAGAAGAAATGAAGGATTATGCTTTGAAAAGATATCAAAAAATAAAAGGAGCTGAAAACGAAAGGTTGGTATCAGGCTCTGATGATTTCACTTTGTTCATGTGGGACCCAATTTCAAGCAGCAAGCCTGTGACCAGAATGACAGGACATCAGCAACCAGTTAATCATGTAGAATTCATTAATTATTTTTCCTTCTTAATATTTTAAATTTCACAGATTAGTTTTTCTCCTGATGGCAGATTTTTAGTGAGCGCTTCTTTCGATAAGAGTTTAAAACTCTGGGATGGTTATAATGGTTTATTTTTAGCAACGTTGAAAGGACATGTGGGAGCTGTTTATCAAGTAATAAAGAAATGAATTGGAATTATAATGTTAAAAGGTGGCATGGAGTTTTGACTCTAGAATGCTTGTAAGTGGTAGCAAAGACACGACTTTAAAGGTTTGGGATATGAAAAGCAGAAAACTTATGTTTGATTTACCTGGACATTCAGATGAAGTAAAAAAAAATTTTTACTAAAGAAAGAAAAAGGAAATTTTTTTTTAGATTTACGCCATTGATTGGAGTCCGGATGGTGAAAAAGTTTGCTCTGGGGGAAAGGACCGATTATTAAAGTTATGGAGAAATTAAGCTTTTTTATCTTTTTGTTTTTTAATATTTTTATGAATTTTTCAAGTTAACTTTTATTTTCTTTATTGACTCTTTCTGATATGTTTCTTTTTTAAATTATGTGGTTTGTCAATTTGCAAAAAACTAACTTCTTCGTTCTTAGGAACTTCTACTCCATTTTCTAGTCTGTACAATTGATGACTGTTATATTCCTTCTCAATGAAAGAAAAAACAGAGTAATCATCTTCATCTTTCAATCTAAGATTTGCATTCTTTTCTTTGATGCAATCAATTGAATTACAATCTTTGAATTTTTCTGTAGAGGGTGGGAGATTGGTTCCATTGGTTTCATTTGTTCCATTTGTTCCATTGGATCCATTGGAATTGTTTCCATTGGTTTCATTGGTTTCATTGTTTGCATTAGCTGAGGCATTGTCTACTCTTGAGGCATTGTCTGCTCTTGAGGCATTATCTGCTCTTGATGCATTGTCTACTCTTGAGGCATTATCTGCTCTTGATGCATTGTCTGCTCTTGATGCATTGTCTGCTCTTGATGCATTGTCTGCTCTTGATGCATTGTCTAGTCTTGATGCATTGTCTGCTCTTGATGCATTGTCTGCTCTTGATGCATTGTCTGCTCTTGATGCATTGTCTGCTCTTGATGCATTGTCTGCTCTTGATGCATTGTCTAGTCTTGATGCATTGTCTGCTCTTGAGGCATTGTCTGCTCTTGATGCATTGT
>Ga0302320_10026024_pt1 | contig 11347 bp, 8 predicted proteins | sample Bog_T0_3_FD_202130 | JGI IMG/M metagenome (GOLD analysis project Ga0302320, IMG submission 202130) | Peat permafrost microbial communities from Stordalen Mire near Abisko, Sweden - Bog_T0_3 | ecosystem: Environmental > Terrestrial > Soil > Wetlands > Peat | place: Sweden: Abisko, Stordalen Mire... | reverse complement strand
ATTCCCGCCTTGCTTGGTGTTGTAACTCTTGTTGCGGTTGCCGTGCTTTTTGTATGGGATGCCCGGCCGGGGCTTTTTGGCACTCGCGCGCACGATTATCTGGGGGCGTTTACTCTGGCGATGATCGCGGTCGCCTACCTGGTCTACCAAGTGGTTCACAGGCCTCCTGTGAAGGAGTTGGGGAAGGCGATCCTGCTGGCGGTGGCTTTTCTGTTTTGGGCGGCCAATCAGTTGTGGCCGACTTCGCCGCAGGCGACTCTCTATAACGACATTGCCATCGCGTTGTTTGTGTTCGACGTCTTCCTGGTCATTATCGGGTGGCCGGCATCCTCACCGGATGAATCCTTTGCGGAGAGCTTCACCGAGGGGGAATAAGCGTCTGGGCTTGACGGTTCCGTCGGTGGCGGGCGGGCGAGACGTCGACCGCGCATAGACCCACAGATAGAACACACCCACTGCCAGCAGAATCAGTGGCACAGGAAAGACCAGCACGCCGCGCAGTGCGCCTGCCAATCCGGTCGCGGGCAGGAGCGATCTGTCGACGAGTTGCAAGAACATGGTGCCGGAGATATCTCCGGTCGTTGCGAGGGCTGCCAGGGTTAAGAGAAGCGCAGGCCATTTGAGCGGGCCTTTTTCAGCGCAGAGGACGGCTACCGCGGGAATCAGCAGCAAGAGCAGCTTCGTATCATATAGATGGTGATGAACGGGAAGTAACGAGAGCGTGACGATGGCTGCGATCCCCATCCAGGCCCTTGCAAGTGAGAATCCGGATCGCAAGGTCACCCAGCCCCAGACGATTGTCAGCGCCGCGATGATGAGGTAGCTCACGGGGTTGTAGAATCCGGGGTCGTCCTTGAAGAGGCTGAGAACAACCTGCAGATCGATCAAGGTGTGAGCGACTCTCGAGGCAGGTCCGGGGTCATTGAGGCCGCCGTGTTGAGAGAACGTCAGGATGTTTGCGCACAACTCGTTGAGCCAGTGCGGGGCAACAGCCCACGTCCATAAAACACCCGGCAACGCAACCGCGATGGTTGCGATGAGGGTTTGGATGGCGCGCCTGCGGTAGACCGAGCCTGCCAACAGAAAGTAGAGCCATACCATGCCCGCGTCCTGAGGCTTCATGGCGAGGCTAACGGCAAGGCAGACGATGCCGGCCGGGATATAGCGATTGCGAAGAAAGCACCAGATAGCGATAACGCAAAGTGCGATTGCGATCTCGGAGGGGTTGGACAGAACGGTGATGACCAGGCTGTTGGCGAGGATGAAGCCGCAGAGGGCTCCGGAGAGGATGGGCGCGTAATCGGCGCCGAGATCCCAGGCGAGCACGGCGGCGAAGATGAGGCCGGCGGCGCCCAGAATCATCCAGAGCAGGTGCGCCGGGCCCCAGGGCAGCAGGGCAAAGGGAACCATGACCGCAAACGCGGTGGGCGGGTAGACGTAGCGGGTAGCGATTTCGCGGTCGATTTGCGCTTCGTTCGGGCGGGCACCGCCTTCCGCCTGGTAAACGCGCAGGACGTCCATTTCGTTGTAGGGATCGCCGCGCTCGATCAAGCATCGGGAGGCGTAATAGTCCGGCTTGAAGTCTTCAAAGGCCGCGGTGGAGTGGGAGTTGACGAGGTAACTCATCAGGAGGATGAGGATGCTTGCTCCGAGGAAGAGCAGGACCAGTCCGTCGCGGCGCGCTTTCGTCATGCGTTTCCCCACCGACTGTTGCCGGATTGATGCAGCCTGGGATGGAGCCGGCAGCTTGTGTGAATGGCAGGCTCTATTCTGCCATTTTCAGGAGGTTGGGTTGGGGAGTTATGCGTGCCGGTTCTGATTCCTCGGCATACTTTCTTGCGGACGGAAGCACCTCTCGCTCGCCCATTTTGGGACGAATCCCAGATTGCGGGCTGGTTGTGGGATTTTTCGGAGGCTTGGATGCGCAGGCGGATGGCGAAGGGGCCGTAAGTCGTGCTATTTTGGAGTCACGATCCCAGCCTTTGGTATGCGACTCGCCAAGGGGACGATCGCTCATTCCCCGCAATCATACTTATCACAACCGGCTTAGTTATCAATGGGTTACGCGGCTGATTTTGCACAAGAATATTTTTGAAATAGGCAATGCGAAGCCTTGCATGCGGCTATCCGGCTGTTATATTTGATTTTCGGGGTTCTCCACCTCTCGGGTGTTGTTTGCCCAAGACTGGTTTATGTACACAACCTGTGTGACCGCCGGCACAGCGGCCGCATTCTAACGCGAAAATCAAGCAGGAAAAGCATTCATGCCGCAAATCTTTGAACGCAGCTCCAACGCGCTTGCTCGGATGAGCCTGGTGCTGACGGGGCTGATCGTGATCGCCCTGGGAGTTACGCTGGATCAACTGCAACGTTCGCCCTGGGTGACGCGGCAAGGTCAGCGTCCGGATCAACCGGTGCCTTTCAGCCACAAGCATCATGTGCAGGGGCTGGGTTTGCAATGCCAGTACTGTCACACGACGGTTGAGAAGTCGAGCTACGCCGGCATTCCCCCGACCAAGACCTGTATCAACTGTCACGCGCAGATCTGGACCAATGCCCAGTTGCTGGAGCCGGTGCGGATGAGTTGGGCGACCGGTGAATCGATTCCCTGGATAAAGGTGCACGACCTTCCGGACTTTGTTTTCTTCAATCACTCCATTCATGTGAATAAAGGAATTGGCTGCTCGACCTGTCACGGGCGCGTGGACCAGATGCCGCTGATGTATGCGCAGAACACGCTGCAGATGGAGTGGTGCCTGGATTGCCATCGTAATCCGGCAAAGAATGTGCGGCCGACGAGCCAGATCTACAACATGGCATGGGAGAAGCCGGGCGAAGACCACCCGGTGTGGTGCTCGGTTGGCAACGAGGCCAGCGGCGTACCCACGGCTCAGAGTGTGAATTGTGTGACGAGCGATCCGGCAAGTGGGCCGCAGGTTGCTTCGCTGCATGCGCCGGCTCTGGTTCCGACAGCCGCGCTGGTAAGCGATGCGGGATCCGGGATGGCGGCGCAGTCTGCTCCGCAATATGAGAAGTTCACCAGCCAGGACGAGTTGGGCCACTTCCTGGTGAATCACTACAAGATTCGCACCCCGAAGGATTTGACCAGCTGCGAGGTCTGCCACCGATGAGCGAAAAGATCACGGGGAACGGGACAAGCGAGAGCATGAGCAAGGCGGGGAATGCCGTGGATCACGAGACGAAAAACGCCCCCACGCAGATGACCCTGGTGCAGCTTCGCCAGGAGCTGAAAGGCGTGAAAGGCAAGAAGTTCTGGCGGTCGATTGACGAGCTGGCCGATACGGCGGAGTTTCAAGCCGCGGTAGAACGGGAGTTTCCGTCGGCGGCGCAGGAGTGGGTCGATCCAGTTTCGCGGCGCGGTTTCCTTAAGGTGATGGGCGCCTCTCTGGCGCTGGCGGGTTTGGCGGGTTGCACCAAGCAGCCCGAGGAGTTGATCTACCCCTACGTCAAGCAGCCGGAGGACCTGGTCCTCGGCAAGCCGATGTATTTTGCGACGGCGCATCCGTTCACGACCGGTGGCGTACCGCTATTGATCAAGAGCGATGAATTCCGGCCGGTAAAGATCGACGGCAATCCGGAGCATGCCTACAATCAGGGCTCTTCCGATCCGTACTCACAGGGAACGCTGCTGGATTTGTACGATCCTGACCGCTCCAAGAAAGCAACCTATCGCGGCGAGGAACGGACCTTTGCGGAGTTTGCGCAAGACCTGCGGAAGCAGGCGGCGGCGAGCAAGGACGGCACAGGGATTTCTTTTCTGAGCTCGACCATTACGTCACCCACGCTGGCGCGGCAATGGAAGGCTGCGCAATCGGCATGGCCCAAGGCGAAGTTCGTGCAGTATGAGCCGGCATTGGCCGGAACCGCAGCTTCCAAGGGATTGAATGTTCAATATGCGCTCGACGATGCCGATGTGATCGTATCGCTCGACGCGGATTTTCTTTCCGGAGCCAGTTTCCCAGGGTTCCATGCGTTGGTTCGCCAGTACGCCAAGCGGCGCAAGGATCCGGCGAATCTGAATCGCCTGTATGCGGTGGAGAGTTCGCCCAGCACAACAGGCCTCAAGGCTGAGCATCGCCTGGGCTTGAGAGCAAGCGAGATTCCGGCGTTCACGGCTGAACTTGCGAAGGCGCTCGGTGTTTCTGTTTCGTCGCCCGCGTATGCGTGGACGGACGAGCAGAAGAAGTTTCTCGCCGCGCTGGCAAAGGATCTGAAGGCCAATGCGGGCAAGAGCGCCGTGATTGCGGGGCTCTATCAGGATGAGTCGGTTGCTTCGCTGGCGCTGTCGATCAACGAAGCGCTGGGCAACGTGGGCAAGACGGTCACGGTTGCGTCCGACCCATTGAATCCGGTGCCTTCCGATCAGCTTGGTGACTTGAAGTCGCTGGTTGCCGATCTGAATGCCGGCAAAGTGGATTGGCTGGTGATTCTGAATGCCAACCCGATCTACACGGCGCCAGCCGATCTGAATTTCTTAGACGCTTTCAACAAAGCGAATACTGTGGCGCATCTGGGTTCGCACGTGGACGAGACTGGCCAGATTGCGCACTGGCATATTCCGGCGGCGCATTACCTTGAGGCCTGGTCGGATGTGCGCACCTATGACGGCGGCATCTCGATTGTTCAGCCGATGATTGATCCGCTCTGGGGCGGCAAGACCGCGCATGACGTAGTGCAGGTGCTGCTGGATGAGCCACTGCTGAGCGTGTATGAAGCCGTTCGCACCACCTGGAAGCCGGTCATCAAGGGCGACTTCGAGGTTGGTTGGCGGAAGGCTCTGCATGACGGCTGGATTGCGGACGCGGCGCCGTCAAAGCCGGGCGCAAGCGCCCCGGCGTTCAAGGGTACCGTTCCGACGCCTTCTTCGAAAGATTCACTCGAGATCATCTTCCGGCCCGATCCGAGCATTTACGACGGGCGCTGGTCGAATGTGGGCTGGCTGCAGGAGCTGCCCAAGCCGGTAACAAACTTGAGCTGGGACAACGCGGCTCTCGTCTCCGGCGCGACGTTAGAAAAACTGGGGCTCGAAGAAGACGACATCATCGAATTGACGGTGGGCAATGGCAAGGTGAATGCGCCGGTGATTGTGGCGCCCGGCCATCCGGACAATTCGGTGACCGTGCACCTGGGTTATGGCCGCGAGTTTGCGGGCCGCGTGGGTTCGGGGGCGGGATTCAATGCTTACCTGATTCGCAATACCTGGGCGCCTTTCTACGCGACTGGCTCGCTGCGCAAGCTGGAAGGCAAGTGGGGCACTGCCATCACCAAGAGCCACTACCAGGACCACCGCTCGGCAACGTTTGGCGGACAGGGTACGGGGAACAACTCGCTTGAAGCCGATGAGGCACTGGGACCGCGCGGCATTATTCGCTACGCCACGCTGGCGGAGTACAAGGCGCATCCCGGCTTTGCCAATGAGGGCGAGGGGCACGAAAAGACAGAGATGGGGACTTCGATGTTCCCCAACTGGACGTATCCCGACAATGCGTGGGGCATGTCGATCGACATGAACAGCTGCACGGGCTGCAATGCCTGCATCGTGAGCTGTTATGCCGAGAACAACATTGCAGTTGTTGGCAAGCAGCAGGTGCGGGTCGGCCGCAACATGCAGTGGCTACGCATCGATACCTATTTTGAAGGGGATCTGTCCGCGCCCCGCGCGCACTTTCAGCCGATGGCCTGCCAGCACTGCGAAAACGCTCCCTGCGAGCAGGTTTGCCCGGTGGGCGCCACGGTGCATACGCCGGAAGGCATCAACACGATGGTCTATAACCGTTGCGTTGGTACACGCTACTGCTCGAATAACTGCCCGTACAAGGTGCGCCGCTTCAACTTCCTGCTCTACTCCGATTACGAGACGGAGAGTCTGAAGCTGATGCGCAATCCCGACGTCAGCGTGCGTTCGCGTGGCGTGATGGAGAAGTGCAGCTACTGCGTGCAGCGCGTGAACGAAGCAAAGATTGATGCCGACAAGGAGAACCGTCCCATTCGCGACGGAGAAGTGGTGACCGCGTGCCAGCAGGCATGCCCGGCCTCGGCCATTACCTTCGGCAACATCAACGACAAGCAGAGCAAAGTGGCAGCACTTCGCGCCAATGAGCGCAGTTATCAAGTGCTGGCCGACCAGAACACACGCCCGCGGACGACGTATGTAGCCGCGGTCATCAATCCGAACCAGGAACTTGACGAAGCGCCGGTGGAACACGCACCGGCGAAGGGTTGAACTCACGATGGCAACCAGCGAAGTGAAAACAAGCGACCCCGGCGTTGATCCAGCAACTGGAGAATACCGGGTCTTAGGGCAAGGGCAGACCTTCACGTCGGTCACTGAGAAGATCTCGCGCATTGTGCTCACGCCGCACACGCCGCTGGGCTGGTTTGCGTTTTTCGGCGTTGGTGGCTCGGTGGCCGTACTGCTGCTGACCGCCGTTACCTGGCTGTTCCTGAAGGGCGTGGGCATCTGGGCCATCACGCAGCCGGTAGCGTGGGGATTCGCGATCATCAACTTCGTCTGGTGGATCGGTATCGGCCACGCCGGCACGCTGATCTCTGCCATTCTGCTGCTCTTCAAGCAGGGATGGCGCAACTCGATCAACCGCTTCGCAGAAGCGATGACAATTTTCGCCGTGGTTTGCGCGGGCATGTTCCCGCTGATCCACGTAGGCCGTCCATGGCTGGGATACTGGCTGTTCCCGCTTCCATTCACGATGACGGTGTGGCCGCAGTTCCGATCGCCGCTGTTGTGGGACGTGTTCGCGGTTTCGACGTACGCGACGATCTCGGTGGTGTTCTGGTACCTGGGCATGATTCCGGATTTCGGCACGCTGCGTGATCGATCCAAATCGAAGATCGGGCAGTACGTGTACGGCATTCTTTCGATCGGCTGGCGCGGTTCGGCGCGGCACTGGATGCGCTACGAGACAGCGTCGCTCCTTCTTGCTGGTCTGGCGACGCCGCTGGTGCTTTCCGTACACACGGTCATCAGCTTCGACTTCGCGGTCGCCGTCCTGCCGGGATGGCATACGACGATCTTCCCGCCTTACTTTGTTGCCGGCGCTATTTATTCGGGATTTGCGATGGTGCTCACGCTCGCGATTCCGCTGCGCAAGTGGTATCACCTGGAAGGCCTGGTGACCGAGCGGCACATCGACAACATGGGCAAGGTGATGCTGGCCACGGGCTTCATTGTGGCCTACGGGTACGGCATGGAAGTCTTCATGGCCTGGTACTCGGCATCGCACTGGGAAGCCTTCATGATGTGGAATCGCATGTTCGGGCCGATGGGCTGGAGCTACTGGGTCCTGGTCACCTGCAACCTGCTAATTCCGCTGACGACTCTCTGGTCGCGCAAGCTGCGCACCAGTATTCCATTCATGTTCTTTCTGTCCCTGGTGGTCAACACGGGTATGTGGTTCGAGCGCTTTGTGATTGTTGTAACAAGCCTCTACCGCGACTTTCTGCCTTCGTCGTGGGGAACCTACCGCGCGACCAAGTGGGACTACATGACCTATGTGGGAACGCTGGGCCTGTTCACAGCGCTGTTCATGTTGTTTGTGCGCTTCCTGCCCATGATTCCCATGAATGAGATCCGCATGATGTTGCCTGGAGCGAAGATCACGCCCAAGGTGACAGCGAAGGCTGGTGACTAATGCCCCCACGCGAAGGAACGTACGGCCTGCTGGCCGAATTCGATAATCCCAGCGACCTGGTGCGCGCTGCACAGCAAGCGCGCAAGGACGGCTGGCGGCGCATGGATTGCTACACGCCCTACCCAGTGGAAGAGGCGGCGGAGGCTATCGGCTTCCATCGCAACAAGGTGCCGCTGGTGACGCTGGTTGGTGGACTGATGGGCTTGACGGCGATGTTCGCGTTGGAGACCTGGGTGTCGGTACTGGCGTATCCGCTGAATATTGGTGGGCGTCCGACGTACTCCTGGCCGGCATTTATTGTGCCTGCCTACGAGTGGACGATTCTGTGGGCTGGCCTGTCGGCTGCCTTCGGCATGATGGCGTTGAACGGCCTGCCGTCTCTGTATCACCCGTTGTTCAACGCGCCCAACTTCCGCGATGGCGCGACGACGGACAAGTTCTTTCTTTGTCTTGAAGCGCTCGATCCGAAGTTTGACCTGATTGAAGGAAGAGCTTATCTCGAAAGCTTTCAGCCGACCTCGGTTGTGGAGGTGGAGTACTGATGGCGAAGAGCAGGGAACAGGGAACAGGGATCAGGGATCAAAAAGCAGTGAACAGTGGTCAGTGGTCAGTGATCAGTTCGCGTGCAGGGAAGGCTCTGATGGTGATGGGCGCGGCGTCTGCCCTGCTTCTTGCCGGATGTCGCCAGGATATGCAGGATCAGCCGAAGATGGTTCCTCAGCGTGGGACGGAGTTTTTTGCCGATCATCGCGGAGCGCGTCCACAGGTGCTGAACACCGTGGCGCGCGGGCAACTGCATCAGGACAGCTACTTCTATACGGGTGTGGTGCAGGGTGCAAACGGTTATCGCGAAGAGCAGAACCTGATGCCGTTCCCGGTGACGATGCAAGTGTTGCAGCGCGGGCAGGAGCGGTTCAACATCTATTGCACGCCCTGCCATTCGCGCGTGGGCAACGGACTGGGCGAGATTGTGGAGCGCGGGTATAAGCCAGCTGCCAATCTGCACGACCAGGTCCGCACCGCGCAGCCGATTTCACATTACTTCTACGTGATGACGCATGGATATGGCGCGATGCCTGATTATTCGGCGCAGTTGACGCCGGAAGACCGCTGGGCAGTTGCCGCTTACATTCGGGCACTGCAACTGAGCCAGGCGGCGACGGCGCAGGATGTGCCGGCCGGTGTTCAGGTGCAGGATCTGAAGAGCCTTGCGGCGGCGAAGGGACATCCCGAGTACGCGCAGCCCTGGGCGCTACCGGCGACGGGAGTGCAGGCTTATCCTCCTGACGCCAAGCAAGGAACGCCGGGGATGGCTCCGGCTTATCCGGCAGATCCGATGATTTCGATACCAGCAAGCAAACCGGCCACACCGGCCGCGAAGTAAGGACAGAAGGCATGGCTCACGAATCGCACGCGGCAACACACGCCAAGACACTCCCTGCTGATCTGGGCGCGCCGGCCTTTGTGGATGGCTGGATGAAGCGCTCGCTCATTGTGGGCGTGATTTTCTCGGTGATTGCAGCACTGTTGGCCTTCGCGGACGGGTCAGTTGACCACTTGTTGCGCGCATGGGTTCTCGGCCTGATGCTCACGTTTGGCTGGTCGGTGGGCGGACTGGCGCTGTTGATGGTTCAGTACTGCACAGGCGGCAAGTGGGGCCTGCTGTTCCGGCGTCCGCTTGAAGCGATGAGCCGGTCGCTTCCGCTGGTTTTTGTTTACTGGCTTGTCGTTGTTGTTGCGATGAAGAAGCTGTACCTGTGGGCGCAGTACACCAGTGTGAGCGACACGGCACAGGCACTGCAGGCGGGGCTGATCAACGAAGTGCAGCAACACTGCCTCGACTTCAAGCGTCCGATGCTGAACCCCGTGACCTTTACCTGGGTTGGATTGCTTTGCTTTGCGATCTGGGCGTTTTATGTGTGGAAGCTGAATTCGCTGGCATTGCAGCGCGATGCAGACAAGGCAGGCAACACTCCCTACTGGATAAAGAAGCTTGAGAACGTGAGCGGCCCAGGGATTGTGGTCTACTCGCTGACCATGACCGCGGCGGTTATCTACTGGGTCATGTCGATGGACCCGACCTGGTACTCCTCGGTGTACGGCCTTCTGTTTCTTGTGGGCCAGGGATACTCGGTGCTGGCGCTCTGCATCATCGTATCCATCTCGCTTTCGAAGGCAGAGCCGTTCAAGACCATTCTGCGGCAGACCGAACAGCACGACATGGGCAAGCTTACTTTCGCCTTTGTGATGCTGAACATCTACCTGGGATTCGCGCAGTTCCTCATCATCTGGTCCGGCAACCTGCCGGAGGAGATTCCCTGGTACCTGGATCGCATTCGCGGCCATTGGGGCATCATCATCACGCTCGACTTCATATTTCACTGGCTGATTCCGTTCTCCATGCTGCTGTCGCGCGACATCAAGCGCAACAAGAAGCGGCTGATCCGGGTGTGCCAATGGATGATCTTCGCCAAGGCATTCGATCTGTTCTGGCTGATCGAACCCAACTACAAGGACGCCGCCCGCAATCTGCACTTCAGCTGGGGAATCCTGGAATACGCGGCTGTGCCCGTGGCCATGGTCGCCTTTTGGGTAGCTTTCTTCTGTACTCGCCTCAAGACCCGCCCGCTGGTGCAGGTCAACGATCCGCATCTGGCGGAGATTCTGGAGCCTGAACATGCACAAGCCTGAGAATCATGGGCCGAAAAAAATCGATGTTGCGGCGGGCTTTGAGAAGAGCGACGTCAAGATCACGGGCATTCTTGTCTTCCTGACGGCGCTGGGCATCTTCGTCATTGTCACGGGCATTCTGTGCTACGGCATCGGCAAGGTGATCAACGCGCGGATGAACACTGAAGACGGTCCGAACAACAAGTGGACGAAGACGGAAAACATTCGCGATCTTGGCAACCTGCCTAACAACCCCGCGATGCAGAACAAGGTTGCCGAGCTGGTGAAGCAGTTTCCCACGCCGCAGGTACAAGTCGACGATGGCAACCAGGATGTGGCTGACTTGCATGGTCGCGAGGATCTGCTGCTGAGCAACTACACCTGGGTTGACGACGCGCACACCAAGGCGAGGATTCCGATTGAGCGGGCGATGGAGTTGATCGCGCAGAAGGGTCTGCAAGTTGCTCCGGCGGCAACGACCGGGGCGCTGATGACCGGGGAAAGCAAGCCGGTGGTTCAGATTCCGCTGACCAGCGGATTTGCGCGGACAGGATTTGAGCAGGAAGAAGCAGCGGCTGAAGCAATGCAGGCCCGCCAGCAGGAAGGTAGCAAGTAGAGATGCAGAGCGCAGGCACAATGACGAGAAGTTGGTACGCGACGGCGATTGCCGGGGCGGCCACACTTCTGTTGTGCCTGACAGCCTCTTCGCCAGTAGCGCTTGCCCAGGTTTCGAGCTACGGGGACAAGCAGACAGGGCAGACGCTCGACAAGCCTCCTTCGATGCTGGACGGTGTTGGAATTTCGCAACGCCTGAATCAGCAGCTTCCGCTCAATCTAAGTTTTACCGACGACCAGGGACGGCAGGTTGCCCTTGGAAACTATTTCGGCAAGCGCCCGGCCATTCTGGCGCTGGTGTACTACCGCTGTCCGATGCTCTGCTCTGAAGAACTGGACGGGCTTACGAGCGCGCTGCAGATGGTGAAGTATGTGCCCGGCCGGGATTTTGA
>Ga0302320_10026022_pt1 | contig 11348 bp, 10 predicted proteins | sample Bog_T0_3_FD_202130 | JGI IMG/M metagenome (GOLD analysis project Ga0302320, IMG submission 202130) | Peat permafrost microbial communities from Stordalen Mire near Abisko, Sweden - Bog_T0_3 | ecosystem: Environmental > Terrestrial > Soil > Wetlands > Peat | place: Sweden: Abisko, Stordalen Mire... | reverse complement strand
TTCATGCGCGACCGCATTGAAGAGGCCGACCGCAAGTTTTTTGAGCGCGTGGAACAGGGCTTTGCCGCCATCGCCGCCGCCGAGCCGGACCGTTTCCGCGTCGTGGAAGCCTCCGGCTCCATCGAGGGCGTGTCCGAGCGCATCTACGACCTCGTCCGGCCAGTCCTGCCCAAATTCGGCCGCTGGTGATTGTTGGAGTTCAAGCTTTAGCTTGCCGCCGGAAAATGCCAAAAACTTGAATTCCCCGATTTGCGCGCTTGCCGAATTTTCAGCAACAAGTAAGTTGGCTCAGGCCATGATCAATAAAACCATCAGCGAAATTGAAGCGAAAATCAGCAGCGCGGAATCGGTCAGCCCCGAACGCCGGCAGGAACTGCTGCAACTGCTCGCCACTTTGAAGACCGAAGTGGCAAACCTGTCCACGACGAACAGCGAACAGGCTGACAGCATCGCCGGCTTCACCCAGCTTTCCACGCATGAAGCCATGCGTACCGAGCAAAACCCGCAATTGCGCGAACTCTCGTTACAGGGACTGCGCTCCTCGGTGGAAGACCTCGAACAATCCCACCCGCAACTGACCCAGATCGTCAACCGCATCAGCAAAACGCTGTCGGATTTGGGAATCTGAAGGAATTTACGATTTGCGATTTACGATTTGCGATTGAAGAACGTTGCGGCCGCGCAAAGGCCACATCATAAATCGTAATTCGTCGCAAATCACGAATCCATCTGCGGCTTCAGTTTTGCAATTTCCGCCATGATTTCATCGGCCACCTGCTGGTAAATTTCCTTTAGCCGCGCCTTGTCACAAGTCCGGGCCTCGGCGCGCAGGTTTCCAAAATTCATCGGCCGGCCATATTTCACGGTGACGCAGTAAGGGCGCGGAAACTTGGTCTCCCGCCCATAAGCCTCATAGGTGCCAAAGACGCGCACCGGAACCACCGGCGCCTTGGATTTGATGACCGTCAGCCCAATGCCCGAACGCGCCGGCTGTAATTTTCCGTCCTTGGTCCGCGTGCCTTCGGGAAACAAAATAATCGCGCCGCCGGCGAGCAGGCGGTCGAGGATGGCCTTCAGGCCCCGCGCGCCGCCGCCGTCGCGGTCCACCGGCACGGCGTTCCACGAATGCAGCAGCGCGCCGATTCCGGGAAAACGGAACAGTGATTCCCGCGCCAGATAATTTATATCACGCTTCAGGCCGGAACCCACCAGCGGCGGATCGAGAAAGCTCGCATGGTTCGAGGCCAGAATCACGCCCCCCTGCACCGGCACATTTTCGGGGTTGAACACCCGCCATCGGAAGTACGTCGCGTACATGGCGCGGAACAAAGTCCAGCCGATGCGATAGGAGAGGTTCATAAAACGAGGATGGAAGATGGAGGATGGAGGATGGAGGGCAAGGTTCGCAGTTTGATTTTGCCATTCTCCATCTTCAATCCTCTATCCTCGGCTTTCAGCGAGCCGCTGGCGCAGCTCCGCCAGTATCAACCCGCTCGTCTGCTCCGACGTCAGCGCCGAATTGTTTATCACCTTGGCGCCGAGCGCAATCATCAGCGGGGCCACGGCCCGCTGGCTGTCCCGCTGGTCGCGCACCGCCAGGTTTTCGTTCACGCCATCCGCGGCTCGGCGGGCGGAACGTTCGGCCAGCGTGGCGTCGAGATAAAATTTATAGTCCGTTTCCGGAAAAACATTCGTGCCGATGTCGCGCCCTTCCATTACCAAGTCGCCGAATTGGATGCATTCGCGCTGGGTCTTTTTCATCCACTCGCGCACCTTCGGCACCGCGGCCACGTGCGAAACGGCGGCGGCCGTCTCCGGTGTGCGGATTTCCTTCTCCGGATAGTAGCCCTCCACCAGCAGATGCACCGCGCGCAGTCCGCCATACTCCACGCATTCGAGCGACGTCTTCCATTTGCGGCACGCCATGGCGACGGCCCTTTCGTTGTCCACATCCACCCGTTTCTGAAGGCAATACCAGGCCAGCGTGCGATACATCGCGCCGGTATCCACGTAAACATAGCCCAGCGCCCGGGCCACGCGCTTGGCGTTGGTGCTTTTGCCGCTCGCGCTCGTGCCGTCTATGGCAATGACGATGGGGTGCTTTTTCATTTCCAATTCATCCTGATTTTCATTCTCATCGTCATCCTCATCGTCATGAATCACTTCTTAGGACGAGGGTGTGGATGAGCATGACGATGAGGATGAGGATGATTTCTATTCCGCAAACAAATCCGCGCCTTCCAATTTCCGCGTGCGCTGGCCGTCTTTAATCTCCCAAATCTCCGCGCCCAGGCCATGCGGCGGCGCGGCGGCCAGTTTTTGGAAAAAATTCGGGAACGTCTTCTTCACGCAGGCGGGATTTTTAATTTTTATTCCGGGAATTTTCAATCCCAGAATGGCAAAACACATCGCCATGCGATGGTCATTGTAGGTCTCAATCTCCGCGCCGTGCAATTCCTCCAGCGGCGACGGATAAACCGTCAGCGTATCGCCTTCCTCCACGACTTTCGCGCCGCAATTGGTCAGTTCTGTGCGTAAGGCGGTGACGCGTTCGCATTCTTGGACCCGTAGGCGGCCAAGGTCTGTAAACTGTATCTCACGATCAGCAAAAGGAACCATCACAATCGCAGTCATAATGCTATCAGCTAGATCATTTAGACGTGAGATTTTAGTAACTTTGGATGTTTTTGCATAACCTTCAATCCAACCAATAAAATGTGACCAGCGGAAAAAATTGGAAAACATTAAATCTAATTGCAACAGCCTTGCCCCTTCCGGTTCTTTCACTCGGACAAATTCAAACGCATCATTCGAATGGGGGGCAAGCAGCCACCCTGCAGCTTTGAAGTAACTTGCACTCGATGCGTCCGGTTCAACCGGATATATGAAGCTTTTGAATAGCTCAAACGATTTTATCACGCCAATCGTTAGCTGCACGTACGGCGATTCGTCCGCATTCTCGCCCACGATCTCGATGTTCCAATTGCCCACCGTGGCCGACAGCAGCAGCGCCGACGCAAATTGCGAGCTTTCCTCGATGCTCACCCGGCAGGTTTTTTGGACCGGCTCGATGCGCTTTCGCTGCAAAAATTCCGTCTGCGATTCCGGTGAGCGAACGATGTCACCGGAAAAAACCCTTGCGGGCAGCGTGTCATTCTCATTTTCCGACTCCACGTTGTAGCCCAATTCGCGCACCGCTTCGAACAGCGCCGCCTGCGGACGCTCATGCATCCGCGGTGTGCCATGGAGCCGGTAAACGCCGCTGCCCAGGCAGAGAAATGGCACCAGAAACCGCGCCGCCGTGCCCGCATTGCCCACAAACAATTCCAGCGGCTCCGATACCGTGCCGCCGGCCGGCACCAATCCGCCCTGGCCGATTACCAGGATGGAACGGTTGCAAGGCTCGTCCGGGTCAGCGGCCACATGCACCACAAAGCCGAGGTCCTTCAGGCATTGGACCATTATTTGCGTGTCTTCGCTCCACAGCGCCCCCTTGAGCGTCACGTCTCCGTTTGCCAGCGCCGCGAGAATGAGCGCGCGGTTCGTGATGCTCTTGGAGCCAGGCACAGTGATTTCCGCCCGCACAGGTTTGTCGAGCGGCACGATTTCAATGAGGTCGGGCAGGGGCATGGTCAAATCTCCAAATTCCAAGCTCCATGCACCAGAGAAAATCCAAGCTTCAAGCTCCAGTGCGGCCCCGCAACGGCTCGTTTAAAAATTGAAGCTTCGTGCTTCTCTGGTGCTTGGTTATTGGGGTTTGGAGCTTTCATTCAGGTGAACTTGACGCGCCACAGGCGCACCAATTATCGCGGCGTTCTTTGGCCGTGGCAAAGAATTTCTCAATCGCTTTGGCATCACTCCGCTTGAGCGCGTTTTGGAATTTTTTTAATTCCGCCGCGAACGCGTCCAAGGACCGTGACAGGTTTTTACGGTTGGCCAGCGCGATGTCGCGCCACATCTCCGGCGAGCCGGAGGCTATCCGTGTGGTGTCGCGGAAACCCGTTGCGCACAAGCCCACCTGCATTTTCGGGCTGGCCGGGCTCAAAACGAGGTTCACCAGCGCCGCTGCCGTGACATGCGGCAGGTGGCTCGAACGGCTGACGAGAAAATCGTGCCCGGCCGCATCCAGCCGGATGGTTCGCGCGCCCAGCGATTGCCAGAATTTTTCCAGATTGCGGACGGCCTTCGCATTGGATTTTTTCTCCGGTGTTACCACGCATACGGCGTTGGTGTATAAATCCGCCCGGGCCGCCAGCACACCCATTTTTTCCCCGCCCGCCATCGGATGGCTTCCCACAAAATGCGCGCCGGACTTTTTGATGATCGGGGCCACTTCCCGCACCACATCGGCCTTTACGCTGCCCACGTCGGTGACAAGGGCGCCGGGCTTGAGGGCCGGGAGAAGTTGCAGCGCCAGCGCGCGCATTTGCGCCAGCGGCGTGCAGAGAACCACCAGGTCGGCGTTGGATACCGCCGCCAGGAGATCCGTCGTCGCATAATCCACCGCGCCGGCCTGTTCACATTCCTTCAGGCTCGTCTCGCGCCGGACGTAGCCTGCCACCTCGCGCGCCAGCCTCCGGCTTTTGACGGCCAGCCCAATGGAGCCGCCCAGCAAGCCAACGCCGATGATGGTTATTTTTTGAAACTGCACGGGCGAAAGATAGCGGATGGAGCAGGGAGGATGGAAGATGGAAATGCAGCTCGGGAATCGCAGGACTTATCGGGAATTGTTTTATTACCTGATTGACCAGGCAGTGGCGGAACGTCAAATTTGTTTTGTTGGAAACACGAAAAATCGAATCACTCGTTTCGCCCCTGCTAAAATGGTTTGCCGCGAATGCCCGTGTTTTGCCGTGGCGTCGAACCCGCGACCCTTATGCGGTCTGGGTCTCGGAAATCATGTTGCAACAGACGCAGGTGAAAACGGTGATTCCGTTTTGGGAACGGTGGATGCGCGAACTGCCCACGATTGAAGCCGCGGCGAACGCCAGTTCGGACAAGTTGCACAAGCTGTGGGAGGGGCTCGGCTATTACACGCGCGTTCGCAATCTGCAATATGCCGCCCAGATGATTGTCGCCGTGCATGGTGGAAAATTTCCCGACCGGTTTGATGATGTACTCGCGCTGCCAGGCATAGGACGTTACACGGCGGGCGCGATTTGCAGCATTGCTTACAACCAGCCCACGCCGATTTTGGATGGCAATGTCATCCGGGTGCTTACGCGGGTTTTTGGCATTGCGGAAAATCCGAAGGAAAAGGAAATAAACAACCGTCTTTGGCAATTGGCGGCTGGGTTGGTTGCTTCTGCGGCAGGCGACACTCAACAGGAAGCAGGATCGAGGACGAGGACGAGAACGAAGTACGAGGAGGATGGGTGTTCGTGCTTGAACCAATCGCTGATGGAGCTCGGTGCGCTGGTCTGCACGCCACGGAATGCGCAGTGCACGATTTGCCCGGTGAAAGAGCTGTGCGTGGCGTTTCGGGAGAAGCGGGTCGAGGAACTGCCCAACCTTGGCCAGCGCCAGCAGGCAACTGCGCGGCGATTCGTGGCGTTTGTGGTGGAACGCAACGGCAAGTTTCTTGTGCGGCAACGTCCGGCGGGGGTGGTGAACGGGCATTTGTGGGAATTTCCGAATGTGGAGGTTGGAGCGCGGGTTGTCCCAACTCGCAGCGGGATCGCCAAGACTGGATGCGTAGCTCCCACGCCGGGTGATTCTAACTTCTCACCCGCTGCAGACGGGGACAATCCGCACTCCGTGGTAGTTGCGAATGCTGTCAAAGAGGTACTTGGTTTTGCCCTTTCGGGCGTATCCCCGCTGGTAACGGTGAAACATTCCATTACCCGTTACCGCATCACGTTGGAGGCGTTCAAATTGGAAGCTGGCAAGGGCGCTTTTCCAAAAAACGGCGGGGTTTGGAAGACCCCGGCGCAAATGCACGCACTGGCGTTTACCAGCGCGCATCGGAAGGTTTTGCTTGCGTTGGCGTAGTGGCACGGGCGTCCCGCCCGTGTGTTTCAAAAATCTGTCACATCCGGAGTCGAAACGAACGGGCGAGGACAACCGTGCCACTATGCCACTATGATAAAGTTCTCGCCTGTCCGCCCCGCTCAATTATCATTATCAACCGATGATTTACTTCGATTACAACGCCACCGCGCCCGTGATGCGCGAGGCGCGCGAAGCGTGGTTGCAGGTCACTGAGAAGATCGGCGGCAACCCGTCGTCCATGCACCAGTATGGCACCAAGGCGGCCATCGCCCTGGCCGATTCCCGGGAAAAGCTCGCCGCCATTCTCGGCTGCAACCCGATGGATATCGTCTGGACCAGCGGCGCCACCGAGGCGAACAACATGGTCATGCATCATTTTGCCAAAAAACTCCCGCCCACGGCGCAGATTTTTGTTTCATCCATTGAGCATCCGTGCGTGGACGATTCGTCGCGGCATTATTTTGGCAAACGCGTCAAAAACATTCCCGTCACGCGCGAAGGCGTGGTGGACATGGACTGGCTCACGACGGAACTCGCCGATGCGCGTCCGGGACTGGTCGCGGTCATGGCCGCCAACAATGAGACCGGCGTCATTCAGCCGTGGCAGGAAATCCGCGCCATGTGCCAGGCGTACGAGGTGCCGTTTTTCACGGACGCCGTTCAATTTATCGGCAAAATGTCCGGCAAGGGCCTCGGCGACTGCGATTACGTGAGTGGCGCGGGGCATAAATTTGGCGGTCCGCGCGGCGTGGGTTTTTTAAAAATCCCGCACCGCAGCCAGCTTACGCCGCTCTTGCTTGGCGGCAAACAGGAGGGCGGCCGCCGCGCCGGTACGGAAAACGTGGCGATCATCGCCGCCATGATGGCCGCGCTGGAAGTGCGCGAGAAACAAATTTCCCGCAGCGAACATCTCCTGCGAAAGGTCTGGCGCGATAATTTTGAGGCGCAGTTCCTCCGCGCCATGCCCGGAGCGACGATTCTCGGCCACAACCAGCCGCGCCTGTGGAACACCGTTTCCGCGCTCATGCCCGAGGGCGACCGCAAGTCGCAGTGGGTCATCCGGCTGGACAAGGCGGGCTTTGCCGTCTCCACCGGCTCGGCCTGCACCACGGGCAAGGACGAGCCCTCGCACGTGCTTTCCGCGATGGGCTTCAAATCCGCCCACGCCATGCGCGCCGTCCGTTTCAGCGCCGGCTGGGAAACCAACGAAGCCGACTGGGACGCGTTGCTCAAGGGGATTGTGAAAGTCCACGAAGACATGCAGCACAGGGCGTAAATCTTCCCGGCATGTGAAACGAATTTTTAATCATTTTCGCCGTCGCCCTGCCGTTCATCGTTTCCTTCGCCTTTTTAATCGCCGACAATCGTTCTGCTCCCGTGCCGGATTCACCCCCGCCAAATCCGAATGGCTATGATCAGTTTATCAAGGCTCGGGAGATGCTTCCGGGAGATAATACTCTATATTTGTCAATGAGTAACAATGAATTGACGGTGTCGGTGGCCAGCAACTCCGAAGCGCTTGCATTGGCACGGTCAGCATTTAGTAACCAGTGTCGCGTGCCAATTCGGTTCTCAGTTTCTTCTTCTAGTTCAGTCAAAGATTTAATGGTTTTAAGAAACTTGGCCTGTGCGTTTGCGGCCGAAGGACGACTTGCCGAAGGGAACAAGCATTATGGTGATGCGGCCAAATCTGATTTGGACTTAATTCATTTTGGAAACGAGGCCGCACGAGGCGGGCGTATGGTTGAAGGAATGATTGGGATTGCCATCGAGTCAATGGGAACCGACGGTTTGGAACGAATCGCACAAAAATTAGATGCAAAATCTTCTCGTGAGGCGGCTACGAATTTAGAACTGTTGGACTCTCAAAGGCAAACTTGGCAAGATATTTTGGATCAGGAGAAAAATTGGGTTAGAAATGTATTTGGCCTTCGCGGTGCGTTGTGGGGATTCTATATGGATTTGACAAGTGATCCGGCGGGAAAAAAGCACGCAAAACAAACGTTCAATGAAAAAGTACAGAGAACACGACAATCGCTAATTGACCTCGCTACCCATGCTTACGAATTGGATAAAGGCAAGCCACCAACAAGCATCGCCGACTTGGTGCCGACGTATCTAAAAGATGTACCAAAAGACCCGACCACCGGCAAAGACATGACCTGCCCGCCATGATAGGTATTGGAGTGCGCATCCCATCCAGCCGCGTATTTCTTCCAAGCGCAGGGAGCGTGAAAGCCCTCTCCCCGGGGGAGAGGGTTGGGTGAGGGCGAGCGTTCAACTAACATTTTCGGTTTTATCTCCGATAAACCGTCCACGTTTTCAGTCCCGAACAATTTCTGAAACTTGGGGAAATCGAGTCCGGCCAGTCCCATCGGGACTTATGAAAATAGCCCGCAGTTTTAACCGCGGGTTTTGTGTGGAAGTTTAAAGTCCTGCAGGGACGACCGGGGTGTTTTGCATAGATTTCAGCCACCCCGATGGGGCTCGAATTTATTTCGATCCATGCTCCTGCAGTTAAAACTGCGGGCTATTTTCAACCGTTCCTGCGGAACTAGGCATCTCCCCGATAAACGGCCCGCGCCGTACACGTCTCGGCCACCACAATCTCCGTGAGCAACGGCAACTTGGGTTTCAATTTCTCCCAAATCCAGACCGCGATAATTTCGCTCGTGGGATTTTCCAGGCCCGGGATTTCGTTCAGGTAATAATGGTCCAGCTTTTCCCAGACGCGCTTGAAGGCCGCCGTGATGTCCGCATAATCCATCAGCCAGCCCAGCTTCGGGTCGCACTCGCCCGCCACGACGACTTCCACACTGAAACTGTGGCCGTGGAGGCGGCGGCACTTGTGGGCCTTCGGCAAATGCGGCAGCAGATGCGCCGCTTCAAACTGGAACGTTTTTCGTAATTCCATCTTCATAAATATTCTCGATCATGGATGATTCCCGGCTAACGAAACCGGGCGAGGTTACGGAGTCAGTATTTCGATGTCCGGCGCCACGTGCGGAAAGTGTGAGGGGTTGCGCGTCACGATTGGGATCGCCTTTGTGCGACGGGCATATGTCTCCGAGGAATCCCAGCCGCGCGCCGCGGCTCCCGCGAGAGCACGACCCGGCAGGAAGGATCGAGGGCAATGGTAGTTCTCACCGCATAACTATGGCGTTGTCGTGGCGTGTTGGCAAGTTCCCGGATATGTCGAAGTTCACCTTGGGCGCATCCGCGCACGGCCCCGGTAGGGCGGACCTGCGGGGCCGCCTTTTTCCGCCCCGCCGATTCCAAATGGCCCCATGAAGTTCATTCGTAGCCCCGGAAGGCAAACCGGCAGGTTTGTCCTAGCAAAAGGGGCAGTGCGCGGACGAAAATCGTCGCCGCGCGCCGCTCGGGTGCAGGTACGCCAATTGACTCAGAAGACCAGGTGATGAGTTTTGCCGCGTTCCTCTGAGCCTACTTTGAAAGCGTGCGATGATAAATGAGCCAGCCAAAACCTTTCAGATCAAAGTCGGGCAGGACAATGTCAACGGGTTCGGTCCGGCCGGTAATTTTCACGGGCTCGAATTCGCCGGCATCGGGCAAGGCAACCGCGGAGGTCACACGGCGACTGGAAAGGTTGATCAAGACCAAATATTGATCCTTTGCATCCTGCCGCAAGTAGCTGACCACCGCGTCGGGAGCTGAGTTTGTCAGCCAGGTCACGTCGTTGTTGACGAAGGCTTCGTGTTGTTTGCGCAGCTTGATGACATCGCGGTAGATGGTGCGGAGCGGGGGGCGTCCGCCGGGTTGCCAGAAGACGGGCATTTTTTCAAACAGCGCCGGGTCGGCGGACTCAGTGGCATCACCGACCTCCATGCCGTTGTAGAAGAGCGGCACGCCGTCGAGGGTGAGCATCAAGACTTCGGTGGCGAGCGCGCCGTCCAGGCCATAGCGTGCGGTGGCGCGTGGCATGTTATGATGGTCCGTGAAGCGCAGATGCAGCGCGCCCGCGGGGAATTGCTCCTGCGTATGCTGCCATGAATCTTGGATTAAACTGGCAGGCTGTTCGCTGCTCATGACGCGGTTAAGCGTCTCAAACAGGTTTCCGGCGTAATCCATGTCAAACGCCTTGGACAGCAGCGCGGGCTTGGCGCCGGAATCCGTGATGATGACAAATTGGGGATTAATTTTTTCCAGTTCGGCCCGGGCGGCCTCCCAAAAATCCACCGGCACCGTGAACGCCGTGTCGCACCGGAAGCCATCCACGGCATAGTCCTGCACCCAGTATTTCATCATGTCAATCATGTAGCGGCGCAGGTCGGCATTGGAATAATCCAATTCGGCCACATCCGTCCAATCCGGATAGGGCGGATGGATTTTGCCGTTCGCGTCCTTGGTGTAATATTCCGGATGGTCCATCAGGACGCTGTCCCAGGAAGTATGGCCGGCCACGATGTCCATGATGACTTTTATCCCGCGCTTATGGGCTTCCGCCACCAATTGCTTGAAGTCGTTGGTCGTCCCATAGTCCGGGTTGATGCCATAAAAGTCCCGCACGCAATAGGGGCTGCCGATGGCGCCTTTCTTCAATTTCTCGCCCAGCGGATGAATGGGCATGAGCCAGAGCATGTCCACTCCCAGGTCTTTTAAATCATCCAGCCGGGCGGTGATGGCGTTGAAATCGCCGGCTGCTGAAAAGTTGCGGGGAAAAATTTCATACATGACCGCGCTCCGCAACCAATCGGGGGATTTGTGAGTGACGGGTGCGGCTGTGTTGGTGGCGTCGGCATCGGCGCGGACCGCCGGGACCATGGCCAGCCAGGCAACGCAGACGCTGGCCAGCAGAAAACGCAACGGGCAATGAATTGGTTTCATAAAGATAGAAACGTTAAACGTTGTTTTCGGGGAACGGTTCCATCCTATGGCGTGGCCTGGGCAATGCAACAACTTTCCGCCAAGGTGGTAACCGCATATATATGCGGCGGGAGTGGTGCGAGTAAAACTATGGCCAAAACATTTAACATTCAACATTCAACGCCCAACCTCGAAGGAATCTGCGAAAGAACAACCTTGGGACTTGAATGTTGAAGGATGAGCGTTGAATTTTTGTGGAAATGCCGTGGGCGACATTTTCGGAAGATATCCAGCGGCTTCGCAGTTTCGCGTTGCTGCGCCCGGGGACGGGCGCGCTCCGAACAAGAGGTGTAATTATTGCAGGCGGAAGAAAGCGCCGGACGGTGCGTTGGTGATCTGCACGGCAATGAAGGGGATGCCGTTGCTGACTGTCACCCAGTTGCCGGAGCCGAGGTTGGTGGTCATTTGGAGGACAAAATTGGTGGTGATGCTTTGGGCCAGGTAGGGCAGCACAACCACTGTACATAATGATG
>Ga0302320_10026014_pt1 | contig 11351 bp, 10 predicted proteins | sample Bog_T0_3_FD_202130 | JGI IMG/M metagenome (GOLD analysis project Ga0302320, IMG submission 202130) | Peat permafrost microbial communities from Stordalen Mire near Abisko, Sweden - Bog_T0_3 | ecosystem: Environmental > Terrestrial > Soil > Wetlands > Peat | place: Sweden: Abisko, Stordalen Mire... | reverse complement strand
TTTTGTAGCAAGAAAAGTTTCGCTGTCCTTGATAGAGAAAAAAATTAGCCCTACCACTGCTACTAACAAGATAATCACAGTAATCAGAACCAAAAATGTATTGGAACTTCCGCATTTTGAACATCCCCCAAAATTGTTGAAAAATTTTAGAGTATCATTGTACAAACACGCAGAACACATAGGTCCTGTGTACCCATAATTACATTGATTATCATAGGTCCCACCTGCACATCCTGCTTTCTTGATGTTGCAACGATACAGCACCGATGAATTAGGGCTGATTCTCCAATATCCTATTTGGACTTGAAAAGGTTGGTTCTTCAGACAAATTGCGTTTGTTGGGCATTGGTAACATTGAGGGTCTGAAGGGTCGAAGGAATATGAGCCATCTGGACAGGGGAAGCATAAATTTAGGTCACTTTGGTAGATTTCCCCTTGATTGCAATTTCGAATATGAATAGAAAAGGAGAAATAATATTGATTGCTAATGTTTTGATGAGGGGACCCAGCACTGAGATTTAAATAAGGACTCACTGAAGTAATGGCATCAGAGTAAACTAGCAGGTAAACATCATGCCCAGGCTGTGAGACAATGGTGAAATCTTCGAAGAAGAAAGAACCGTCAATAATTTCTTCGAATTGGTTACTCACAAATTTTTGAAGCAAATTGTTGGTGTCCTGACTTTTATCAAAGATGAGATATCCAAGACTGTTGGTGTCATAATAGATTTGATCATAGGCATCAAGAAGATATATTGTCAATGTGGCATTCGGAGATGGATACCCACTAACAAATTCCTCACTTTCATCAAAATCATCAAGTTGCAATTTGATTGGATTGCTTGAAAATTTCGACCCTTGACCTGCCATGTTATTTTCAAAGACATTGCTATCTTCCAGAATCGGTTCTGTATTCAACCAATGGAGAGCACCGCCCCTGATATATGCTGAATTATTAATGAATTGGCTTGTTCGGATCGTCCAATTACAAACATCATTGTCATTTATTTCACTACAATTCAAGTACAGTGCTCCACCTTCCACAGCCGAATTTTCAATAAAGATGCTATTCTCAACTAAAAGCGAAAAATCTAAGATATAAAATGCCCCTCCTTGCACTATTGCTTTATTATTTGAGAAAATGCTGTCATGAATATATAATGTGAGGCTTTGTTCCATTATTTCAATCAAATTGTATCCTGTCAATGTTTGGAAGAAAAAGGAATCATAAATATCATTTATTTGTATAACGGGACCAATGTCGGTTGTCATGCCATTTATCTTACATGAGCTGAGCTCCAAATAGATGCAAATGAAACATGAGATGAATTGACCTTGTATGGTAGAATTTAATGAGTTATTTACTATGATGTTTTCAAAAATTCCGGAAGCCAAAATTATTTGAAATGCTGTGAGATTTAAATTTGAAATGATTCCATTGGTGAAATTGTAAGTGCTTTCCCTAATGAAAAAAATTAAGTTCTGATATAGGGGATTGATAATATAAGGATTCACAACATTAACTGTTGTTATGTTCATCAAAGTGACATTCAAAGTGCATTGAATACATTTTAATAAGGATTGCCTATTGGTGAGAGTGATGTTCATAATATTCAAATTGTTCAGCATCAAGATAATGTTTCCGAAATTAAAAAGACAAAATTGGGAACCAGGGGTGGCGAGACAATTGTAATTTATAATCGTCAAATTGTCTATTGAAATTTGACTAAAACTAGCCCAAAGAAATAATCCGTTTGATTCAAAAATTTGGCTATTTTTAAGAATAAAATTATTGCTTCTGACCTCAAAATGGCTTCTAGTCAAGGTATTCCAATTGTAAATTGAGCAATTATCAAATTCTAAAATATTATTTGTTCCTTTGACAGACACTATCTGTCCAGTTCCATCATAGCTGTAAAAATTACTCAATATTGTGTTAGAAATATTAAAATTCGACTCTTCTCCGGAGTAAATAAAAGCACTTGAGGAGCTGGAAATGTTATATAAAGCGCAATTGGTTAAAAATACATTGCATTGAACTTGAGCGATCGCAAAGCCACCTTTTTGTGTTGAAAAACTGATGTTAATAGTTGAATAATTCATCGAGACCAAAACGTCATTAAGCAAAAACATCATACCAGCCTCGCCTCCTGATGTGTTATTGAAATAAATAGAGCCCTCATCTTGATAGCTCCCGTGATATGAATAAATTAAAGAAGCTCGAAAATTTGCATAATTATTTATAAAGCTACAGTTCCACACAAGAAAATGATGAACCACCGCATTGAAAATTACACCCCCTCCTTCTTCTGAATCTAGAGCTTCATTTGATATGAAGGTTGATTGGTTGAAAAGGATTGAATTTTTTGATAGTAGATTGTACAAAACCCCTCCTTTCAAAGCTAGATTCGAAATAAAGTTGCATTGCATAAATATCATATTTGAGGGTGTGGTGAACAGCCCCAGGAAATTAAACACACCCCCATGAAAATTAGAAAGAGAGTTCTCAAAAATGCATTGCTGAAACAAAAAAACGGCTGCATTTCCGAACTCAAAAACTTCAATTTGTATAACTCCTCCATCATTTAAACTTTGAGCGTTCGTTACGACCAAATTAGTAAAATTGAACTCACCCAATTGAGAACTGAAGGGGTTATCATCTGATATATCATAATTCAGGGTAAGGCACATAACTGCTCCGAACATACCAAAAGCCTGGTCAAAGGAACAATTGACCAAATTTGTGCTAAGAACGTTTAAAAAGATGTTGCTTCCTTTTTTCCAAATGCTGGAATAGAAGGAATTGGGGATGATTTTGGATTTGAGGATGGTGTTCAATTGGAAGACTGAATTCGACAAATAAAAGTAAGAGCCTTCGAAATAGATGCATGAACTCATGGAAAATGCTTCGTTTTGATAAAACAGGCAATTGGAAACGAGCAAGGCTGATGAAAAGTCGTTGGCTTGGCCATAAATACAGGGACTTCCGACTTCAGTTGAAGGGTCCTGCAAAAAGATAGAGTTGTCTGAGAAATTACTAGATGAAATCATGATTTTTCCTGTTGTATAAAAAGAAATCACCTCACCATACAAATTCATATCATTTGAAACAACCGATGAATAATTGGCCAGATTATTGAGAAATGAACAATTTGTAACAATGATTGAAGGGTAAGTATCCATAATGTACAAATAGTTCATGAGTTCCAAAACAACAGTGGTAGAAAACGCATAGTTATAAAGAAATTGGGATGACAAAAACACGACCTGAGAGTACTCCTTTATTTGGATTAATGTGGACCCATTTCTATATTGATTCAAATTGTTATTCAATTGGAAATTGGAGGAAATAAAAGAGATGATGGCCATTTCATATAAACGGAATTGTGGGGAGAAATTATCTAAAATTTCATTTCTGAGGACTGAACAATTGGAAATTTGCAGAGAGTTGGTGTTGTTTGAAACTGAAAAAAGTGACATATTTGATAGTGTATTAGCTTGGAAGATGGTATCATTGAGGACAATCAATGATTGTGTGTTGAGAAAATTCAAAAAAGATTGCCCAAAACCTAAATTTTTGTTTGTAATTCCTACAAAAGAAAGAGCTTTTATGACAATTGTTGATGCCAAATCAAAGAAATTGAAGCATTTCACTAAATATTCATACACCAGGTTTGAAATAAAGCTTGATCCGATAAATGTGAAGTTTGTTATTTGTTGTAATGTGAAACCTCTTAAAATTTGGCTGTTGCTCATTATTATATTTTGTAAAAATACCGTGGAGACATTATTTAGTTGCAAAATTTCTGTGGTGGATAGATTCAAGTACTCGAAATAAAGACCATCACCTGAAAACTCGACCCCATTCGAAATGTCCAGAAGTAAAAAATAGGTGCTCGGAACTTGGCTCATCGTAACTGTGGTTTCAGAAAACACACAAGAGACAAAATTATTGGCTTGGATCAAGATAAAGTTGTTGAGATAATCCAAATCCAAGTTGGTCGTCTAATTTTCCGATTAAAAAAATTATTTTCTAGCATATTTTATAAATTGTACCTGAATCTGAATACTTGAGCCTTGATTTAACGAAAAAACGCTTAATGGGATCGAGTAGCTTGAATAATTGAACGAAATGGCGCATCCGATCAGAGTAAAGTTAGACCCATTTTCTATATTAAATCTAACTGAAATGAATTGTATAGCAATGCCTGCGTTTATAATCGATGATTGAATTATAATATTTGAACAAATTGTAAAATTGTAGTTCGAGACATAATAATCGTTAATGGGAGAGAGTGTATAAGTGAAGCTGCTATTGCAAGTGGTTTGAAAGTAGGTATTTATCGGGATGGAAGTTTGATGGGTTATAACTTGGAAATATAGGAAAATTCCAAGAGAGAACAGGAGTTTTAGCATGTAAATAATTTAAAGATAAAAAATTATAATTGTTCAGAGAGTTTTTTTAAATATCCTCGAATTCATCCTGATCTGGTTGGTATTGGTTGTCATTTCTCTTTTGCATTGGCTCGTCGGAAGGCTTCTTAACACCAGATGGAGCCTTGAACTTTAGGTAATTTTTCGCTCCAAATGATGGATCTCTATTTTTTTGGAACTCCTAAAACATAAAAATGTTAGTTTTATTGGTCATCTTAAAATATAATTTTTAAAGAAAAAAATACAAATCTCTGCTTTAATAATATTAATATTGAGGCTTTCTGACAAAAAATATAAAACTCTGACTAATACTTTCTCATTTTTATCAAATGAAATTTCATAAATTTATTTTTTAACAAAAACAAGGAAAAAATATCAATTTGATCCCACCCTTCCTCATTTGACTCCCCTCCCCCCCCCCACCCCCCCCTCCCCCCCCCTATTTATATCACAAACATACATTACCCCAAACGTATTACGATCAGATGTAAATTCGCTGCTCGTTGTCATCAGTCCTACCAAATTTTTTTTCTCTCCTTGGTTGTTGCTATGGTGTGAATGGATGATATTTTCTTTTTCCTCTTCATTTTTATTTCTCGAATGTTGGTTGAAATCATCTTCGTTGGAATTATTTTCAATCAAATCCTCTTCATTAAAGTCATTTTCATAATTGTTCTCAGGAATGTCGTTTTCACGATCGTTCATTTCGTTACTCTCATTGAAATGAGGTTCTTCGTAATTCGCTTCATTGATATTGTTTTCAGCAAATTTCTTATTTTTTTCATTTTCATTCAAACCATTTTCTTTGTATTGATTTTCTTGGTATTGATTTTGGTCATATTGATTTTCGAAATTCGGGTCTTCATAATTTTCATTTTCATCATAATGATTTTGATTTTCGTGTGGATCGTAATTTTTTTCATAATGCGGATTTTCATTTTGGTGGTAAGGATTTTCATCATGATTAAAATTTTCATCAGGGAACTTTTTTTCACTGTAGGCATTTTCTTCATGGCTTTTTTGTTTAAAATTTTTCATAACGTTTTTTTCATAATTTTCTTTCGTTTCATTCTCATAAATTTCATGATGGTTTTTAGGTTCATGGAGGCCTTTAAAAGGTGGGTTTTCTTTATTGGAATGTTCGCTATTTAATTTGATCTGTGGTTTTTCCTGAGGTTCATATTCTGAAGGTTTATAAAGAGGGATGTTTGGAACCATTTCTTTATGACGTTCATTGGTGTTTTTCTGAAAAGTATCAAAATCATGATAAATTGGTTTTCCTTTGAATGGGGATTAATATTATTCTTTTAGAAATAAAATGGAACTTTTTTCACTTTCGTAATTTGATCGGTTGTCTTCTTTTTCGTGAGGTTGTTTCTCTTTGAGAATTTCATTATGGTTCTAAGAAAAGTAAGAAGCAAAGAAACTTTAATAAGAAACAGGATGTTCTTTTCGGATTTGAGTGTTTGTTTGCGCGATTTGAGACTTCAACTTAAAAATTTCCTCCTGTTTTTCTTGAATGTTTTTAGCATTTTCCAAAATATACTTATAATATTTTAATTTCACTAGTTAAGAAGAAAAATTGGATTTTTTTACATCAAGTCGTTCATCTAATTCCTTCTTTTCTTTATATAATGCATATCGTAAATCTTTTGCCAATTGTGGATAGTTCTCACAAAGTTGCGAATAAAACATTTCTTTGATTTCTTTTAAATGGCTTCCAGAGGCTAAAACTTCCACGAACCTTTTGCATTTAAGGCAGATATATCTCAAAATATAACAATCTACTTATTATGATATTTTTTGATTATTGAATCAATCTCTTCTAAAAACAAATTGTTCCTTTTCTCGAAAATATGACTTCATTTATTATTAAAATGAAAAATTTTAGCGATAAACAAAAGAAAATTTTTTTCACTTATTGGTTTGTAACTTGTCAATCTGATTTTTCAAATTTCTAGTTCAGTTGTATTATGGAACAAACATGAATTATTTCTTACTTTTCATTGAGATCACGGGTTTTTTGAAAATTTTCCAAACGCATCTTCTGCCTTTCTTCGATTAATCGCCTTTTTTCACGTCTTTTTTTTTTATAAAATTAATAAAATGTTTGAAATCAAATTTTGCAAACAATGTGTCCAAGTATTTCAAATCCATTTTGTCCTGATCTGTACTTTTTGCTTTTTTATGATTATAATATTTAATTTTAAATTCAAAACTGGAAAACTTAAATAATTTTATAAAAACAGAATCTCCAAATTTCTTAAATGTGAGGACTCTTGCAATGAATTTGCATAGGATTCATTTTAGATGAAAAAAATGAAATTTTTTTATAAAAAAAGGGTATTTCCAGAAAATTATTCCTAAAATAAAAACAATGCACGCACATGACATTTGGACTGCTTAACTAACTTTATGTTTGAATTTATCAAATTTGGAAAAAATCAAAATCTCTTGCGTAAGCTGCGCATAAAACAAAAATATTTATAAAGTGTTCAGAAATTCTGCAAACTCCAGAAATTTAAAAACCATCCTTAAAAAACCAAAAATCGAATCTTCTCTCCCTATGTCTTGCGCTTTTTGTCCTAAATCGAGCCTCACCAATGTGTCCGTGTTGAGTCAAAGCTCTTTAACAGACCAACTCTTGACCCCAGACTGTCTACAGTTTTTAGCTACTTTGCATCGTATCCACAATAAGACGCGTTTAGCTTTGCTACAAGAAAGAGCTGTAAGAGCTGAATTAATCGATAAAGGGCTCTTCAAATTGGTAATTGGATTTTTTTTTTTTAAAGATTTCGTTATGATTTAAAATGTAGGGCTTTCCTCCCGAAACCAAGGCCCTCAGAGAAGCTGAATGGACGGTTGCTCCAGTGCCCAAAGAACTTCAAAAGAGATGGATTGAAATCACAGGCCCACCAAGCAGAAAGGGGTGCATCAATGCCATGAACTCAGGTGCCGATGTTTGGATGGTAAAAAATAATATGATGATAAATTAATGAAAAAAATGTAGGCTGATTTCGAAGACGCATTGGCTCCAACCTGGGAGAACTTGTTAGATGGCCAATTGAACCTGATTCAAACCAACAAAAGAACTTTGAGATTCGAAGAAAGAGGAAAAGAATACAAATTCAATGATAAGGTGTGCACTTTATTGGTGAGACCCAGAGGTTGGCATTTAAGCGAGGTGCATGTAGTGGTTGATGATGAACCAATGTCAGGCAGTCTTTTCGACTTTGGTGTGTATTTCTATCACAACGTGTTTCTCAGAAAAGAATTGGGCTTGGGTGGCATTTTCTTTTACCTTCCAAAATTAGAAACTCATTATGAGGCCAGATTATGGAATGATGTTTTCGTCACAGCTCAAAGCTATTTGAATGTGCCAATTGGAACAATCAGATGCACAGTTCTCATTGAAACCATTGGAGGATCTTTGTCTATGGATGAAATTCTTTTCGAATTAAGAGAACATATCGTCGCTTTGAATGCTGGAAGATGGGATTATATTTTCTCAATCATCAAAAAATTCAAAAACTATCCTCAATCTGTCCTTCCTGAAAGAGGTCAAGTCACCATGACTGTACCATTTATGCATGCTTATACTGAAAGAATGATTCAAGTTTGTCATAGAAGAGCAGCTCATGCCATTGGAGGAATGAGCGCCTTCATTCCAAGCAAAACTGATAAGGTTGCCAATGAAGCTGCTATGAAGAAAATCATAGACGATAAACAAAGAGAAGCCAAAAGCGGATGTGACGGAAGCTGGGTTGCTCATCCTGATCTTGTGTCAGTCGCGAGAGGAGTGTTCGAAAAGCATCTCCAAGGAAAGGACCATCAAAAGAATGTAATGAGAACAGAGGTCAAAGTCAATGATTCTGATTTGACTAATCTTGTTGTTCCAGGAGGTAATTTTTTTTTATTTAATTTTAATTAGAAAATGTTATTTAGGCTCCGTCACTGATGCTGGAGTTAGAAACAATATCAACGTTTGCATTCAATACATCTATTATTGGTTGTTAGGATCAGGCGCTGTTGGTCTTCACAACATGATGGAAGATGCTGCCACGGCGGAAATTTCCAGAGCCCAATTATGGCAATGGATCAAATTCAACAGCAAGACAAGCTCAGGAAAAACCATCGATGTTGCCTATTACAAGTAAAAAAATAATCTAATCGGTTTTTGTTAATTTTTCTTTGTGTAGAAATGTTCGGGACGAAGAAGTGAATGGTTTGATAGATAAGGTTCAAGATAAGGCTGCTTTCGAACAGGCTGTGAAATTGACCGATGAGTTAGCATTGGGAGAAAATTTTGTGGATTTCTTAACTCTTCCTGCTTATAAGATTTTGCTCCAAAGGGAAGAAAAAGCCAAATTATAATTTCTTCTTTATTTATTAAGAAGTAAATTTTAATGGTTGACTTAAAGAATAAAAACAAAAAAATTAAAAAGAAATTTAATTAAATAATAAAATAAAATCTCAGAAAAAAAATCAAATAAATTAATTTTTTACAGAAAAATAAATGTGGTAATAAAAGAAATTTGGTCTAAATTTAAAAATAAATATTAAGCAATTTATTTTAAGAATCATTATTTCAATCCACTATGAAGAAAAATACAAAAAAAGGAACAAAATAAACTTCAATTTTTCTTTTCTTCCCCTACTTCCGTGGTTTTTTTGAAAGCGAAATATTTCAACGTTACATATTTTGCCTTAAATCTCTGGCATAATGAAAAAACTTCATATTTTTTCTCTTCATCTTTTAAGACCGATCCAATCCTATTTCTAAATTACCAAATTTAATATTTATTTATGTTAGGAAATAAAATTAACATATCAATGTGTTCAGGAGGTGAAAGGACATTTTTGTTTTCCAAAGCTTTCAAAAAGCCGGTTATTGCGCAATTTTGCGGTCTTTCATCCAAATCTATGTTAAATTAATTTTTTTTCTTTTTTTGTCAAACCATCGAAATAAAATCACCTTCCTCTATATCCATATCGTCAATGTTTTCATAGTGTTCTTTCTCCCAAAATTTATCTTTTTTTCTTTCTTTTTCATTTAAATGATATACACTCAACAAATGATTTGGAATGGGGGGTGCTTCTTCATTAAAGTTGCAAAAGTTGGGGTCAGCATTTTCATTTGAAGAAAATGGTTGTTGTTTTTGATGATTCTCTTCTCCATGAGAATGATGATAAGTGTCGACTTTATAAAAAACCAAACATAAGGGAAATGTAATCTAATTTACCTGAAATATGGCTAAATAATGTGTTATTACTGCTCACATAGCTGTTTTTTATGACTCCAATGGAATTGTAATTATTCAAATCGATAATATTATTGATGTTGTTATTTGTATCAGTATAAGTCTGATCTTCAGGGGAATATTTCCATTCTCCATCAACAACGAATTTGTATTGGTAAATTCCAGGTGGCAATTGCTGCAAAAATTCACTTTTTATTCAAAAAAGGTTAAAATTACCAAAATAGTTTCAAATTCCTGACCGATTTTTTTCATTGGAATGAAACTCTTCCAATTTGTGAAAGAACCAGTGATAAACACCTTTTGAGCTACGAAAGGCCATCTAAAAGTCGTATTTATTGCATCTTTTGTATTTATTTTATTTTTTTAAGAAGCTTGTTAAAAAAAGAAAAAAATATTAAAGGAATTTGAATAACTGGAATTCATAGAGCCTTCTGCATAGCTGCTATTTCTTTTGCTTGTGTTATCTTGTGTCGAGGCAGAAAAATTCGGGTAATTTGTATTTGTGTGATAATTAGGCTTTAAAACCGTACTGCCACCTGATAAATGCTGACCATTGACAAAGTTGGATTGGAGGAATGGGTTATCAGATTTGAGGTTAACAGAATCAATTTGGATTTTGGAATTTTGGGATCCCATAGAATAGAAAATTATTAAGCAAAAATGAAAAAATTATTTGGAATATACATTGCCCCAAATAAGTATTGGGCAAAAAAACAAAGTATTTAAGGAAATATGATAACTTTTGAAAAATTTTTGATTTTATTGTTATGATGACTATCTATTTTTATTTTGAAAAAGGACTTTTACAAAATTTTGAAAATATTTTTCTTTAAAAAAAGTTTTTCCTTTTTAAATATTACAAACACAAATTCAACTTTTCAAAATGGCATCAAAAATTATGTCCACAACACTCTTTTTACTATTTTTGGTTTTTTCTCAAGTTTCATCGCTGAAAAATCCACGTTTCCTTAAAAACAGATTTCCTTCGCATCAGTCAATTGAATTTTCTGCTGAAAAAACAGTTAAATGTGGTCCAGGCTACTATTCTTCATTCGGATATTGTATTCAATGTTCATCTTTATGTAAAGCTTGCAGAACAGGATCTGAAAAATGTACAAAATGCTACACTGGTTACCAATTATCTGGTGACACATGTATTCCTGAAAAAGCCGAAGAAGATTGCACTAGTGATAGCTATGTCCATGATGAAAGTCAGAATGAAAATGGTCAGGGAACCTGTGAAAATGACTGCAATTGCGATAAATCAAGAAGATGCAGTCCTGAAGGGGAGTGTGAGGAGTGCTGGGTCGTAGCAGAGGAATATCCTTTATATCTTACGAGAGATGCATGTCCAGAAGATCAAGGATAATAATAAAAATGGACTATATATTAAAATTTTATTCAAAGTGAAAACGTAATATATATTTTTATTTTCATTTTTTCTTATTTTAGGGCCATTTTCATTTTTTAAGAAGCTATTCTTTTATGATTGAGAAAAAGTTTTTAGAAAATTAATATTTTTTCAAAATGCTACCATAATAAAAATATTTATTCTATGGGGTCAAACAACATTCTCATTTTAAATTATTAAAAATCTCTAATTAAAACTATTAAAAAATAATAAACCTTCATTATTTTTTTTATTATTTTCTTTTA